>Ga0207690_10001031_pt1 | contig 17838 bp, 21 predicted proteins | sample KBSC23metaG_FD_184315 | JGI IMG/M metagenome (GOLD analysis project Ga0207690, IMG submission 184315) | Corn rhizosphere microbial communities from Kellogg Biological Station, Michigan, USA - KBS C2-3 metaG (SPAdes) (version 2) | ecosystem: Host-associated > Plants > Roots > Rhizosphere > Soil ...
GCGACCGGCAGCTCGGACGCGTAGGCGGTGAAGGTCTTGCCGCCGGTGCCTTGCGGCTGGTCGTCGGTGTAGGCGATGGAGTCGAGCCCGGTGGTCGGGCTGATCGCGAGGCCGAAGTCGTCGAGCAAATTGCGCGAGTTGGTGTCGCCGCAGCTGCTGCCGCCGGTGCACAGCTCGCCGACATGGATCGTCGAGCTCACCGTGCGCAACGCGAATGTCGATCCGCCGTCGGTCGACCGCGCGACGATGACCGCCCACTTCGCCGCGTCGACGGCGTTGGGCTTGCCCATCACCTTCGTGTCGTTGCTGTTGCCGGCGCGCCCGGTGCCGTACCACGCGACGTCGACCCGACCGGCCTTGCCGCCGGCGACGGTCGGGTAGACGGCCGCGGTCTTCGGTGCATTGAGCTTCTTGCTCGCCGTCCACGTCGTACCGCCGTCGTGCGAGATGTTGAGGTAGGCGTTGCGCGCGTCGCTCCACGTGAAGTAGACGGTGCCGGCGTCGTCGGTGGAGACGGTCGCCGCCCAGACGAGTACGGCGTTGGACGGGTCGACGGTGATCGGATGGTAGGTGAACGTCGAGCCGCCGTCGGTGCTCACGGCGACGAGGTACTGGGTGCCGCCGGTGCAGCCGCTGACCTGGAGGGTCAGCAGGTCGGTCGCCGTCTGCAGGTTGCACAGCGACATCGGTACGTAGATCGAGTGCTGGTGCGGCGACGACGCCGACGTGTCGATCGTCAGCTTGTTGAAGCTGTTGGAGGTCCCCGGGAAGTCGCTCAACGTGAGCAGCGTGCTGTTCGCCGGATCGATCGCGACGCCGCCGGACACCGGCACGTTGCCGTTGCTGCAGACGTCGTAGTCGTTGACCACGGGCGTGAACAACGGCAGCTGGTGGTAGGCGATGAAGACGTCGCACGCGCCGTCGGCGGCGAGCCACGGGCGGTCCTGCGTCGGCACCCCACCGAGCCGGTTGAGTTGCCACGTCTTGCCGCCGTCCGTCGACCAGGCGAGGCCGCTGCTGCCGACCCACAGGCTCGTCGCGTAGATGTTGTAGTAGCCGTTGCTGTTCTTCTCGGTGGCGACGGCGATGTCGCTGTCTTCGCCGGCGAGGCCGAACTGCGTCGCGGCCTCGGCGAACGGATCGCTGTGCCACGAATAGGTGCGGCCGTTGTCGCCGGAGCTCCACACGTCGGCGCCCGAGAGCAGGCCGGCGACCGGGTCGACCCGCGGATCGTCGTCGGCGTACGGCGCGATGTCCGACGCGACCCAGAACTTGCCGTCCGGGGTGACGTCCATGCCCGGCTCGCCGTCTTCGTTGCGGGCGAGGTTGGTCCCGGAGGCGGGTGGCAGCGGCCGGGTGATCCACGTCGTCGCCGGCGCGCTGGTTTTCGCCGCCGCCGCGGTCGTCGACGCGAGCGGCGTGAGCAGCATCAGCGCGGCCCCCGTGACGACGAGCAGCCGACTCAGAGTGCTCCGACGTTCCATGCCAAGTCCTCCCGGTTCGTGCGCTGCCGGGATGCGTACGCCGCCGGGCATGTCGGTCCTGCCCACTGGCGCGAAAGACTGAACTTTGTCTTCCTGGGGTGAGAACGGCGCCGGACGCGGTACCGTGTCGGACAGGACGTCGAAAGGCGTCCACCGACCCGATCCATGGCCCCCGGTCCCAACCTTTGTCGCTTCGAGCGAATCAGTGCCGAGAGGCAGACCTGGCGGGTCGGAACGCGAAGCCCCGGACGATCCGTCCGGGGCTCTCGTGTGTCGGCTAGCCGGCCGCGTCGCCGCGCCCGGTGCGATGGCCGCGCCGGCGTTCCAGCCGCCCGTAGTAGACGGGGTCGTCGAGGTCGACGTCGCCGAGCGCGCCGCGCAGCAACTGCAACGCGTTGCGGGTGAGCGCGTCGGCGTCTTCCGGCGCCATGCCGAGCTCGTTCGCGACGCCGCCGGACCCTTCGTCGAACCCGAACGCGACGACCGCCGCGGCACGTTCCGCGGGCGGCAGGGTGGCGAGCGCGTCGTACAACCGGGCGACCAGCTCCTCGTCGCTGACGCCCTCGCTCGCGCGGACGTTGTCGGCGATCGTGCCGGGCGCCATCGGGCGCAGCCGCGGTGGGCGCTGCCGGTCGCTGCTCACACACCACCGTAACCCGGCGCGAACGCTTCGAGCGCCTCGTGCGCCCGGCGCGTGCTCTCCGCGGGGTCGGCGTCGGGGTTGCCGATCCGCTCGTCGAAATTGAGGTCGACGAAGAACTCGGTCGCGCCCGCGTCGGCGTACGCCGCGACGTCGCCGCGGATCTTGTCGAGGGTGCCGACGAGCGGTGTTTCCTCGTCGTGGTCGCGAACCTTCACCGCGCCGCGGATCACGAAGCGCAGTTGGCCGGGGTCGCGTCCGGCGGCGGTCGCCGCGGTTCGGATCGTCTCGATCGCGGCCGGCACCTGCACCGCCGGAAAGCGGCTCGCCGATATCCATCCGTCGGCGAGCGTCGCGACCCGCCGCAACGCGGGGTCGGCACTGCCGCCGAGCAGCAACGGCGGATGCGGTCGTTGCACGGGCTTCGGATCGACGTAACTGGGCGGCACGTCGTAGAACTCGCCGCGGAACTCGACCGGCTCGTCGGACCAGATCGCGCGCAGGCAGCGGACGAACTCCTCGGCGCGCGCGCCGCGCCGATCCATCGACGCACCGACCGCGGCGAACTCGTCGGCGTTCCAACCGAGACCGAGGCCGGCGTCGAGCCGGCCGCCCGACACGACGTCGAGGCTCGTCAGCATCTTCGCGAGCAGAATCGGCGAGTAGTACGGCACGTTGACGATCGCGACGCCGAGTCGCACGGTCTCGGTGACGGCGGCGGTGTACGCGGTGAGGACGAGCGGATCGTGCACGCTGCGGTACGGCATCGGGATCGGATCGGTCGCCGGGAACAGCAGCCGCTGGAACGTCCAGAGCGACGTGTAACCCTGCTTCTCGGCGGCGCGCGCGATCTCGACGATCGACGGCGGTGTCGCCCACGAGCCGGAGATCGGGAGCCCGAATCCCATCCGCATCGGCTCACCATATGTTTGCGTGTCATGGGAGCGCTCGACGGTCGCGTCGCCCTCGTCACCGGCGGCGGCCGCGGTCTCGGTGCCGCGATCGCCGCGGAGTTGGCTGCGCGGGGAGCGCACGTCGGGGTGCTGTCGCGGACCCCCGGTGACGTACGTCGGGTTGCCGCGGACATCGGCGGTACGGCGCTGGTGGCCGACGTCGCGGATCGCGACCGGCTCGCGTCGGTGCTGCAACGGTTCGGCGAGGTGGACGTCGTCGTGGCGAACGCGGGCGTGGTGTGGCCGCTCGGCAGATTCGTCGACATCGACCTCGCCGAGTGGGAGGCGGCCGTCGAGATCAACCTGCTCGGCGCGGTTCGCGTCGTGCGCGCGGTCGTGCCCGGGATGGTGCGGCGCGGCTACGGCCGGGTGGTCACGATCTCGAGCGGGGCGGCGAGCACGCCGGGGATGCCGAGCGCCAACGCGTACAGCACGTCGAAGGCGGCGCTCGACATGTTCACCGTGCACCTGGCCCGCGAGCTCGCCGGGACCGGCGTGACCTGCAACGCAGTGCGGCCGGGGGTGGTCGACACCGGCATGCAGACGTTCATGCGCAGTCACCCGGTCGAACAGGTCGGCGCCGAGTTCCACGCGCGCTTCCACGGCCTGCACGACCGTGGCGAGCTGATCGCGGCGCCGACGGCCGCGTCGTTCGTCGTCGACGTGGTGGTGAGCGACCGCAACGGCGAGGTGCTCGACATCCGGACGTCGCGATGACGGTGCGGATCTGTTTCGTGTGCTCCGGCAACATCTGCCGGTCGCCGACGGCGGAGGTCGTGATGCGCCGGCTGGTCTCCGACGCCGGGCTGTCCGGGTCGATCGAGGTGTGCAGCGCGGGCATCGGCGACTGGCACGCCGGCGACCCGGCCGACGCGCGGTCGGCGGAGGCGATGCGCCGGCACGGCTACGACCCGAGCGGGCACCGCGCCCGGCAGGTCTCGCGGCAGGACCTCGTCGACCACGACCTCGTGATCGCGATGGACCGCGGGCACGCCCGCTCGCTCGCCGGCCTGCTCCCGGTCGGTGCCGAGTGCGAGGTCCGGCTGCTGCTCTCCTACGACCCGCTCGCCGCCGGGCCGGACGTGCCGGATCCCTATTACGGCGGGCCGGGCGGCTTCGACGACGTGCTGGCGATGATCGAACGCGCGTGCCGCGGCCTGCTGGAGTCGTTGCGCGGCTCGCCGGGGGCGCCGTCCACAGGCGGCTGAATGCGCGGCGCCGTCCACCGGCCCGCCTTTCGCCCTCCGTCGGTCTTCCGTAGCGCGGCAGGCTCGCCGCCATGCCTTCTTCGACATCCCGCCGCGTCGGGTCATCGCCGCTGCAACCGGTCGTGTCCGTCAGCGCGATCGAGGACCTTGCCTGCGCACTGCCGCACCTGCTCGGCTTCCGGCCGGTCGAGAGCCTCGTGGTGGTGGCCATCGAGGGTCCGCGCGGCCGGCTCGCCTTCACGTTGCGGCTCGACCTGCCGGAGCCCGGCGACATCGACGCGGTGGTCCGGATGTGCGCGGAGCGGATGCTCGTCGCCGAGGCCGACGAAGTCCTCGCGTTCGTCGTGACCGAGACCGGCGACGCCGCCGCGGGGCAACTGCCCGGCGGCGACCTGGTCGAGGCCCTGCAGCGGGCGCTGCCGATGCCGCTGCGCGACGCGTTCCTGTTGCGCGGCGGGCGGATCTGGTCGTTCCTGTGCCCCGAGCCGAGCTGCTGCCCGCCGGAGGGCCACCCCGTCGACGACTCGTCGCCGGTGGCGACGACGCTCGCCGCGGCCGGTGTGGTCGCGGGCCGGCCGGTGTTCCCCGACCGGGAGGAGATCGTCCGGTCCGCCCAGGCCGCGGCCGGTGCCGACGCCGACGCCATGGCGGCCGCCCTCGACCGGATCTGCGGTGCCGGCGGCGCCGAGCCGGTCGGCGTCGTCGGGATGCGCGAGCGCTACCGGCGAGCGCTGCCGACACTGCTGGAGCGCTGTGCCGAGCGCGGGCCGGAGGTCGGGCACGACGACGCCGCTCTGCTGGGGTGCGCCTGGCATCAGGTCGACCTGCGCGACGAGGTGCTGACGGCCGTCGCCCGGGGGGAACAGGGTGCGGACACGCTGGTCCGGGCAGTGGCCCGGCTGATGCCGGCGCCCTTCGACGCGCCGGCGGCGGCGATGCTCGGCTGGGTGGCCTACGCCGAAGGTTCGGGCGTGCTGGCGGCCGCCGCGTTGGAGCGCGCCCTCGCCAGCGACCCGGCCTACTCGCTGGCCGTGCTGCTCGACGACGCGCTCCGCCGGCAGGTACCTCCCTCGGCTTTGCGGGCGGTGTGGGCTAGGTTGCCCGGCAACGAGCAGCGTCGCGACCCGCTCCGGGCCACGGCGCCGCGACGGCGACGGCCTTCGCGAGGAGGGTGAGCGGTGCCGGAAGCGATCGTGATCGGAGCCGGTCCGGCCGGCCTGGCCAGTGCGGCGATGCTCCAGCGCGTCGGCGTGGAGACGCTCGTCGTCGACCGCGCCGACTCGGTCGGGCACAGCTGGCGTGGCCATTACGACCGGTTGCGGCTGCACACGGTGCGGTGGCTGTCGCACCTGCCCGGCTTCCGGATCCCGCGGCGTTGCGGCCGTTGGGTGGCCCGCGACGACGTGGTGCGTTACCTCGAGGCATACGCCGTGCGGCACGGGCTGGAGATCCGGCTCGGCACGGCGGTCGACCGGATCGACCGCGACGGTGACCGCTGGCGGGTGCGCACGTCGACCGGCGACCTCGATGCGGCGTACGTCGTGGTAGCGACTGGGCACAACCACACGCCGGTGCTGCCCGACTGGCCCGGGGCCGAGGGGTTCACCGGTGAGCTGCTGCACGCGTCGGCCTACCGCACGGGCGCGGCCTACGCGGGCCGGTCGGTGCTGGTGGTGGGCTCGGGCAACACCGGGACGGAGATCGCGGTCGACCTGGTCGACAACGGCGCGGCCGACGTGGCGATCTCCGTCCGGACGCCGCCGCACATCGTCCTTCGGGAGAAGTACGGCGTGCCCTCGTTGGCGCTCGGGGTGCTGTTCCGGCGGCTGCCGGTGAAGCTGTTCGACCGGATCGCCGCCGCGATGCGCCGGATCGACATCGGGGATCTGTCGGCGTACGGGCTGCCGACGCCGGCGGACGGGCTCTACGAACGGTTGCTGCGCGACGACTCGGTGCCGATCGTCGACGTCGGGTTCCTCGATGCGTTGAAGTCCGGGCGGATCACGGTGGTGCCCGCGGTCGAGGCGTTCGAGGGCGACCATGTGCTGCTGGCCGACGGGTCGGTGCGCCGGGCCGACGTCGTGGTGGCCGCGACCGGCTACCGGCGTGGCCTCGACGGCCTGGTCGGCCATCTCGGCGTGCTCGACCCGACCGGGCGACCGACCGTCCGCGGGGCGGCGACGCATCCGGGCGCGCCGAAGCTGTGGTTCACCGGATACACCAACCCGATCAGCGGGATGTTCCGCGAGCTCGGCATCGACGCGAAGCGGATTGCCCGGGCGGTGGTGCGCGACCGGGCGCTGCGGGCGGCTGCCGCCGCGCGCCCCGGCCCCGCCAGTGCGCCCGCACCGCGGGCGCCGGAGACGCTGCCACCGGCGCTTGAGACGCTGCCGGCGTCGCCGGAGCCGCTGCCGCCGGTGCGCGTGTCGCCGGTGCTCGACGCGCTGCGTGCGACCCTCCCGACGGTGATGCCCGCCAAACAGGCCTGGCGCCGCTGAGCCCGCCGGGTCGCCGGCGACACGCAGCTCAGGAGACGCAGCGGGTCACCGGCATCGGCGCCGCCGCCGGATCGGCCAGCTCGCGCAAGCCGTCGGTCGCCGGGGACTGGGCGACCGCGTCGCCGGCCAGCGCGACCACCTCGGTGGCGCCGGCCGCGCCCGACAGTACGAGGCCGAGCAGCCGGCCGTCCTCATCGAGCACCGGCGAACCCGTCGCGTCCACGGTGCTCGGATGCTCGAGATGCAACACGTACACCTGGCGCGTCACGGCATGCCGGCGATAGACGTCGGTGCCCGTCCGTGTGGTGCGTTCCAGCGACAGCGCTCGCTGCACGGACACCGAACCCGACCCCGCACCGACCGCGAACACGTACGCGGGCGCGACGTGGTCGCTCGCCGTCGCCGGCATCGTCGGCCGGCTGGGAAGGCCGGGCGCGTAGAGCCACGCCACGTTCGCCTCCGGATCGACGGTGACCAGCCGGGCCGGCACCCGCTGGCCCTGCCGGTTCGTCACCGTCGCGGTCCGCGCACCGGCGACGACCGACGCGGTCGTCAGCACGAACCGGCCGTCGGTCAGCCCTTCGCCACGGACGGTCAGCGGGCCGTTCGCGCCTGCGCCTGCTGAGGCGCCGGCTTTCGCGGCAGCGCACGCCGTCGACGTCTCGACTCGCACCGTGTCGTCGTACGCGGACATGTTGCGGGGATGGCCGGGGACCGGCGGCGACGTCCGGTGCGCACCGCCACCGCCGCCGCAGCCAGCGACGGTGCCGAGCACCGCGAGGACGGCCGCCACCCGGCCCAACCGGCGGTACGTCGGCCCCGGCCGCGGTGAACGTCTCGACATCGGGAGCAAGGAAAGCAGATGAGGACGCCGTCGCGCGCCCACGGTTGGGCGGTTTCGCGCGGATTGTCGAAAGAAAGACGGGGTCGTCACCGCTCTCCCTCCGTCCCGCGCTCCGCCGTCGCCCCCGGCTCGCCGGCTCGCCGCCGCGGCGGGTTGACCCGGCCGGGCCGGACGACTCGGTGCGTCTCGCGGTTGACCACGACGACCGCGTCCAGCCGGGTCCCGCCGTCGGCCGCGAGCCGGCTGGTGACGTCGCGCGCCAGCCGGCGGTCGACCGCGGCGGGCTGACCGCCCGATCGCCAGATCGCCACCGTCACCGCCGGCAGCGCGATCGCCTCGAGCGTGCTGAGCAGATCGAGCAGGTAGAGCTCGTCGAGATCACCGACCGGGTCGGACACCCGGCTGAAGAGCCGGGCCACGCCGTCGGTGTCGAGGTGGGCGAGCCACACCATCCCGTCGAAGGGGGTGACCTCGCTCGACTGCATCCGCGCCCGCAGCCGCTCGACGACCACCCGCCGCGGATCGTCCCGGCCGTCGGGGACGGCAGTGAGATGCCGCCGCGGTGGTGGCGGCGGATCGTGGTGGGTGCGGGCGGTTGGAGGCATCGCAGACAGCCTGCGGCGAGCGGACCCGTCCGGCCCGGGCCGACGAGCAACTTGTGGACGCCCGCACCGCCCGAGGCAACAGAGGACGCCGCCGCGCGCGCAACGGGCTCACGCTCAGTCCCGGTAGTTGCGCACCCACTCGCCGAGCGCGACCGCGCAGCCCTCGATCAGGTCGAGCCACGACTCCGCCGCGTCCGCGTCCGCCCGGTCGCTCACCGCCTTCACGCAGCGCAGCGGCACCCCGAACGCCGCGCACACGGTCGCGTACCCGTACCCCTCCATGTCGACGAGGTGAATCCCGCGACCACCGAGCGACAGCGCGGTCGCCGCGTCCGAGACGAAGCTGTCGCCGGTCCCGAGCACGCACGATCCATCGAGCACGTCGACCGCCGCCGGCGGGCCGTCCGGCCGCAGCCGAAATCCGAGCGGCGCCGACCCGGGACCCACGAGCGCCGAGATCGCCTCGTACGGGAAGTCGTGCTGCGTCACGACGTCCACGTCGTACACGCCGGCCATCGGCGACGAGAGCGCGCCGGCGGTCCCGACGTTCAGGACGAGCGACGGCGGTGGCCCGGAAGCCAGCCGGCTCGCCAGCCCGGCCGCGGCGAGCGCCTTGCCGACGCCCGTGACCACGACCTCGACGTCGCTGTCGACGTAGCGCACTTCCTCGTGCAACGCGGCCACGACGAGCAACGACACGGATGGCAGGCTAATCGGGTGCGCCGGGGTGATCGATGAAGCGTGCCGTGGCCCCGCCCGCGCCCGTCCTCGTCCTCGGCGCGGTCGCGAGCGTGCAGAGCGGCGCCGCCGTCGCGACCAGGCTGTTCCCCGACATCGGCCCGATGGGCACGCTGCTGATGCGATTGGGGATTTCGGCGCTGCTGTTGCTGGCCGTCGCGCGGCCGCGCTGGTCCGGCCGGAGCCGCGCCGACATCGCGCTCGTGGTCGCGTACGCCGTCGCCCTCGCCGCGATGAACGGGACCTTCTACGAAGCCCTCGACCGGATCCCGCTCGGCATCGCGGTCACCGTCGAGTTCGTCGGGCCGCTCGCCGTCGCCGTCGGCGGCTCCCGGCGCCGGCTCGACGTCGTCTGGGTGGTGCTCGCCGCCCTCGGCGTCGTCCTGCTCACGTCCGGCGGCGCCAAGGGCGTCGACCTCGTCGGCGTCATGTGGGCGGCGATCGCCGGCGTGTTCTGGGCGGCGTACATCCTCATCACCCAACGCGTCGGCCGCACCTACCCCGGCGCGACCGGGCTGGCGATGGGGCTGGCCATCGGCACCGTCTGCGTCCTGCCGTTCGGCATCGCCGCGGGCGGCACCACGTTGCTGCACCCCGACGTGCTCGGCCGCGGCGCCGCCGTCGCGTTGCTCTCGTCGGCGGTGCCGTACTCGCTCGAGCTGTTCGCGTTGCGGCGGCTGCGCGCGTCGGTGTTCAGCGTGCTGATGTCGCTCGAGCCCGCCATGGCGGCGGTGTCCGGACTCGTGTTCCTCGGCCAGCACCTGAAACCGCGCGAGTGGATCGCCGTCGGCTGCGTCATGACCGCGTCGATCGGCGCGACCCGCGGCGCGCGCGGCGCCATCCCGGTCGAACCCGGTGCGACACCGGTCGAAGCGAGCGCGGCATGAACGTCGAGCTGCTGAAAGACCTCGACCGCTCCGGCGGCTGGACGCTGATGGCCGGCGGCGCCGAGCAGTCGTACGTCGACATCGACGATCCGACCCATCTCGAGTTCGAGTACATGCAGCACATCGCCCTCGTCGTCGACGCCGCGTACGACGAAGGCGCGCCGCTCGACGTCGTGCACCTCGGCGGCGGCGCGCTCACCATGCCGCGCTGGATCGCGGCGACCCGGCCCGGATCCGAACAGGTCGTTTTCGAGGCGTCGCAACAGATTCTCGACGCGGTCCGCCCGCTCGGATCCGTTCCCGACTGCGAGGTCAGACACAGCGAGGCGGTCGACGGGATCGCGGGTCTGGCCGCCGAGTCCGTCGACCTCGCGATCTGGGATCTGTACGACGGACCGCGCGCGGTCACCGCGGCCCTCGACCTGGCCGCGCTGTGGTTGTTGCGCCGGGTGTTGCGACCCCACGGCGTCGCGGTGCTCAACGTGTCCGACGTCGTTCCGTTCGCGGTCGTGCGACCGGTGCTCGCCGGGCTGCGTGCCGTGACCGACGAGGTCGTGTTGCTCGCCGAACCCGCGACGTTGCGCGGCCGGCGATCCGGCAACTGCGTGCTCGCCGGCGGTCCGGCGTCGCTCCCGATCGAGCGACTGCTACGCGCCGCCGCCGCCGCGCCGGCGCGAGCCCGCGTCGTCGCCGGACCGGCGATGGCGGAGTTCATCGGCACCGCGGTGCCCGCGACCGCCGACGCCCCGCTGCCGCATCCCGACGAAGCGTCCGGCCGCGCGTTTCTCTAGTTGCGCTTGACCGCGTGCAGCGTGTAGCTGTGCGGCAGCCGCCACGGCCGGTCGGCGAGCTGCCACTCGTTGCCGTCGATCTTGTGCATCTGTCCCGGCAGTGCCTCCCACGGCACGCTCTGGTGTTCCTCGAACCGGGTCAGCTCCATGCCCACCTCGAGCAGCGCGGTCACGACCTCGCTGAGCGCGTGGCTGAACGTGTGCGTCACCGACGCGGTGAACGTCGTCTCGGTCTGCACGTAGGTCGTGTCGTCCTCCCACACCAATGGTTCCGGCCGCTCGAAGTACGGGAAGTCGACGACGAGCCGGTCGGCGATGCGTTCGTCGAGCGACCACAGCATCGGATGGCCCTCGCGCAGGAACAGCCGCCCGCCCGGACCGAGCAGGCTCGCGACGACACTCGCCCAGCGCCGGATGTCGGGCAGCCAGCACAACGCGCCGATCCCGGTGAAGACGAAGTCGAACTGCTCGTCGCCGAGCGCCGCGCGCGCGTCGTACAGATCCGACTGCACGTAGTCGATGCCGGTGCCGGTCTCGGCGGCGAGCCGCCGGGCCTCGGCCAGCGCGGCGGGGGAGAAGTCCAGCCCGCTCATCCGGGCGCCGAGGCGCGCGAGTGACAACGTGTCGGTGCCGATGTGGCACTGCAGGTGCACGCCGCGAAGGCCGGTGAGGTCGCCGAGCCGCGGGCGGTCGAACGCGACGACGTCGCTCAGGTAAGTCGGGTCGGAGATGAAGCGGTCGAAGCCGTAGTCCGGCGACGCGGCGTGCGCGGGTGCTCGTTCCTCCCAGTTGGCGAGGTTGACGGCGCGGTAGTCGTCCATGCCGTCACGGTGTCACAACGGCACCGCGCGAGTCAGACGGAATAATCCGCCGTCAGACCGGATAGACCGCGCACCGTGCGCCGCGGCTCGGCACTCCCGGCCGGACGACCATCGACAGGTGGTCGACGGGATCGCTGACCGACCGGATCTCGGTCCTGCGATCACGGCTGCGCAACGCCGCGAGCCGGTGCGATCCGCGGATGTCCAGGAACCCGAAACGATCGAAGGCCGCGAGCCGGCGCAGGTCGGCATCCTCGGTTGGCGTCAATCCCATGGCTCGGATGATTCCGGATCGGCGGGAAAACCCATACGTCCAAACGGGTGAACGTTGGTTACCGTCGAGGCGTGCTGGCCGCCTTGCTGACCTTTACGACCGCATCCGTACTAATTGTGCTGCTGCCCGGCCCCGACACATTGGTCGTCGTCCGCAACCTGTTGCGCGGCGGCCGGCGGCAGGCCGCGTGGGCCGCGGTCGGCGTCCTCGCCGGGCTCACGATCTGGGTCGCGACCGCGGCGCTCGGCCTGTCCGCGTTGCTGCGCGCGAGCCGGACCGGGTACGACGTGCTGCGGTTCGTCGGCGCGGCGTACCTGCTCTACCTCGGCGTGCAGTCGCTGCGGTCGAAAGCCGTGCCGATGAGCGGCGAGCCGGCGATGCAGGAACCCGCGCGGTCCCGCCGGCCGTTGCTCGGCCGCGGTTTCGCCGCGGGCTTCGCAACCGACCTGCTGAACCCGAAGGTCGGTGTGTTCTTCGTGACCTTCCTGCCCGGCTTCGTGCCGCACGGCGCCAACGTGGCGGTCGCGTCGCTCGCGTTCGGCGCCATCTTCATCGTCGAGACGGGCATCTACTTCGCGGTCCTCGTCGGGCTGGCCGCGAAGGTGACCCGCTGGATGACCGACCCGCGCATCCGGCGGCGACTCGAACGCGCGACCGGCGTCGTACTGCTCGGCTTCGGCGTCCGCCTCGCTACCGAGACTTAGCCGGCGCCAGCTGGTACGACGCCGCCGTCGCGGCCGACGGCGACGCGCGCCACTTCCCGGTCGTGCTCGTCCAGCGCATCCCGCGGACGTCGACCTGGATGACGCCGTACGTGTAGGCGTGCGCGACCAACCACTCGGCGGTCGCCCAGTCCCGGCCGCGGGCGAGGTCGCGGGCCTGCCATTGCGCGCCGAGCTGCGCCGCCGCCGCCGCGACCAAGGGTCCGGGGCGTGGCTGCGGCGCCTCGTCGAACTGGCAGCTCAGCCCGGCGTCGACCTCGCCGGTCAGCGCGCGCGCCAGTGCCCGCGCCTCCTCTTCCCACTGCACGTACGCCGAGCCGTCGGCGCTGTGCTGGACGAGCTGCGCGGCGGTTGAGATCGGCAGCGTCTCCCACGCGGTGACGCGGACGAGATGGTCGTAGAACGCGCCGGCGGCGTAGGCCGGGTCGACCAGTTGGGCCGGCGTGCCCCACCCCTGGCTCGGCCGTTGCTGGAAGACGCCGAGCGAGTCGCGGTCGCCGTAGTCGAGGTTGTAGAGCTTCGACTCCTGCAACGCGGCCGCGAGCGCGACCGTGACCGCGTGGTTGGGCAGCCCGAGCCGCAACGCGACGGCCGCGATCGTCGACGCGTCGGCGGCCTGCTCGGGCTCGAGCGAGACGGCGGCCGGACCGGTGCCCAGCGTGCAGCCGGGCGTCGAGGACGCCTCCCCGATCAGCGCGCGCACTCCGAGGGTCGCCGCGGTGGCGACCGCCGCGAGGGCGACGGTGGAGACCAGCAGCCGGCGCCCGCGCACCGGCCCATTCTGTCCGCCGCGGCGATCAGACCGGCGGGGGCTTCTGGATGTTGCCGGGGACCTCGACCGAGATCCAGCACGTCTGCCCGGTGGGGTCGGGCAGCCAGACGTAGTAGTTGCCGTCGGACTGCGTGAGGAACACGTGCGTCGGGCAGGGCTGCGGCGGATAGGGGACGGCTGACGCGAGCGGGGCCGCGGCCGCGGCGGTGGCGCCGCACAGAGCGAGAGTGGCGAGGATCGCCGTACGTCGAGTCATGCCGCCCGGCTTCGGGCCGCCGCGCGCGATTCCTGCCGCGGAATTGCGACGTTTGCCCGCGACCGAATCCGCCGTCCGGACATCGCCATCTAGTCACTTCGAGTACTTGCATGTCCGTTTGCTTCATCCGACCGCTGTGCCTTCCGAACCATCGCTCGTCGTCGAGACATGGCCAGGTGGTGAACAAGGTGAGTAGCCCGCACGGGGGCCGGCATGCCGGAGCGCGCCGTACGCCGGCGCTCGCCGCCGTACCCGCGGTCGCCGGCCCGCTCGTGCGGGCGGTGTTCACCGCCGCGATCGTGTCCGTCGTCGTCGCGATCGCCGCGGGCAAGGTCTTCCTGCATCTCGGTCTCTCGCCGGTGCTGACCGGAAGCATGCGGCCGTCGTACGCACCGGGCGACGCGATCGTCACCCGGCCGGTGCCGGTGTCGGCACTGCGGCCCGGCATGGTCGTCGTCTTCGTGCCACCCGGTCACCAGGACGCTTTTGCGCACCGCATCGTGACGGTCGGCGGTACCCCCTCCCGCCCCGTCCTTACGACGAGAGGAGACGCGAACCCCACCGCCGACCACTGGCGGGTGACGTTGAACAGTCCGACGATCCCGCGCGTCGTCGCGTCGTTGCCGAAGGCTGGCTACCCGCTGGTCTGGTTGCGCGAACCGCGATGGCGCGCCGGTGTCATCGGACTGCTCGGACTGCTCATGACGACGGTCCTCACCCGGTCCGTCTTGCGCGCCCGGCCGCGAACTCCCGCCGGCCGCCCGGCGCATGCCCTCTAACGAAGCCCAGCAACGAAGCCCAGCGACGAACCCAGCGAAGGAGCCCCATGTCCAGTCACGCTCGCCGCGCCCCCCGCGGCAACCGCCGTACGACGCTCGCGGCGGTCGTCGCCGTCGGCGGCCTCCTGCTGACCGCCGGCGGTGTGTACGCCGGTCTCAACGCGATCGCGACGAACACCACACCGCAGACCGTCACCAGCGGGACGCTGAAGCTGACGATGGCGAACAACGGCGCCGGCTTCAGCCAGAACATCAGCGACATGGCGCCGGGCGACGTGGTCAACCGGTTCGTCGACCTGACCAACGGCGGCACGCTCGACGCGCAGAACCTGACCTTGACGGTCGCCGACGGCACGCCGACCAAGCTGACGACCGACGCGACGAACGGCCTGCACGTCAGTGTGCTGGCATGTACGACGGCGGCGTGGGTCGTCAACGCACTGACCAACACGGCCACGTGCGCGGACATCGGTGGCCCGACGACGGTGGTCAACAACTCAGCGCTGGCAACGGTTTCCGGCACGCCGGCATCGCTCGTCGCCGGTGCGGTGCCGCAGGGCAGCGTCTACCACTACGAGATCTCGCTGACGCTGCCGAACCAGAACGAGACGACGACGAACGGCACGTTGCCGGTCGGCACGATCCAAGGTCTGTCGGCGTCGCTCACGTGGACGTTCAACGAGCTGCAGCGCAGCGCCACGACCACCAACAGCTAACCCTGTGAGGACGTGACAACGGTGCGCGTTGGCGGGAGGGCAGCCAGAACACTGGCTGCCCTCCTCGCCATGTCCGCCGCACTCGGCGCGAGCGTGCAGGCCGCCACCGTCACGCCCGCGACCGCCGCCGAAGTCGCGCTCGCGCGGCACTCCGCCGCGGTGACGACCGGCTCCGCGACGTGGGCGGCGCTGTCGACGCAACTCGCATCTGCGCCGTACGTGCCGAGCGCGCTGGCGCTGACGTTCGCGGTCGCGGTGACCACCCCGCCACCGCAGTACTTCTGGGTCGTGAACACGGGCACCGTGTCGTTGACCCGCGCCGGCTACACCGTGACCGAGACCGGCTCGCCGGGCCTGACCGCGACGGTGCAGGCCTGTGTCGGCGGCACCTGGAACGAGACGACGGATGCGTGCAGCGGCAGCATCACGACGATGGCGACGAGCGGCGCCGGCCTGACGTCGAGCACCGTGGTCCCCGCCGCGCCGTCGGCGCGAGTCCGGCTGCGCGCGGTCGTCAGTGGACCGCCGACGATCTCGGCGGCGGTCGTGACGACGAGCATCACGGTCGCGCGCACGGATGCCCGCGCCGCGACGACGACCTACTCGTGACTAGGCGTCCTTCGGCGGGCGCATCATCGCGCCGATGACCTTGTCCTGAGCCGACGCCGGCAGCGTCGCGAGAAACGCCTGGACCTTGGCGTCGACGCCCACGACGTAGTGCGCCTTCGGCTTGCGGCTGCTCAACGCGGACGCGACGACCGCGCCGACCTTCGCCGCCGGGATGGCGTTGCGCTCGACGGTCGCCGCGGCCTTCTTGGCGCCCGCCGCCTGCCGCCCGTAGCGCTGCTGCTGCTCGGGATCGAGGCGGTCGAGCACGTCGTCGGCCTGCTCGTTGCCCTTGCGCCAGATCTCGGTCGCGATCGAGCCCGGCTCGACGAGGATCGCGCGCACGCCGTGCGGCGCGAGCTCGACCCGCAGTGCGTCCATCCACGCCCGGACGGCGAACTTCGACGCGTTGTACGGGCCGAGGAACGGGCTCGCCATCCGGCCGCCGATGGAGCCGATGGTGACAATCCGGCCGGACGCCGCGAGCAGCGCCGGGAGCAGCCGCTGCGTGACGTCGATCTGGCCGAAGAAGTTGACGTCGAACTGGCGCCGCCAGTCGTCGAGCGACAGTCCCTCGAACGGACCGGCCACGCTGATGCCGGCGTTGTTGACCAGCCCGGCGAGCTTGCCGTCGCAGAGCTCGAGCACCTGCTTGGCCGCCGTCGACACCTGCTCGGTGTCGGACACGTCGACGAGGACGTGCGCGGTCGACGTGGGCGGCTGGTCGCCGTCGCGGCGGACGCCGGCCACGACCTGCCAGCCGTCGGCGACGAGCCGCTCGACGCTTGCCCGCCCGATGCCGGTCGACGCGCCGGTGACGAATACCCACCCTTTGTCTGTCATGCGCAGACTGTAGTCATGCCGAAGTTGCTCGTCGTCCACCACACCCCGTCGCCCGCGACGCAGGAGATGCTCGAAGCCGCGCTGGCCGGCGCCCGCGACCCTGCAGTCAGCGATGGGTCGATCGAGGGCGTCGAGGTCGTCGTCCGGCCCGCGCTGACGGCGGCGGTCATCGAGGCGCTCGACGCCGACGGCTACCTGCTCGGGACGCCGGCCAACATCGGGTACGTCTCCGGCGCGCTCAAGCACTTCTTCGACACGATCTACTACCCGTGCCTCGACGCCACCCGCGGCCGGCCGTTCGCGGCGTACGTGCACGGTAACCTCGACGTGACCGGCGCGGTGCGCGCGATCGAGAGCATCACGACCGGTCTCGGCTGGCGCGCGGTCGCGCCGATCCGCACGGTGAGCGGCGCGCCGTCGGCGGCGGATCGGGAGGCGCTCTACGAGCTCGGCGGCACGATCGCCGCGACCCTCGCCACCACCGGTTGACTGTGACGTTGTGTGTCAGTGAGCGGGCCCGCACTGACACACAACGTCACAGTCAACGAGGGGGGTTACGACCGGATAGCGCGTACGCCGGCCATCACCAGCGGGCCGAGCGACGAGAACCCCGCCGCGACCGCGATGTCCGCGAGGTCGCCCCAGCCGGACGTCGCGAGCGACACCGTCGCGGCCGCGCGCGGATCGTCGCTCGACTTCGGCGGCTTCAACCGCGCGAGCGGCGGTACCGAGACCGCCGGGCGCAGCGGGGCGTCGTCGGCCAGCCCGGCACGCTCGCGGGCGATGCGCACCGCGTCGCGCAACCCGCCGAGCTCGTCGACGAGCCCGTTGCCGCGGGCATCCGCACCGGTCCAGACCCGGCCGCGGGCGACCTCGTGCACGGCGTCGCGCGTCATTCCACGGCCCTGCGCGACCTTCGTCGTGAAGTCGGCGTAGACAGCGTCGAGGAACGCCTCCAACCGCTCGCGTTCGCCGGCGCTGAACGGCGAGTGCGTGGAGTACATCCGCGCGTTCGCGCCGCGCTGGACGCTGTCGTACGTCAGCCCGACCTTGTCCGTGAGCCCCAGCGTCACCGCCTTGCCGCCGAGGACGCCGATCGAACCGGTGAGCGTGCCCGGCTGCGCCACGATCACGTCGGCCGGGCACGCGACGAAGTAGCCGCCGGAGCCGGCGACCGCGCCCATCGAGACGACGACCGGCTTACCGGACTCGCGCGCGCAGACGACCTCGCGCCAGATCGTGTCGGAGGCGACGTACGAGCCGCCGGGGGAGTCGACCCGGAACACGATCGCCTTCACGTTGTCGTCGCGCACCGCGGCCCGGAACTGCGCCGCGACCGTGTCGCTGCCCATCAGCGGGCCCTGCACGGGGCTCCGGCGGCTGCGGCCGATGACGACGCCG
>Ga0207690_10001036_pt1 | contig 17793 bp, 16 predicted proteins | sample KBSC23metaG_FD_184315 | JGI IMG/M metagenome (GOLD analysis project Ga0207690, IMG submission 184315) | Corn rhizosphere microbial communities from Kellogg Biological Station, Michigan, USA - KBS C2-3 metaG (SPAdes) (version 2) | ecosystem: Host-associated > Plants > Roots > Rhizosphere > Soil ...
CGTCGCTTGCGGTCACGGTGATTGCGGGTGCCTTGTCGCCTTCGTTGAGCATGTCAGCTCCCTTGCTTGATGGTGTTCCACAGTGCAGCGATGCTCTGCCGCGCTGCGTCATGCTGAGCAAGCAGATCGTCCCAACTGGCGGCCCCGCACGCTTCGGCGAGAAGCTGCCAGGTTTCGCCCGTCGGCTTTACGTCGCCGGGTGCAACGAGCCGCAACATCACCAACATTCGCGTGAGCAACTTTTGCGCGCCGAGAACATTTTTCGGCACTAAATCATCGGCGACAAGCTGCTCCAACGCCACTTCCAGCCGAGGGTCGAGACCGGCGTGCCGGGTCAGCTGCAGCACGTGCACGGCAAATTCAAGATCGACGAGCCCGCCCCGCCCGAGCTTTACGTCGAGTGCGCTGCGGGCGGGTTTGTGGCGCTCCATTTCGAAGCGCATCTTGACCGCGTCAGCGGCGACCTTGGCGGAATTGCGCTTCAGGCAGAGGATTTCGCGAATGATCGCTGCGGCGCGCTCCCGAACCGCCGCCGATCCGAACACCGGCCGCGCGCGACACATGGCCATATGCTCCCATGTCCACGCCTCCTCGCGCTGATATTGCTCGAATGCTTCAAGCGAGACGACGAGCATGCCCTTCGCCCCCTGCGGCCGCAGCCGCACGTCCACGTCGTAGAGGGGGCCGGCCGCAGTGGGCACGCTCATCGCCGCCGTCATGCGACTCGCGAGCCGGTTGAAATAATCGTTCGGACCAAGCGGCTTTGGACCGTTCGATCGCGTGTGCGGCGGCGCAGTGTGCAGATAAATGATGTCGAGGTCGGAGGCGTGAGTGAGCGAACAGCCGCCAAGCCGGCCGAGCCCGAGAAGCACCAGCTCTCCCTCTTCGAAACGGCCGTGCATCTGCTCGAACTCGCAGACCGCCGCGTCGCCGAGCGCGATCAGGGTTCCCTCCGCGACCCGCGCATAGCCGTGCGCCACCTGGAACGGATCCCGGCGAAGGTCGATCAGCTGGACGCCGAGCGCGAAACGCCGCTCGTTGACCAATCGCCGGGCACGGTCGAGCGCCACATCATAGGGTTGGCCGCGCATGGAGTCGTTCAGCAGCCGAGCGAAGTCTTCGGCCGGCGGCGGCATCTCGAAGCTCGAAGCGTCGAACAATCCCTCGAACAGCTCCGGGCGGCGCGATAGCTGGTCCGCGAGCGCCGGTGCGTGGGCAAGGATCTTGGCGAGCAGCCCCGCGAGAACCGGCCTGGCTTCGAGCAGCCGAAAGAAATTCACTCCGCTCGACAGCCGGGCGACAATGTCGCCGAGGCGGTTAAGCGCGCGGTCGGGATCCGCGCCGACAGCTATCGCCGGAAGCAATGCCGGCAGCATGGCCTCAAATGCCTGGATCGCGGGCGGTGACCGCAGCGAGCGCGCCTTGGCTGACCGCCAGTCCGCAATGTGCCGTGCTGCGGAATGGGGTTCCGCAAAACCGATCGCCTTCAACTCTTGCCTGAGCATGTCCGGATCGTTGGACAGCCGGGGACCCGTCTCGGGTGTCAGGCCATCGAAAAGTGCGCCGGCTCGTTCGACATGTGGGCGCAGCTGACCGAGCAATGCATCGCCGTTTTCGAGGCCGTGTAGTCGGGCGACATTATCGAGCGCTTGTCGGTCGACGGGAAGTAGGTGCGTCTGAGCATCTTCGACCATCTGCACGCGGTGCTCGACTGTGCGCAGGAGCCGGTACGTTTCGGCGAGTTCATCGGCGATATCCTCATCCAGCCGATCGGCGGCGCGCAGAGCGGCGATGGCGTCGAGCGTTGCTGGCGGCCGAACCGAGCGGTCGCGGCCGCCGTGGATCATTTGCTGGATCTGAACGAAGAATTCGACCTCCCGAATTCCGCCGCGGCCCCGCTTCAAATCAAAGCCGGGATCGATCTTGCCAACTTCAGAGAAATGGTCGCGGATCCGAGCCGAAATCTGCCGGACGTCCTCGACAACTCCAAAGTCCAGCGAACGCCTCCAGACGAATGGCTGAATGGCCTCGAGAAAGCGTTGGCCGAGGGCGATATCGCCGGCCGCGGCACGCGCGCGAATGAAGGCGGCGCGTTCCCATGGCAGCGCACTCGATTCATAATGGGAAATTGCCGCGTTCACGGGCAGCGCGATCGGTGTCACTTCGGGCGAGGGCCTGAGGCGCAGATCCACGCGCTGAACATAGCCGTCTGCCGTGCGCTTCTGCATGAGCTCGATCAGCCGCCGGCCAATACGCACCGCGGCTTCGCCCGGGTCATCGCGGTTGCGTCTCGGAAAGGTTTCGCGGTCGAACAACAGCAGCAAATCGACGTCGGACGAGTAATTCAGCTCACAGCTGCCGAGCTTCCCCATCGCAATGACTGCGAATCCCCGCGGCTCCGCATCGGGCACCCGCTCGGCGATTGCAGCCGCCACCGCCTGATCGATCGCCCGGTCAGCGAAGTCGGACAGGAGCCGGGTGACCTGTTCGAGCGGCAATTCGCCGGCGAGATCGCCCAAGGCAACGGCCAGCGCGAGCCCATGTCGTTGGCGCCGCAGCCGCGCTTCGACGCTGGCGCCGCTCGCTCGCAAAGCGAGCTCTGCCGCAGCTTGGGCCCCATATTCGACAAAGAGTTCAACGATGTCGCCGCGAGCCTGAATCGCCTCGCGCAGAAAAGGCGAGTGGTCGCTCGCCCGGCGCAAGGCATCATTCCTACTGCTCGTCGAATCCCGGCGACTCATTACGCCCTTTTCACCGTTTCGCGGCCGATTCCTACGAAACTTACCGGAGGCATAGGTCGTTTGGAGTGTCGATGAAGCTGGAACAGGAACGTGTTTCGGCGTCGGATTTGAGTGTAATGGACCGCCGCGTCATTCGGGTGGACGTCGAACCGACGCACGCCGGCATCGCTGCCGCTCTCCGCCGAGCCTTCGAGGCTGCGGCATCGGATCCTTCTGAACGCGATTTCGGGGAATTGCTGCGCAGGCTGAACTGAGGAGCCTCGCGTCAGGATTCGTGATCGCGGCTAAGCTCGTCGACCTCTCCCATGATCGTTTGCAATGCCGACTTGTCCGGATCGGTCTTGTGCTGGCGCCGAGACGGCAGCTTGCCGCTCGATAGCAATTGCTCAAGTGCGACGCGGCCGCGAGCGACGCGGCTCTTGATCGTGCCCACGGCGCAACCGCAGATTTCGGCCGCTTCCTCATAGGCAAAGCCGCCGGCACCGACGAGGATCAGCGCCTCGCGCTGCGGCTGCGGCAGGTGCATGAGCGCTCGCTGCATGTCGCCGAGTTCGATGTGCCGATCCTGGCTAGCCGGGGCGGCGAGGATTTTCGACGCGGTGATATCGTCCCATTCGCCCTTGAACCGGGCGCGACGCATCTGGCTGAGGAATAGGTTGCGCAGGATGATGAATGTCCACGCGCGCATGTTCGTGCCAGCCTGGAATCGCTTACGCGCAGCCCACGCCTTTAGTAGCGTCTCCTGAACGAGATCGTCGGCGAGGTCCCGGCTTCCGGAAAGCGACCGGCCGAATGCGCGCAGGTGCGGGATCACCGCCGCGAGCTGATCCTTGAACTCCGGGTCGGACAGCGGCGCCCAGTCTGCCGAGGCAGTGGCTGGTCGGTCCTCCTCACGAGCTTCCGTCAAGCTAAACCCCACCCGTTGAGCCCACGCAGCCGTGGCTGCGCGCGCGTGACAAGAACATGAACAGTGATCGTGACAGAAGCTAGGTGCTCAGGATCGTCCGACCAAGACGATGACCGCGAAAATAATGATCACCAGCAACGTGCCGAAGACGAGAACATATCGCGCCACTCCCGGAGTTGACCCAGCCCGCGCCTCGGTCGTCGTTTCTCGCACCGAAGGCTCGGAGTGTCGGGGATCGGCCATTCTGCTCTCGTTACGAAATCACTGTTCGACCGGCCAACGCGCCGGTTGGAGCGGTGTTCCGAAGGTCAAGCAGCAGGGACGGTAGCCGCGTCGAAAAAGAGCGCCTGCGCGATTGCCGCCTTCACGGTCGAGCGCTGAAAAGGCTTGGTGATAAGGAACGTCGGCTCCGGCCGAGTCCCGGTCAGCAGCCGCTCCGGGAAGGCAGTTATGAAGATCACCGGCACCGAAAATTCGGCGAGAATGTCCTTCACTGCATCGATACCGCTCGAATCGTCGGCAAGTTGGATATCGGCGAGGACCAGACCAGGCGGATTCTGCCGCGCCTGGGCGACAGCCTCATCGCGCGTCACGGCAACCCCGGTCACGTTATGACCAAGATCGCGGACGATCGTTTCAATATCCATCGCGATGATCGGCTCATCCTCAATGATCAGCACATCCGCGAGCGTCTGGCGCTCGATCTCTTCAAGCGCTTCGGCGACGAGGTTGTCGACTTCTTGCGGAGTCGCGCCGATCAAATAACCGGTGTCTTCCGATGAAAAGCCTTCGAGCGACGTCAGCAGCAGGGCTTGGCGCGACAGCGGCGTGATCCGCGACAATCGAGCTTGCGCGATTCCCTCGGCGCCTACCGGATTCTGATCCGGCTCCTCGCCTTCCTCGACATTCGCCGTCGACCAGATCGCGTGGAACGTCTTGTACAAACCCAGACGCGGATCGACGTCGCGTGGGAATTCGTCGGGCTTGGCGACGATGGCTTCCAGCGTCGCGCGGACAAACGCGTCGCCGTGCGCCTGGCTGCCGGTGAGCGCACGCGCGTAGCGGCGGAGAAACGGCAAATGCGGAGCGAGTTCCTGGCCAAGGGACATGTTCGGCTATTCTCCCTCGATACGTGAATTAGCGTCGTCTTTGGCGGCGCGTCTGAATTGTTGCAACCCTGGAAGGACCGTTTGAAGGCTTGGGCTTCTCCGCCCCCCAAGATGTGAAGCATCTGGAACAAAGGACCGGCCATTTGGTTTCGGTGCCGGGGCCGGTCCGCTGCAAAGCATTCATTGCCGCGCAGCGCCCGGCCTTTGTGCGTATCAGAGTAACACAGGCGATGCGCACCGGTTGCGCCATCCAATGAGTTGGTTATGAGCGCGAGAACCCGCGCAGGGGGGACTGGAGTTGAGTGCGAAGAAGCGAAGCGAGACGGAGGGAGCCGATTCCGGGCGCTCGAAGACGTCCCGAACTTCCGACCGCGCAGGTCGTAAGCGCCCCGGCGATCTCGGGCGCGCGCTCCGCTCCGTCTATGACGATACGCTTCGTGAGCCGGTGCCTGACGACTTCCTCAACCTACTCGGCAAGCTCAGCTAGTCGTCCTCCAATAGGGGGAGCTGGCTGATGAGCATCGCGCAGCGGTACGCACGGCTACCGACCGCGGCCAAGCTCCTGCTCATCCTGACTGCGGTCCTGTTGCCGATCGGCATCGGACTCGCACTTATTGGCGAGAGCGGGATCCACGAGGCCAATCGGGTGCTGGATGCCCGCAACCAGGACCAGTCGCGCACCGCAGCTCAGGCGATTGAAAGCCTCATTGCGCGCAATGCTCTCGCATTGCGAATTGCGGCCAATGGTGCGCTCGCCACTGGTCCGGGGGGGGCTTGCGATCGGGCGCGCCGTTCCCTCGCCATCGCGCCCGCCGTCTCGCAGAGCTTCGAGCTCGAAACGGGCGACGGCGATCCGATCTGCGCAATCGGAGAGATCGGCGACACGGGCACCCTGCCCCATATCGCGCCGGGTGACATACGCGCCCGGATCGCGCCCGACTCCATCGGAGTTGCGGTCCGGGTCGGGGTGAACAACGGAATGGCGACCGCGGTCGTCGGCCTCAACGAATTGAAGACCGCTACAGCAGAAGCTCGCGCTGATATCGCCACGCTTCTCCTGCAGGACGACATGCGGGAACTTCGCGTGCTCGGGCCGCCTCCACAGGGCCTGAAATTACACTTCACCGAATGGCCGATCAGCAACGGCAATTTGTCCGCCCGAATAGGCGTCGAGCGGAAGCAGGTCACGACTCTCGACCGGCTCCTCCTGCTGCTTCCACTGCTGATGTGGATTACCGCGGCGATGATCACCTGGCTCCTCGTCAGCCGCCTTTTGGTCCGGCCGCTCAGGCGGCTCGAGCGTGCGGTGCAGGACTACCGACCCGCGGATGGCACCCTCGATCTGCCGCGAAAGCTCGGCCCAAGCCGTGAAATCCAAGAGCTTCGTAACGCGTTCGGTCGGGCGATCGGGCGCGTCGAGGAATCGGAACGCGAGACGACCGGCGCGCTCGAAGGTCAGCGCCGACTCGTCCGCGAAGTCCATCACCGCGTGAAGAACAATCTTCAGGTCGTTGCCTCGCTCCTCAACATCCACGGCAGGACGGCCGAAACAGCAGATGCGCGGGCCGCGTACGCGGGCATCAGTCGCCGAGTCGGTGCGCTGTCCATCGTGCATCGCAACCATTTCGCGGAGATGGAGGAAAATCGCGGCCTTGCGCTCCGGCCGCTGCTGACCGAGCTCGGAGCCGAGCTCCGCGCGACCGCACCCGACGCTGCGCGCAGATTGGCCATCGACCTCGACCTGGAGCCGGTGAACACGACGCAGGATGTCGCCGTCGCGGTGGCCTTTCTCATTACCGAGATCGTCGAATTCGCCATGCTGAACGCGCCGCAGGCGGCCATCGAAATATCGTTACGCCGCACAAGCGAACTGACGGCAAGACTGGCTGTCAGCAGCCCGATCCTGCTTCCGGACGAGGATGGCAGTCCCGAAAAAGTGCAATTTGAACGCATCGTCGGCGGTCTTGCGAAGCAGCTGCGGTCGACGCTGGATCGGAAGCTTGGGCGCTACAGCGTTGATTTGCCTGTCTTTCCGTCAGTCTAGCAATTCACGCTGATCGTTACGGAAACAGCCAAAAAACTTTTCAGCGGTTCGGAACCCATCTCGAAGAAGGGGCGTTGTGCAGTTTGGATAGTGACCTTTTGCCCCCCCGCTCTCGCTATCCGCTTAAATGGGCCCGGAACCGCCAACCCTCCCCCCCCCCGGTGGCGCTTCCGGGCCCTCTTCTGTCTGGGGCACCGCAACCACAGCCGATTTTGAGCGGGCGGCCTTCCGAGCGGCACGCCAGTGGGTAATGCGGATGGCGAGGATGGCGAACTCGTAAAGCCCGTAGAGCGGCACGAGCAGCAACAGCATCGAGACGACGTCCGGCGGGGTTAGAACCGCTGCGAAGGCCGCTGATCCGACAATCGCATAGCGCCGTGACCTTGCGAGTTGCTCGCGGGTGACGATTCCGGCTCGCTCCAGGATCATCAGCAGGATCGGCAATAGAAAGGCCGCGCCGAAGCCAAACAGAAAGCGCGTGACGAAGGTCAAATAGTTACCGACGCCGGGCAGAGCTTCTTGCTGGATCCCGCCGTAATTTCCTTGATAGCTGAGCAGAAAGTGGAGCGCCCACGGCATGGCGAGGAAGTAGGCGAAGCAGGCCCCGCCGGCGAAAAAGACCGGCGTCAAAAGCAGGAATGGCAGAAATGCCTTCTTCTCGCGCGCATAGAGACCCGGAGCCACGAACTTCCAGAGCTGCGTCGCGATGACCGGGAAGGCGAGCATGATTGCTGCGAACAACGCGACCTTCACTTGCGTGAAGAAGGCTTCGAAAATGTCAGTGTATATGAGCTTGCCCTGCCCGGCGCGCAGCAGCGGCTGGACCAGCACCGAGAAGATCTGCCTCGCAAACGAGAAGCAGACGAAAAAGCACGCGACCAATGTCACCAGCGACCAGAGGAGCCGCCGCCTGAGCTCGATCAAATGCTCGAGCAGTGGCTGCTTGGTGTCGTCGATGTCCTTCACGGGAGTGGGCGCTTCTCGGGAGGAAGTTGCTCCTCGCCCGGTTCTTGATCGGCGATGGGCGGCATGGCGTCCGGCTGGCCTGGCTCGGGATAATGGGCTTCAGGCGGATGCAGCTGCATGATCCGCTCATTCTCCTCGCGCCAACGTTTCTCCATTTCCTCGAGCTCGGCCTCGCGGACCATATTCTCGAGGCCGGCGGTAAAGTGGCGCGCCATCCCGCGCACGCGGCCGACCCAATAGCCGACTGTGCGCATGACCTTGGGCAGGTCTTTGGGGCCGATGAAAATCAGCGCGAGTATGGCGACGACGGCCAGCTCGGAGGAATCGACGCCGAACATGCCGGCTCTTTAGACGCGCGAACCGGAAAGCGTTAGCGAGCTTCGTCGTCTCGCGGCGGTTGCGCGGCCGGTTCGGCGGGCCGCGGAGTCACGTCGATCGGCTCCTGCGGACGAGCCTGGTCGCGCGGCAGCTGGCGCGGCGGCTCATTGCGGCGCTGTTCGTCATAGCGCCGCATCTTCTCGTCGTCCTCGTCCGCCATGCCCTGCTTGAAGCTTTTGAGACCCTTGGCGACGTCGCCCATCATCGCCGAGAAACGGTTCCCGCCGAACAATAGCAGGACGATGATCGCGAAGATCAGGATATGCCAAATGCTGAAACCGCCCATCACGAAACTCCTTTGGACGCCTATTAGTCGCCTTGCTCTTCGCTTTCCAGCTGAAGCTGGAACACGCTTTCGTCCAGCGGGTCGAGCAGGCCGGCGGCCTTGAGATCGTCAATCCCTGGCAGGTCGCGGCGTGAGCCGAGGCCGAAATGCGTCAGGAACTCCTGGGTGGTCGCATAGAGCAACGGCCGGCCGGGGCCCTCCCTGCGCCCGGCCGGCCGCACCCAGCCGGCGTCCATGAGCACGTCGAGCGTGCCCTTCGAGATCTGGACGCCGCGGATCGCTTCGATTTCGGCTCTTGAAACCGGCTCGTGATAGGCAATGATGGCCAGCGTCTCAGTCGCTGCGCGCGACAGCCTTCGCGGTTCTTCGCGCGTGCGGCGAAGGAGATGGGCGAGGTCCGGAGCAGTCTGGAAATGCCAACGACCGCCGCGTTCCACGAGCTCAATACCGCGGCCCCCGTAATGCTCGACGAGCCGGCCGAGCGCAATCTCGACTTCGCCCTCGCCAACATGCTCGGCAATCTCGTCGACGCTGAGCGGCGTCGCCGAGGCGAACAGCGTTGCTTCGATGGCGCGCATCAGCTCATCCATCAGGCCGCCGCCTTCAGCCTGATCGGAGCGAACGGCTCGTCCTGCGAGATATCGAGACGGCCGCGCCGTGCGAGTTCGAGCGCGGCAAGAAAGCTGGATGCGAGGCAGGAACGACGGAACTGCGGGTCCTGAGTCGACGGCAGAAAGCTTTCAAGGAAGGTCCAGTCGAGCGCCATTCCGATCATCTTGGCGACCCGCTCGATTGCTTCGTCCAGAGTCATCACGGAGCGGGAGTGGACGACATGCATCGCCGGCTGCGTACGCGCGCGTACCACGCCGTAAGCCGCGAACAGGTCGAAGTCGCGTGCCTGCCAAGCTGATTTGCGCACAAGCCGCAGGCCCTCCGGTGCGCCGCGCAGGAAGACGTCGCGGCCGATGCGATCCCGGCCCAGGAGGCGCGCGCCGGCCTCTCGCATGGCGTCGAGCCGCTGGAGGCGAAGCTGGAGCCTGAGCGCTATCTCTTCGGGGCTCGGATCCTGTTCGGGATCCTTCGGCAGCAGCAGGCAGGATTTGAGATAGGCCAGCCACGCCGCCATCACCAGATAGTCGGCCGCAATTTCGAGCTTCAGCGCCCGCGCTTCCGCCAGATAGGTCAGATATTGTTCGACCAGCTCGAGGATCGAGATTTGCGCCAGATCGACCTTCTGCGCGCGGGCGAGATTGAGGAGCAGGTCGAGGGGGCCCTCCCACCCGTCGAGGGTCAGATTGAGCTCATCCGACTGGCGGACTGGCGGAGACTCGAAATCCTCGTCCACGGACGTCATAATACCCATTAGTTGTGGCTCTGCGAAGGCGGAGCCACATTCTGTTGGGGATAACTAGACCTGTGCCAGCAGAGTGTCGCGCTTGGCGATTTCCTCTGCGAAATCGACCGCATCGAGCTCGAGTCGGGTGCTCGCCATCGCGCGGGCCAACCGATCATGTCCCTCAGCACTCATCGCCGGCACCGCGGAAGCGACGGCGACCATCTCATCCATCTTGCCCGAGCAATGCAGTGCGACGTCGCAACCTGCCGCCACCACACCTGCAGCCCGGCTGGCGAAGTCGCCCTTGAGCGCCTCCATCCCAAGATCGTCGCTCATCAGCAAGCCGTCGAAGCCGATCCGCTCGCGGATGATGTCACGAATGACGACCGGCGACAGGCTTGCCGGCCACTCTTCGTCCCAGATCGTGTAGACCACATGCGCGGTCATCCCCATCGGCGCGGTGGCCAGCCGCTCGAACGGTTCAAGATCGGTCTCCAGCTCTTCCGCACTCGCGGTGACTACTGGTAGTTCCTTGTGGCTGTCGACCAGAGCGCGCCCGTGGCCCGGCATGTGCTTGATGATCCCCACCACGCCCGCCGAGGCCATACCGTCGAGCACCGCGCGGCCAAGCGCGGCGACCTGCATGGGTTCGGAACCAAGTGCCCGATCGCCGATGATGTCGGTCGCGCCTTCCTGCCGAACGTCCAAAAGCGGTAGCGCATTCACGTTGATCCCGGATGACCGCAGCATCAGCGCCAGCGCACGCGCATTCGCGCGCACCGCTTCGATCGCCGAGGAGGGGGCAGCGCGGTATAGATTGGAGAACTTTTCCGCCGTTGGGAACGCCGGCCATTCCGGCGGCCGCATGCGAGCGACACGCCCGCCTTCCTGATCGATCAGAATCGGGACATCGTCTCGGCCGCTGATCTCCCGCAGCGAATCCGTCAGGCGCAGCAGCTGGTCCTGATTTTCGCAATTGCGGCGAAAGAGGATGAATCCGGCGGGCTCAGCATCGCCAAAGAAGGCGCGCTCGTCATCGGTGAGCGCAAAGCCTTCAACTCCGTAGATCGCGGCCTGCATTATTGCGCGACGAAGCAATTCTCGCCGGCGGCCTTCAAGGTCTGGCACACCTGCTTCGCCACGGTCGGCGTGGTCGCGCCACCGCGCAGCCGGATTCCGCCGGAGAATGGCACAACCATCTTGTTGAGCGCCGCGACGCTCGGAAAGCGGGCCGAGAGCGCCGTCCACGCCCGCTCCGCCTGCGCCTGGTTGGCGAACGCACCGAGCTGAACCACAGTGCCGGGAGCGCCGCTCGGCTTCGGTTCAGGAGTTTCCTTCACCGGCGTCTTCGTTTCGTTCGGCGGAATGGTCTTTGGCTGCTCTTTAGGCGGCTTGGCAACCGGCGTTTCCGGCAATTTGTTGAGGTCGAGCTGCGAATCCTTGTCCTCGCCGGCGCTCGTTTCGAACGCCGTTTGGCTCTCGCCGCTGATGTCGAGACCGCCGGTCGTCGGCGGTTTGACCTTGTACGGTCCGGGCGGAGCCTGAATCAGCTCGGGCGGGCCGTTCACGGCGGCGTCGCGGCGCCCGATCCAGAAGAAGGTTCCGGCGACAATAAGGCCTGCGAGCAACACAACGACCAGCGCTGCAACCATCCGGCGCGCGGAAATTCCGCGCGGCTCATCCTCGTCCTCGACGGGCGCGAGCCAGGGCAGCGGCTCGTCGATGGAGCGCTCGTCGCTCACCGCTCGACCTTGGCCTTCCACGGCAGATCAACCACGGCGCAACTCAGTCGAATGCGCTGCATGCGCTGGCATAAGATCTCCGAATGCGCCTGCGAAGTCGTACCCACCCGAAATCGGTAGAACACTCGCCCCTTCGAGTTACGGTCGGGCCTTACCACTGCGGGAAGGCGAGTCATGGCCGGATAGGCGCGAACCATGTATCGCCAGCCCAGCTTGGCTTGCGGCACGGAGCCGAACGCGCCGATTTCAACGAGCCTGCCAGCGGCGCCAGCGACCACTCGGGGCTGCCAGGGCCTCAGCGGCACTGCTTGCGGCCTCGGTGCCGTAATAGTGGGCGCCGCAGGCACCGGCCGTTCGACTGGCGTCCCCGGTTGCTGACTTTCCCCTTCGGTAGCCGCGGATCGCTCGGCCGCCTTCGGAGCCGGTCTCGGCTGTGAAAAGCGAACTTCCGGAGCCGAAGACTGGCGCACCTCTCGAATCGGCGCAGGCGTGATTTCCGGCTGCACCGGCATTCGGACCTCCGGCTGCGAACTGCGGGCTTCGGGCAATGGGACGATTGTCGAGGCTGGCTGCCGCGCTGCCGATACCGGTTGTTCCTCGACGCTCCGGGTACCCAGCCAGAAGCCTGCCCCCGCAACGGCAACGATCAGTGCAGATCCCCAACCCAGAACGGAACCGAGGGCACCTGTTGACGGCTTCGGCTTCGCCTGCGGTTCGTCTGAAAGCCACGGCAGCCGATCACTCGCGGCCGCCGCATCGACGCGGCTCATCAGCGCATCTCCTCCGTTGCGGCGACCCCCATCAAATCGAGGCCGCTCCGGATGATCTGCGCGATTCCCAGCGCGAGTTCCAGCCGTGCGCGCGAAAGTTGTGGATTATTTTCAATGAGGAATCGACGGGACGAGTCGTCATTGCCGCGGTTCCACAGCGCGTGAAACTCGGCCGCCAGATCATAAAGATAGAAGGCGATCCGATGCGGCTCATGCGCCAGTGCCGCGCTCTCAACGATTCGCGGATATTGCGCCGCGCGCTTGACGAGTGCGAGTTCCTCTTCGTCGAGCAGCGTCAGGTCTGCCGGATTGCATAGGTCGACACCGGCGTCTGCCGCCTTGCGCTTCAGCGAACTGATCCGCGCGTGGGCATATTGAACGTAGAAGACGGGGTTGTCCTTCGACGCCTCGACCACCTTCATGAAGTCGAAGTCGAGCGGGGCGTCAGCGCGGCGCGTCAGCATCATGAAACGGACGACGTCCTTGCCGACCTCGTTCACGACCTCGGCGAGGGTCACGAAATCTCCGGCCCTCTTGGACATCTTCACCGGCTCGCCGCCGCGGAAGAGGCGGACCATGTTGATAATCTTGACGTCGAGATCGACCCTGCCGTCGGTCAGCGCCCGGACTGCCGACTGGACGCGTTTGACCGTCCCGGCGTGGTCGGCGCCCCAGATATTGACCAGATGATCGGCGCCTTGCGCCTTCTGCCAGTGATAGGCAGCGTCGGCGCCGAAGTAGGTCCAGCTACCGTCCGACTTCTTCATCGGCCGGTCCTGGTCGTCGCCGAACTGGCTCGAGCGGAACAGGGTCAGCTCGACGGGCTCCCACTCGTCATGTGGATCGAGGCTCTTGGGCCGGTCGAGCACACCTTCGTAGACGAGACCCTTCGACCTTAGCACCTCCATCGCTTCCTCAACCGCGCCGCTCTTCTGCAGCTCCGCCTCGGACGAGAATTTGTCGTGATGGATGCTGAGCAGACCAAGGTCGTGGCGGATAAGGTCGAGCATCGCCTTGATCGCCGTCTTGCGGAACACCGGCAGCCATTCGCTCTCGGGCTTGCCTATAAATTGGTCGCCAAATTCGCCGGCGAGAATTTCGCCGACCGGCACCAGATATTCCCCGGGGTACATGCCTTCCGGGATGTCACCGATGCTTTCGCCGAGCGCTTCGCGGTACCGCAGGTGCGCTGATCTCGCGAGCGTATCGACCTGCGCACCCGCGTCGTTGACATAATATTCCTTGGTGACCCGGAAGCCGGCCGCCTCAAGGATTCGCGCAAGGCTGTCGCCGACCACCGCGCCCCGGCAATGACCCACGTGCATCGGCCCCGTCGGGTTGGCCGAAACATATTCGACGTTGACGCGCTCGTTCTCGCCGATCTTCGAGAGGCCGTACTCCTCACCCTCAATCAGGATCGTGCGCAGCTCGTCGCGCCAGGCATCGGACGTGAGGCGCAGGTTGATGAAACCCGGTCCAGCAATCTCAACCGAAGTCACCGGCGGCAGCGCTTCGAGCTTCGGTCTGATCGCTTCAGCCAATGCGCGCGGGTTCGTGCCAGCGGGCTTGGCAAGCACCATTGCGGCGTTGGTCGCTAGGTCGCCGTGCGCGGGATCGCGCGGCGGTTCGACCGTGACGTTCTTGCGGTCGAGCTCAGCCGGCAGCGCGCCGTCGGCAACGAGTTCATCAAGCACTCCGTCGAGGAGCGCGGCATATTGGGCGTAGAGGCTCAATTTTATCGCACCGCTGGTGGAAAGCGGCGCCTCTAGCGCAGCGATGCGCGCGCGTCACCCTCGCTCCGTCAGGATCAATGACGTCGATAGAGACAGTTGGCCTGCCAGTCGAAACGTGCACCACCGTCTGGCGTCGTGCGCGATCGGCAAGCTTGCTCGATCGAACGTTGTTCCGACTTGATCGCTTGGGCGACGGCCAGGCTGAAGCGACGCGCCGCGTCGTCGGGCGACCGCTCGCTTGACCGTTCGCTTCCTGCGAGCGGAACCAGATTCGGATCAGAGAGCTCGGTGACGATCAGCGGCTCGCGCGCAGCCGCGACGGCACCGTTGGCACCGAAAAGAAGCACGACGGCTATCGCCGACCGTCTCAGTTTCCGCTCTAACCCCATGGTGCCGAGAATCGGCGCTGATGGTTAAGAAAACGCTTCTTAGCCGGCGGACCTTAAAAGCGGCTCGTGGGCAGGCTGACTGGACCGACCATCTCCTCATGGCGGGCGATGGCGAAGCGGTCGGTCATTCCGGCGATGAAGTCGCCGATATTCCGAGACTGCCGGACCGCATCGCCATCGCGCTGCCACGCCGGTGGCAGCAGTGCCGGGTTGTCACGATACGCCCCGGCGAGATTGGCAACCACGCGTTCCGCTTCCCTGCGGACAGGCCTTAGCTCGGGAAGGTCATACAATCGCGCGTAAAGAAATCGCTTGAGCTCGCGCTCCTCGGCAGCAAGCCCGTCGGAGAAGCCAGCAAGCGGCCTTCCAGCCGCTCGGACGCCCTCGATCGTCTCCACGCCGGATTCGCGCACGCGTCGCTCGGTCTCAACGAGCACATCGCCGACCATATGACCAATCATGTCGCGTACGAGCGCGCGCTGCCTCTTCTCAGTCGAAAGGCCAGGATGTCGCCCGTCGATCGCATCCCACAGCCGCCTGATCAGCGGCAGTTCGAGGAGCTCGTCGATGTTGAGCAGGCCCGCCCGGAGACCATCGTCGATGTCGTGATTGTCGTAAGCGATGTCATCGGAAATCGCGGCAACTTGCGCCTCAAGACTCGGCCAGCTGTCGAGCTCAAGATCCCATTCCTCATTGGCTTCGACCATCGCCCAGCTAGGGTTCGCGATCGGTCCGTTGTGTTTCGCGAAACCTTCGAGCGCTTCCCAGCTGAGATTGAGCCCGTCGAAATCGGGATATGGCGTCTCCAGCTTCGTGATGATGCGCAGCGTATGGGCATTGTGATCGAAGCCGCCCGCGTCTGCGAGCGCTGCATTCAGCGCGTCTTCCCCTGCATGGCCGAAGGGCGGATGACCGAAATCGTGCGCTAGACACAGCGCTTCAGTCAGGTCCTCATTGAGCCCGAGCGCTCGGGCGATGGTCCGCCCAATCTGCGCCACCTCTATGCTGTGAGTCAGGCGGACGCGGTAATGGTCGCCATCGGGAGCGACGAACACCTGAGTCTTGTGACGAAGCCGCCGGAAGGCGACCGAATGGATTAGCCGGTCGCGGTCGCGCTGGAAGATGTCTCTCGGACCACGCGGCCCGGAATCGATTTCAGCATGGAGCCGCCCGCGTGATGTCGACGGATTTGCGGCGAGCGCCGGAGATAGACTCATTCGGCAGCGAGTGGCGCAATCCTGTCCGCTTGTGAATTGGTCCATTTCATCGGCGACACGCCGATGCTCTCCAGATCTTCGGCAAACACTTCCGCATCCGAAGTTCCACGAAACGGTCCGATGACCAGGCGGGCGCCGTCGCCGCTCCGCGCGATATAAGGCTTGATGCCGTCGAAGAGGCTGGGATCCTTCTTTTTGAGCCGTTCGAATCGCCCGGCGAGGTCATCCGAACTGGTGCCGCTGGCGAGTTGGAGCCAGACCTTGGGCTGGAAAGCGACGGCGGCCGGCCGAGGTATCGCAGGCGGTCGGGCGTAAGCGGTCTGCACCGGTCGCGGCTGCTCCCAGGCCTGTTGCACGGCAGGCGTCGGGGTGGCAGCCGGAGCGCTCGGACGGAGGAATTCATCGATGCCGGCAAGACGGTCCGTGCTCGCCGATGCATTGGCAGCGGCCGGCGCGGCATATGCGTAAGCCGAACCGCCGGAATCGGGAAAGATACCGAGATTCACCGCGGCAGCTTTCTGACCAGAATTGAGCCCCGGCAGACGCTGCAGGAAAGGAGCGACCCGTGCCCAGCTGCCGGGCATCGCCGCATCGATCGCCTTCATTGCCGAATTGGTATCTCCGGTGAGCGCGAGCACGAAGGCGCGCACCCTAGGCACACCGCTATCGCCCTTGGCCGAGAGCGGCGCCAAAATTTGGATCGCGTCGTTGCGATTTCCGCTGATGGCGAGACTAAGCGCCAGACGGCGCCGCGCTTCGTCGGAATCGCGGCCGGCGAGTGCAAGGCGGTAGTCGGCCTGCGCCTGCGTCTGCTGGCCCATCAGATCGTAGGCAAGCCCGCGGTCGCAGGCGAAGCTCGCGAGAGGCAGTCCAAGTTGCTGAGCACGTTTGAAATAGGGAAGCGCGGCCTGCGGCTCACCGTTCGCAACAGCGACGGCGCCCATGCCGGCCTGTGGCATCGGGCTTCTCGGGTTCACCTCATCGGCGCGGGCGAAGAAGCCGGCTGCGGCCTGCGTATCGCCGAGCTCGAGCGCGGCCTTGCCGGCGCCAATCAGCGAGTCGAATTCCTTGGGATCAGACGCGAGCGTGCGGACGTAGCGCGCGAGCGCTGCCGCCGGGCTCTCATCGTAGGGTGAATAGCTGCCCTGCGCCGCGGCAGGCGCCGCAACGAGCGCGCAAGCGCAGCCGGCAAGCGCCCAGCCCAATCGAATGTGCAATAATCCCCGCATCGTCCCTCCCGGTGCAGCATGGAATCTTGCCGGAAGCTTTCTGCCTAGAGGGTTTACGGTGAGCCGTGCGGTCGGAACGGCAGTTTGGTCATTTGAGCGGATGAAAACACGAAAAAGGGCAGCCCTCACGGACTGCCCTCCTCCAATTGTCGAAGATTTACTGGTTGTTCTGGCGGTTGAGGAAGCGCGGAATGTCGATGGGATCGCGCTTGAACCCGGGCTGCGCCTCGTCCTCGTCAGTGTCGAGCTGAGCCTTGGGCGCGCCGCGCGCGATGTTCGACATGCGCTCGAAAAGCGTTCCGCCGCCGCTCGCCGCCGGCGCCTCTGCCTCATCCTCGTCTTCCGGCGGAGCGATCGGCGTCGGACCAACCGGGCTGGTCAGGATATCGTCGGCGCCGAGGAGAAGCTCCTCATCGCCATCGTCGGCTGCAGTTTCGGCCGGAGTCTCCTCGAGCGTCGCCGGAGCGGGTGCGGCCGTCTGCGTCACCGCAGCCTGACGCGCGGGGAAGCTGAACACCTTGGCCGGTTGCGGCTGGACGCCGACTTCGGCCTCGATGCCCGTCGCAACCACGGAAACGCGGATCTTGCCGCCGAGGTCGTTGTTGAACGCCGAACCCCAGATGATGTTGGCGTCCGGATCGACCAATTCCTTGATGTGGCTGGCCGCCTCGTCGACCTCCATGAGGCGCATGTCCTCGCCGCCGGTGATCGAGATGATCACGCCCTTGGCGCCCTTCATGCTCACGCCGTCGAGCAGCGGGTTGGAGATGGCCTTTTCGGCGGCCTCGATCGCGCGATTGTCGCCGTCGGCCTCGCCGGTGCCCATCATCGCCTTGCCCATCTCGCTCATCACCGAGCGGACGTCGGCGAAGTCGAGGTTGATGAGGCCCGGCATGACCATCAGGTCGGTGATTCCGCGGACGCCCTGTTGAAGCACCTCGTCCGC
>Ga0207690_10001037_pt1 | contig 17790 bp, 11 predicted proteins | sample KBSC23metaG_FD_184315 | JGI IMG/M metagenome (GOLD analysis project Ga0207690, IMG submission 184315) | Corn rhizosphere microbial communities from Kellogg Biological Station, Michigan, USA - KBS C2-3 metaG (SPAdes) (version 2) | ecosystem: Host-associated > Plants > Roots > Rhizosphere > Soil ...
ACGAATTGCTTGACGACCTGCAGCTGATCGCCGACAGCCTGTTCCAGCATCGCGGCGTGCACGCCGGCGCCTACGCGGTGGAACGCCTGCTGTGCCGCGTGCGCAGCTTCGGCTTCCACCTGGCGCGACTGGACGTGCGGCAGGATTCGCGCGTGCACGACGACGCGCTGGCGGCCCTGCTGGCCGATCCGGACTGGCCTGCCCGCGGCAGCACCGCACGCACCGACCGGCTGCGCCCCTACGCCAGCGGCGAAGCCGCGTTTGCGCACAGCGCCGACGCGAATGCCGAATCTCTGCAGGCGGTGTTCACCACCCTGCGCGACAGTCGCCAGAGCCACGGCCACGACGCCATCGGCTTGTACATCATCAGCATGGCGCGCTCGGCCGCCGACGTGCTGGCGGTGCTGGCGCTGGCGCGGCGTGGCGGGCTGGTCGACGAAGCGCAGCATGTGCCGCTCAATATTGCCCCGCTGTTCGAAACCGTCGACGACCTGAAGAACGCGCCGGCCACGCTGCGCGCGCTGCTCGATGACCCGGTCTATCGCCGCCATTTGACTGCACGCGACGACCAGCAATGGGTGATGCTGGGCTACTCCGACAGCGGCAAGGACGGTGGCACGCTGGCCTCGCGCTGGGGTCTGCAGCGCGCTCAGGTGGAGTTGCTGGAAGTGGCGCATGCCGCCGGTATCCACCTCGCGTTCTTCCACGGCCGCGGCGGCTCGGCCAGTCGTGGCGGCGCGCGCATCACGCCGGCGCTGATGTCCTCGCCGCGCGGTGCGGTGGCCGGCGTGCTGCGGGTGACCGAGCAGGGCGAGGTGATTCACCGCAAATACGGCATCCGCGCGCTGGCGCTGCGCAACCTGGAGCAGACCGTGGGTGCGGTGCTGCGCGCGTCGCTGCGTCCGCGCGAAGACGAGCCGCGCGAGGCGCGCTGGCGCGAACTGATGGACATCTTGTCGGCGACCAGCCGGCGCAGTTATCGCGACTTCGTCGAGCGCGACGGCTTCGTCGACTATTTCCGCAGTGCCACCCCGGTCGACGTGATCGAGCAGATGACCCTGGGTTCGCGCCCGGCCAGCCGCCGCAGCATGCGCGGCGTGCAGGATCTGCGCGCGATCCCGTGGGTGTTCGCGTGGACCCAGTGCCGCTCGATCCTGCCCGGCTGGTACGGCCTCGGCAGCGCGCTGGAGCAGGGCGTGCAGCAGTTCGGCGAACAGGCGCTGGCGGAGATGGCGCGCGACTGGCCGTTCTTCTGCAACCTGCTCGATGACGTGGAGATGGTGCTGGCGAAGTGCGACCTGGACATCGCCGAGGCGTTCTCGAAACTGTCCGGTCCGCTGCATGACGAATTCTTCGGCCTGATCCACGCCGAGTTCGCGCGTACCCGCCATTGGTTGCTGCAGTTGAAGGGCAGCGACGTCCTGCTGCGCGGCGAGCCGCGCCTCGCCGCCTCGATCCGCTTGCGCAACCCTTACGTCGACCCGATGAGCCTGCTGCAGGTCGACCTGCTGCAACGCTGGCGCGCCGGTGAGCGCAGCGACGACGCCGTGCTGCAGGCCCTGGTCGCCTGCGTCAATGGCGTGGCGCAGGGTTTGCAGAACACCGGCTGACCGCGGCCACCGCCGTCGTCGCAGGAGCCCGCCAATGGGCCCCTGCGCGGGGTCGGTGGCGCTGTACGACTTCGGACGCGGATGTCCGCCTACGAACGACGGTATCGCCGGCCACGGGCCCGATTCGTTGTGCGACAGGCACTTGCACGCATGGCACGCGCCTTGCTCTGACCGGCTCATGGATATCGCCAACCCCCTCGCCGCCCAGCGCAAGCGCCGCCGCAAACGGATCGCCATCGGTGCCAGTGCCTTGCTGCTCGCCGGCATTGCCGTCGGCGCGGCCAGTCTCGGTCCGGCCCTGCCCACGGCGGAGCGCTCGAGCCTGTGGATCGACAGCGTGCAGCGCGGCGACATGCTGCGCGAGGTGCGTGCGCCAGGCACCCTGGTGCCGCGCGATATCCACTGGCTGGCGGCGCAGACCAGCGCGCAGGTAGCGAAGATCGAAGTGTGGCCAGGCACCCACGTGGAGCCGGACACGGTGCTGCTGCGCCTGAGCAGCCCGCAGGTGGAGAACGACCTGCGCAACGCCGAGGCGCAGGTCGCCGCGGCCGAGGCGCAGGTCGTCGCCAAGCACGCCGAACTGCAATCGCAGTTGCTCGACGAACGTTCCTCGCTGGCCCAGGCCCAGGCCGACTACGCCTCGGCCAAGGTCCGCAGCGACGCCGACGCCAAGGCGGTGGCGAAGAACCTGATTCCCCGCGTGCAGTACGAGCAGGAACTGATCGCGCTGAACCAGCTCATGCATCGCGCCGAAGTCGAGCAGCAACGCGTGCAGACGTTCGGCGCCGGCATCGCCGCGCAGATGGCTGCGATGCGCGCCCAACTGCAATTGCAGCGCAGCAACCTGACCCTGCGCCAACGCCAGTCCGATGCACTGGACGTGCGCGCCGGCATCGCCGGCACGCTGCAGCAGGTCGCCGTGCAGGAAGGCCAGCAGGTCGCTGCCGGTACCGACCTGGCGCGGGTCGCGCGCGGCGATGTGCTGATCGCGCGGTTGCGCGTGCCCGAGGTGCAGGCCAAGGACGTGGCGCTGGGCATGTCCGCACAGGTGAACACCTACAACGGCATGATCGACGGCACCGTCACGCGCATCGATCCGGCGGTGGTCGACGGCAGCGTGCAGGTGGACGTGACGCCGATCGGCGCGCTGCCGGCCGGCGCACGCCCGGACCTGTCGGTCGACAGCCGCATCCGCATTGCGAAACTCGACCAGGTGCTGTCGCTGGGCCGGCCCGCCCAGGTCGAGGCGAACAGCGAGGTGAGCCTGTTCCGCCTCGACGCCTCCGGCGACACCGCCACCCGCGTGAAGGTGCGTGTGGGCGCTACCTCGGTCGACCGCGTGCAATTGCTGCAAGGTCTGCAGCCGGGCGACCGTGTGATCCTTTCCGACACCAGCCAATGGGACAAATATGACCGCCTGCGCCTGCGCTGACCCCCGCCGACCCACTGCAGGAGCGCGCCCTATGCGCGATGCTCTTGCTGATGGCCACCCAAAAGCATCGCGCACAGGATGCGCTCCTGCACGCAGATCCACCGGACCACTTCGAACAGGGACAACCGCATGAACGAACCGACTTCCGTCATCGCCCTCGGCGGCATCCGCAAGGTATTCCAGACCGACGAGGTGGAAACACACGCGCTGGCCGACGTGCACCTTGACATCCGCCGCGGCGAGTACGTGTCCATCTCCGGCCCATCCGGTTGCGGCAAGACCACGCTGCTGTCGATCCTCGGCCTGCTCGATACCGCCAGCGCCGGCAGCTACGTACTGAACGGGCACGACGTGGCCGCGCTCAACGCCGCCGAGCGCGCGCGCATCCGCAACGCCGAGATCGGTTTCATCTTCCAGGCGTTCAACCTGATCGGCGATCTGAGCGTGCAGGAGAACGTGGAGCTGCCGTTGACCTATCGCAGCGGCATCGGCATCGGCGAGCGACGCGAGCGGGTGCAGGAGGCGTTGGAACGCGTCGGCATGGCGCACCGCATGCGGCACTACCCGGCGCAGCTTTCCGGCGGCCAGCAGCAGCGCGTGGCGGTGGCGCGTGCGCTGGTCGGCAAGCCGGCGATCCTGCTCGCCGACGAACCCACCGGCAATCTCGATTCGCGCAACGGCGAGGCGGTGATGGCCCTGTTGGACGAACTGCACAAGGGCGGCGCCACCATCTGCATGGTCACCCACGACGCCCGCTACGCCGAACTGGCCCAGCGCAAGATCCGCCTGTTCGACGGCCGCGTGGTCGACGAGGAAACCTACGACCGCCTGCGCCGCGAAGACGAGCAGCGGCTGGATGCGCTGATCGGTGGCCACGTCGAGGTCGATGCATGAACGTCTGGCTGGCCGAAGTCTGGCGCGCCTGGCGCACCTGCCTGCGCCGGCCGGGTTTTTTTCTGCTGGCCAGCGGCGTGCTGGCGCTGGGCGTCGGCGCCAGCGCGGCGGTATGCGTGCTGGTCGACGACGTGCTGTTGCGGCCCTTGCCTTATGCCTCGCCCGAGCAATTGGTCGCGCTGGGCTCGCTGGACGAGGGACATCGGTTCAATGGCATTACGCCCCAGCAGTACCAGCACATGCAGCCCGTCGGCGGCATGACGTCGATGGGCCTGATCAAGGGCGAGTTCACGGCCGTCAATGTGGCCGGCGACGGCGAGCCGGAGCAGGTGAACGCCTTCTTCGCCGATCGCGGCCTGCTGCCCACGCTCGGCGTGCGGATGCGGCTCGGGCGAGGTTTCTCGGAACAGGAGGATCGCCCGGGCGGCCCGAAGGCGGTGATTCTCGCCGAGGGCTACTGGCGCCGCCGCTATGGCGGCGCGTCGGCGGTGATCGGCCGCAACCTGCGGGTCGAGGGCGTGGCGCATACCATCGTCGGTGTGCTGCCTGCCAGTTTCGATCAGTTCGGCCAGGGCGACATCATGTTGCCGCTGGCGTTGCAACCGAACACTTACGACGACGGCACCAACTTCATCGCCGTCGCGCGATTGGCGCCGGGGGCCAGCGCCGCGGTAGTCGATGCCCGGGCGAATGCCGCCATGCAGGCCATGTATGCGGGCCTCGCCGATGCGAACGCCGACTACTGGAAGCACGTGCGTTTCGGCACCACACCGCTGTCGGCGGCGCTGCACCAGCAACAGCGCCCGGTCATGCTGCTGTTCCTGGCCAGCGCGCTGGGCGTGCTGCTGATCGCACTGGTCAATCTCGGCAATCTCATGCTGCTGCGCACCTTGTCGCGCCACCACGATGCGACCGTGCGCCATGCCTTGGGCGCGCCGGTGTGGCGGCTGGCGCTGCCGGCCTGCGCCGAGGGCGTGCTGGTCGGCACCAGCGGCGCCCTCGTCGGCACGGGGCTGGCGGCGGCGGGGTTGTCCCTGTTCAGTCATTACGTCCCGACGGCATGGATGCATGCTGAAGCGGCGCGCATGTCGGCCGGGCTGGTGCTGTTGACGCTGGCGATCGCCGTGCCGGGGGCGCTGCTGGCGGCGATGTTCGGTGCGTGGCGCGGGCTCTCCTCGGCGTCGGTGCAGGAGGCGTTGCATGAGGGGGGCCGCACGCCGGGGCGCCATGGCGGCCGCCTGGGGCGGGTGCTGGTGGTGGCGCAAATGAGCCTGGCGACCTGCCTGATGTGCGGCACCGGCCTGTTCCTGCATGCGCTCTACGATGCCGCGCGCACGCCGCTGGGTTTCGCCAGCGACCACATCCTGACCTTCGACCTGGCGCCGGTGCGGGCCAGCAACCCCGACGCCACCTCCACGCAAGCCCTGGTCCAGGGACTGCTGCGGCGCCTGCGTGCATTGCCCGGCGTCGAGCATGTCGCCGTCACCAACGGCCTGCCGGCGGGAGACTTCGGGCAACAGTTCAACATGGGCGGCGTGCACGCCCCGGGCAAGGACTACTTCGATCCGAATCCGCAGATTCGCGGAGTGAACACCGATTTTTTCTCCGTGTTTCGCATACCCATGCGCGAAGGGCGTTCCTTTGACGCCACCGACACCGCGGGCAGCGAGCCGGTGGCCATCGTGAACCGGACGCTGGCCGAGCGGGAATACGGCGGCCACGCGCTGGGCAAGGGCATCGTCGTCAACGATTACAGCGGATACGCTGCCGGCAAGAAGCTCTCTGGCGATCCGACCTTCCGCCCGGTGACGGCGCGCATCGTCGGTGTGACCGGCGATACGCGGCAATTCGGTCCGCTGGATGACGGGAAACGCTCGTTCCTCTATCTCCCTCTTGTGCAGATACCCGAGCACATCGTGCGGGTGTTCCGTTCCTTCCAGCCGTTGCGCTTTGCGTTACGCGTGCAGGGCAACCCCGACAATTATCGTCAGGCCGTCCGTGCAGCAGTCGCCGACGTGGCGCCGCAACAACCCATCGCCAACCTGCAGACAATGGCTGAGATCGTGCACGCGACCACCGACGACACGCGGCGCAACCTGTTCCTGGTCGGCTTGTTCGCGCTGCTGGCGCTGGGGTTGGCTGCCGCCGGGATGTACGCCGTGATGACGGTGGCAGTCGCGGCGCGCCAGCGCGAATTCGGCGTGCGCATGGCACTGGGCGCATCGTCGCCGGGCCTGGTGCGCATGGTGTTGCAGGGAGGGTTGCGGCAGATCGCGATGGGGCTGTTCCTCGGCATGGGCATCACGCTGGCTCTGTCGCGCGTGCTTGGTGCCGTGATGGAGGAGATCGACCGCAGCGTGTTCGATCCTTTCGCCATGGCTGGCGTATGCCTGGTGCTGGCCGCCGCCGGCCTGCTGGCCTGCCTGCTGCCGGCGCTGCGCGCGGCACGCGTGCCGCCGATGCGCGCCTTGCGCGGGGAGTAGGGCGATGGAGAGGACTTCATGCGGGAGTTTCCCATGAACATCTGGCTCGCCGAAATCTGGCGCGCATGGCGTACCAGCTTGCGCAGGCCCGGCTTCCTGCTGCTGGCGAGCGGCGTACTGGCGCTGGGCGTGGGGGCCAGCGCGGTGGCGTTCAACCTGATCGACCAGGTGCTGCTCAAGCCCTTGCCGCTGCCGCAGGCATCGCGCCTGGTGGCCGTGGGCAAGCTGGTGCCCAGGTGGCCGCCGCGGGTTTCCACGCGGCAGTACGCGGCGCTGCAGAAACTGGATGGCGTGCGCTCGATCGGCCTGCTCGCGTTCGCCACGCCGATCGTCAATATCGAGCGCGATGGCGTGCCGCAGCGGGTGGAGGCGACCTACGCCGACCACAACCTGCTGCCCACGCTCGGCATGCGGCCGCAGCTCGGGCGCAACTTCGCTGCGGGCGAGGACAGTGCGCACGGGCCGCCAGTCGTCATGCTCACCCACGATTTCTGGCAGCGCCAGTACGCGGGCAATCCGGGCGCGATCGGTCGGACGCTGAAGGTCGAAGGCACGCCGCACACTATCGTCGGTGTGTTGCCCGAGGCATTCGTTGCGGCGGGCACAGGAGGCGACATCGTGCTGCCGGCCATGCTGACGCCCGATGGTGCCGACGGCCAGCCCCTCTACCTCGCGATCGCACGCCTCGCCGATGGCGCAACTTCCGACGCGGTGGGCGCGCAGGTGGAAGCGCGACTGCAGGCGGACGCCGCCCGTTCCGCTGCAAACCGCGACGACCACGCCCGCTACGGTGCCAGCGACTACCACGCCGCCTTGCATGTGCAGGGCGCCCGTGTGCTGGTGCTGTTCCAGGCCAGCGCGCTGCTGGTGCTGCTGATCGCCCTGGTCAACGAGGCGAACCTGTTGCTGCTGCGAGCACTGGCGCGGCAGCGCGACACTGCGGTGCGCACGGCGCTGGGCGCGCAGCGCTGGCGCCCCGGTGCGCCGCTGCTCGCGGAAAGCCTGCTGGTGGGCCTGTTCGGCGCCGGTTTCGGCATCCTGCTGGCGCTGGCAGGCGTGGCGGTACTGCGCAGCATCATTCCGCCCGAGGCCATCGGCGGCGAGCTGCATCTGGGGACGCACACCTTGCTGCTGGTGGTGCTGGTGTCGCTGCTGGCGACGCTGGGGTCCGCGGTGCTGGGCTTGTGGCGTGCCCGCGCCATCGTTTCCTTCGACGAGCTGCGCGAGGGCGGCCGCAGTGGTGGCACGCGTTACCAGGGTCGGCTCAGCCGCGTGCTGGTGACCGCGCAAGTGACGCTGACGGTGGTGCTGCTGTGCGCCTGCGGGATCTTCCTGCGCAAGTCCTGGGACGATGCGCGCGCGCAGTGGGGTTTCGACTACGCCGACGTGGCGACGGTCGCGCTCGCCCCGGTGCAGGCCGACTACCCGGACGTGCAGGCAGTGACGGCCCTGTCGCAACGGCTCGTCGAGCGCATGCGCCAGCTGCCCGGCGTGCTTGACGCCGCGGCGTCCACCAGCCTGCCGCTGGACGGTTTCCTCGGCTCCTTCGGTGTCGCCGCGCACGCGCAGGGTGACGAGCCGACGTTCGTTCTCTATCGCGCCGTGGGCGCGGATTATTTCCGGCTGTTCGGCATCCGCCCGCAGCGTGGTCGTCTGTTCACGCCGGAGGACGGACGCGGCAGCGAAGCGGTGGCGGTCATCGGCCGGACCATGGCCGAGCGGATGTATGGCGGGCAGGCGCTGGGCCAGCAGGTGCAGATGGACGATACGGCCCATCCGGGCAAGCCGTGGACGGCGCGCATCGTGGGCGTGGTCGACGACACCTACCCGAGGCAGGCCTCGGGTTCGAGGCCCGCGGAACTTTACGTGCCGCTGGCGCAGATGCCCGATGCGCTCATGGCCGGCTTCCGCAGCATCGAATCGATGCATTTCGCCTTGCGCGTGCACGGCGATGTCGCCGGCTATGGCAAGGCGCTGCGCGAGATCGTCGCCGCGGTGGCGCCGCAGCAACCGGTCGCGCAGGTGCGCAGCATGCGTTCGATCGTCGCCGAGGCATCGGGTGGCGCGCGGACCGGCATCTGGATCTGCGGCGTGTTCGCGACGATGGCCTTGCTGCTCGCTGGAGCCGGCCTCTACGCGGTGATGTCGGTCGCGGTGGCGGCGCGCGAGCACGAGCTGGGCGTGCGCTCCGCATTGGGCGCGTCGCCTGCACGACTGGCCGCGCTGGTGCTGCGCGGCGGGATGGCCCAGATCGCGGTCGGCCTGGCGTTGGGGCTGGCCTTGGCGGCTGCCTTCCCGCGGGTATTCGCAGCCTCGTTCGCGCAGCTCGGGTCGCATGCGATGTTCGGGCCGTGGGTCGCGGGCGGCGTCTGCGTGCTGTTGCTGGCCTTCGGCCTGCTTGCCTGTCTCGCGCCCGCCGTGCGCGCGGGTCGGGTCCAACCGATGCGCGTCCTGCAGGGAGATTAGTCCATGGTTGTCATGCCGCAAGACGGGAAGCTCTTTCGCCGGCAAGTCGCCGACGGCTTGCACAGGAAGGTGGCCGCATGAGCATCTGGCTTGCCGAAATCCTTCGTGCCTGGCGCGCCAGCCTGCGTCGCCCCGGCTTCCTGCTGCTCGCCGGCGGCGTGCTGGCGCTGGGCATCGGCGCCAGCGTGGCGGTGTTCGTGCTGATCGCGAACACCTTGTGGCGGCCGCTACCGGCACCGCGGGCGGATCGGCTGGTGGTGATCGGTGCGCTGCACGACAACGGCCACGTCGGCGGCATCTCGCCGCACGAGTACCAGTCGCTGGGCTCTCCGGCGGGGCTGGCGTCGATGGGGCTGGTGCATTTCGGTACGGTGGTGAACATCGCGGGAGCGGGTGCGCCGGCGCAGGTGCCGTTGATCGAGATGGATCGCGGCCTGCTGCCCACGCTGGCGCTGCGGCCCGTGCTGGGGCGCAACTTCAGCGTGGCGGAGGATCGCCCGCACGGGCCGAAGGCGGTGCTGCTGGGCCATGGCCTGTGGCAGCGCGCCTACGGCGGCGACCCCGGCGTGGTCGGTCGCACGCTGAAGGTGGAAGGCGTGACGCACACCATCGTGGGCGTGTTGCCGGCGGCGTTCAGCACCCTGCTGGGGCCGGGCGACGTGGTGCTGCCGACCGCGCTGCCGGCGGTGAGCCGCGATTACTACCACAACGGGCACGAGGCGATCGCGCGACTGGCGGAGGGCGTGGACATCGCCACCGCATCGGCACAGGCGGATGCGGCCGAGCGCACGATGTTCCGCGACATGGGCATGGGCGGCAACTGGAAGAAGCCGCGCTTCGGGGCGGAAAGCTACGCCTCGGCCTTCCAGCAGGACACACGGCCGATGCTGCTGCTGTTCCTCGCCAGCGCGGTGCTGGTGTCGCTGATCGCCCTGGTCAACCTGGCCAACCTGATGCTGCTGCGTGCGCTGGCGCGCCAGCACGATGTCGCGGTGCGGCATGCGTTGGGCGCGTCGCAGTGGCGGATCCTGCTGCCGGCGCTGGCCGAAGGCCTGCTCATCGGCGCCGTGGCGGCGCTGGCCGGCATGGCGCTGGCCGCTGCAGGACTGGCCTTGTTGCAGGGGTCCATCCCGTCGCTGTGGCTGTGGGGCGGGCGCGTGCAGATGGGTGCCATGGCGTGGCAACTGGCCTTCGGCATGGGCTTGCTGGGCGCGGTGCTGGCGGCCGTGTTCGGCCTGCTGCGCAGTCGCGGCGCGGCGGGGGCGGAGGCCTTGCGCGAAGGCGGGCGCAGTGGCGCCGGTGTCCGCGGCGGTCGCCTGAGCCGCAGCCTGGTGGTGGCGCAGGTGAGCCTGGCGGCGATGCTGCTGTGCGCCGCGGGGGTGTTCATGCACGCCATCGGCGAGGCCTCGCGCCAACCGCTTGGCTACACGGAAGCCGGGGTGCTCACCTTCGAGTTGGCGCCCGTGAAAGGCCACTACCCGGATACCGCCTCGATGCTGGCCATGACCCGGCAACTGGTCGAACGCCTGCGCATGATCCCCGGCGTGACCGATGCCGCCGTGACTACCAACCTGCCCACCAGCGACGACCTCTTCGGCTCGTTCAACAACGGCATGCACACGCCCGAGGGCAATGAATTCGAAGCGCAGATGAAGGGCATCGACGCGGATTACTTCACGGTGTTCGGCATGGCCCTGCGCGAGGGGCGCGGTTTCACGCGCGAAGACAGACAGGGTGGCGCGCCGGTGGTGATCGTCAGCCAGGATCTGGCCGACCGATGGTATGGCGGGCATGCGCTGGGCAAAGAGCTGGATGTGGAAGTGAACGATGCGCCGCACCTGCCCGCGCGCATCGTCGGCGTGGTGGCCAGCACTTGGCAGCGTGGGCCTTTGCATCCGCTGCTGCCGGTGGTGTACCTGCCACTGGTGCAACTGCCGGCGCCGACGATGGCGATCTTCCGCGATCTGGAACCTCTGCGCTTCGCCCTGCGCGGCCACGGCAATCCGGACGATTGGCGTGCCGGCGTGCGCGCGGCGGTGGCCGAAGTGGCGCCCGAACAACCCATCGCCAAGCTGCGCAGCATGCGCAGCATCGTCGAGCGGACCACCGCCGACGCGCGCCTCAACCTGCTCCTGATCGGCGTGTTCGCCGCATTGGCCGTGCTGCTGGCCGCGGCCGGCTTGTACGCGGTGATGGCGGTGGCGGTCGCCGCGCGCGAGCGCGAATTCGGCGTGCGCATGGCCTTGGGCGCCGCACCGTCGCGGCTGTTGCGGCTGGTGCTGCGCGGCGGCTTGTGGCAGATCGCGCTGGGGTTGGCGCTGGGTGTTGTGACGGCGTGGCTGATGGCACGCGCGGTGTCGCAAGTACTGATGACGCTGATTGGTCGCAGTGGTGCGCTCGATCCGCTGGTGATGGTGGGCGTGGCGGTGGTGCTGGTTGCTGCCGGGTTGCTTGCCTGCCTGCTGCCGGCGCTGCGCGCGGCGAACGTGGCGCCGATGCGTGCCTTGAAGGGAGAATGACGATGGTCGTGCGCGAATTTCGCGAAGCGTGGCGGCGGCTGGCGCGGCGGCGTGGCTACGCGCTGTTGTCGGTGGCGGTGCTGGGCGTGGGGCTGGGGGTGACGCTGTTCCTGTTCAGCCTGGTCAACACGCTGATCCTCGATCCACTGCCGGCGCTGCTGGCCAATCCCGGCTTGCATACGCAGGCGCACGACATGCGGGTATTCGCGCCGGTACTGCTGACAGTGTTGCTGGTGGCGCTGATCGCCTCGCTGATGCCACTGGCCCGTGCACTGCGCGTCGATCCCGCGATTGCCTTGCGCTACGAGTAGGAGCCCGCTCGTTTGAGGCCAATGAGAAAGCGAAAGCATCGCCCGCGAGCGGGCTCCTACTATGCTGCGATGGCTGCATGGACAGACGGAACCATATGACGCGCGAAACCAACCCCACCGTGCTGCTCGCCGACGACCAGGCCGACGTGCGCGAGGCGCTGCGCCTGCTGCTGAAGTCCGAGGGCATGGCCAGCGTCGGCGTGGACGGTCCGGCTGCGGCGCTGGAAGCCGTGCGCCAGCGCGATTTCAGCTGCGCGCTGGTCGACCTCAACTACACCCGCGACACCACGTCCGGCGAGGAGGGCTTGGTCCTGCTCGACCAGTTGCGCCAGCACGCGCCGGAGTTGCCAGTGGTGGTGATGACGGCCTGGGGCAACGTGCCGCTCGCCGTGGATGCATTGCGCCGCGGCGCCGGCGACTTCATCGAGAAGCCATGGGACAACACGCGCCTGCTGAGCATCGTGCGCACGCAGATCGCGCTGGGCGAGGGCGCGCGGCGGCAGCGTCGGCTGGAGGCGGAGAACGCGCTGCTGCGCGGCGGCAGCGACGAACTGATCGCCGAATCGCCGGCGATGCGGCGGGTAATGGAGCTGGTGGCGCGGGTCGCGCCCAGCGACGCCAACGTGCTGGTGCTGGGCGAGAACGGCACCGGCAAGGGGGTCATTGCACAGCAGTTGCATGCGCAGTCGCGACGCGCGGCGAAGGCGCTGGTCAAGGTCAACATGGGCGGTATCGCCGAGAACGTGTTCGAGTCGGAGATGTTCGGCCATGTGCGCGGCGCCTACACCGACGCCAAGAGCGAACGCATCGGCCGCTTCGAGCTGGCCGACGGCGGCACGCTGTTCCTCGATGAGGTGGGCAACGTGCCGCCGTCGCAGCAGCCGAAGCTGCTGCGCGTGCTGGAAGATGGCGAGTTCGAGCGGCTGGGTTCGTCGCGCACGCAGAACACCGATGTGCGGCTGATCTCGGCGACCAATGCCGACCTCGCGGTCGAAGTGGAAGCGGGCCGGTTCCGCAAGGACCTGCTGTACCGCCTCAACACGCTGGAGGTCCGTTTGCCGCCGCTGCGCGAGCGCAGCGCCGACATCCTGCCGCTGGCGCGCAGCTTTCTGGAACGCAGCGCGGCGCGCTACGGCCGTCACGGTCTGCGCTTGGCGCCGTCGGCCGAGCGCGCGCTGCTGGCATGGCGCTGGCCGGGCAACGTGCGCGAACTGGGCCATCTGATGGAACGCGCCGCACTGCTGGCCCAACACGACTTGATCAGCGACTCGGCGCTGGCGTTCGGCCCCGGTGCGGCGGGGGCGGCATCCGTGCAGGACATCGACGGCATGACCATCGACCAGGCCGAGGCGCACCTGGTGCGGCGCGCGCTGGAGCGCCACGACGGCAACCTGCAGCATGCCGCCGACGCGCTCGGCATTACCCGCCAGACCTTGTACCGGCGCATGGAAAAATACGGGCTGCGCGATCCCTCGTCCGACGATGCCGACTGATTCCGCCCGCCGCAGCGGCCGCATGCCCGCCTTCGAGCGGCGCGTGCTGCTGGGCAATGGGCTGGTGGCTTTGCCGGCGCTGCTTGGCGTGGGCGGGCTGTTGCTGGCCGGCGTGCCCGAGCGCGCGCTGTGCTGGCTGCTGGCCGTCGCGGTCGTCGTGCCCACCGCGTTGATCGCGCGCTGGCAGCATCGGCGCGTGGTGTATCCGTTGTACACCCTGGCCGGCTTGCTGGAAGCGCTGCGCGAGGGCGACTACAGCATGCGCGGCGTGCAGGGCGGCGTGCTCGGCGATGCGATCTACGACATCAACGCACTGGCCGACCGCTTGCAGAAGGAGCGTTTGCAGTTCGAGGATTCCGCGCGCCTGCTCGGCAAGACGCTGGCTGCGCTGGACAGTGCCGTGCTGGTGTTCGACCACGACGCGCGGTTGCGCCTACTCAATCCCGCCGCGCAGCGCCTGCTCGCCGGCGAGCGGCACGCGCTGATCGGCCGCCGTGCCGGCGAGCTGGAGCTCGACGCGCTGCTGGCCGCGCCGTCGGCACAGGTGGTTCGGCACACATTCCCCGGCCGCAGCGGCCGTTTCGACATACGCCATGCGCCGCTGCGCAACGAAGGCCGCAGCGGCCGGTTGCTGGTGATCAACGACGTCGGCCGCGTGCTGCGCGAGGAAGAGCGTCAGGCCTGGCAACGCCTGCTGCGCGTGCTCGGCCACGAGGTCAACAACTCGCTGGCCTCGATCCACTCGCTGGCCGGTACGCTGGCCACCGTGATTGCGCGCGAGCCGTTGGCCGAGGACTGGCGCGAGGATGCGCGCGGCGGCCTGCAGGTGATCGGCAATCGTGCCGAGTCGCTGGCGCGCTTCCTGGCCGGCTACAGCCGGCTCGCCGCGCTGCCGCCGCCGCAAAAACGCGAGCTCGACCTGGCTACGCTGGTACCAGCGGTGGCGCGGCTGGAACAACGCCTGGCCGTGCAGGTGGAGGCGGGCGCACCGCTGCAGGTGCAGGCCGACCCCGACCAGCTCGAACAGGCGCTGATCAACCTGCTGCGCAATGCCGTCGAAGCGAGCCTTGCGACCGCCGGCCAGGTCGTCATGCGCTGGCGCATCGAAGGCGAACGCGCTGTGATCGACGTGCTCGACGATGGTCCAGGCCTGCCCGGCAGCGACAACCTGTTCGTGCCGTTCTTCACGACCAAGCCGGGCGGCTCCGGCATCGGTCTCGCCCTGGTGCGACAGATCGCCGAAGCGCATGAAGGCGGTGTCAGCCTGAGTGCACGCGGCGACGCCCCCGGCGCCGTGGCCCAACTCTGGCTGCCGCTGGAGTTCCCGTGACGCCGCTCCCACGGCGTCGGGTCAGGGCGCCATGTTTTCGCGCAATGCGGCGATGCGTTCATCGCGCGGCAGTCGTTTCCACGCCATCTCCAGCTTGAGCGCCGCGCTGCGGTCGGCGACCCAGACCCAGCCCAGCAGTTGCCGCGGCGGGTTGGAGCGGGTGAAACGGGCGCCCTTGCCGGCGAGATGTTTCGCGTAGCGCTGTTCGGGGTCGCGTGCGATGCCGGTGTAGACGCGGCCATCGGCGCACTCCAGCAGGTAGACGGCCCAGGCGTCGGCGCCGGCGTCGCTCATGGACTCAGGCCCACTCGACCAGACCTTCGGCCTCGCACGCGCGTTTCCACGACGGGCGCGCCTTCAGTCGTGCGGCCAGCGCGGCCAGCTGCGGCCATGCCGTCGCCGGGCGTGGCATGTTGCGCGACCAGCGCATCAGCATCAGCGTGTACAGGTCCACCATGCCGAACGTGTCGCCCAGCATGTACGGGCCGTGCGCGGCCAGTTGCGCATCGATGTGCGACCAGCACTTCTCGATGCCGATGCGCGCCGCTTCCTTGATGCTGTCGCCGGCGCCGGGCAGGTGGTCGCCCGGATAGAACCACTGGCGGAACAGCGGCTGCAGCGAGTTGGCCAGGTACAGCATCCACTGCAGGTAATCGGCGCGTTGCGCGCTGCCGATGGCGGGTGCCAACGCGGCTTCGGGATGCCGCTCGGCCAGCAGCATCGCCAGTGCCGCCGCCTCGCCGTGCGGTACGCCGTCGATCACCAGGGTCGGCACCACGCCATTCGGATTCAGCGCCAGGTAGGCCGCGCTGCGTTGCTGGCCGGCGTCCAGGTCGACCCGCTCCAGCGTGTGCGGCGCGCCGATCTCGAGCAGGGCCAGGTGCACCAGCAGGTTGGCCGAACCGGGGGCGTAGTAGAGCGTGTACATGGCGATCATCCGCAAGGGCAATCCACGGATGATACGCCGCCATGTCGCCATCCCGGCGACGCGGCGGCCGAAGGTCAGCCGTCCAGTTCCTCCCAGCGTGCATAGGCCGCGTCGAGTTCGGCTTGCAGCGCCACCAGGGCTTCATTCGCCTTGACGATGGCGGCGCCGTCCTGCTGGAAGAAGGCAGGCTCGGCCATCGCGGCGGTGCGTGCGGCGATGTCGCCTTCCAGTTGCTCGATGCGTTTCGGCAGCTGTTCCAGTTCGTGCTGTTCCTTGAAGCTGCGCTTGCGCTTTGCCGCAACGGGCGCCGCAGGTGCCGGAACCGGCGCGGCGGATTTGCCGGTGGCAGGGGTGCTGCGTGCGTCGGGGCGCTGGCGCAGCCAGTCCGTATAGCCGCCCACGTACTCGCCGATCCGGCCGTCGCCTTCCAGCACCAGCGTGCTGGACACCACGTTGTCGAGGAAGGCGCGATCGTGCGAGACCAGCAGCAGGGTGCCCTGGTAGTCGGTCAGCAGTTCTTCCAGCAGCTCCAGCGTCTCGACGTCCAGATCGTTGGTCGGTTCATCCATGACCAGCAAGTTCGACGGCTGCGCGAACAGCTTGGCCAGCAGCAGGCGGTTGCGCTCGCCGCCGGACAGGCGGGTGATCGGCGCGCGCGCGCGGTCGGGCGAGAACAGAAAGTCCTGCAGGTAGCCGATGATGTGCTTGCGCTGGCCGTTGAGCTCGATGTACTCGCGGCCCTCGGCCACGTTGTCCAGTGCGTTGAGCTTGTCGTTGAGCTGCAGGCGGTGCTGGTCGAAGTAGGCGATCTGGATGCCGGTGCCCAGCTCGGCCGTGCCGCGCAGCGGGGCCAGCTCGCCCAGCATGATCTTCAGCAGGGTGCTCTTGCCGGCGCCGTTGGGGCCGATGATGCCGATGCGGTCGCCGCGCATGATCGTGGTGGAGAGATCCTCGATCAGCACGCGCCCGTCATAGGCCTGGTGCACGTGTTGCAGGTCGATCACCTTCTTGCCCGAGGCCTGCGCGTTCGCCGCATTCATCTTGACGTTGCCGCTCAGGTTGCGCCGCTCGGCGCGCTCGTTGCGCAGCGCCTTCAGCGCGCGCACGCGGCCCTCGTTGCGGGTGCGCCGGGCCTTGATGCCCTGGCGGATCCACACTTCCTCCTGCGCCAGCTTCTTGTCGAACAGCGCGTTCGCCTGTGCTTCGGCGTGCAGGCGTTCCTCGCGGCGGCGCAGGTAGTTGTCGTAATCGCCGGGCCAGTCGGTGAGCGCGCCGCGGTCGATCTCGACGATGCGCGTGGCCAGCGCGCGCAGGAAGCTGCGGTCATGGGTGACGAACAGGATGCTGCCGGCGAACTGCTTGAGGAAGGTTTCCAGCCAGCCGATCGCCTCGATGTCGAGATGGTTGGTCGGCTCGTCCAGCAGCAGCACGTCGGGCTTGCGCACCAGCGCCTGGGCCAGCAGCACGCGGCGCTTCATGCCGCCGGACAGGGCGGCGAAGTCGGTGTCGCCCGGCAGTTCCAGCTGGGTCAGCACGTCGCTCACGCGGCGGTCCAGGTCCCAGCCGTGTTGCGCCTCGATCTGGTGCTGCACATCGCCGAGCGCGTCGAAGTCGCCCTCGGCCAGCAGGTGGTGGTAGCGGGCGAGCAGGCGACCGAGATCGCCCAGCCCTTCGGCGACCACGTCGAACACGCTGCCGGCCGTGCCATGCGGCACTTCCTGCGCCATCCGCGCCACCACGACGCCGTTCTGGATGCGCACCTCGCCGTCGTCGGCCTGCAGCTCGCCGGCGATCAGCTTCATCAGGGTGGACTTGCCTTCGCCGTTGCGGCCGACGATACACACCCGCTCGTTCGCCTCAATGGAGAGATCGACGTGTTCGAGCAGGAGCGGGCCGCCGATGCTGAAGTCGACGCGTTGCAATTGGATTAGGGACATGTCGACATTGTACCGGGGCGGAGGGTCAGCTCCCTCTTCCGCGCGCGGCGAAGGGCCTGGAAAGGAGAGGGAAGCGTCAAGAAAAAACCCCGCGGCGGGCCGCGGGGTTTTCGTCGTACAGCGGGGAGGTGCCGGCTTACTTCAGCTTCGCATCCTTGCGCAGCGCCTCGGCGCGGTCGGTCTTTTCCCACGAGAACGCGGTGAAGGCCTTGCCGTCCGGACCCTTCATCTGGTGCGGGGTGCGGCCGAAGTGGCCGTAGCTGGCGGTCTGCTGGTACATCGGGTGGATCAGGTCGAGCATCTGCAGGATGCCGTACGGGCGCAGGTCGAAGTGCTTGCGGATCAGCTTCTCGATCTTCTCGTCGCTGATCTTGCCGGTGCCGAAGG
>Ga0207690_10001039_pt1 | contig 17769 bp, 15 predicted proteins | sample KBSC23metaG_FD_184315 | JGI IMG/M metagenome (GOLD analysis project Ga0207690, IMG submission 184315) | Corn rhizosphere microbial communities from Kellogg Biological Station, Michigan, USA - KBS C2-3 metaG (SPAdes) (version 2) | ecosystem: Host-associated > Plants > Roots > Rhizosphere > Soil ...
GGCGGACGGATTTTGCGCGCCAGGCGCGCCGGCCCGGACGTCCAGGAATTGAGGGGATAAAACCATGGCCGCAAGCGCCCTAGCTGTGATGTCGCCGGACGGCGGCCTCAGCCGATACCTGTCCGAAATCCGCAAGTTCCCGATGCTGGCCAAGGACGAGGAATTCATGCTGGCCAAGCGCTGGCAGGAACACGAAGACCCCGACGCCGCCCATCGTCTGGTGACCAGCCATCTGCGCCTGGTGGCCAAGATCGCCATGGGCTACCGCGGCTATGGCCTGCCGATCGGCGAGGTGATCTCCGAAGGCAACGTCGGCCTGATGCAGGCGGTGAAGAAGTTCGACCCGGACAAGGGCTTCCGCCTGGCGACCTACGCCATGTGGTGGATCCGCGCCTCGATCCAGGAATACATCCTGCGCTCGTGGAGCCTGGTGAAGATGGGCACCACGGCCGCCCAGAAGAAGCTGTTCTTCAACCTGCGCAAGGCCAAGAGCGAGATCTCCGCCCTGCAGGAGGGCGATCTGCACCCCGACCAGGTGTCGACCATCGCCACCAAGCTCGGTGTGCTGGACGAGGAGGTCATCTCCATGAACCGGCGCTTGTCCGGCGGCGACGCCTCGCTGAACTCGCCCATGCGCGCCGACAGCGAGAGCGAGTGGCAGGACTGGCTGGTCGACGACAAGACCCCCAGCCAGGAGACGGTGGTCGCCGACGACCAGGAGAAGACCATCCGCATGAGCCTCCTCGAGGAGGCGATGACCGAGCTCACCGACCGCGAACGCCACATCCTGACCGAGCGCCGGCTGAAGGACGAACCGACCACCCTGGAAGAGCTCGCCTCGCAGTACGGCGTCAGCCGCGAGCGGGTCCGCCAGATCGAGGTCCGCGCCTTCGAGAAGCTGCAGAAGTCGATGCGGGCCGCCGCCGAGGAACGCCACCTCGTCGACGCCTGAGGCGCCCGGGTCGAACCGTCGAACTGAAGAAGGCCGCCGAAAGGCGGCTTTCTTTTTGCCTGCGGCGGCGGCGCGGCAGCGCTTTGCAGGAAGAATGGCCACGGAAAACACGGAAAGAGCACGGAAGGTGGGCCATCCTCGCGCGGCGGTCGGAAAATGAGCGCGCGCCGAAGGCGCGCAACGTCAAGTCATCCACGGCGTTCGCGGCCGCCCTTCCGTGCTCTTTCCGTGTTTTCCGTGGCTAGAAGACCTCCACCGCCGCGGAGGCTCCAGGGCTCGCCAGGATCGCCGGCCCTCAGGCCGCGACGGCCTCTTCCTTGGGCATGTAGGCCAGCAAGGGGGCGGCCTTCAGGGCGAGTTCGCCCGCGTCATAGGGCGCGCCCTTCTTCTCGATCTCGTCGACATAGCGGCCGAAGTCGATGGCCGCCGTCGTCAGCTTCAGGTCGGCGACGCTCATGCCGCACTTGCGCAGGTCGACGACCTGGGCCTGCATCGAGCGCATCGCCTGCTTCGGGTCGCTGTCCACCGCCGCGATCGCCGAGCGCAGAATCTTCAGCGCCTGGGCGAGTTTTTCGGAATCCGGCGTCGCGCGGGTGTCGGACCGCCGCTTCAGCGCGCCGGTGTAGTCGCCGGAATTGAACCGTCGCCGGTCGGGGCCGACATAGTCGACCGCCTCGACCCAGTCGCGCTGGCGAAGCGTCACCGCCTCCAGCCGACGCAGCAGGTCCTTCAGGGTGAAGGGCTTGCGCAGGAACTCGTGCACCCCGCCGTCACGCGCCGAGAGGATTCCGGCGGCGGTCGCCTGGCCCGTCACCATGATCACAGGTGCATAACGGCTCGGCAGGTTGCTGCGGCGCAGGTCCCGGGTGAAGGCCACGCCGTCCACCGGCTTGGGGCCAAGCTCGGCGAAGATGATCTGGGGATCCCAGGTCGCGGCCAGTCGTAGCGCCTTGGCGGACGTATCGGCCACCCAGATCTGCGAATGGGCGATGTCGCGCATCAGGTCGCCGACCAGCCGCGCGCCGACCGGCTGAGGATCGAGGATCAACACCCGCTGCAACAGGGGAGCCATGCGTTGGATGATCTTGGCGTCGGTATTGAACAAGGCGGCGGCTCCGGGACGTGCCGGACGCTAAGCTGCTGCTGGTAAAGAACGCCTTGACGGTAACGATGTTCGCCGCGGGAAATTTGTACGTCAAATCAATCTTGGAACGGGTCGCGCATCAGGATGGTGTCGTCTCGCTCCGGGCTGGTCGACAGCAGCGCGACGGGGGCGGCGATGAGCTCCTCGATCCGACGCACATACTTCACCGCATTGGCCGGCAGGTCGCGCCAGGTCCGCGCGCCGTGCGTGGTCTCGCTCCAGCCCTCCATGTCCTCGTAGACCGGCGTCAGCGCGGCCTGCGCCTTCAACCCCGCGGGCAGGTAGCCGAAGGTCTGATCGCCCAACCGGTAGCCGGTGCAGATCTTCAGGGTCGGCAGGCCGTCCAGCACGTCGAGCTTGGTCAGCGCAATGCCGCTGATGCCGTTCAAGGCCACCGACTGGCGCACCAGCGCCGCGTCGAACCAGCCGCACCGGCGGCTGCGCCCGGTCACCGTGCCGAACTCCCGCCCGACGGTTCCCAGGTGCTGGCCGACCTCGTCGGTCAACTCCGTCGGGAACGGCCCCTCGCCGACCCGGGTGGTGTAGGCCTTGACGATCCCCAGCACATAGCCCGGCCCCTTGGGTCCCAGGCCCGCCCCGGCGGCGGCCTGGCCGGCCACGGTGTTGGACGAGGTCACATAGGGATAGGTGCCGTGGTCGACGTCCAGCAGTGCGCCCTGCGCGCCCTCGAACAGCACCCGCTTGCCGGACTTCACCAGATCGTTGAGCAGCAGCCAGGCCGGCTTGGCGAACGGCAGGATCAGGGGCGCCAGTCGCTCCAGCTCGGCCAGCAGCGCCGCCCCGTCGGCCTCCGGCAGCCCCAGCCCGCGGCGCAGCGGCGCATGGTGCGCGAGCAGGCGGTCGATCTTGGCCTCCAGCGCCTCGCGATCGGCCAGGTCCGCCACCCGGATCGCGCGGCGCCCCACCTTGTCCTCATAGGCCGGGCCGATGCCGCGCCCGGTGGTGCCGATCTTGTTGACCGCCGCGGCCTCGCGCGCCTGGTCGAGGTCGCGGTGCAGCGGCAGGATCAGGCACGCGTTGTCGGCCAGCACCAGGAGCTCCGGCCCGATCGCCACGCCCTGGGCTCCCAGCTTGGCGATCTCCTCCAGCAGGTGCCAGGGATCGACCACGACCCCGTTGCCGATCACCGAAAGCTTACCCTGCACCACGCCCGAGGGCAGCAGCGAGAGCTTGTAGACCTGGTTGCCGACCACCAGCGTGTGGCCGGCGTTGTGGCCGCCCTGGAAGCGCACCACCACGTCGGCGCGGTTGGACAGCCAGTCGACGAGCTTGCCCTTGCCCTCGTCACCCCACTGGGCGCCGATCACCGTGACATTGGCCATGGGTACGATCCCTCCACCTGCCGGGAGAAGACCAGCCGCCCTTCGACAGGTGCTCGGCGTCTGGCTGGGATCAGTCTGGAGCCCGGCAGGCCGGGCGCGGCGGGTGTGTAGACCAGCCGGCCGCGCGCCTCAACCCCTCGCGCCCCGGCAAGACGCGCGCTATCAGGCGGCCATGGACATTCCGCGCTTCCACCTCGCCTTCCCGGTCCGCGATCTCGCCGAGGCCCGTGCCTTCTACGGCGGTCTGCTGGGCTGCCCGGAAGGCCGCTCCAGCGACGAATGGATCGACTTCGACTTCCACGGCCACCAGATCGTGGCGCACCTCGCGCCGGACGAGGTCGGTCACAAGGCGACCAACGCCGTGGACGGCCACGACGTGCCGGTCCGCCACTTCGGCGCGATCCTGGCCCCCGCCGACTGGAACGCGCTCGCCGAGCGCCTGAAGGCGGCGGGGACGACTTTTGTCATCGAACCGCACACCCGCTTCAAGGGCGAGGCCGGCGAGCAATCGACGATGTTCTTCCTCGACCCGTCCGGTAACGCCCTGGAGTTCAAGGCCTTCGCCGACGACGCCATGGTCTTCGCCCGATGACCGGCGAGCCTGCGGACGTCACCTTCGCCGACATCGAGGCTGCGGCCGCTCGGATCAGGGGTCACGCGGTGGAGACGCCGCTGATCGAAAGCCCGGCCCTGAATGAGCGCCTGGGCGCGCGCGTGCTGATGAAGCTCGAGACCCTGCAGCGGGTCGGGGCCTTCAAGTTCCGCGGCGCCTACAACCGCCTGGTCCAGCTCTCCCCCGGCGAGCGCAAGCGCGGTGTCGTGGCCTTCTCCTCCGGCAACCACGCCCAGGGCGTGGCGCTCGCGGCGCGCCTGCTCGGCATGCCCGCGCTGATCGTCATGCCCTCGGACGCGCCAGCGATGAAGGTCGCCAACACCCGCGGCTACGGCGCGGAGATCAGGCTCTACGACCGGCTCACGGAAAGCCGCGAGGCCATCGCCGCCGAGATCGCCGCCAGCCGCGGGGCGACGATCGTCCCGGCCTTCGATGACCCGCACATCGTCGCGGGCCAGGGAACGGTCGGCCTGGAGATGGCCGGCCAGGCGCAAGCCCTCGGGACCGTCTTCGACCTCGTCCTGACGCCCGCGAGCGGCGGCGGCCTGATGGCCGGCGTGTCCGAAGCCATCCGGATGCTGTCGCCGAAGACCCAGTTCTGGGGCGTGGAGCCGACCGGCTTCGACGACCTCGCCCTGTCGCTCAAGGCCGGCGAGCGGGTGACGATCAAGCCCACCGGCCGCTCGCTCTGCGACGCCCTGGAAAGCCCCACGCCGGGGGCGATCAACTTCCCGATGCTGAAGCGCAATCTCGCCGGCGCGGTCGACGTCACCGACGCCGAGGTCGCCGAGGCCATGCGCTACGCCTTCTCGACGCTGAAGCTGGTCGTCGAGCCGGGCGGCGTGGCGGCGCTCGCGGCCCTGCTGGCCGGAAAGGTCGAGGCTCGCGGCAAGACGGTGGGCGTGGTCCTCTCCGGCGGCAACGTCGACGCGGAACTCTTCGCCCGGGTAATCCGCGGCGAGGTCTAGGCCGGCTCGACATGCACGCGGCGGAAGCTCGGCCGGAGGCGCCTTAAGCCGCGCTTCATCGGCTGGCCCTAGCGTTCGCCGATGCCCTGTGCGCGCCTCATCCAGCCATGAGCGTCCCGCCCATCAGTCCCGTGGCCGCCGCCTTGCGTGCCGAAATCCTGGCCGCGGCGGAGGCGGAACTGGCGAGGTCGGCGGGCGCGCTGGCCGAGCCGGCGAGCGACGCCGCGACCCCGCAACAACCGCCGCCCGCGATGGCCACTCTCGACCTCGCCCGCGCGGCGGCGGCCGTACGCCAGGGCGGGCTTGCCCCGCTGTTCGCCGATCTGGCGAAGGCGGCGGCCCAACCCGGCCTGCCGGCTCCGGTCCGGGCGGGGATCGCTCAGGTGCTGGCGCTGCGCACGCCCCTGGCAGGCCCGCTGACGGCGGAGGACGTGAAGCGCGCGGTCGCCCAGTCGGGCCTCTTCCTGGAAGCCGGTCTCGCCCGGGGCGCGGAGCCGCCGCCCGACCTGAAGGCGGCTCTCCTGCGGCTTGGCGCGGCGCTGACCGCTGCGCGCGGCGGCGAGACCGGCGCCGAGCCGCCTGCGAAGGTTCCGCCGCCGCCCGTCCGCGGCGCAGCACTCAGCGCCCAGCCGGCGGCTTCCTCGACCTTGCCCGCGGACGCCGAAGCGCCCGCGATCGTCCAGCATCTGCAGGCGCAGGTCGAACAGGCGGTGGCCCGCCAGACCCTGCACCAGCTCGCCTCCTTGCCCGACGGCCAGGGCGCCGCCTGGATGTTCGAGCTGCCGCTCGTCACGCCGCAGGGGACCGCGCTCGCCCAGTTCGAGGTTCAGCGTGACGGCCATGCGGCGGGCGGCGAACTCGTCCCCGGCTGGCGGCTTCGCTTCTGCGTCGATATCGAGCCGCTGGGGCCGGTGCAGGTGCATCTGGGGCTGGCCGGGGACCGTGCGGCGGTCACGCTCTGGGCCGAGCGGCCGCAGGCCCTGGAAGCTCTGCGCCGCGAGGCGCCGGCTCTCGCCCGGGCCCTGCCTGCCGAGGTGATGCTCCACGCCGGCGCGCCGCATCCGGCGGCCCCGCCGCCCGGCCGCTTCCTGGACCGGACGTCATGAGTGAGCCCGCGAAACGGCCCCTGGCCGTCGCCCTGCGCTACGAGGCGCCGCACGCGCCCAAGGTGGTGGCCGTCGGACGCGGCGCGCTGGGCGAGCGGATCGTCGAGACCGCCCGCGCCCACGGGGTTCCGCTGGAGACCAACGCACCGCTGGCCGAAGCCCTGGCCCGCGTCGAGCTCGAAACCAAGATTCCCGTCGAGCTCTACGAGGCCATGGCCGTGATCCTGGCCTTCATCCTGCGCGCCGCGCGGCCGGCGCCCGGGTTAGCGCCCTAGCTCGATCCCCGTCATCCGGCGGTAGATTTCCAGATACCGCTCCGATGTCGCCGTCACGACCTCGGCGGGCAGCGGCGGGGCCGGAGCCTCGCCGTTCCAGCGGCCGGCGGCGCGCTCCGCGTCGAGGTAGTCGCGCAGCGGCTGCTTGTCGAAGCTGGGAGGGACCTCGCCCACCGACCAGCCCTCAGCCGGCCAATAGCGAGAGCTGTCGGGAGTCATGACCTCGTCGATCAGGACCACGCCGCCGGCCTCGTCCCGGCCGAACTCAAACTTGGTGTCGGCCAGGATCAGGCCGCGCTCCGCCGCCAGGCTGCGGCCGGTTTCGTAAATGGTGCGACTCAGGGTCTCGAGATCGACCGCCAGGTCGGCGCCGACGTCCTTGGCCATCCGGGCGATGGATATGTTCTCGTCGTGGCCGGTCTCGGCCTTGGTCGCGGGGCTGAACACCGGCGGGTCGAGGCGCTCGCTCCTGCGAAGGCCGGCGGGAAGGGCCTCGCCCGCCAGCGTGCCGGCCTCGGCGTATTCCTTCCAGGCCGAACCCGACAGGTAGCCGCGCACCACGCACTCCACCGGCACGACCATCACCCGGCGGCAGAGCATGGCCCGGCCGACGAGCTGGTCGCGATGCGCGGCCAGCTCGGGCGCGGCCGAGATGATCTCGTCGGGCTCGACGCTCAGCATGTGGTGGCGCACCAGGCCGTCGAGCTTTCTGAACCACCAGGCGCTGAGCTGCGTCAGGACCGCGCCCTTGCTCGGCACGGGCTCGGCCATGACCACGTCGAAGGCGCTGATCCGGTCCGTGGCGATCAGCAGCAGCCGGTTGTCGCCGACGGCGTAGATGTCGCGCACCTTGCCGCGCCCGATCAGCTTCAGGGGCAGGTCGCTTTGGGTCAGCAGGTCCATGATCGCGCTCCTGAATCCGAAGCGCTGCACATGCTGTCCGGGCCGGAGAAGGTCAATCCTCCAGCGCGGCCCGCCCCTTTGGCTGGAGGACTTGCCGCCCTAAAGCCGATCCTCGGGCGCAGGCGTCATGGTCTGTTCGCGCGGGGTCACCAGCCGGGCGAGCTTCGGCCGCAGCCACTGCTCGAAGTCGTCGACGAACTCGTAGACCACCGGCACCAGCACCAGCGACAGCATGGTCGAGGTGATCAGGCCGCCGATCACCGCCACCGCCATCGGCTGACGGAACTCCGCGCCCTTTTCCAGCGCGAAGGCCGTCGGCAGCATGCCAGCCGCCATGGCCACCGTGGTCATGACGATCGGCCGCGCCCGCTCGCGGCAGGCTTCGATGATCGCGTCGTGCTGCGTCATGCCCTCCCGCTCCCGCTCGATGGCGTACTCGACCAGCAGGATCGAGTTCTTCGCCGCCAGGCCCAGTAGCATCAGGAAGCCGATCAGTGAGGGGATCGACAACGACAGGTGGAAGGCGAGCAGGCCCAGGAACGCCCCGCCCACCGCCAGCGGCAGGGCCGACAGGATCACCGCCGGCTTGAAGAAGCTGCGGAACAGCAGCACCAGCACACCGAAGATCATCGAAACCCCGGCGAAGATCGCCAGCAGGAAGCCGCCGAACAGCTCCTGCATCGCCTGCTGGTTGCCGATCGCCGCGGGCCGCACGCCGCTCGGCAGGTGCTTCATGATCGGCAGGTTGTCCACCGCCTTCTGCGCCACGCCCATCTCGACGCCGTTGAGCTCGGCGCGCACCGTGAGCTGGCGCTCGCGGTTCAGGCGGTCGATCTCGGCGGGGCCCGCGCGGAAGCTGATATCGGCCACGCTCTCCAGCGTCGTCGAGCCGCCGGACGCGGTCGGCACGCGCAGCGCGCTGATCCGTTGGATGTCGGAGCGGGCGGCCTCGGGCAGCCGCACGCGGATCGGGATCCGCCGCTCGCCCTCGGTGTATTTCGCGACATTGGCGTCGATGTCGCCAACGGTCGCCACGCGCACGATGGTGGCGATGGCGTCGGCCGAGACGCCGAGCCGGGCCGCCTCCTCAGGCTTCGGGCGGATGACGATCTCCGGCGCCTCCGGCGGCTTGGCCGGGTGCGGGTCGGCCAGTTGCGGGAGGCCCCGCATCTCGTGCTCCAGCTCGCTGGCCGCGCGCTGCAGGTTCGCCGGATTGTCGCCGGTGAGGATCTGCTGGAAGCCCGCCGCGCCCTGGAAGTCGAGGAAGGTCAGGCGTGCGTCCGGGATCGCGCGCAGTTGGTCACGCAGGCGATTGCGGATCTCGTCGCCGGTGGCCTTGCGCTTGTCGGCCAGCAGAATGGTCGCCGTGCCCTTGCGCAGGTCCCCGGGGCCCGAACCCGCCGAGCCGGGGCCGAAGGTCGAGATCGTCGAGCCGACCTGGATGAAGACGCCGGTGACCTCCGGCTGCTTGACGAACAGGCTGTTGATCCGCTGCGCCGTGTCCTCCATGTCCGCGGCCGAGGCGCCGGGCGGCCCCTGGATGTCGACGTACATGAAGTTCGGGTCGCCCGCCGGCTGGAAGCCCTGCGGCAGGAGCGGGAACAATGCGACCGAGCAGATGAACATCACCAGGCCCACGATGGCGGCGACGATCCGGTGGCGCAGCGCCCACTCGAGCGCGTTGCGATAGAAACCCTCGAACGGCTTGCGCTCGTGCGGCCGCACGGTCGGCTTCAGCAGGTAGGCCGCCATCAGCGGCGTCACCAGGCGCGCGACAAGCAGCGAGAACAGCACCGCCACCGAGACGGTCAGGCCGAACTCCTTGAAGAACTGGCCGGGGATGCCCGGCATGAAGCTCACCGGGGTGAACACCACGACGATCGCCATGGTCGTCGCCACCACCGCCAGGCCGATGGCGTCGGCGCCCTCGAGGGCGGCCTGATAGGGGCGCAGGCCCCGGGCCACCCGTTTCTCGATGTTCTCGATCTCGACGATGGCGTCATCGACCAGGATGCCCACCACCAGGGTGAGCGCCAGCAGGGTCACCATGTTCAGCGAGAAGCCCATCAGCTTCATCACGAAGAAGGTGGGGATCAGCGAGATGGGCATCGCCACCGCGGTGATCATGGTCGCGCGCCAGTCGCGCAGGAAGAAGAACACCACCAGAGCGGCCAGGAACATCCCCTCGCCCAGGACGTGCTGCGTGGCGTGGAAGCTGGCGCGCGTCTCGTCGACCGACGAGAAGACCTTGGTGAACTTGACGCCCGGATGCTTCTTCTCGAGCGCGGCGATCTTGGCCGTCACCGCGTCCTCGGTGACCACGTCGCTGGCTTCCTTGGTCTTGGCGACCTGGAAGCCCACCACGGGCCGCCCGTTCAGGCGCGCGAAGCCCCGCACCTCGGAGGAGCCATCGCCCACGTCGGCGACGTCGGACAGCCTTACGAACCTCCCCGAGCCGGTGGGAATCTCGAGGTTCCGCAGCTGCGCGACCGAGGTGACGTTGGACAGCACCCGCAGCGTCTGCTCGCGCCCGCCGACGCTCACCCGTCCGCCAGGCGCGTCGGTCTGCACCCCGCGCAGCGCATTGTTGATCTGGGTGGCGGTCAGGCCCCGGGCGGCGAGCCGGTCGGGGCTCACCACCACATTGATCTCGCGCGAGACCCCGCCGAAGCGGCTGACCTGCGAGACGCCTTTCGCCCCCTGCAGTTCGCGCGAGACCGTGTCGTCGATGAACCACGACAGCTCGTCGTCGCTCATGCCCGGCGCGGCGACCGCGTAGGTCAGGATCGGGGCGGCGGAATCGATCTCGATCTGCTGGACGATCGGCTCATCGATGTCCCGCGGCAGGATGGCGCGGGCCTGGGCGATCTGCGAGCGGACCTCGTCGGTCTTCTTCTGCAGGTCCTCGCCGATCTCGAATTCCATGGAGGTCGTCGAGACCCCCTGGGTCACGGTCGACTGGACGTTCTTGACCCCACTGATGCCGGCGAGGGAATCCTCCACCGGCCGGGTGATCTGGGTCTCCATCTCGCCCGGTGCGGCGCCGTTCTCGGTGACGGTGACCGCGATGATCGGGAACTGGATGTTGGGGTACTGCTTAACCGGCAGGCCCATGTAGGCGATCAGCCCGGCCAGCACGAGGCCGAGGAACAGCACGGCCACCGGAACCGGGTTGCGGATGGCCCAGGACGAGATCGCGAAGCTGCGGTGCTGTTGTTCGCTCATCGGCGGGCGACCGAAACAGGCGTGGGCGCGGCGCGCGCCGTGGTCTGACCCTGGGCCGGCTTGACCAGGTCGCCATCCAGCAGGAAGGCCGCGGCGTTCTGGACGATGCGCGAGCCGGCGGGCGGGCCCTTGATCAGTTGCACCAGGCCGCCGCCGCGCTGACCTGCCTGGACCATTACGCGATGCACGCGATTGTCGGCGCCGACCACCATGACGCTGGCGCCGTCGGCGTCATAGCGCACGGCCGTCTCCGGCGCGGCGAGCGCCTTGCCGCTGACGTCGGTGAACACCGCGCGGCCAAAGCCGCCGGCGCGGATCTCACGGTTGACCGGCAAGTGTACGCGCACCACGCCGAGCTTGGTCTGCGGATCGATCTGCGGGCTGACCAGGCGCACGACGCCCTGTGTCACGAACCCGCTGGGCAGGGTCACCGTCGCGTGCTGGCCGGGGCGGACCCTCGCCAGGTCATCCTCGGAAAGCTGGGCGGCGAGCTCGATCTGGCTGTCGCGGGCGATGCGGAACCAGGGCGTGGTCCCGCCCGCGGCCGACATGTCGCCCGGCCGCACGGTGCGTTCGAGGATCAGGCCGCCGACCGGCGCCACGACCGCCATCTTGCGCATGCGGGTCTGCACATCGCTCAGGTTCGCGCGAGCCACCTGGGCCTGGAAGCGGCGCTGGGCGATCTGCTCCTGGGACAGCACGCCCTGGCCGTCGAGGTCGCTGACGCGGCGAGCCTGGTCCTCCGCCTGGGCGGCCTGCGCCTGCGCCTGGGCGAGCTGCGCCTGCAACAGGGTGGAATCGAGCTGGGCCAGCGTCTGGCCTTTGCGGACCGTGTCGCCGACGTCGACCAGCACCTTGGACACGCGGAAGCCGCTGACTTCCGGCATCACCGCGGCCTCCTCGCGCGGCACGAGGTCGCCGGAGGCCGCCAGCGCGCCGGTGATCTCCTGCGGCTCCAGCGTCACCACCCGCACCGTCCGGGCAAGCTGCGCCTCGGTGGTCTTGGGCTTCGGCTTGCTGCAGCCTGCGAGCGCCAGCGCCGCCATCAGCGGCAGGAGGAGGGCCACGGAGGCCTTGGGGTTTCTCATCCGGGTCACGTCTCAGCGGGCCTGCTTGTTCGTGGGGAAGTGCTCGGCGGGCCAGCCGCCGCCGAGCGCCTTGTAGGCCTGGACGGTGCGGCGGGCCGCCTGCACCTGGGCCGCGGTGAGTTGCGAACGGGTGGCCCGCCACGACTGCTCGGCGCTGAGCGTCGTCTGCAGGTCGGTGAGCCCGCGGTCATAGCCCAGCTTCGAGGCCTGGTAGCCGCGTTGCGCGCGCGCCTCGCCTTCGGCGAGCAGGGCGACGCGCTTGCGGTCGGCGGCGAGCCGCACCAGCGCGCCTTCGGACTCCGAAAACGCCGTCTGCACAGCCTTCTCATAGGCGATCACCGCCTGCTCCGTCCGGGCGTTCTGCGCCTTCAGTTCGGCCATCAGCTTGGGGATCGAAAGCAGCGGCTGGGTGATGGCCCCGCCGGTGACCACCGAGCGGACGGTGGTGGTGAAGCCGGGCTGGGTCTGCTTCTGCCAGCCGATGCCCGGCGTGAAGGTCAGGGTCGGCAGGAAGGCCAGGATGTCGGCGTCGGAGCGGCCCGCCTGGCCGGCCACCCTGGCCTCCGCCTGGCGCACGTCGGGGCGGCGCTCGAGCAACTCGCTCGGGATCGCCTCCGGGATCGGCGGCAGGTAGCCGACGCTGGGATCCACGGCGACGTTGGCGGTCGGCTCGACGGTCCGCCCGGCGAGGATCAGGATCGTGCGCCGCTGCGCCTGCAGCTCGGCTTCCAGCCCTTGCGCCTGGGCCTCGGCCTGGGCGAGGTCGCCGGCCACCCGGTCCGCATCGGAGCGCGCGCCGATGCCCACCTCCGCGCGCTTGGTCGCGGTGTCGTAGAGCTCGTGCTCGATCCGCGCCGTCTCCTTGGCGTCATCGAGCTGGATGGCCAGGCCGCGCGCCTGGAAATAGGCGTCGGCGACATTGGCCGCCAGGCTGGCCCGCGCACCCTCGTAGTCGAAGCGGGCTGCGGCCAGGTCGCCATTGACCGCCTTGCGGGCGGCGAAGAAGCGGCCGAACAGGTCCACTTCCCAACTCACGTTGAAATTCGCCGACGAGGCTTCGGACACGCCGCTGGAGGAGAAGCCGGGGAAGTTGAAGACCGTGCCGGCGAGCTGATGGGTCTCGGTGCGCCGGGTGGAGCCGGTCACATCCCCTTGCGGCAGGAACTGGACCAGGGCTTCGGTGCGGTTGGCGCGGGCCTCGCTGAGACGCGCCGCAGCGCTGCGGGCGTCCGGATTGCGCGCCAGCGCCTGTTCGATCAGGCCGGTGAGCTCCGGATCCTTGAACGCCAGCCACCAGCGATCGAGGTCAACCGCACCGGCCGGCGCCGCGCCCTTCGGCGCCTCATACGCCTGCGGCAGGCGCACGTCGGCCGGGCGCACGTGGGCGCAGGCGCCAAGCGCGAGGCAGGCCCCGAGCGCGAGGAATCCCGGGACGACGGCGGAGACGGCGGAACGCATGCGCTGTTTTCTTGGCGGATCGGCGGGGTGACTTGAGGGCCCGTCCCTAGTCGCCGCGCACGGTGACAATGGATGCAGGGCCCGGGACAAGGCGTCTAACGACATGAACACACAAGCCCAGTGATGACGACGCGCCCTGACCGGCGCCTCTTCGGACCCCTGGCCGGGCCTCCTCTTAGCGAAACTCCGTATGTTGTAAAGTGTTATTCGGTGTGCAACGTGAGGGCATGGCGACGGAATTCACAGGCGGAGGGGACCCGAGGCGCAGCATCGCGCTTCTGTGGGGCGTCCCTGGCGCGGGCCGCCGCGGGCCGAAGCCGCGCCATTCCGTCGACGAGGTGGTGCAAGCCGCCATCGCGCTCGCCGACGCCGAGGGCCTGGCGGCGCTCTCCATCCGCCGGGTGGCCGAGACGCTCGGCCTCTCCGCCATGTCGCTCTACACCTATGTGCCGTCCAAGGCCGAGCTGATCGACCTGATGCTGGACCGGGTGGCCGGCGAGGACGAGTTCGCCGACGGCCGGTTTTCGGATTGGCGCGCCAGGCTCGAGCACGTGGCGCGCCAGGGCTGGGCGCGCGCCCAGCGCCACCCCTGGACCATCCAGGTCGGGCTGCACCGTCCGCCGCTCGGGCCGCGGGTCCTGGCCCGGGTCGAGGCGACCCTGCAGGCGATCGACGGGCTGGGCCTTGGCGAACTGGAGATGGACCTCATCACCACCCTGGTCGGCGACTATGTGCGCGGCGCCGTGCGCGCGGCGCTGGAGGCCCGCGAGGTCGAACAGCAGAGCGGCATGACCGACGAGCAGTGGTGGGCCCTGAACGAGGAACTGCTGAAAGGCCTGGTCGAGCCTGCGCGCTATCCCACCACCGTGCGTGTCGGCCAGGCCTATAAGGCCGCCCAGGAAGCCGGCCCCGATCATCAGCGCAGCTTCGAATTCGGCCTGCAGCGGGTGCTCGACGGCATCGAGGTGTTCATCGACCGGCGTCGTTCCAACCTGGCCTAGCCGCGACGCTTGCGGGCCATTAGGGTCCCGCCAGCCCCACCTCCCCTTTCGAGTGATTGATGAAAAAGCTTCTCCTGTGCGCCGCCGCGTGCGCCCTTTCGGTCGGCGCAGCAGCGACCTTCGCCGTCGCCGCCCCCGAGCCACATTTCGACACGGCCCGGCTGTCCGAGCACATCAAAGTCCTGTCCTCCGACGCGTTCGAGGGCCGCGGCCCGGCGACGCCGGGTGAGACCAAGGCGGTCGCCTACATCACCCAGCAGTTCAAGGCCGATGGCCTGCAGCCCGGCGGGGACAAGCTGAAGTCGGGCGGCCGCGCCTGGACCCAGGACGTGCCACTGGCCCAGTTCGACACCAGGGGCCCGGTGACCGCCACCGTGAAGGTCGGCGGCCAGGCTGAGACCTGGAAGCAGGGCCAGGAGATTGCGATCCGCGCGGCCCAGACCGGTGCGACCCACATCTCGGTCAAGGACGCTCCGGTGGTCTTCGTGGGCTATGGCGTCAAGGCGCCGGAGCGCAGGTGGGACGACTTCAAGGGCGTCGACCTGCACGGCAAGATCGCGCTGGTCCTGGTCAACGACCCGGACTTCGAGGCCGGGAAGGGCGACTTCGGCGGCAAGGCCGAGACCTACTACGGCCGCTGGACCTACAAGTATGAGGAGGCCGCCCGCCAGGGTGCGCTGGGCTTCATCGTGATCCACGAAACCGCGCCGGCCTCCTACGGCTGGAACACGGTCAAGAACTCCAACACCAACTCGGTCTTCGACATCATCCGCAAGGACCCGTCCAAGGTCCACGCGCCGATTGAGGCCTGGGTGCAGCGTGACGCCACCGTCGCCCTCTTCAAGAAGGCCGGCCTCGACTTCGAGGCGCTGAAGAAGGAGGCCCAGACCCGCGCGTTCAAGCCGGTCACCCTGCCCGGTGTCACCTTCTCCACCGACTTCGACGTCGACGCCAAGAAGGTCGTCTCCCACAACGTCGTGGGCGTACTGCCGGGAACCAAGCACCCCGACGAGCGGATCATCTACACGGCCCACTGGGATCACCTGGGCGTGGGCCAGCCCGACGCGAAGGGCGACCGGATCTACAACGGCGCCGTGGACAACGCCTCGGGCGTCTCCGGCCTGATCGAGCTCGGCCGCGCCTTCGCGCACGCGCCGCGTCCCGAGCGCACGGTCCAGTTCATGGCCGTCACGGCGGAGGAAAAAGGCCTGCTGGGCTCCGAGTACTACGCCACCAACCCGCTCTATCCGCTGGCCACGACGGTTGCGAACATCAACATGGACGGGGCGGCGGTGAACGGCCCGGCCAGGGACATCTCCACCTCCGGCGACGTCGGCCTGACCCTGCAGGACGACCTGATCGCGGTGGCCAAGGCGCACGGGCGCCGCTTCACCCCAGACGCGCGGCCGGAGGCGGGCAGCTTCTTCCGCTCCGACCACTTCTCCTTCGCCAAGCAAGGCCTGCCCGCCCTCTCGTTCGGGTCAGGCCAGGATCTGGTCAAGGGCGGGGTCGCGGCCGGCAAGGCGGCGAGCGAGGCCTACACCCGCGACCGCTACCACCAGCCCGCCGACGAGTTCGATCCCAACTGGGACCTCTCGGGCATGGCGGGCGACCTGACCATCGCCTTCGACCTCGGCCAGCAGCTCGCCAACTCGCGCGAGTGGCCGCAGTGGAAGGCGGGCTCGGAGTTCAAGGCCATGCGCGACAAGACCGCGGCGCAACGGAAGTAGCACGCGCCGACCGGCCGCGCTCGGCGGGCCGGGGCCGGAATCCGCCGATGGCTGGCGGCGAACATATTGAGAACGTCGTCCGGCTCGGCTAGGGTCGCCGCCGCACGGAAGGACTCCTCATGAGTGGCGCAGGCAAGATCCGTTTCGGCATCGGCGGCTGGACCTTCGAGCCCTGGCGAGGCGTCTTCTATCCGCCGGGCCTCAAACACGCCGACGAACTCGCCTACGCGGCCAGCCACCTCACAGCCATCGAGATCAACGGCACCTACTATTCCAGCTTCAAGCCGGACAGTTGGGCCAAGTGGCGCGCCGCCACGCCGGATGGCTTCAGGTTCGCGGTCAAGGCCTCGCGCTTCTGCACCAACCGCAGGGTGCTGGGCGAGATGGGCGAGAGCATGGGCAAGTTCCTGAACCAGGGGCTCTCCGAACTCGGCGATCGGCTGGGCCCGATCCTGTGGCAGTTCATGGCGACCAAGAAGTTCGACCCCGACGACTTCGAGGCCTTCCTGAAGCTCCTGCCGAAATCCCAGGACGGCCTGCCGCTCGCCCACGTGGTCGAGCCGCGGCACTCAAGCTTCATGACCCCGGAATTCATCGCGCTCAGCCGCAAGTACGGCGTCACCGTCTGCCTGGCCGACCACTTCGAATATCCGCTGATCCCGGACGTCAGCGGCGACATCGTCTACGCGCGCCTGCAGACCGGTTCCGACGATGTGGCGACCGCCTATCCGCCGGAGAAGCTCGACCTGTGGGCCGATCGCTTCAAGACCTATTCGGCCGGCGGCGCGCCGCACGACCTTCCCGCGGTCGACGCCGCACACCCCGCGCCCAAGACGCCGCGCGACGTCTACGCCTTCGTCATCCACGAGGGGAAGGTGCGTGCGCCGGCCGCGGCGATGGCGCTGATCGAGCGCGTGGCCTGACCGCGGCCCGCGCATTCAGCCGTTGACCGACCTAGGGTCAGGGGCGTCCGATCACGCCAAAGCGGAAGGGAACCTCGATGGCTGAACTCTCCATGGACGACATGATGTTCCGTCCCGGTCTGATGCGCGGCCAGCGGATCCTGATCACCGGCGGCGGCACGGGCCTGGGCAAGGTGATGGCCGAGGCCTGCGTCATGCTGGGCGCGGACGTCTACATCTGCGGCCGCCGGGGCGGCGTGGTCGAGGCCACCGCCAAGGAGCTCTCCGACGCGCACCCTGCCGCAAAAGGGGGTGGCAAATGCACCGGCGTCGCCTGCGACATCCGCGTGCCGGAAGCGATCGCCGACATGATCGAGACGATCTGGGCGGATGGCGGGGCGCTGACCGGGCTCATCAACAACGCCGCCGGCAACTTCATCAGCCGGACCGAGGATCTCTCGGCGCGCGGCTTCGACGCTATCGCCAACATCGTCTTCCGAGGTTCGTTCTTCGTGACCCTGGAGTGCGGCAAGCGCTGGCTGGCGGAAGGCAAGCACGCCTCGGTGGTCTCGATCCTGACCACCTGGGTCTGGAACGGGGGGCCCTTCACCGTACCGTCGGCGATGTCCAAGGCGGGCCTCAACGTCATGACCCAGTCTCTGGCGGTCGAGTGGGGCAACCGCGGCATCCGCTTCAACGCCATCGCGCCCGGCCCCTTCCCGACCGAGGGCGCCTGGGCGCGCCTGAACCCCGGTAGCGCCGAGGCCGGCGGGGCCGCTGCGCCGCCGCCTGCCGACCCGACCATCCCGCTGAACCGCAACGGCGAGATGCGCGAACTGGCCAACCTCGCCGTCTACCTGCTCGACCCGGGCTCGGCCTATGTGAACGGCCAGACCATCGCCATCGACGGCGGCTCGCACCTGAAGAGCGGCGGTGGCTTCAACCGCCTGGCCGAGTGGGGCGACGCCGAATGGGAAGCGGCCCGAGGCGCCATCCGCTCCGCCAACGAAAAGGACCGCGCGCAAAGAACGGTGTAGTCCGGCTTGACCGTAGTTTGCTTT
>Ga0207690_10001040_pt1 | contig 17765 bp, 15 predicted proteins | sample KBSC23metaG_FD_184315 | JGI IMG/M metagenome (GOLD analysis project Ga0207690, IMG submission 184315) | Corn rhizosphere microbial communities from Kellogg Biological Station, Michigan, USA - KBS C2-3 metaG (SPAdes) (version 2) | ecosystem: Host-associated > Plants > Roots > Rhizosphere > Soil ...
ATGCCGGAGATTCGTCAGTCGTCGCAGGATGCTGCTCAGGAGTTGACCAACAGTCTGGTCAGTGAATCCCTAGACCTATCCGGTGGTCAGGTGACAGACGCGGGCCAATTGTTGACGGAGCAGATCAAGGACCGTAGGCAGTTTCGCGGCTTCCGATTGGTGGCTTTCTACGGCGTTTGTCTGCTCATTGTTTTGGCTTTCGCCGGCCTGCTGACTTGGATATGGTGCGTTGGGAGGCTTGTCGCTGATCCCCACACCGGGACGAGCTACCAAGTAGCGCTATTTGTGACTCCCCTCATCGTTCTGGCCTCAATGGCCGCTTTGCTTGTCCTCGCGTTGTTGCGCTTCGCTTTTCGTCCGTTGGACAGCAAGGACAAGGATGACGCCCCGGACGCGTTGGGGATTGTCCACGCCTTAGGCCGAGAGGCGCTCGCTATCGCCAAGGATTACTTGGGTAAGAAGGCGGGCTAGTGTTCGCTCTAGTGGAACCCAGCGCGACGGGCAACGCAGATCGCTATTGGGGGCAAGTTTGGGGGCAAGTTTTGGTGGGGGGGTAGGCAATTGGCCTAACCACAAGGTATTCATGAGGTTGTTCGGTTGCCCTTCGGCCACCATCCGAACATAAGGAAATCAAAGGCTTGGCAATCCGCCAAGCCTTTTTTCATTCCAAATTCCGAAGATTTTTTGCTTGGACTGTCGCCCCGCAGGGTGACATGAGGGTGACAGGACTAACGTAATGAGAAAACTGTCGACGTACGCCTTGCTTGTGCTGACACTCATGGCCCCGGCACGCGCATTTTGTTCTCCCCCTGTGCTCAATCGCGCCTTCGTCGGTTTGTCCGATTACAAGAAGATCGAAGACAACGTTTATGTTGATCCAACGCTTTCCGACGTTGAGCTACAGCGCGTCCTGCCAGGGCTGCAGATGGCGCGCGATCGGATCACCGCGTTGTATGGCGCACCTATTGCAAAGCCCGTGACGATTGTCGCGGCCAGTGCGGAGGAGGCGACAAAATTCGGTGTCACCGATGTCCCTGGTACGGCATTCGTTTCGCTCACAGGAACCCATGTCGTATTGAACATGGAACGGTTCAGCCTCGATGTGACGGCCCATGAGTTGATGCACGCCGAATTGGCCGACAGATTAGGGTACTGGGTAAGAACTAGAAAATTGCCTACGTGGTTTGACGAAGGCGTTGCGTTGCAGGTGGATCGTCGTCCTCAGTACTTGATTGATTGCGCCACCGTCGACCAAGAGGAAATACACAGGGTCAAGTCCCTCGACAAGCCAGGGGATTTCTGGAGTAGCGACAAAGATCAAAATATCCGGAACTATCAAGCCGCAAAATGTGCAGTGGCGGAATTGTTTGAGAAGCGTCCGCCCAAATCGCTCTATTCCGCGCTGTCGAGATTGCGTCAAGGTGATAGTTTCGCTGACGTGTTTCGAGGGGATTGAACCGTGTTGCACACGGCTGGCATTGAGTCGTCATATCAACGTCAATGTCTTCCCGAGCGCAGCAGAACCTTCCAGCGATTGAGGTGGCACGTGCTTCAACCGCAGGCGAGTCGAAGCAGGAAGAAATTGGTCGAGAAATTGGATGTACTGAGGCAGCGCGGAAAGGTGGTGCGTATCCCCAATGACCGCCTCGACCAGTTTGACACGCTCAACAGCGCCGCATAGATCGTCAACAATGCAATGTGGACGCCAACGATTGCATTCGACTTGCGCGTCGATTTACCTCAGTGTCGATATCAGGATTCACGTATGACCCGTGCCGAACGTCTCCTTCGTCTCTTGCAACTGTTGCGGCGTTATCGACATCCCGTGAGTGGTCAAATATTGGCCGAGGAGATCGGCGTGAGCATCCGCACGCTATACCGGGACATCGCCAGTTTGCAGGCGCAAGGAGCAACGATCGAGGGGGAGCCTGGCGTTGGCTACGTGATGAAACCGGGCTTCGTGCTGCCGCCAATGATGTTCAGCTCGGAGGAACTCGACGCGCTGGTTCTTGGCATGCGCTGGGTAGCGGATCGCTGCGACAAGACGCTATCGGCCGGCGCGCTCAGTACGCTTGCGAAGGTAGCCGCCGTACTGCCCACGGAACTACGTCGCGAGCTGGAGGAATCGTCGCTGCTAGTGGGCGCACCATTGAAAAGACCTGCCCACAAGGTCTCGTCTGATCTTCTACGTGCCGCAGTCCGAGCAGAGCAAAAGCTCAAGATTACTTATGTGGACGGCAGTGGTGTTCATTCGCAGCGTGTAGTTTGGCCCTTTGCCCTGGTCTATTTCGACCAGGCCCGGGTGCTGATGTGCTGGTGCGAGCTTCGAGCAGACTTTCGGAATTTCCGCTCGGACCGGATCTCGGACGTCGAGCGAATGGAGGAGCGCTCCCCGAAAAGACGAGCAACGCTGCTTCGCGAGTGGAGGAAGGTCAACGACGCGGCGAGCCGCAGGATACTGCCAGAATCTGACAGGGTCGGACATTAGACTGAGTTTCCTTTCTTAGCTAGGAGCTCAAAGTGAAGTTCGCATCTGTTCGTGTTGTCACCCGGAATTTCGAAGGGCTGGTCGATTTTTACCAAAGGCTTTCCGGTATCGAGGCTGCGCGGCTGGCTGATGGATTTGCCGAAATGCGATTCCAAGGGGCCGTGCTTGCGATTTCGTCTGAGCATCTGATCAAGCTCTTTAATGTCGGTGCTGCCACTGCGGCTGCGAATCAGTCGGCGATCCTGGAGCTCGAAGTGGAGGACGTCGATGCAGTGTTCGAACGGGTGAATGCGTCCGGGACACACATCGTGATGCCGACGACGTTGATGCCGTGGGGAAATCGCTCGCTACTGTTGCGTGACCCGGATGGAAATCTCGTCAACATATTTTCTCGACCCGAGCGTCGAGTCTCCCCGGACTAAGCCGATCTTCCCTGACCCCAGGCCCTCATCACGGCCGCCCGTAGCTTGGCTGTTCGTTCATTCGCGAATGGCCGTTTTGGGATGACACGATGTCGCTAGCGGGTCGGAAGCGGCCATCGACCTGTGGGGTCCTCATCGACCGCTTCCGGGCATCAACTGCCGTTTGCGCCTGTGTACTCCTCCGTGGTCACCATGCCGGTCATCACCTCAAAGGACGCGGCCGCGGTCACCCGCAACGTTCCTCATCTATTGCAAGAGCGGGTTGGAGTTCGGTAGCGGAATGCACCACCAAGAATTCCACAGAGCTTGCCAAGCAATGCCAGAAACCCGCGATGCCACAAGGCTTCGCGGGTTTTTTGTTGTGGGCATTACCGAGGTCCCACCGTTGGCACTAGGTCAAGCGGGGGGCAAATTCGGGGGCAAGACAGGTGCGACTACAGTTGCGGGCCCCCGTTACTGGGCTTGCAAAAATGCAGCGACGGCTTTCGCCTGGTCGTCCGTCAGCGTGTGTGCAACGGCGCTCATCACGGGAGCGTTGGCGCGCGTGCCGTTCTTGAACACGGCAATCTGCCGTAAGAGATAGGCGTCGTGCTGGCCCGCCAGCCGCGGGAAGGTTGCGTTGCCCTGCGCGCGAGCCCCATGACAGGACGCGCACGCCGGTACGCCTTCCGCCGGCAGGCCGTGCTCGAAAATCTCTTTGCCGCGCGCCATCAGTGCCGGGTCACCCGCAGGGCCTGCAGGTGCAGACTGCCGCGCATAGTATTCGGCCAGAGACGCGATGGTTGCGTCGTCGAGCTGGGACGCAATACCCCACATGAAGGCCTGTGCATCGGTTTCACCGCGGCCACGGTTGCGGAAGCCTTTGAGCTGCGCTTCCAGGTACTGCGGCACTTGCGCATCGAGCCTGGGAAACATCGGTGATTCGCTCTTGCCGTGCACACCGTGGCACGAAGAACACAGCTGCGCAGCAAGCCTCTCGCCATCTTGCGCACCCACCATATCCGACCAGCCGATCATCGCCAACGCGGCCAACCCGGCCAGCCAGATCCGCCTAGGCTGATGGAATCCATTCATGGCGTTCTCCCCCTCGCATCTTCGCGCGTGAACTTCGGCTAGAACATGAACCAGCCCAGCAGATAAATCGTGTTGTTGTCGACCGCGTTTCTGCCGTTGCCGTCGTAATTGGTATGGGCACCGTTGAACTTCAGGAACCATGTGTACTGCAACGCGAGCTTGATCTGCGGATGCGGTAAATAGTCGAGTTCCAGAATCACGCCGCGCGTGTCGGGCCGCCCGTTGGCGCTGCCGGTCACAGGCGCTGGGGCGTAAAGGCCGGGGTCTGCGTTGCCTGATGTTGAAAAGTACGCGAGCGAAACCCCGTACTTGCGCTGGTAGTAGTACGACGTTTTGGCTTTGAAGGTATCGAGATGATCGTTTGGGTTGGCCGGAGTGGGGCCCGCACCGATGCCACCGCTCGGGAAGCTGGCGCGCCAGTTTTGTTGCTCGTGGATCCATGTCATCTGTGCCGTGAACGCATGGGTCATGGTCAAGTACTGATATTGGGCGTCGAGCGCATAGTCTCGGAAGCGATCGGTAGGTGTACCCGGCATGGTGTTGTCGGGATAGCGGTTGGCTAGCAACCCGAACGTGCCGAACATGACCGAATGCGCGCCCCACTCCTGGTTGTATGCAAGACGCCAGTAAGGATTCGCGCCGCTCAAACGCGCAACGCCGCCCGGGGTTGCGGTGTCCTGCCCAGCGCGGAACACGGAGAAGGCCTGGTCCGCAGTTCGGTATGCGCCCAGTTCTGCGTAGAAATGGCGCTGCCAGAACGCGTAGGCGCTCGCGCCTACCACCTGCTGCGCCAAGCCGCCGTCGATAAGGGTGCCCGCCAATGGGGGCACGCCGATGCTGGGAGCGGCATAGGGATAGCCGAATGCCGGAGTGGTGTTCCACACGTCGGACACCGTCGGGTTGTTGTTGATCGTGACGCCGTAGATGAACTCTACGTCCTCACGCGTCAGGTGCCATGCGGCCCGGATGTCGGTGTTGTCCAGCGCGCTGTGGTGGGCAATGCCGTCGTACGTCCACTGAGCGAAGGCGCCCACCGGGCCCGCAATGCGTCCGGCATAGAACAGGCTGACCTGCTGCGGCACAGTGTCCCCGTTGCGGACGAAGTCGAAGTTGTCCTGATCGATGGTCCGCGTGTTGGTGCGCGAGATCTGCACCATGCCCGAGAGCGGAATCGTCTTGTTGTTCGCCAGCGTATAGCCTGTCATCTTGAAGAACCGACCGAAGGGGGTCAGTTCAGGAAAGCTGACATGGCAAGCCATGCACGCCATCCCCGTCTGACGCGCGAAAGCCGGCACCGCGCTGGCTTGCCCGGGCCACGCCATAAGGCTGGCAATCAGCAGTCCTGCGAGCGCATAGAGCGCAGCAATGAAACGTTGCATGGTGCTCCTCCCCAATTTTCTTTTCGGTTTTTTCACCAGCACGTTCAACTATGAAAGGCGCGAGAGCCGAAGCTGTCAAACTTTCTGCTGCAATCAGCCTGATACGGATCAACATTCAGGAGTGCCGCGCAGGGCGCGGCGTGATTGCAAAGCGCGGTGCGGTTTCTTGTCGCGATGCCGGTTTTACGTTTGCGCACTGCGCGTAGGAGGGCGGCAAGCCTGAAACTGCCGATCACGGACGTTTGTGGCTCGAACATGGACGGCCAATGGTCGGGGTCGAACCTCTGCGGCCGACATGCGAGCCCCAAACAGCCGCATTCCACGGTCTGAGGTCGAAAGTTCCGACCGCAGACTGCCGGCTTCGGCTCTCAGGCGGCGGAGCGCCAGCCTCGACTCGACAACCTCGTATCTCTGACGGTGAAGCTCGGGCCTCAAAGGGCCGATGGGTCGGGTGTTTTTGAGGTGAGTGCGGGCCTCTGAGCCCCACGTTCCGCTGTTTGATGGTGGAGCGTCGCCTTCACGCTCGCGAATTCAGGTGTTTGAGCCCGGAGCCCTTGTCTCAAATCCCGGGTTTCTTTGCGCTTATCCACAGCATCGCGCTGTGGATAAACACGTGAAGAACTTCAGGGACAACTGTGTTGGCAGCGCGGGGGCGGTCTGTCGATGGCAGGCGAACAACTTGGGCATCCTTCAGCGGACCCGGAGCCGTGTTCCCCCATTCATCCACGCCACGACACACGCTGTCCGATGGGTTGTGCATTTCGCAAACCGTTGATGCCAAAGCGTTTTCTGCAGCTATCCACAGAAATTGTCCACCGTTATCTACTACTACTATTTTTATATACAAAAGAAATAAAGAAGACAGCAAAGACAGGTGCTCGGGGCCGTCGGGTCTGCAGTGCCTGATCGCGGAAGTCGAACCTGCGGGGTTCTGAATCTTCGGTCGCTTGTTGGCGGTGGTGGCAGACGACTTGGTGACCGCTCGCATGGGCCAGCGTGCAACGACGCAAGAGCGGGCAGCGCCCCGTTGTCTTAGGTGAGCGCGGCCGGCATGGGCTCAGCAGTCATCACCAGATTGCGCCCGGCCGCCTTGGCCCGGTATAGCGCGGCATCAGCGGTTTCAACCAGCGTGTCGATGGACAAGATGGACAAGGCACCCGCGCCCGGCACGACTGTGGTGCAGCCTGCGCTGACGGTCACATAGCGCGACGGCGCCGTGGCTTCAATGCGCAGACGCAGCACAGCTTCACGCGCACGCTCGGCCAGGGCCTGGGCTTGATGGGCATTGGTCTCGGGCAGCACGACGACGAATTCCTCGCCGCCATACCGGGCGACGAAATCGCCGGGGCGGCGCACTACGCCGGCAAGCGCACCGGCAACGGCGGCCAGGCAGGCATCGCCCTTGAGGTGGCCGAACGCATCGTTGTAGCGCTTGAAGTGGTCCACATCGATCATCACCAGCGAAAGCGGCTGCCCGTTGCGCTGCGCAGCGCTGATCTGCACGCCGATCTGCTCGTTGAAGTAACTGCGGTTGTACAGGCCGGTCAGCGCATCGTGCACGGACGCTTGCCGCAGCGACACGTGCGCCTCGAACAACCGGCGGTACAGCGCCGTCACCTCCCACACCAGCGCACACACCATCACGCCCGGCGCGAACATGCTGAACAGCCGCGCCATGTACCAGCCCACGGTAAAGCGGCCGGCGGTCAGCAGGTTCAGGCTCGTATCCGTAAAGCAGGCCAGCGCAGCCACCACCAGCCACAGGTCGAGCACAGTGCGCAGGCGGCCGCCTGCCACCACCGCCAGCACGGCAATCGCGTTGATCGCCCACAGGATGACCGAGACAGGGTGCGCTGCCGCCGCGTTGCTGCCGGGCGCGCCAAGCGGGGGCGGCAGGTCAACCAGCAGGGCGATGCTGCAGAGCACGGCGCCCACCGCCACCGGCCCACCGATCAGCAGCCAGGCCCATTGGCGGACATGCCGTGCCGGAACGGCTTCGTGTGGTAGCCGGTCGCGCACGAGCATCGCCACGATCACGAACAGCGGAAAGCCGCCATGCCAGAACACCCACATCCACATCGCGCTGGCCGGATGGGCGCCGAGCAGGCCGGCGGGTGAAAACACACCTGGAAACATCAGCAGTTGCAGGGCCACGGCCAATGCCGTGAACGCATAGGCGCCGGCCAGCGCGGCCAGCATCGGCTGGCGCATGACGTTGAACTGCGCGCCCAGCAGGAACGCGGCGATGGCGGCGGTGGTGAACACCGTCAGCGCGCACATCGGCATGAACGGGCCGATGGCGGGCCACTGCAAATCGGCGCGCGGCGCGGCCACGGCCAGCGTGAGCAGGATCAGCAGCGCGACCGCGCCGGCAAAGACCGATTGCTGGCGCGTGGCCCGCTGAATCAGAAAACTCTCCATTCACTCCCCCGGTTTGTTGCACGTTCGGTCTGCCGGCGGTTTGCCGTGTTTTTCCGGCGGGGCCATCGGTGACGCAGGAATGTGCGCGCGGTGCGTGCCTCCATCATAGGCACCGGTGGGCGGTGGGAAAAGCCTAGGCAGTGAAGGGGCGATCGCCCTGTGGCTGGCCTAAGTCTGGCGGCATAGGCTTTTCCACAGGCCGGCTCCAAGGGAATTGAAGGGAACGTCCCGTACTGTGGGCCGGACAAACCACCGCCGTCGAATCACTCTGGCCTGCGGGCCGATGCCGTATGGAATCGCTCAATCACACGCTGTTTCTCTGGATCAACGCGCCGGCCGACCCGGCGGCCACCACGGTCTGGCTGGCCATGGCCTTTGCCGAATATGCGATCTGGCTGGTACCGCTGACGCTCGTGGCCGGCTGGCTATGGGGCGAGCCGACCACGCGCCGACAGGCACTGCAGACCGGGTTGGCTGCGGCGCTGGCGCTGCTGATCAACGTCGGCTTCGGCCTGGCGTGGTATCACCCGCGGCCGTTTGCGATTGACCTGGGCACCAACCTGTTGCCGCATGCGCCGGATTCGTCGTTCCCGAGCGACCACCTGACCGCGCTGTGGAGCGTGGCGTTCAGCCTGATGTGGAATGCGCGCCTGCGCCGCGTGGGCGTGCTGTTGGCGCTGCTCGGCGTGCCGATGGCGTGGGCGCGTATCTACCTGGGCGTGCACTATCCGTTCGACATGCTGGGCGCGGCTGCCGTGTCGGCCTTGAGCGCATGGCTGTGCAGCGGCCGCGTGGCGCACACGCTGTCGGAGCCGCTGCACCGCCTGGGGCTGGCGGTGCATGGCGTGGTGCTGGCACCGTGCGTGCGGCGCGGCTGGGTGCGCAAGTAAGGGCGGCGGATCGGGCTAAGCGTGCCGGCGCCAGGCGCGCCAGAACAGCAGCAAGGCAAGCACCGTAGCCCCCACGTTGTAGAGCGTCGCCAGGGCAAAGGCGTGGCCGTAGTGCGCGGCGTGCGTGGCGGCGTCCACCGCATCCGCGCCATCCACGTGGCCGAGCAGCGAGAACAGCAGCACGCCCACCACCGTCACACCCACCGCGTTGCCGACGGCCTGCATGGTCGTCACCGTGCCGGCGCCCATGCCGGCCTGGGCGGTTTCCACGCTGCTCAGAATCGTGTTGAGCGACAGGGGAATCACCATGCCTTGGCCGAAGCCGCTGAGCACCAGCGGCACCACTAGCCATGCCGTGGCGGTACCGGCTTGCGCCATCGTCGCCAGCAGCACGAGGCCCACGGCGAAGATCGCCACGCCCAGCAGCAGCGCGCGCTGTCCGATGCGTTCAGCCAGCCGGGGCGCGGTCAGCGAGCCGGTAAAGAACGCGATGGCTGCCGGCGTGAACACCAGCCCCGCCGCCAGCGCCGACAGGCCGCGCCCGAACTGCAGCAGGATCGTCAGCGCCAGGAAGTACGAACTGATGGCTGTGTAGAACAGGAAGATCGCCAGCACGCCCAGCACGAAGCTGCGGTTGCGGAACAGCGCCATCTCGATGATGGGCACGCGGCCCGCTGCCGACAGGGTCTGCTCCACCCGCACAAAGTGGCGGAACACCAACAGCGAGGCCAGCGGCACCACCCAAGACCACCACGGCCAGCCGGACTCACGACCCTGCATGATGGGCACCAGCAGCATCGCCAGCGCCACTGCGCCGGCCACGGCGCCATGCACGTCCAACCGGGCTGCCACGGGCGCCCGCGATTCCGCCACGAAGGTGCGCGCCGCCAGCAGCGCCACAAGGCCGATCGGCACATTCACCAGAAACACCGCGCGCCAGCCCGAGATATCCGCCGCCAGCGGATGCGCAATCAGCCAGCCGCCGATGATCTGCGACACCGATGCCGCCACGCCCTGCACCGCACCCATGGTGCCGAATGCGCGGCGCCGCGCATCGCCGTCGAACAGCACGCGCAGCGAGGCCATCACCTGCGGCATCAGGATGGCCGCGCCCAGGCCCTGGCCGACGCGCATGGCGATCAGCATCCACGGGCTCGTCGCCAGCCCGCACAGGGCCGACGCCAGCGTGAACAGCGCCATGCCCACGAGGAACATGCGCTTGCGCCCGAATAGATCGCCCAGACGCGCGCCATTGAGCAGGAACACCGCGTACGCCGCGCTGTAGCCGACCATCACGAGCTGGATCTCGGCAAAGCTGGCGTGCAGGCTCGCGCGGATGTCCGGAATCGCCACATTGACGATGAACAGATCGAGAATGGTGACGAAGTTGCCGGTCAGCAGGGCGGCCAGCGCAGGCCACTGCCGCTTGCCTGACCACGCGGCAACGCCACCGGCAGAAAGGGATTCCGTTGACATGAGGGGATCTCGTTAATTAATATACGGTCGTACGTATACTAGAGGGCGATCGGCCCACGTCAAGCGCCGATTGTGTTGACCCCACTTATCGACAGGGCATTGCCATGAACGAAACCGATGGCCGCCGCCAGCGTGGCGAACGCGCGCGCGCCCAGGTGCTCGAACACGCCACCGCCATCGCCTCCACCGACGGGCTGGAAGGGCTGACCATCGGCCGCGTGGCCACCGACGCGGGCGTGGGCAAGGGCAACATCCAGGTGCTCTTCGGCGACAAGGAAACGCTGCAGCTCGCCACGCTGGATGCCGGCGTCGTGCACTACTTCACAACCGTGGTCGAGCCCGCGATGGCACTGGAAAGCCCGCTCGCGCGCTTGCGTGCGCTGACCGATGGCTGGTTCGACTACGTGGCCGGCGGGCAGTCGCCGGGCGGGTGCTTTGTCTGCGCGGCAAGTTACGAATACCGGGCGCGCCCCGGCGTCATCCAGGATCGCGTGCGCGGACATCGGGAGTCGGTGCGCAGGCGCTTTCGCGACACGATTGCCGCGGGCCAGGCCGCCGGCGAATTGCGCGCCGATGTGGACGTCGATCAGCTCGTCTTCGAGATCGAATCGTTCCGCTCCAACGCCAACGTGGCGTTTTTGATGGGCGACATGGCGGTGTTCGAGCGCGCGCGCCGCAGCACGCAGGCGCGCATCGAGGCGGCGCTCGCGTAAGCGCGGTCGATCTCCGACGCGCGGATGCGACGCCGCGCGGTGTGATGGCATCTTCCCGAGCCACCTTTGGTTACACTTGCGCGCAGCGTGGCGCGCGGGGCAGCGCCAGCGATTTACACCAAACAATCAAAACCAACGAACGCTGGGGGGACGCATGACGATCCGATTGATCGCTGCGGTAGTAGGGGGTGCACTCGGGCTGGCCGGCTGTGGCACAACGTATATCGAACCGCCGGCTGGGGCTAGCACCGCCACGGTGGACTTTGTTCGGCCGTCCGCCAGCACCTATCCCACCATCCTCGTCTTCGACGACGCCAAGTCTTGCAGCGGCGCGCACACGGCGCTCAAGTCGGCAGATGCGGTCCGGCCGATCCGCGTACTGGCCGGCGTGCCGACCGCGCTCGCGGCCAGGTTCACCCGCGCATCAGCCACGCTCGTCTATAGCTGCGGGGTCTCGGCAACCTTTGTGCCGCAGCCTGGCAAGCAATACAAGATGATGGCCAGCTATCCGACCAACGCCCACGTCTGTCGCGCCGGCGTGGTCGAGTCCGACGACGGCAAATCGTGGCACCCCTTCAACGTGCGCTACCGCACCTACCGCATCAACCTGTCGTTGGGCACCGGAAGCTGCCCCGATCTGACGGACGCGGACGTCGCCTTCATGCGTGACAAGACGCGTTCCGAAGACGGCTCCACCACGCTGAGCGACCTCTCTGATCTGCTGACGCCGCGATGACTCGCCGCACCGCTTTGATGATCCGTACCTTGCTGACGGCTGGATCCGCGCTGGTGGCCCTGACCGCCTTGCCGGTCGCCGCGCTGGAGCCCGCCGACGTATTCGCCAAGGTCGCGCCCAGCATCTGGGAGGTGCATGTGGCCAACGCCGCCGGCCAGCCGCTGGCCATCGGCAGCGCGGTGGTGATCGGCGACGGCCTGGCGGTCACCAACTGCCACGTGCTGCGCGGCGGCAAGCAGGTCAGCCTCAAGCGCGGCAATGCGAACTTCGGCGCGCGCCTGCTGTATCCCGACGTGCAGCGCGATCTGTGCCAACTGCAGATTGCTGACTTCCATTACCCCGCCGTCACCATCGCGCCCAGCAATACGCTGGTGACTGGGCAGAAGGTTTACGCGATCGGCAATCCGCTGGGGTTTGACCTGACGATCAGCGAGGGGCTGATCTCGTCGCTGCGGCACGACGAAAGCGGGCAGCTCAAGGCGATCCAGACGTCGGCGGCGATCTCGCAGGGCTCCAGCGGCGGCGGTCTGTTCGACAGCAACGCGCGGCTGGTCGGTATCACGTCGCGCATGGTGTCTGCCGTCTATGGGCAGAACCTGAACTTTGCCGCGCCGGCCGAGTGGATCAACGATGTGCCCGCCCGCGCGCAGAAGGCATTGGCCGAGCGGGCCGCCGCAGCGTCGGCGGTGGCGGTGAATACGACTGCCGCGCCGCAGCCGCGCAAGCCCGGTGAACTGGGCCCGAAATCGCAAGCCGGGTTCGGGGAATACCTGCACAAGCCGTGGCCGAAAGTTTTCGTCGCAGCCGACGGTGATGAGTTCATCTACCAATGGGGCCAGAACGCCGAGTTCCGCGCGATGTCGTGGTGCAAGGAACGTTATCGGAACTGCTCCATCTATGCCCGGGACGACACCGTCGTCGAAGGCAAATAACCTCCGGCGCGGTATGTAACAACCATTTAGTCTTACTGAGCACAGATCATAAAGACATTAATATGGGGTCTTTGTGCGATGCAAAAGATGGCTGAGTGCCTAATATCAGCGCAAAAGTGTGCCTAAATGTTATGTATGGCCATCACGTTGTGGCACATTAGGGCCAGCCCGCGCCGCCGCCTTAAAACAAGTCGAATGGAACCTGCAACATGAACTGGACCGCGACCCGACCGATCCGCGTGGTCGTGCTCGATGACCATGCGGTCGTCCGCCATGGCTTGGCCGCGCGCCTGAAGCAGGAAGCCGACATCGAGGTCACCGGCATGTTCGCCTCGGGCCGGGAAATCGTGCAGGCGCTCAAGGACAACGCTGTCGAGGTGGATGTCCTGCTGATGGATTACTCGCTCGGCCCCGCCGAGATCGACGGCCTGAACCTCATCCGCCTGATTCGCGTGCGTTATCCGGATTTGAAGATCCTGGTGGCCTCGGCACATCACAACAAGGCGACTGTCGGCATGGTCATGCATGCCGGCGCGCGCGGGTTTGTCGGCAAGGAAGAAGATCTGTCGGAACTGGTGCGGGCCATCCGCACCGTGGCGGCGGGTGGTAAGCGCCTGAACGCCGCACTGGCCGCTGAGATGGAGCGTGATGCGCTGGCCGCCGACGCACCGGCGCCAACGGCTGACGGCGCACAGCTTTCCGCCCTCGTCGATCGCCCCGAACTGAGCCCGCGTGAGCGCGAAGTACTGCGCTGCTGCCTCGACGGCATGTCAGTGACGGACATTGCCGAAAAGTTCGCACGCAGCATCAAGACCATCAGCTCGCAAAAGCAATCCGCCTACCGCAAGCTGGGCATTCGTACCGATACGGAACTCTTCAAGATCAAGCACGAGCTGGAGGCGCAGTGAGCGCCGGGCGGCGTATTGCACATAGCCTTGCGCGCCGCCTCGTTGGTTGCTGTTGGCTGTTTGCGATCGCGGGGTGGCCGTTTTCGGCGGGTGCGCAAGCCCCGCAGTTCACACCCGAAGAGCGCGCCTGGATCGCACAGCATCCGGTGGTGCGCGTCGCCTATCGGGAAGATTGGAAGCCCTTCGAGTATGTCGAACAGGGCAAGCTCCGCGGGCTGGCGTCCAGCTATCTCGACACCATCAGCCGTGTGAGCGGCCTGCGCTTCGAGCCCGTGTTCATCAGCAACTGGAGCGAAAGCCGCCGGGCGTTTTTCAACGGCGGGGTTGACCTCCTTCCCAGCATCTCCACGCTGGCCCCGTCCGACGCGCTGAAGCGGCAGTTGCTCATCACCGACCAGTACTTCATGGGCTCCACGCTGGTGGTGGCGCGGGCCTCGCAGCGCACGATCTTCCACCTCAGTGAACTGGATGGCATGACGGTCGCGATGCTTGGTGGCGGCGCCACCGAGATCATCATGCACGAGCGGCTGCCTCACGCTCGCCTGCTGCCGTTCGAGTCAACGGAGGCGGCGCTGCAAGCGGTTGCCGATGGCTGGGCGGACGTTGCCACCACCATCAACTACGCGGCCGAGCCGCTGTTGCGCCGCCGCTTTGCCGGCGAGCTGCACATCGCGGGCGTCATCAGCGAATTGCCGGTGCCGCTCTACATGGGCGTGCACGCGGATCAGCCGCTGCTGCGCTCGATTCTGGATAAGTCGCTGCATTCGCTCACGGCGGCCGACACCGATGTCATCGAACGCCATTGGCTCGAAGTGGTGGACTACGGCGCGCCGTCGTACCGCTCGATCCTGTTCTATCGCGCGCGGGAGCTGGCCCTGCTTGGCATGGCGATTGCGGGCGTGCTCTTTCTGGCGTGGCGTGCCCGGGTGCAGCGTCTCCGCGCCGAGCGCAGCGAGCGCGAGAAGGCCCGCTTCCTGGCGGTGATGAGCCACGAGATTCGCACGCCGATGAACGCGATCCTGTCGTCGGTTGAACTGCTGCAGCGCACGCCGCTCGACGACAAGCAGAAGCGTCTGGCCGATGTGGCGACCACCGCCTCGCAAACGCTGCTGGTGCTGCTGGACGATGTGCTCGACATCTCCAAGCTGGAGGCGAACAAGGTCGAGCTGGAACGGCTGCCCACGCGCATCGCGGCGTGGGTCAACGAAGCACTCGACGTGGTGCGCTGGCGCGCCGAACGCAAGGGGCTCACGCTCGCGTTTGCGACCAGCGTCGATCCGTTGCTGTGCCTGCGCCTTGACCCGACGCGTACGCGGCAGGTGTTGCTGAACCTGCTGTCGAACGCGGTGAAGTTTACGGAGAAGGGCAGCGTGACGGTGCGACTGTCATACGCGCCGGCGGCCAAGCCAGACGCGGCCGGCACGCTCGTCTTCGAGGTGGCCGATACCGGTATTGGCATCCCGCTAAAGGACCAGCGCGCCATCTTTGAAGCCTTTCAGCAAGCGGACTTCAGCACCACGCGGCGCTTTGGCGGCACGGGGCTGGGGCTGGCCATCTCGCGCGAGCTTGTACGGCTGATGCGCGGCAGGATCGAATTACAGAGCACGCCGGGCGTTGGCACGGTCTTCACGGTCAGGATTCCCGCAGAAGTCGCGCTGCCGGAAGTGGTACCGGAAGCGGCACCGGCCACGGCGGCGCCTCCAGCGCCCGAGCGCGTTTCCACCATCGCCCCCGAGCCGGCTGTGTTGGCCAGTGCTTCGCTGGCACCCGCCGCCCGGTCACGCACGCGCGTGCTGGTGGTGGACGATCAGCCGACCAACCGGCTGGTGCTCGAACAGCAACTGCACGAACTCGACTGCGAAGTCGAACTCGCCGCCGATGGCGCGCAGGCGCTGGAGAAGACGGCCGCGCAGTCGTTCCACCTGATTCTGATGGACTGCCACCTGCCCGACATGGATGGCTACACGGTGACCGAGCACATCCGCGCGCGCGCGTCGGAAGCCGGCACCTATACGCCCATCCTCGCCATCTCCGCGGCCACGGATGACGAGCACCAGCAGCGCGTGATGACCAGCGGCATGGACGGCATGCTGACCAAGCCGATCCGCCTGGATGTGCTGCGCGACATGATCGATCTGTGGTGCGACAGCGGCGATCATGACAGCGGCAGTGCGTCGCACGCGCCCGTATCCTCGCCAGCGGCAGGGGGCAGCGATCGCGACCTCTGGTCGATCTATCTGGATTCGCTTGATGAGGATCTGGAAAACCTCGCGTACGCCATCGAGGCCGCCGATCCGGCAACGGCACGTTACGTGGCCCACCGCATCAAGGGTGCGGCGTTGACGGTGGAGCAGCCCGCGATTGCCGAGCGGGCGCGCACACTGGAAGCCGCGCTGGCGCAGGCCAGCGCGATCCCGGCCGACGCGACTGTCGCGCTGGCCGAGTTGCGCCGTCAGCGCGATGCCCTGCGCGCCGGCAGCACTGTCGGTTGAGACGATCGTCCCGAACCCGTCAGGCGTTGTGCAGCACGCGCAGCAGCAGGTTCTCCAACTGCTTGACCTCGGCCTGCGAGAACCCGCGCAGCAGGTGGTTCAGCACATCGATGATCAGCGGCCGGATTTCCGGATACAGCGCGCGGCCCTGGTCGGTGAGCGAGACCACCACCGAGCGGCGGTCCGCATCGCTGGGCGCACGCTTGACGATGTTCTTCTTCTCCAGCCGATCGATCAGCCGCGTCATCGCGCCCGGATCGTAGTGCAGCAGGCGCGAGAGTTCGGCAGGCGTGGTGGCGAGGTCTTCCGCAAGGTAGATGACCACCGTCCACTGCGCGGCGGTCAGGTCCAGCGACGCCAGGGCGCTGTCGATATGCGTCACCAACGCATGCCGGACCCGATGCACAAGTCGGCCGATATTGGTGTCGCGGTCCATGGTGTCAAGCTGGTAGGCGCCTTCGCCGGTGCTATTGCCCGTGGCGGTGGCGGCCTCTGGTGTCTGTACGTCGATGCTCATGGTGGTGCTCCCCGTTCGGCCGGTGATCCGGCTTGTAAGGCGCGCTGGCGTTCCCGATAACGCTGAGCGTGCTTCATTGCACACTAATCGTCGCTTGCCCAGGCCGTCAAGCCGGGATCGATACCAACGCTGATCATCAAATCTCGTTGGATATCGCTGCAAAACGATTGCGGCTGCCAAAGGGTGGGGCGGTTCGTATCATGCTTGAAACGCCCGCGCCGAACGCCCTGCAATGCAAGTGGCGCGGCGTGCCCCTCCTCCTCCATATTCCCTTTTTCAGCGCCATGGACCTCCACCTTCAGAACAAGCTTGCTCTCGTGACTGGCTCAACCAAGGGCATCGGTCATGCCATTGCTGTAGCACTCGCCGCCGAAGGCGCCCGCGTGATCGTCAACGGCCGCACCGAGGCATCGGTGGCAGACGCCATCGCCCGCCTGCGCACCGAGGTGCCCGACGCCCAGGTCGAAGGCTTTGCCGGCGATCTGTCCAACCCGATCCAGGCCGATGCGCTGCTCGGCCGCTTCCCCAAGGTCGACATCCTCGTCAACAACCTCGGCATCTTTGATCCGAAGCCGTTCGAGGAAATCGACGACGCCGAATGGCTGCGCTTCTTCAACGTGAACGTCATGAGCGGCGTGCGGCTCGCGCGCGCGTATCTGCCCGGCATGCGCGCCCAAGATTGGGGCCGCATCGTCTTCATCAGCAGCGAGAGCGGCGTGCAGATCCCGGCCGAGATGATTCACTACGGCGTGACGAAGACCGCGCTGCTGGGCCTCTCGCGCGGTTTGGCCGAGATCTGTGCCGGCACGAACGTCACCGTGAATGCCGTGCTGCCGGGGCCGACGCGCTCCGAAGGCGTGGATGAATTTGTCGACAAGCTCTCGGGCGGCCAGAGCTTCGAGGCGTTCGAGAAGACCTTCTTCCAGACGGCGCGGCCGACCTCGCTCATCAAGCGCTTTGCCACCACGCAGGAGGTGGCGAACCTGGTCGCCTATGTGGCGAGCCCGCTGTCGTCGGCCACCACGGGCGCCGCGCTGCGGGTGGACGGCGGCGTGGTGAAGTCGGCGTTCTAGAACGTCAGCCCTGACGAACGCACCATTCCGGCGTGGCGGCCCGGCTTTTACGCTGGCCGTGCCGCTGGTGCATGCCGGCGGGACAAGCCGGCAGCGCGTCTGTTCGCCCGTATCGTTGATATCGCAGGCCAGCCAGACCGAGCGTGTCCTCGCCCCATGGCCGGCGGCATCCCTCAATGCCACCGGAGTGATCGACATGTCGAACTGCAAAGTCTACGGAACCGAACGGGATACCGGCCCCGGC
>Ga0207690_10001050_pt1 | contig 17671 bp, 8 predicted proteins | sample KBSC23metaG_FD_184315 | JGI IMG/M metagenome (GOLD analysis project Ga0207690, IMG submission 184315) | Corn rhizosphere microbial communities from Kellogg Biological Station, Michigan, USA - KBS C2-3 metaG (SPAdes) (version 2) | ecosystem: Host-associated > Plants > Roots > Rhizosphere > Soil ...
GCTTCTTTAGACCCCATTTGCAATACCAACTCGCCGCCATTCACTATGTCCTGGTGCTCTATCCACGATTGATTGAATGGTTTGCCGTTTAAAAAGGCAGCCTGAATGAACTGATTGGTATCCGACAGGTTTTTGGCGATTATCTTAAAATCCTTCCCATTGGTTTGATGTAAAACAGCCTGCTTTATGAGCGGTGCGTTTATAAGATAATACGATTGCCCGGCATTAGGATAAAGCCCCATCATATGAAAAGCCAGCCATGACGACATAGCCCCCGAATCATCATTACCCGGCAAGCCGCCACGAGTGCTGTTATAATTGGCCCGAACGATCTGTTTTATACGCGCGCTGCTCAGATCAGGCCGGCCTATCCAATGGTACAGGTTGGGCGTTAAAAAGGAGGGTTCGTTACCTACATTGTAATAGCCATTGGCAAAAAAGGTATCGAGGCGTTTTTGGAAGGCCTGCGCCCCGCCGCAATTGCTAATAAGCCCCGCAACATCATGCGGAACGTAAAAGGAGTACTCCCAGGAACTGGCCTCATAAAAAAAGCCGCACCACCAACACACACAATTGGGCCAATCCTGTGCAAGAGGGGTGTAGGGTATCGCTGTTACGCGACCGTTGCTTTCAGCACAGATAATACTGTCTATCCAGCGGCCGGCAGCATCCCTGGGCATAATAAAGCCGGTAGCGCCGTGGTCGGTAACCGGGCGCCAAAGGTTCTTCCAATTGTTGGATTGCTTTAAAAAACGATTGGCTTCCCCTTTACGGTTCAGGCCATTGGCTACAACTGCCAGGCAGTAATCATTATAAGCATACTCAACCGTGCGGTTACCCGCGCGTACAAAGAGGTTTGATACATAGCCAAGGCTGTTATAGTCGGTCAGGCCGCCCCTGCCTTCTTTTTCTTCATTACCACCGGGTGGTATGGTGGCATCTTTCAGCATGGCTTCGAGCGCCAGGCTGTAGTTAATGCCTTTCAGCTTTTTAACATACGCATCCGCGATAAGCACCTCGGCATTGGAGCCTCCTTGTGTGCGGCCATTGCTGTTTCCGCTGCGGGCATCGGGCATATAACCATCGCGCTGGTAAATATTGAGCAGCGAGTTTACAATGGCCGCCTGCCGCGCAGGATCAATAATCGTGATGAGCGGGTTCGACGAGCGGAAGGTATCCCAAATGGCATAAAAGTCATCATAATAAGGCATGGCCGATTGCCATCCCGGGTTCTCGCCCGAGCGGTCCACCGGCATCAACATGGTATGATACAGCGCTGTATAGAACATGGTTTTTTGCCCGGTAGATGTTGTAACATCCAGTTCAATGCGTTTCAACAGTTCATCCCAACTGTTTTGGCTATCGGCTAATACTTTTTCAAAGCTCCAGTGCGGAGCTTCCTGCTCAATATTTTGCTTAGCCTTTAACTCGCTGATGAACGATATACCTACTTTTACCTGTACCTGTTCCCCGGCATCATCAAAATAAGCCAGCACACCGGTTTTTGTACCATCGTCAACCTGTAGTTTTGTGTTGGGGTACAGCTTGCCGTCTTTATAGCTGCTAAAGCTATTGAAAGGCTTATCTGTTATGGCATAAAAGTAAACGGTGTAGGCAGCACCGTTGTTCCAGCCGCCGCGGATGCGGGTATACCCCTTGATCTCGGTATTAGAAACCACTTCAACCTCCGATCCCACAAATTGCTGCGCCTCGCGGGCATCGGGAACAGGCTTTTCTCCTAAAAAATCACCGGCATCAAACTTAATGGCTTTACGGCTGCCTGGCTTAAAGCCAAAGCGATAAAAAGCTACTTTGTTGGTACAGGTTATTTCGGCTTTAATATCATATTGCTTTAGCTGTACACTGTAATAGCCCACATTTGCTTTTTCATCAGCCCGTAGTGATTCCTGCTTTACCTGGTCAAAATTTCCCGCAAAAGGCATGATGAGGATGTTTCCATATTTAGGGCCACCACCGGTGCCGCTTACATGCGTTTGGCTAAAGCCATACAAGGGTACATCCAGGTCGGGCGAGTAGCCGCTGTTGGAAGCCTTATTGACATCGGGCCCAGGTTTTATCATCCCATAAGGGCGTGAAGGCCCTACAAAAACATTACCCAATCCTTCTGAACCTATAAAAGGATCGACATAGCGTGTGTATTGGTTAGTCTGCGCGAATGCAGATATGCCGGTAGCAATAACCAGCACCAAGAGCGTATAACGTTTAAAATAAGATGATAACATGTTTATTTAGTTAATGATGCCGGTTGATCAATTGGTTTTTTCGCCCATTTTTTATCGGGATTATCGCTTAAAGATACTTCCAATAAGCCGCCCCTGGTTATCATACTATAGGTGATATAATTTTTACTGTAAGCCTTACCATTGAATTTGACTGCTGTAATATAGGCTGCTTTGGCTGATGATCCATGAGTAAGTACGTTAAAATGTTTACCATTGGGCAAATTGATGTTGTATTGCCGAAACAAAGGTGTTGTTAGCAGGTACTGATCGGAAACAGGGTCCAACGGATAAAAGCCCAAAGCGCCAAAAACATACCAGGCCGACATTTGCCCCGCATCGTCATTACCACTCAAGCCTCCGGGGCCATCGCTATACTCGTCTTCCAATATCTGTTTTACCCTTAACTGTGTTTTCCATGGCGATGGTGTATAGTTATACATAAAAGGGATCTGGTGCCCGGGCTCATTACCGTGCCAGTATTCGCCCGAATCAAAAAGTTTATCGAGCGATGCTTCTAACTGCGCCGGGCCGCCCATTAATTTGGCAAGGCCTTTTACATCCTGGGGCACATAAAAGGTATACTGCTGCGGGGTGCCCTCGGTAATATAAGGTTCTTTTGATGACGGGCGGAAGGGCTGATACCAGCTTTTATCTATATAGCGCCCCCGAACCATGCCTACCGACGGGTCGAACACATTGCGGTAGTTAAAGCTGCGGGCCGTGAGTAGTTCTTTATCAACCGTTTTGTTTAAAGCAGCTGCTACCCGGGCAAGGGCGTAATCATCATAAGCATATTCCAGTGTACGGCTCACCTGTTCTTTTTTATGATAGGCTTCCTGCACGGAGTCTTCCATAGGTATATAGCCATATTTAAGATACGAGCCAAGTGCCCTGCGGCCCTTGCCGTCCTTATAATCCTGCTCTGATGGGTTGCCAAATGCATTTTGGCGCATCAGGCGGTAGGCTTCATTAACGTTATAATCTTTTATGCCTTTAAGGTATGCCGAAGCGATAAAAGCGGTAACGTGATCGCCTATCATAGCCGCGGTATAGCTGTTCCAGCAGGGGAAGATGGGCAACCAGCCGCCCTGCTCGCCTTTCAGGATCATAGACCTGACGGAGTTGTTTACCATACCGGGTTTCAGTATTTCGAACAGGGGAAGCTGTGCCCGGTAAACATCCCACATGGAAAAATCATCAAAATATTCACCTTTGTCCAGGTGCTTATTTTGATAGTTCCCTGCAAATTGCGGGTAAGTGCCATCTACATCGTTAAACAAACGGGGCATCTGCATGCTATGGTACATGGCGGTATAAAACACGCATTTGCTTTGCTGATTAGTGGTTTGCACACTTACCTGGCTTAAAGCTTTTTGCCATACCTGTTTATTCCGCGCCACTAATCCGTCAAAATCCCAATCGGTTATTTCAGCCTTTAAGTTGTTGAGGGCGCCATCCAAACTACTGAAGGATGTACCCACCCGGATGCGCAACTTTTGACCCTGCTGCATTTGGAAACCTATATAAGCTCCAATATCTTTCCCGTTATGCAGGCTATCGGCTTTAATTACCTGGGCGCCTTTATAAATACCAAAGGTGCCAATGCCCGTTTCAAACTGGATCACAAAATAACCGTTAAACCCGGCCGACTTTCCCCAGCCCTGGTAAATGCGGTGGGCGGGGTTATATCCCCATACCAACCCTCTTTGGGCGTCAACTTTTATAAAGCCCTCGCCCCTGTCGCTGTTGGGTGTGATCAATACATACAGGCTATCGGCTTTTTGAGCGGTAAACTGCAGCATGCCGCAACGGCGGGTAGCTGTTATTTCGGATAGCAGATTATACGAGGGCAATTTTACGCTATAATAATTAGGAGCGGTTACTTCTTCATCATGCGAAAAGCCGGTGCGGTAATCGGCTGATAATGTTTTGAGATGGCCCGTCATCGGCATAATGGTTAAGCTTCCATAGTCCTGCGTGCATGAGCCGCTGAGCCAGTGCGTAGCCCTGAAACCGGTAAGCTGCCTGTCGGCATATAGGTAAGGCGGCAGGCATTTGGTTTCCGATTGCCGGGTCTCGGCGGTCCATTGCGTCATGCCAAAAGGCAGGGTAACGGCCGGTATGGTATTGGCATTCAATTCGGTGCCGTTGCCATGCTTTAAAGCAGCCTTTGTAGTAGCCGGTGCCGTACCGGATAAGGGCTGCACATAGGAAACAAGGTTTTGCGCGGATATTTTGCTTATCGCGACAACGCTTATAAAACCAATAATGAAAGTAATTTTATGTCTCACTTTATTTATTTTGATTAACAACAGCCTGGTTAGTATTTCCCGGGATCTGCAAATTGGTTAATACCGGGTTGCTTACCTTATTTAAAACAACCACATACTTCGTTTCGCTCGCCGGGATATGGAGGCTATTGAGCTTTAAGTCTTTCACCTCATCGGCAACTATAGCCGGCCTATAGTCGGGTTGCTGATAGCTTAAATTTACGTTATTTAAAGTAATACCTTCGGCATACCTCATATAAATGCCCCATGATGGCAGTTCGCCAAACATCGAAAACTCAGGATAACCGGTAATATTATTTGTTATGGTTGAAAGCGAATCGGTGCTCACATAAGCCTTACTTTTAGTACCGCCACCGCCATAAATTATCTGAACATTTTTCAGGGTAACGTTTTGAACCGGATGCCCCGGTATGCCGGTAATTGAAGATGGGATAAGATTATGTGGCGGAATTTTTGGCAATGGCCCTTCTAAAGGGTAACCAATATCGGGCTTGCCTGCGGGCACCTCCACTATTACATCATCTATCAATACATCGTTAACCGTACTATACCGGTTATCGGTATTACGATGACCCAATCGTATAAAAACAGCGTTACCTGTGTTTTTTGCCCTTACCCTGGTTACAATAACATGTTCAAGGCTGGCGCCGTCAACCGTTTCAATGGCAATGGCCGAGCGATAAGTATCAAAAACAGTGAGGTTGTTTACGGTAATATTTTTAAAACCACCCAGGCTGCCCGTACCTATCTTAAACGCGTTAGCGCTCGATCGGGCGGTACAATTATCAATCAACACGTTTTCACAAATGCCGGTAACCGATTCCGACTTCAAACAGATCGCGTCATCCGCCGAATTAAAGTAGCTGTTGGTTACCCTTACATTTTTCGAATCGACAATATCAATACCATCGTTATTCCAGTAAACTGTGCTTTGTACTTTAATGTTATTGATATTCACATCGGTACATTGCTTATAGGTTTGCACCCAGCACGCCGCGTTTTTTAACGTTACGCCATTAATACGTACATTTTTACAATCAGTAAAAAGTATAATGCCCGGCCGGTTTTGTTCGGTAGGCCGTTTAACGAGCCACTGCTCATCCGTTACCGCTCCGTTGCGCAATTGTTCCAGTAAATTTTGTACCAGTTCAGCACCGCGGCCATCAATTATCCCTTTTCCTGTAATGGCAATATTATTTTGGTCCTTTGCGAAAATAATAGTCATGTGTTGCTTATAGTCTGAATAGCTGGTGCTGCCCAGCAATACGGCATCATCTGTAAGGTGCAACTCAACTCCGCTTTTTAAAACAATGGGACCGGTAATAAAATTACCGGCAGGTATAAGCACTGTTCCGCCTGTTATAGCCGCCTGGTTTATAGCCTGCTGAATGGGTTTGGTATTAATAGTACGCAAACCCGGATGAGCGCCATACTGAAGGATGTTATATATTTTTTGAACTGCCGTAGCATGTGCGGTGCACATCATACAACAGACCCAGAAAAAGGAAACAAAAATAATCTTTTTAATACCGGCCATAAATTATTTAAAGCAAACTCTATTTATAACATAGGTAGGCGTAGCAAGGCCGCCGCCAAATAAGATAAACAAAGCATAATGTATTTTTTTCCGTTACCGGAGTTTATAATTGATACACGAATGTATTAACTAAGCCGCCTTTTATTCCAAGATCAAGCTGATTTAATTACGAAATCGATTAAGAGACATAGCGTTTTAAGCTATACTGGATTTAACCGGCAACCATTAAATATCTTTATAAATACCTATACTTATTAATTAAGATGTTTTTTATTGTGCAATAAAATGAAAAACAATGATATATAATTAATTTATATTTAAAATAATGTTTCTTTATAGATATTTTATAAATTCAATATGCTTAATGCATTAAAAATGAGTAGCTTTGATATTTTGAACTACTATTTAATTTTAATTAATAACGTATGAAAGGAATATCTACTAAAATTTTATCGCTGTTATTTGTGTTCATCGCCAGCTATTCTTATGCTCAAAAGGGTGTAAGACCTAAAATTTCGGGCATTGATACCATAGTTATCGATCTGGCCTTATCGAACACATCGCCGTTTTACCAGATCCCTAATAAAAAGCCCGTGGTTATTGTAATACATAATTTATTACCATCGGGCCATTATGCCATTAATCAAACACGTAGTTTAAAATTAACAGGCGCTTTGCCTGTTCCGGTAGCTTCGGCTGCTACAGGTATCGATCCCTGCACCGGTTTAGAACAGGCTTTGCACGACGCCAAAACCGAAGCTGAATTTGGCCAGCTGATGGCAATAGCCAGGAACAATAATTGTGATTTTTACGAAAAGTATTTAACCGCTTCAACTTCTGATCCGATCACGGTATCAAAACTGAATAATGAAGTTTTTACGTTGACCGTAACCAATTCTGACTCAAGGAAAGAATGGACACTGAACATTCAAACCGAAGAGAACGGACAGTTTGTTACTACCTACGGTTTCACCTATATTCCTTTTGCTTTTTACAAGCCGCATACTTATTACGCGCAGCAAAATTTCGACTCAAAAGGCGCTCCACTGGGGACCTATACCATCAGCCCTTCTTCAAGCGAGTCGTTGGCTCAATATGCGCCCACTGTAGCATTTCATTATATCACCAAACAATCGGGTACGTTAAGCAGTAGCTTTACCGCGGGTTTGGGTGTCAGCCTCAACAATAATTCAACGGGTATATCGCCTATTGTAATAGCCGGTTATTCGTTATTGTATAACCAGAATATGGGTATCAATTTTGGTGTTGCCGCGCACCAGGTAACCAACCTGAAAGGTGAGTTCACCAGCGGGCAGGTGATAGCAACAGGGCTACAGGCCAACGACCTGAATGAGCAGGTTACACGCTTTAACCCTTTTGTATCTATCATATTCAGGTTTGGTTCAAGCCCGTTCTCAGCTAAAAAGACGCCAACCAACACTGCCGGAACACTTTCGAGCAGCTCGCTGGGCTCGGTGTTAACGCCATCAAAATAATTATAATAAGGAATGAATATTTCTGATTTAACACTCCATAATATTTTAGATATTACCAGCCAAGTCTACCATTATTATATTCCTAATTATCAACGCGAATATGCTTGGAAGAAAGAAAACTGGATATCTCTATTAGATGATATTCAAGAAAATCCAATTGGCCATTTTATGGGCTCAATTATTAGCTTAAAGCAAAATACACCGCATGGATGTGATCAAATTTATGATGTCGTTGATGGTCAACAAAGATTGACTACTATTTCAGTTCTTTTAATGGCTCTTTATTCAAAATACAAAGCATTTGAAACAAAGAATAGTATTGACAAAACTTTGATCCTAAATCTTGATGCATTAGAAAAGTATTTGATTCGTATTAAGGAATTTCCACAGTCTTCCGAAATCAATACGCTACTTGATGGCGGAAAGACTAAATTCTTAAGAGTAAAGCCTACAACCCAAAATCATAATCTTGAAGATTATATCTATTTATTACATCATATTGGACTGTTAATAGATGAGCCAGAATGTCCCAATAATTGGGGTAACCGTCGCTTTGTAAAAGCGTATCGCTTTTTCGAAAAAAACTTACCTGAAGATCGAAAGGAATTGGAAGATCTACTTAACAGGATACAAAATCTTCATTTTATTTTGATTACCGCAGATGACCCATCTATGGCATACAGAATGTTTGAAACTTTGAATAACCGTGGAGTTCCTTTAACACCTGTCGATATTATAAAAAATCAAATTCTTTCTAAACTCGCAACACCTAATCATGGAAAATTAAATGATGATTATGCATTTTCAAAATGGAAAGCTTTGATTTCTCATCTTGATGAAGATATTCAAATAAGGTTTTTTAGACAATATTATAATGTATATCAATATGAGGCAACCGTAGATAGCGAAGCGAATAAAGTATATTTTTTGCAAACGCAAGGACTATCTAAAGCGACACAAAGCAATTTGACATTAGCATTTAAAAATGCTATTTCTATTAATCCTAATATGCTTTTGGAGGATTTAATTAGAAGAGCAAAAATTTATTCTGGATTGATAGATCCCAAGCTTTTGTCAGGTATTTCACCAACTCTGAAAGCAAAATTAAATGATTTAAATAAAGTTAGCGCTGCTCCTGCTTATGCAAGTTTAATGCTCTTAATGGAAGCCAAAGTCCTTTCAGATGCTGATTTTGAAAAAGTAATAGAATTATACATTAAATATTTTGTTAGGAGGAATCTTACGGATAAGCCACCAACAAGAGATTTAGACGGAATCCAAATAGACTTATGCAAGAAAATTTTTGAAAGAATTGAAAGTAAAGAACCGATAAACTATCCTTGGATTAAGAATAATCTGTTTTATGGAAAAGGTGAACCTGCATCTCTGGATGAATTAAAGGCTGCCCTTTCTGATGAAATGTATTCAAATAGCACTGATAGTACGCGGTTTATTTTAATAAAAATTGAAGAGACTAAACATTCCAGGGAATACAAGCCCGATTTGTGGGAACGAAACGAGAAAGGCATATATATATGGTCAATAGAACATATTTTGCCACAGGATGAGGACATAAAGAAGGCTTGGATTGATATGCTTGCTAAGGGGAATGAAGAAAAAGCCTATGAAATTTGGAATAATTATGTACACACGATTGGTAATCTTTCTTTATCAGGGTATAACAGTAAACTGTCTAATTCACCATTAAATATAAAGCAACAAAAGAAATCTGTTAATGTACATGGTCAAAAAATTAATATTGGTTATTTGAATGGATTATTTCTAAATACTTTAGAATATAAAGTTGGTAATAAGAAATTCTCTTTAGCCAATACTGATGCATGGAATGAAAAACACATTCAATCAAGAGGGCAGGTATTAATTGAAAAAGCAATAGATTTATTAAAGTTTGAGGGTGAATAGAACTCATTATAGCAAAAGGGAATAAAAATTATTCCCTTTTGCTATAGCATTTCTCTTTACTTTACTAACTCAAATCCCCAGTCTTTACCTTTATCCACGGCAGGTACCCCTTTCGCCATCCACACTGGCATTGGGGCGCCTTTTAAATAATGATCAAAAAATTGCTGCTCGCGTATTTGTATATCCTTGCGGTTTTGGCGCTGTACCAGGTTATGCGCCTCGCCGTTATACACCAGCAGCCAAACAGGTTTGTTTAAACGGCGCAGGGCGCTGAACATTTCTATACCCTGGTACCATGGCACGGCGCCGTCGGCATCGTTCGACATGATAACCACCGGGGTTTTTACTTTAGGCAACTGGAACAATGGCGAGTTTTGGATATATAGTTCCGGCTTATCCCATAAGGTAGCTCCAATGCGGCTTTGTGTTTTCTCATACTGAAACTCGCGACTCACGCCTGTTTCCCAGCGGATACCGCCGTAAGCCGACGTCATATTAGCCACAGGCGCGCCTGCCCATGCCGCGGCGTACATATTGGTTTGGGTGATGAGATATGCCACCTGGTAACCGCCCCAGCTTTGGCCCTGCAAGCCGATATGCGCACCGTCAACCCAGGCGTTTTTCTTCAAAGCTTCAACGCCAGAGTTTACATACTCCACTGCCGATGGCCCCGGGTAACCGGTCTCATAACTGATATCGGGCGCGAATACCAGGTACCCGTTGCTTACAAAATAAGGTATATTTATACGGGATGGTGTTGGCGAGGGCGGTAGATAATTATATAAACCGTCGGATAACCGCTCATAAAAATAAACCACCATCGGGTATTTTTTGGTGGGATCGAAATTCTCCGGTTTGTATAATATTCCTTTGGAGGTATGGCCCTTGGGTGTCGTCCAGCGTACCAACTCCGCTGTTCCCCAGTTATAGCCTGATTGCTGCGGATTAATGGTACTCAGCTTAGTTTCTTTTTTCAAATCCGATGATACATACAAATCGGGTGCGGCCTGGTAACTTTGTTTGGTGTAGATAAAGTTTTCGCCCTGCCTGGCCTTAGTTAACACGCTATATTCAAACGGCGCCATAAGTATCTTTTCGGGAGCTTTGTCGCTGCTTATGTTTTTGCGATAGTAGCCCCATTGTTTGGTTTCTTCGTCCTGCGTGCGCAGCCAGAGGGTTTGTTTGTCTTTGATGAATTTTTGCTCAGGATCAGTATTCAGGTAACGGAAGGTTAGCGTTTCTTTACGGCCTAAGCCATTAGTAAAGTTTATAGCTTTTCCGTTTGCCGGATCAATGCTCCAGATGTCATAGCGGTCGTTTATCAGCACCGCTTTATCGTTCGCGGTCCATCCGGCTATACCGTATGGTGCAGGATCGTCGGGCACGTCGTTCAGTTCATCAACAAATCTAACCCCTGCCGATGCGGTGATATTTATTTTCGTTTTGGTAGCGATATTATAGCTATAATAATTATGGTTCTTAAAATCGAACCAAAGCACATAATTACCTCCCGGCGAAAGGCTGTATTGCGCCCTCAATCGGTTACTGATGCGCATACGTTCGCCCGTTTTAATATTAATGAGATAAGCCTCACGCAGGGTGTTGCCTTCCCATTGGGTTTGTACCCTCGCGCCGGTATCGGTAGTCCCTAATACGTAAGGAGCATCGTTATTATCGGCAGCAACCAAAACGGTCTCAATATACTCATCGCCTAATTGCACCAGTTTCTTTGCAGCGTCTTTAGGTGCTATTACGGCAAGGTAACTCCGTTTCAGGTCCCGCTGTAGGGTTCGCAACTGTTCAGGCTGCAAATAGTCATCCTTATAGTTCCAGATATCCAGATGGGCCACTTCAAAATCCACAATGGTGGTATCAACAGGTTTTGGTATTGGCGCTGTAGTAAAAAACAGGTTGTTACCGCTCTTGCTAAAGTAAACCCGGCCATCGCCGCTAACGGCCCATTTGCCACGCATACCTGCAGATTGTTCTGCGGCAATCACTTCAGCGCTATCTTTAGTCGTATTGTAATAGTAAAGCTTATACGGTTTTACCTGTGCTTTTTCCGGATTCTTCTCGGCAGTAAAAGCTAACTGGGCACCGGTTTCGTCGAAAGTTAAATTACGGTAAGTACCCTTGCCCGAGCTCACCAGCTTCGCGGTATCTTTTTCCACATCGTAAATATAAACACCGCTTTTGGCATCCTTATCGCGCGGCCCGGCTGTTACCGAAAAGGTAACAAACTTTCCGTTTTTGCTCAGCATATAATCGGTAACCAGTTTATAGGTATGCTGCTTGCCGTTGAGCGCAAGGTTTTTAATAGTAAGATCACCCCCATCACGACTGGCAGGCGCTGCTGCCGCGTTGCCACCACGGCCGCCCCGTCCCCCGGCTGCTCCGCCACCACGGGCTGCAGATGCAGGAGTACCCGTTGCGGCAGGCGTTGTTCTGGCGCGCGAAGTATCTGCCGCCACATTGGCCAGGTAAGCCAACACAGGCGCTTTATCTGCAAGCTTAAACGATTTTACACCGGGTATCTTATTAATATCTGTACTGCCAAAAGCCACAAAGCCCAGGGTATCTTTAGGAAAAGCATCCGGGCTTTTCTTTTTGATCTTCGCCATGCGGGTATCCGCGTAAAACGGGCGTATTAAAAACACCGCGTATTTCGAGTCGCTGGTTAGTCTTACGGTATCCGCGCGGGGCACCTTTAGCTCGCTGGTATTTTTGGCATCCTTTATATAGAGGTTGGCATCGGCTTGTTGCGGCCTTACCACAAAGGCCACCCATTTGCCATCCTCGCTAATGCGTTCGCTGGCAATACTTTGCCAGTTATCATAAACGGAATGGTCCAATGATTTTTTTGATGGGGATTGTTGTGCTGAAACCGGGGTGTATACAGCAATTGATGCACATAAAAGTAAAATCTTACGCATAGAGGTGAGTGTTTTTGTCAGTTGGAAACCAATATGCTAAAAACTTTGCAGCTTTATCAGTCCGAAATCAAAATGTTACACAAAACAGGCCATAACCATAAATCCGGTGTTCATTATGGTGATTTCAGCACATTTTTACGCGAACTGCCATTGAGCAGGGCAACCATTATTCAAACAACTCCTGTTCGTCGGTATAATAGGTTTTGCGCGATGATATTTCTTTTTGATGGATGATTGCCCCGGTGGTAGTTTGTTTCTTTTTAGAACTGTGTACCTGCATAAAATCGCGGTACTCGCCGCTGATGATATCCGGGTGCGTTTTCACGATCTGTTTTTCCGCATCTTCCAGCACCTCTTTTATAGATCTGGCCAGCGTTTTAATTTTAGTCCCCGGTATTTTATTTGATACCGAGAACGGCGATATCCGCGCCTGCCATAATATCTCATCGGCGTAAGCATTGCCTATTCCTCGTAAAATGTGTTGGTCAAGTAATACAGTTTTTATGGGCTTTTTGGTTTTCGACAACTTCTCTTCAAGGTAAGTTATATCAAAATCCAATGCATCTGGCGTATCGTTTTCTTTAGGATCTAAGGTTGGCGTGGCAGCAGATTGAAAATCGGTTAAAGCCAGCCCTGTTCCCTTTTCAAACAGTAATTCAATAATGGTGTATTTATGAGGATTGCTATTCTCGAACAAATATAACTGCCCATGCAACATCAGGTGCAGGCCAAGTACATGGCCATTTTTAAACCCGAAATGCAGTTCCTTACCTACGCGTTTAACCTGGGTTAATGGCTGCCCTTCCAGGGCGGCCTGCAGTTCTTTAACACTCACATTCAGCTTTTTGTGATTGGGCACATTAACCTTATCCAGCGTTTTGTCTTTAAGGGCTTTATTCAGGTTTCGGCTAAATACCTGCAGGTCGGGTAGTTCGGGCATCGTGGTTTTATTTATTGTTCAAATACAAACTATTTCGTTACCAATGGCATAAACTAAGTCTTGCTCTATGCGATCCATCTCCATAATTACCGGGCTTGGTAATATCAAGACTATCCGAAGCGCGATTTGGTTTTAATAATCCGACCGAAGGCTAATTACATATGTATAAATCACAATATTGAGGGTTAATTATTTTATCACTCCAAAAAAATTGCCAAAGCAAATGGGATCATAATAATTATTCCAATAATAAGAGGCATCCAAATAGGTTTTGCCCGATAACGCGTTTCCGCTCCGATATATTTTGGCCAAAAGAAATATTGCAAAACACTTGATCCGATTGCGTTTAGACCAAAAGTGACAGGCGTACCAAGATCAACTATATTTGAGAACCATATCTGGAGTATTGTATAAACCACTCCAAAACCAAGTACCATAGTGATTGGGCCTCTTTTAGCACCTGCCTTATGCAGATTTATCGCCATCAAAACAGATCCAAATAACACCCCAAAAAATATCGCAAAGTACCAAATTGCCCGTTGTGAATAATAAGCTGGTGCTTGCTCATCTTTAACAACGTATTGATTCATCTTTCGAAATGTCAAACTTTCCATATCGTATTGCCAGTTTCGTTATTTTCCTTTCGTTTGCCCCACCATATAATCCAAAGTCAAATTACACAGGGCTTTCACTCCCAATGTAAAGCCGCCTTCATCAATAAAAAAATCGGGTGTATGGTGGGCAGGTGCGGTTAGCGGGTCGCCGCCTTTGGGCAGGCCGCCTAAGTGGATGAATATACCGGGAGCCTTTTGCTCATAAAAGCTAAAATCTTCAGCACCGGTTTCAGCATGGCGAATGATCACATTATCCGTACCCGCCGTAGCCTGGAGCGTAGGCAACATTTTGGCTACCAGGGCAGGGTCGTTATAGGTAACCGGGTAATGGTTGCTGTAAGGTATCTTCACTTCGGCGGTTGCACCGTTGGCCTCGGCAATTTTAGTGGCTATTTGTTTAATACGGCCGATGATCATTTTCTCATCCTCATCGCTAAAAGTACGGATGGTGCCCAGCATGCTCACCTGCTCTGGTATAATGTTGGAGCGGTTGCCGCCGTTTATGGCGCCTATGGTTACCACCGCAGGGTTATCGGTAATATGCAGGTTGCGGCTCACCACGGTTTGCAGCGCCGAAACGATCTCGGCGGAAGTTACCACCGGATCCACGCCCGACCATGGGTATGCCCCATGCGATTGACGCCCTTTAACAATGATCTGCATATCGTTTACCGCGGCCATATCGCCGCCGGCACGGTAAGTAATGGTGCCTACCGGTTGGTACGATTGTATGTGTAGGCCAAACACGGCGTCAACTTTGGGGTTTTCCATCACACCCTCTTTCACCATTTGCTGCGCGCCGCCAACTTCGCCGGGCGGCAACCCTTCTTCGGCAGGTTGGAAAATGAATTTAACCGTACCGTGTATATCCGCCTTCATTGACGATAAAACCTCGGCCACGCCCATCAATATCGCCATGTGCGAGTCGTGTCCGCAGGCATGCATCACGCCAACGGTATTACCCATATAAGTAGTGGTAGCTTTTGATGCGAAGGGAACGGCGGTACGCTCGGTAACCGGCAAGCCATCCATATCGGCACGCAGGGCCACCACCGGTCCGGGTTTACCACCCACCAGCAGGCCCACAACCCCGGTTGTAGCCACACCTCGTTTCACTGTAATACCTAACGATTCCAGGTGCTTCGCGATAATTTCCGATGAGCGAACCTCGTGGTTACCCAGTTCCGGGTGTTCATGAAAATCGCGCCTCCAGGCAATGATCTTTTTCTCGATAGCATCCGCCCGTTTGGCAACTTCGGCTTTTGATGTGCTTTGCGCGAACGACGCGGCGACAGATAGTCCGCATAATAGGGTAAGTATGGTTTTCTTCATTTTTGTGACATCAGTTAAGATTTCTAAATATAGCGATTAAGCCTTAATTAGCAAACCAGCCACCTATGCACAACCTGCCACTGCTGCTACCACTTCATACTCAAAGCAACATTCCCCACCAATCCCATATACTTTATCTAAAAAATAAAATTTTGTTGTTGCTATTTTAAAAAAATACTGCTTTCTTTACAGCTGTAAACCAATTGGTATACAAACAAGCATGATAACTAACATATCAATTACTAAAACAACCATTACAACAACCACCGGCCGAGTGCAGGAGGAAGGGTAACTATTGGGATAGTAAATGACGAAACCATAAAAAAGCCTTCCTCTGACAACAGAGAAAGGCTTTTTCTATTTAATGTAATAACTGAGCCAAATCGTAAAGCCATCCATAGCAATACGCAATACGCTCTACTCAATACTAAAAAATGAAAGTTTTAAAATTCGGGGGCACATCAGTAGGCTCGGCAGGTAGTATCAAAACAGTACTCAGCATCTTAACGCAGCAAAGTGCTACGGGCGGCAATGCGGTAACGGTGCTATCCGCCATGAGCGGCGTAACCAACCTGCTGGTAAAAATGGCCGAAAATGCCGCTGTGGGCGAAAGCTTTACCGCGCAGCTTGCCGAACTGGAGCGCCGACACTTTGATGTGGTAAAAGAGCTGATGGAAGTACAGGCCCAAAACCCCGTATTTACCCGACTTAAAATTTACTTTAACGAGCTGGAAGACCTGCTGCAAGGCATCTACAGCCTGCGCGAACTTACCCCGCAAACCCGCGACCTGGTACTGAGCTACGGCGAACGTTGCTCTGCTTTTATGATCAGTAAAATTGCTGCTCAGCATTTCCCTAATGCCATATTTGTTAACGCTGCCGATCTGATAAAAACCGACAGCGCTTTTGGCTACGCCAAAGTGAACATGGAGCTTACCGAAATGCTTGTCCGCAATTTTTATGCGGAGAATAAAGACAAATTATTGTTCGTGACCGGCTTTATAGCCAGTAACGATGCAGGCAGGGTAACCACCCTGGGCCGTGGCGGCAGCGATTATACCGCCGCCATATTCGGCTCGGCATTAAATGCCGAAGAAATACAGATATGGACCGACGTGAACGGCATGATGACCGCCGACCCGCGCATGGTGAAGAAAGCTTTCTCGCTGCCCGAACTGTCGTACACCGAGGCTATGGAGCTCTCGTTTTTTGGCGCGAAGGTGATTTACCCGCCAACCATGATCCCGGCTTTCCTGAAAAAGATACCTATCGTTATCCTCAACACTTTCGATACCGAATTTGGCGGTACTTATATCAGGCACGATTGCAGCGTATCAAACCTGCCTATAAAAGGTATCTCGTCCATTAACGAAGTGAGCATACTCAATGTGGAAGGCAGCGGGATGGTAGGCAAGGCAGGCTTTAGCGGACGCCTGTTCAGTATGCTTGCCCGCGAGCAGATCAACGTGATACTCATCACCCAATCATCATCCGAGCATAGCATCACCTTCGCCGTTAACCCGGCCGATGCATTGAAAGCCAAAGCCCTGATTGAACAGGAGTTTGAACTGGAAGTTCAGGCCAAAAAATTAGAGTCGCCGGATGTGGAAGACGGTCTTTCTGTGCTGGCCATTGTAGGCGAAAACATGAAGCATACACCCGGCGTATCGGGCAAATTATTCCATGCTTTGGGCCGTAACGGTATCAATGTTCGCGCGATAGCGCAAGGCTCATCCGAATACAATATCTCGGTCATCATTTCAAGCGCCGACCTGGCGAAAGCACTGAATGCCGTGCACGATGCTTTCTTTGTGGAACTGAACAAAACCCTGCATGTATTTTGCCTGGGCACCGGCAATATCGGCACTACCCTGTTCCGCCAGTTAAAAAACCACGCTGAGTTTTTAAAAGAACACAATGGCATCCAGATAAAAATTACCGGTATCAGCAATACCCGCAAAATGCTGTTCGACAGCGATGGTATCGACCTTGATAACTGGAAAGCTCAATTGGAGGGATCCAGCATAACCGCCGATCTGCCTGCCTTTATCGAACGCATGAAACAGATGAACCTGCCTAACTGCGTGTTTGTTGATAATACCGCCAGCCCTACGCCCATCAGTTTTTACCAAACTGTTTTTGAGTCGAACATATCGGTAGTAACCTGCAATAAGATAGGCAACTCGGCATCATACGCGCAATACAAAACCTTTAAAGATACCGCCCGCAAACATGGTGTCGATTTTTACTACGAAACTAACGTAGGTGCAGGCTTACCTATCGTACGTACCCTGAAGGATTTAATGATGAGCGGCGATAGGGTGATCAGGATAGAAGCTATCCTTTCGGGAACCATATCGTA
>Ga0207690_10001052_pt1 | contig 17661 bp, 14 predicted proteins | sample KBSC23metaG_FD_184315 | JGI IMG/M metagenome (GOLD analysis project Ga0207690, IMG submission 184315) | Corn rhizosphere microbial communities from Kellogg Biological Station, Michigan, USA - KBS C2-3 metaG (SPAdes) (version 2) | ecosystem: Host-associated > Plants > Roots > Rhizosphere > Soil ...
CGCCAAAGCTAAGGATCGCGCCGGCAAGCGCAGCGGCCAGAAAACGTGTTCGCATGGTGGTTTCTCCTAGGACGGTTAGCGGTACGCAATGGAAGCGCACCGCGGCGCGTCTTCCACACCGTCCCCCCACAGCAACGCATATACCTGCGGTACCACCTGTTCCCCTCCCGGTCCTGATCGCCGCCGCACACAGCCGCCGCATGCAACCGCAGTACGGTAGCCGCCGCAAGTGCTGTCACGGGCAGGCAACAATGTGCGTATAAAAACGACATGACCATGTAGAAACGGCGTGCCAGCCGCCCCTAAAGCCTTGTGGCAACTGCATTTGTTGACGTGGCATACCCCTTGCATTGATGCGGTGACCAGTCGACGGAAATGTCGACGCCCACTCACCAAAGGAGGCAAGGCGAATGGTCAAGGCCGCTCTGGAAATGCGTGCGAAGCAGCATCTCGCGCTAACGCCGCGACTGCAGCAGTCCGTCAAGCTGCTGCAGTTGTCTGCAAACGAATTTGCGCAGGAAATGCAAGAAGCGCTCGCAAGCAACCCTTTCCTGGAAGAAGTCGAACAAGAAGGCCAGGGCACTGGACTACAGCCCGGAGGCGACTCCGTGCCCCGCATGGCCGACGGTTCCACTTCTGCCGATCTGGACGGCACTGCGGCCGATCACACGCCTGTTGACGAGGCGCCGCTGGAAACCACCACCAGCGCCATCGAAACCGACCCGACGCTGGCCGCCTCGGAAGAGTTTCCGGGCGACTACAGCACCTATTACAGCCATGGCGGCGGCGGCCATGGTGATGGCGAAGACAGCGACATCGGCGAATGGGTACACGCCATCCCGAGCCTGCGCGAGCATCTGCATCAGGAGTTGCGCAGCTATCGTCTGTCAGACCGCGACTGCCTGATCGCACAGACAGTGATCGAAGCACTGGACGACGACGGCTACCTGCGCCAGTTGCTCTCCGAGCTGATGCCGCTCGCGCCGGTGGAGCCCACGCCCACCGAGAAGGAAATGCAGATTGCGCTGGCGCTGGTGCAGAGCCTGGACCCGCCGGGGGTCGCTGCGCGCGATCTGTCGGAATGCCTGCGCCTGCAGATCGAAGCGCGCCCGGCTGATACCGAAGCTGAAGAACGCATCCAGGAGATCGCACAGGACATCGTACGCAGCCACCTGCCCCGCCTGGCCAAGCGCGAACTGATGCAGATGCGCCGCGCAATCGGCTGCACCGAAGACGAGCTGCGCGATGCCTGCGCGCTGATCCGCACGCTGGACCCACGCCCCGGGCTGCGCTTCTCGCAGGCGCATGCGGGCTACATCGTGCCGGATGTGATCGTCGCCAAGTTCAAGGGTAAGTGGGTCGCAGTGACCAACCCGGCGGTGGCGCCGTGCGCGCGCATCAACAAGGTCTACGCAGAACTGTTTGCGCAGACGCGCGGCCACCACCGCACGCCGCTGGCGCACCAGTTGCAGGAAGCACGCTGGTTGATCCGCAACGCGCAGCAGCGCTTTGCCACCATCCAGCGCGTGGCTGAAGCCATCGTCGCGCACCAGAAGCACTTCCTGGAATACGGCGAGGTGGCGATGAAACCGCTGGTGCTGCGCGATGTGGCTGAAGAACTCGGCCTGCACGAATCCACCATCTCGCGCGCGACCGGCAACAAGTACATGGCCACGCCGCGCGGCATCTTCGAGTTCAAGTATTTCTTCTCGCGTCAGCTCGCCACCGATACGGGCGGCGCATGCTCGGCTGCTTCGGTGCGAGCGCTGCTCAAGGAGATGATCGAAGCCGAAGACGCCGATGCGCCGCTCTCCGATGTGTCGCTGGCCAAGATGCTGGCGGAGCAAGGCGTGATCGTCGCGCGCCGCACAGTCGCCAAATACCGCGGGCTGATGCGCATTGCGCCGGCGGAAATGCGGCGCCAGGTCTGACGCCGCCATCAACAGGACATCTGTGCGCAAGCTACCGACTGACCATCGCCCTCACCACAGCAAGGGCCACGACGACGACGCAACGAGCGCGTCATTGCATCTGGCTGACGTGACGATGTTCTGGGCGGCGGAGAGCGGCGGCGTCAAACGCTATCTGCGTGCCAAGCACGACTTCCTGCGCTCCACGCATTGGCGGCACACGCTGGTGGTGCCGGGCACGGCGGACGATGCGTCCAACGAGATTGCGGTGGTGCCCGGCGTGCCGCTGCCGCTGTCGCACGGCTATCGCATTCCGCTGCGCAGCGGGCCGGCCGAGCAGGCGCTGTGCGCGCTGTCGCCAGACCTGATCGAGGCGGGTGATCCGTACCGGCTGTCATGGGCGGCGCTGCATGCCGGCGCACGGCTGCAGGTGCCGGTGGCCGCGTTCTATCACTCCGATCTGCCGGCGTTCTTCCGGCGCCTGGGCGGGCCGCCTGCGGAACTGGCCGCGGCAGCGTATGCACGCAAGCTGTATCCGCACTTTGATACCGTATTCGTGCCAAGCCGCTACATCGCAGAGAAGGTGGCGGACCTGGGCGTGCAGCGCATCGAACTGCAGCCGCTGGGCGTGGATACGCGCCTGTTCCACCCCGCGCGTCGTTCCCTGCGCTGGCGCGAGCAACTCGGCTTGCCGCGCGATGCGCGCGTGCTGCTGTACGTGGGCCGCTATGCGCCCGAGAAAAACCTGCACGTGCTGTGCGATGCGGTAGACAAGCTCGACGACGGCAGCGTGCTCGTCACCATCGGTTCGGGTCCAACGCCACCGCGCGGCAAACATGTGCGCGCGCTGCCGTACGAGGGCGATCCGCAGCACCTGGCCGCTGCCATGGCCAGCGCGGATGTGTTCGTGCATGCGGGCGATCAGGAAACGTTCGGCCTCGTCGCGCTGGAAGCGATGGCCAGCGGCGTGCCGGTCGTGACGTGTTCTGCCGGCGGCCTCAGTGAGCTGGTGAACGAGCGCGTCGGCCACGCCGTACCGCGTTGCCATGCCGACGATTTCGCGCAAGCCCTGCAAGCGCTGCGCCAACGCGATCCGGTGGCACTGGCGCACGCCGCGCGCCGCCATGCCATGCAGTACGACTGGCGCGCCGTGCTGCCCCAACTGCTGCGTCGCTATCTGGCGTTGCTGGGCCGCCAAACTGGCACCGACGCCGGCACCCCCGCCGCACCCTCCCAACCAGCCCGCGAACGCGTGCGTGCGGCGCGCAACCGATAGACCTGACCTGACCACCATGTCGCGCTACCTCGTTCTTGCCATGCACGATGTCACGCCCGCCACCTGGCCGGCATGCAAGGTATTGCTCTCTGCGCTGGATGAGGTGGCCCGCGTGCCGAAATCGCTCCTGGTCATTCCCAACTTCTATCGTGGCCCCACCGCGCGCAACAGCGAGCGCTTCTGCCGCGTGATGAGCGAATGCCTCGCCGATGGCGACGAGCTGGTCCTGCATGGCTATGCACATCTGGACGACCAGCCCCCCGGCGGCGTCATCGATCAACTGATCCGTACATGCTATACGGCCGGCGAAGGCGAGTTCTCGGCGATTCCGCTGGCGGCAGCGCGGGCGCGCATCGAGGCCGGCTCCGCCTGGTTTGCGGCCAACGGCTGGCCGCTGCACGGCTTTGTCGCGCCGGCGTGGCTGATGAACACGGCCACGTGGCAGGCGCTCGACGGCTTGCCGCTGCGCTATACGACCACGCTGCAACGTTTCTATCTGCTGCACCCCCGGCGCGCGCTGAAGGCGCCCTGCCTGACGTACAGCGTGCGCACGCCTGCGCGCCGGCTGGTGTCGCGCTACTACCTGCGCTGGCTGGCGCAGCGGCATGCCGATACGCCGCTGCTGCGTCTTGGTCTGCATCCAGCCGATGCGGCCCATCCGGACGTGATTCGCCATTGGCAGGAACTGCTGGCCGCGTGCCTGGAGACGCGCATGCCCGTCACCAAGAACGGCTTTGCGCAGGTGCTGGCCCAAGCCTGGATGGGCGGCCCGGAGACCACAGTTGCCGGACACGCGCAGACGTCGTACTGAAGCGCGAGAGCAGTTAGAACAACCACACCGACAACCCGCCGATCAGCATCCCCAGCCCCGCGCCTGCCAGCACATCACTCGGATAGTGCAGGCCGAGCACAACACGCGAGAGGGCCACCATGAGCGTGAACGGCACCAGCGCCAGCGCCATGCGCGGATAGTACGCTGCCATCACAATGCTGAACGACACCGCATGCAGCGTGTGGCCCGACGGAAAGCTGAACTGATCGAGCACGCGCCCGCACAGGTGAATCTCGTCGCACGACAGATAGGGCCGCGGCCGGCAAACGCCGCGCTTGAGCAGGATGTAGATGACGAGCGACAACAGCCCGGTCAGGCCCATCTGCTTGGCGCATTCCCAGCCGGTGTCACCGCCCACCACGGGCAGTGCAGCCATCAGCGCATACCAGAGCATGCCGTCGCCGAGGCGGCTGACGCCGCGATAGAAGCGGATGGCCGAGGCGTCGCCCGCCACGTGGTTGAGCGCGACGGCCAGTTGCCGGTCGCGCTCGCGCCAGCGTTTCCAATCAGGCCAGACGTGGGTCGCCATGGTAGGCCTCGCCAGTGGTGGCCGCGTGGTGCACGGCGATGAGTGCGGCTTCGAAACGTTCGAGCACGTGCGGCCAATCCAGGCTCTGGGCGGTCAGCCGCGCCGCGCGGCCCATGCGCTGGCGCAACGTGGCATCGGCGGCGAGTGCGGCGGTGGCGCGCGCAAACGCCGCAGCATCGCCTAGCGGCGCGAGGCAACCACTCTCGTCGCGGCGCACATGCATGCCCGCCGCCGCGGTATCGAACGCCACCACGGGCAGGCCGCTGGCCATCGCCTCAACCACGACGTTGCCGAACGTCTCCGTCAAGCTTGGGAAGAGAAACAGATCGGCCGACGCGTAGTGCGCCGCCAGGGCTTCGCCATGCTGAGTGCCTGCAAATACGGCATCGGGACAACGCCGGCGCAGCACGTTGCGCTGCGGGCCATCGCCCACCATGACGAGCCTGGCGCTCGGCACGCGCTCGCGCACGGCGTCAAACGCATCCAGCGCGACGCTCAAGTTTTTCTCCACGGCCAGGCGACCGACGGTGAGCGCCACCGGCGCATCTGCAGGTACGCCCCACTGCGCGCGTAACGCCTCGCTGCGATAGCTCGGCGAGAACTGGCGCGCATCCACGCCGCGCGTGCTGACGGTCAGACGCGCGAAACCGAGTTCGCCCAACTGCTTCTGCAATTCACGCGTGGGCACAAAGGTGCGATCGGTGCGGTTATGAAAGGCACGCAGATAGGCGCGCACCAGCGTCACCGCACCTTCCCACGCGTAGTGGCGGCCGTACTCGTCAAAGCGCGTACGGAAATCCGATGTGACAGGCACACCCAACTGCCTCGCCGCACGGATGGCCGACCAGCCCAGCGGCCCTTCCGTAGCCACGTGCACAAGATCCGGCCGATAGGCTTGCCACGTACGCAGCAAGCGCCGACGTGCGGGCAGGCCCATGCGCAAGTCCGGATACAGCGGAATCGGCACGCCGGGCACACGCAGGGTCTCGTCCATCAACGGCGCTTTGCCGGCATCGATGGCGCGCTGACGCGGGCGCACAAGCATCACGTCATGCCCGCGCGCTTGCAGGAACGCAACGGTGCGCGCGGCGGTGAGGGACACGCCGTTGAGCTCCGGCGGCCAGGTCTCGGTCACGTAGGCGATGCGCATGTGCTGATCAACCCTTGCGCTCGTCACGGCCGTGCGACGGCCGGCCGGCGTCGCCGCGTTTGTCGGTGATGTCGTCTGCGCTGCGGTTGGCAAGCTGGCGATCGCTGTCACTGCGGTTGGCCGCGTCGCGATCGCGGACGACGCGTTCGACGCCCGGTGTGTTGTGCAGATCGGTGTCGAGCTGACCGCTTTCAATGTCGCGCGCAGCCTGTTCGATATTGGCGCGCGGGCCTGAGCGCTGCCCGTCAAGGTTCTGGTCACGTTCGTGCGGAAGGCGACCCGATGGGCCGGGGCCGGACTTGTCATGTTCGGGCTTGCCAAGCACCGTATCGACGTTTTCGGCGCTTCGAGCTGCGCCCGGTGCGCGTGGCGGCGTGGTGCCTGCTGGCCGTTCGTCACGCTGGTGAGGCTCCTGTAAGACGGCGCCCAGGGCGGCGCGTAGTTGCAGGTTCATGGCGCCCTCCCGCGGACGTGATCTGGATGCCTTGCGCACCGCAACCGACGTGCCAACTGTGCATGTGCCCGCCATGCAGCAGACAAGATCTGCGCTGCGACTGCATGGCCGCCACACTGCATGCCGATGCAGCCATCGTCTCGTTGCCAAGGTTGCGTAAGGGTTACATACGCGCTTGTAACGCTTGCTGCGCAGGGTCACTCAGCGGTGGCGCATGCGTTCCGGGCGCCGTGTGGGGCGGCCACGCAAACGATCGAACAGGCGTTGTGACATGCCAGCCGGCGCGTCGGTCGTACCGAGCAGCGTACCCAGTGGCCGCAGCCGGTCCACGTGATCGCACACCACCTTGATCATCGCCATGACCGACGTACCGAGCAGCAGCCCCCACACACCCCATAACCAGCCCCACAGCAGCAGACCGATGTAGACCACGCACGGGTCGAGCTTGGACGCGCGACTCTGCAACCACGTAACGAGCAACGTGCCGACCAGCGTAGCCAGCAGCAACGTGACGCCCGCTACCAAGAGCGCATCCGACCATGCGCCCATCTGCAGATACGCGCCGACACCACTGGCCACGGCAATCACCACCGAACCGAGGTATGGCACGAAATGCAGCACGGCGCTGGCCAGCCCCCAGACCGCGGCGTCTTCCATGCCCAGCAGCACAAAGGCCACCGTGGTGAGCACGCCGAGCACGATGTTGGTGACGAACAGCACCAGCAGCGAATACTGGATCTGCGTGCCGATGACCGCCATCATGCGCACCGCGCGCTTCTTCTCGCTCAGCGTGTTGCCCACCGCGCGCACCCATTTGCGCTTGAGCGCCTGGCCCGAAGCGAGCAGAAAGTAGACGAGAAACGAAACGACGACGAGCTGCCCCGCCAGCGCGAACAGGTTCGCCGAGCCAGTCCAGAAGAATTCGCGCAGCGGCAACACCGGCAGCGCGGCCGGCGGCTCCGCCGGGGCCGCCGCCGATGGCCCCGATGGCCGCTTGGCAGGTGCGGGCGCAGGCTTGCCCTGCACACCTTCAGCCGCGTGCTCGAGTGCGACCGTTACCTCCCGCATCTTGTCGAGCGCGCCACCAACGTTGCCGCGCATGTGATCGACCGCCTCGGCCATGCGCTCGGCGGCCAGCGGAATGCGTGCCGCCATGGCGGAGATGCCGTCCTGCATGCCGAAGACCAGTGCAGCGCCACTGATCCACAGGCCGAGCACCACCACCGCCGACGCAATCGGCCGTGGCACATACCAGCGCTGCAGCCACACCACCACCGGATTCAACGCAAACGCCAACACCACGCCAACGGTGAACGGCACCAGGAACACCCGCGCCCATTGCAGAAACACCAGCGTGCCGCCAATGGCCACCAGCACCATCGCAACCCGCCATGCAGGCTGTCGCAGACCGTCGAGCAGACGGCTCTGCGGCGCTTCCGGCGGGATATGAGGCTGAGTGCGCTCGTCTGGCATGGCAGAGAATGTGGTGCACCCTTCTCTGCGCAAATCTTGTGCCTTGATGGCTAAGGCGCTTCAGCGTCAAGCATGGCTAGCGTCCGCAATGTGCGCACTAGGTCGTACGGCGACACGGGCTTGATCAGGTGTTCCTGAAAGCCGCTCGCCAATGCGCGCGCCCGATCGTGCGGCTGCGCGAACGCGGTCAGCGCGATCGCAGCCATCGGTGCGATGCCAGGGGGCAGATGTTCCTGCTCCCACGCGCGGATTTTCTGCAGGATCGCGTAGCCGTCTTCATCGGGCAGCGCAATGTCGCACACCACCGCCTGTGGGTAGCTTGCCGCGCCACCCGTGCCCCCTGCACTCCATGCGTCGAGCAGCGCCATCGTCTCGTGGCTGGAGCCCGCGCTGCCCACTTCCGCCCCGACCTGCGTCAGCAGCGTGGCCAGTGCATCGCGCGCATCCTGCTGGTCATCGACAAGCAGTAGACGCAAGCCCGCCAGTGAAGGCAGCGGCCCACTGCGCTCGGGGTCTTCAGCCAGCGGCGTGATCAGATCCGCGCCGGCATGCAGCGGCAGGTAGATCGTGAATGTCGCGCCGCATTGCTCGCCGTCGCTGCGCACACGTACGCGTCCGCCGTGCAGCTCGGTCAGACGCTTGACCAGCGCCAGCCCAAGCCCGAGGCCGCCAGTGCGCCGCGTGTGCGCGCCGTCGGCCTGACGGAATGGATCGAACAGATGCGGCAGGAATGTCGGCGCAATCCCTCGGCCGTTGTCGCGCACCACGATGCGCACCACCTCACCCACCAGATCGGCCGACAGCCAGACCTCACCGTCTTCGTGCGTGAACTTGATGGCGTTGGTCAGCAGGTTCCACACGATCTGCTGGATGCGGTCGGCATCGCCGTCAATCTCGTGCTCGTCGAGGGCACTGGTTGTGTGTAGCGTGATACGACGGTCGGCCGCCAGCGTGCGCACGCTGTTGAGCGCGCTCTCCAGCGCTGTGCGCAACACGAAAGGCTTGCGCGTCAGGCGCAGCTTGCCGCTCATCACGCGCGTGGCGTCAAGCAGGTCTTCAATCAACCGTACCTGCTGCTCCACGCCGGTCTTGATGCCGGCCAGCGCGCGCTGCATGATCGGCGCGCCACCCGCAACCTGGCTCTCCAGCACATACGCCCAGTTCTGGATGCCGTTGAGCGGTGACCGCAACTCGTGCGACACCACCGCCAGGAACTGGTCGCGCGCCAGCGCCGCGGCCTCGGCCTGTGCCCGCGCAGCGTGCTCGCGCAGCAGCAACGCATCGCGTTCGCGCTCTGCCTCGGTGCGTTCGGTCACGTCGTAGATGATGAGCAACGCCGATTCCATCACACCGTTCCGATCGGCTTCGGGGATCACGCGTGCGTTGTAGTGTGCGATGCGCGGGCGCCCGTCGCGGGCTTCCAGATGCAGCGTGAGCGTCTGCTCCGTGCTCACAGCGATTGCGCGGCGTGCGGCATCCTCCAGCGCGCCGCTAATGACAGGCGCCAGCGGTGATGCGGGCAGCGTACGGCCGACCATGGCGGCCGGCGTCACGCCAAAGGCCTCCGTCACGGCGCGGTTGATGTACACGCAGCGCAGTTCGCGATCCAGCCGTGCGATGACGTCGGGCGCGTTCTCGACCAGCGCGACGAACTCGCGCTGATGGCGAAAGCGTTCGCGTTCGGCATCCTTGCGCTCGGTGATGTCCTCTTCCACGCAGACGAGTGCTTGCACGCTGCCGTCCGGCCCGTGTTGCGGCGAATACGCGGCGTGCACGAAACGGCGGCCGATCGCCCCTGGATACGTCAGTTCGATCTCGAAGTCGACGCGCCGCCCCGCAAATCCTTCTTCCAGGTGCGACAGAACGCGTGCATATGCGGCTTCGCCCATTAGCTCGCGCACGTGGCGCCCGAGCACGTCTTCGAGCGGGCGGTCAAAGCGTTGCGCGTAGGCGCGGTTGGCAAAACGCACGTGGTGGTCGGGGGCGATCTGCACGAGCGGAAACGGCACGCTCTCTGTCAGCCATTGCAACTGGAACTCCGACTCGGTGAGCTCCGCCAATGTCTGCTGACGCTGCGTCACGTCTTCGACCACGCCCACGGCATGGGTGGGCGCGCCGTCAATGAGTGGCATGAGGTAGCCGCGTTCGCGGACCCGGTGCTCGCCGTCGTCCGCACTGATCCAGCGGTATTCGAGAACAAACTCGTGCCCTTGCGCCAAGCCGTTCCACGCAGCACGTAGCGCGGCATGATCCTCCGGATGCACATGGACAAGCCAGTGCTCGCGGGCACCGCACAAGGCGTCGGCCTGCACGCCCCACGTCTGCGCAGCGGCGCTCACGTGCAGACGCGTTCCCGTCAACGGATCATCTACCCAGAACACATCCACCTGCTTTCCGCCTGCCGGCTCTGCGTGCGCGGGTGCCGACCAGGCTGTTAGGGAATCACTCATCGCGCCCTTGCATAGCAGTATTCGTTCCCGACGGGGTCATCCCAAAAAAAAACGGTGCCGTAGCACCGCATCATAGGTTGAACGACGTTTATTGCGCGGGCAATTCGGATGCCGTCTGCGAGGCACCGTTCGCCTGGGCCACCAGTACACGAATCGCATTCGGCGTGACCGCGCCCACGCCACCGGCGGGCAGTGTCGTGATGAGCCAGTCTGCGTTGTTGGCCAGACTGAACGGCTGCGAGGCAAAGATGACCGCCTTCGTCCCGGCTGTCGTCACGCGCACCTGGTAGGTACCGCCATCCACGTAGATCGAATCCTGCGTGCTGACCGGTGAGGCTGCGCCGTACGCAGCACCGCCCATGGTCGGTGAGACGGTCGAGAGGTCAACATTGGGCGCCGTGACATAGACGTCGACGTTGGGCGCGTTGTAAGACGCGTTGAAGGTCCGCACGCGCGCCTTGTCCGAGAGAATCGATTTGTTGTATGGGTCATCGATCAGCGACAGGCTGGTAGCTGCCCCATTGGCCCCCACGATGGCCAACGCCGTATAGCGATGACCATTGACCGGGCTGAAGTTGGCCGAGGCCAGCGGCGTACTGCTGCCCGAGTTCGATACCGTGGCCGTGGTGGCCGTCGCATCGATACCGAAGTAGTTGCTGACGTTCTTGAAGCCGACGTTGGTGACCTTCACCGTGCCGTTCACAGCAAAGTCGACGTTCGCGATGAACGGGTTGGCGTGCACCGTGCGGTATTGCGGCGAGCTGGTACCGATGATCTGCCCGATATCGTCGCTACCCCCGCCGCATCCGGCAAGCACACCCAACGAACCCAGCGCCAGCACGGCGACGATCTTCCTGATCTGTACTTTCATCTTTTCACCTCGAAGGGAGAGTCATTGTTCAAACCGGGCCGCAGGCATCGCACGCCCATGTACGCTGTTGTCGACATGTGGGACCGCCCGTCGAGCAGGTTCCCATCGTGTTGTCGGAATGCTCCGACACGAAGCGACATACCCGCGCTGAGCACGGCGCGTGCCCGCACCGGTTGAGTGGCGGCTCAATTCTCATGCTGGCGAGGGCACCCGCACGCGGCTCGCTATACTTGCGCGATCCGCTTTTTTTTCGTGCGCCACGCGCTTTCCGCATGCTCGAACCGCGCCCGGCAGACGCCGCGCCCCTTCCCGCGCCACTTTCCCATAGCGCCGCCTCCCAGGCCGATCTGCAGGCATTCGCCCATGAGCGCGAACGCGTGCAGGCGTGGCTCGATGCGCGCGCTTCGGGCACGCGTGCGGTGAGTGCGTCCACGCTGTCGCAGTACCGCGTGGAAGCCGAACGCGTGTGCTGGTACGTGCGCACGATCGGTCAGCCGATCGCAAGCTGGCAACGCGATGACGCGTCGGCCTATCTGCGCTTTTTGCAAGAGCCGCCTGCCTGGGCGATCAGCGCGCGCGGCATCGATCGCAACGATGCCAACTGGACGCCGCTGCGCGGCGCGCTCTCGGCACGCTCCACACGGCAGAGCAGCATCATCGCGGCGAACCTCTGTAGTTGGCTGCAACGCACGGGCTATCTGCGTGCGAACCCATTTCTCGACGACGACGCGATCGTCATCACCGTGCCGGCCCCAAGGGTACCCGCACCCGCGCAGCAAGCCGCAACGGCCGAATCGGATGCCACGCTCGGCGCCGTCGACATGGCCTTGATGGTGGATGCCGTGCGCGCCCGTGTTGCCCTTGGCCGCGAAGCGCGCTTGCGTCAGGCGCGCGATCACTTCCTAGCCGTGCTGCTCGCGCAAGCCGGTGTGCGCGTGTCGGAACTGGTGAACGCGCGGATGGGCGACGTAGCGTTGCATGCCGTGCCCGCTTCGCTCGGTTCGCCCGCCGTGTCCGATGCGTTGCTGCCGGCATCGGTCTGGTTGTTGGCGATCGGCACGGGCCGCGCGCAGCGCTGGCTGCCGTGCGATGCGTTGATGGCGGCGCTGCGCGAATACCGCACGGCGTTCGGCCTGTCGCCACTGCCGCTGCCGAACGAGGCCACGCCGCTGCTGCTGTCGGTGCGCAAGCGCTCGCCGCGGCGTGCAGACGGCACCGTCATCGACTCCCCCGCCCTGCGCCGCGACTTCGGCGAGCGCAAGGGCGTCGCCTCACGCTCGCAACTGCTGCTCATCGTCAAGGCCATGCTGAACGAGGCCGCTGAATACGCTCGTGCGATCGGCCAAGCCGATGCCGCTGCCCGCCTGGCGAATGCATCGCTGCGCGGCGTGCGCGGCGCCCACTTGCGCGAGCGGCTCGCCGCGGGCGAAGCCGCAGCCGACGTCGCCCATGCGCTAGGCCTGGCCGCGCTGCCGACCGTCGCCGTGCGTGCGCGCGAAGCCGATCTGGCCGCCAGCATTGCCGACGCGGCCCTTAAGTTGGCCACGCCGCTGGCCACACCGTCGGCCTGACATTCCTCCACACATCGCGCAGAAACGGGTACGCATCGCCAATTGAGGTGATGCGTGAACGTATTGTTGAAACCGATTGTTGGCGTGCGAAGCGCAACAGTTGTCGCTCACATCGTACGCAGAATTGGGTACGCTCCTGTTGCCGCATCGTCGCCAATGGCACGCAGAAACGGGTACGCTCGCGTCCTAAATTGAACGCAGAAACGGGTACGCTTTGGTCGGCATGCAGGTGCTCGGCCATAAAAAACGCGGACCCGAAGGCCCGCGCTTTCCATAGGAGCTGATGCGCTCAGTGTCCGCCCGACAAGTAGAAGAAGCGGAACAGGAACACCGCCGAGATGATCCACACGATGATCGGCACCTCGCGCATGCGGCCCGTAAACAGCTTCAGGCCCGAGTACGTGATGAAGCCAAACGCTACGCCGTTGGCGATCGAATACGTGAACGGCATCATCAGCGCCGTCAGTACGGCCGGCACGGCTTCGGTGGTGTCTTCCCAGTTCAGGTCCACCAGCTCCCGCAGCATCAGGCACGACACATACAACAGCGCGGGTGCCGTCGCATAGGCCGGCACCACGCCTGCCAGCGGCGAGAAGAACAGGCACAGCAGAAAGAGCGCAGCCACCGTCAGCGCGGTCAGGCCCGTGCGGCCGCCGGCCTGCACACCCGAGGCGCTTTCGATATACGCGGTGGTCGACGACGTGCCCAGTAGCGAACCCGCCATGATGGCGGTGCTGTCGGCCAACAGCGCCTTGTTCAGGCGGTCCATCTTGCCCTGCTTGAGCAGGCCCGCGCGGTTGGCCACGCCCATCAGCGTGCCGGTCGCATCAAACAGCTCCACCAGGAAGAACACCAGCACCACATTCAGAATGCCCACCGACAGCGCGCCCATGATGTCGAGCTGCAGCAGCGTGGGCGCCAGCGACGGCGGCATCGACACCACGCCGTGGAAGGTGTTACCGGCAAGGAAGAAGCTCGCTGCCGTCACGGCCAGGATGCCGATCAGAATCGCACCCTTCACGCGCAGATGATCCAGCGCCACGATCACGAAAAAGCCGATCACCGCCAGGATGACGGAGGGCTGATGCACATCGCCCAGCGTCACCAGCGTCGCCGGGTTACCGACGATCAGCCCCGCGCCACGCAGCGACACGATGCCCAGGAACAGCCCGATCCCCGCCGTGATCGCCACGCGGATCGAATGCGGAATCCCGTTGACGATCATCTCGCGGATGCGAAACACGCTCACCAGCATGAACAGGCAGCCCGAGATGAACACCGCGCCCAGCGCCGCCTGCCACGTAAAGCCCATGCCCTTGACCACCGCATACGCAAAGTACGCATTCAAGCCCATGCCCGGCGCCATGGCGATCGGGTAGTTCGCGTACATCCCCATGATGATCGTGCCGATCGCCGCCGCAATGCAGGTGGCGACGAACACCGCATCGTGCGGCATGCCGGCGTCGGCAAGGATGTTCGGGTTGACGAAGATGATGTACGCCATGGTCAGGAACGTCGTCAGCCCGGCGAGCACCTCGGTGCGGACGTCGGTTTGGTGTTCCTCGAGCTTGAAGGTACGCGCGAGCCAAGTCATGCGGGTTGTCTCCTCTTGTTGTGAAGTGTCATCGCTGGCCGGCCCCGTACGAAGCCCGACTCCCCCGATGCACGCCCACCACGGGGCGACGCTACTCTTAGCAAGTTTCCGGCGCCCGAAGGCCCTCCGGTCGAAATACTGTTCATGCGAATGGAATGATGGAAAACGCGCCCGCCAAGCGCCTGGCCGGCGCGCGGGATGCGCATGATGCCCGAAACCCTGGGTGTGTGCACGCGCCTGTCGGTGCGTATTCCTGCGCTATCAAACGGCCGCACTCCGCCGGCAAACCGTACCCGTTTCTGCGAAGCCGCAATGCTGTGCGGCGCGCGTAGCGATTGGCGTACCCGTTTCTGCGCACGCAGCCGCAGAAATGGGTACAGATTCCACCTCTTGGGCAAGGCGCGCTGGGAAAAGTGTGGGTGTACTCGTTTCTGCGAAGCCGGGAAGAGCAAACCGTACCCATTTCTGCGCCGCATTGAGCTTCCTTCAAGGGAAAGCGAACCCGTTTCTGCGGGAGGATTTCCGCTTTGGGCGTACCCGTTTCTGCGCGACTCCTCGCAGAAACGGGTACGCTCGGATTGCAACTCGTCGCGCCAAGCCTTTGGCCAATAAGGGTTTTTACCCGCAGAAACAGGTACGGGGCCACTCGCGCCGCGCGCCGACGGGCCCCCAAACCCCATGGTCTCGTGCAGGTTTCAGCGATGAAAGTTCTGCCCCCGCTCCACTTCCAAAGAAGGACCTGCAATGCGTCTCCGGACACAGCCCGCCAGGCCCGCCGCAGAAACAGGTACGCACGAAATTCAGGCGAATGGAATGAAGCTGGTACTCGCTTTCTCGCAAATGGCGAGAGAAAGAGGCAGCGTGGAATCAAGAATGCCCACTCAGTCGCAGATTTGGGTACGCACGCATGCCTCCGGACCGCCCTTATCCACGCAGAAACAGGTACGCTCTTGCCGTTGCCAAGCCGGTCCAGCCGAAAAAGCCGCGCGATTGCGCGCAGAAACGGGTACGCAAGCGCGAAAAAACACCAAGCGGCATCGCGCCACACCTGTTTTCTGTGGATAACACTGTGGATAACGCGATGTTGTTCCCGCAGATTCCGGTACGCTCCGTGCGCAGAAGCGGGTACGGTTTCGCGCAGAAGTGGGTACGCGCCCACGCAGAATCTGGTTCGCGACTACGCAGAATCTGGTTCGGTTTACCCCTCTAAACGCAGTGCTGGCAAGGCTTTGCGGGGCGCGTATACGGTTTACCTGTAGTAAACGTAGTTGGTATATATGGCTGGTAGTAAGGAAAGGTCCTCCGTGGACAACCTTGCAGGTTGCCCACCGATGCCCTTCCCGCGACGACGAGCGAAAATAGGAAAACGTACCCAATTCTGCGTGACAAGGCGAAGGCGTTTTAGTACAAAGGCTCTGAACAATTCTCGCGCACCATGGTCACCAAACGCCTCACACCCAATGGGAAGCCGGACGTCGATTCTCCCGGCCGCATCATCGTCCCCTCGGGAGGGCAAGTCATTGCTGCGCCGGAGAAATTCCAGCGCCTGTTCGACGAAGCTCAGGCGATGGAACGTGAAGACGCCTGGCAAAGCGGCGAGGTCGGCTTCCTCAGCCGTGCCAGCGTGCAAGTCACCCTCCCCTACCGTGCGCCCAAAGGAGCCCCTCCGGTCTGGACGCGTTCCAGCGGCAACATTTCGCTGATGATCCAGCCGGGCTACTTCACGCAACAGCGCTCAGAACGGGCCAGCAATGGGCGGCAGCGCATCGTTTCCGAGACGGTCTCTTTCGGCTATCCCTATGGCTCGTATCCGCGGCTGATGCTGGCCTGGATCGGCAAGGAGATCATGGCCAAAAAGAAGCGCGGTGAGTTCCAGGGCTCCGTGGAAGATCGGCGCATCTCGCTGGGCAACTCGCTGTCGGAATTCATGTACAACTTGGGTATCCCGATGGCCACGGGCGGCAAGCGGGGCACCATGACGCTGGTGCGCCAGCAGATGATCCGCTTGTTCTCGGCCACGATTGCCATCGTGCAGAACAAGTCGGCCCCCACCAGCCAAAATCAAAACCAGGAACCGCTGTCGATCGACCGGATCGGCTACCTGCTGGCCGATCAACTGTCGACCTGGTGGGACCCTATGCAGCCGGGCCAGGGCTCGATGTTTGAGAGCTTCGTGGTGCTGTCCGAGCCGTTCTTCAACGAGCTCGTGAATCGGCCTGTGCCGGTGGATATGCGTGCGCTGAAGGCGCTCAAGCAGTCGCCGTTTGCGCTGGACGTGTACTCGTGGCTCACATACCGCTTCTTCACGATCCAGAAGCGGACGGAGATCCCTTGGGAAGCGCTGCAGATGCAGTTCGGTACCGAGACCGAGAGCGAGCGCAAATTCCGTGCACTGTTCCGCAAGGCGTTGAAGGACGTGTTGGTGGTCTATCCGGACGCCAAGGTGGACGCCGACTCGTCGAAGGCGTTGATTCTGCAGCCCTCGCGCACCAGTGTGCGAAAGCTGGCCTGACACGAAGGCCGAGGCAAAAAGAAAGGGGAGCCGAAGCTCCCCTTTTTCATCTCAGGCGATCAGCCTGAAACGCTTATTCCGGCTTGATCGCCGAGGCTTGCAGACCCTTCGGGCCTTGCTTCACCTCGAAGGAGACCTTCTGGCCGTCCTTCAGGGTCTTGAAGCCCGAACCCTGAATTTCGGAGAAGTGCGCGAACAGATCCGCGCCGCCGCCGTCCGGAGTGATGAAGCCGAAGCCTTTGGTTTCGTTAAACCATTTGACAGTACCCGTGGCCATGCAAAAAATCCTTTAAATAAACAAAAAACAAGTCGTCCAGCCGATCCGGACATCGCGACGAAGAGTTCCGGCTGATTCCGAATCCCGCGTAGACAAAGTCTTCAGACGACTGTCTAAGCATCATAACCAGTTTGGAGCAGAGTGTCGATGGGCGGCTTTTTTCAGAAATGTCGCTTTTATGCATCTCGCTGGTAAACACCTAGGAAGCCTGTAAATACAGGGCTGTAGGCGTGAAGTTATGCGCCGAAGACCGCATTTACATCTCAATTCAGTCGCATTGCAAACCACTCGGGTGGCGGCTTCCAGGGCGCCCCTCTCCCGGTGAAATTTGTATGAATTAAATTTTATCGAACTTGTGTTTTCATGCGGTCTTCCCTAAGATGAGCGCTACTGACTTTCAGCGCTGAAAGTGGAGGACCAGTGAGCGCCAAGATCGTAACGGTATTCAATCAGAAGGGCGGCTGCGGCAAGACGACAGTCAGCATGCATATCGCCGGAACCCTCGGTTTGCGGGGCAATAAGACGCTGCTGGTCGACATGGATGAGCAAGGAACGGCTACCCGTTGGGCTGCTCAGGCGCCTGAAGAGAAGCCCTTCCCGGCTTCTGTGATTGGCCTGGCACCGTCGGGCGGGGCCATGCACCGGGAAGTTCGTAAGTTTGTGGCGGACTACGATTTCATCGTGGTCGATTGCCCGCCTGCGGTGCACTCGCCGTCGTCGTCGAGTGCGTTGCTGATTTCCGACATCGCTCTGATCCCCGTT
>Ga0207690_10001055_pt1 | contig 17653 bp, 19 predicted proteins | sample KBSC23metaG_FD_184315 | JGI IMG/M metagenome (GOLD analysis project Ga0207690, IMG submission 184315) | Corn rhizosphere microbial communities from Kellogg Biological Station, Michigan, USA - KBS C2-3 metaG (SPAdes) (version 2) | ecosystem: Host-associated > Plants > Roots > Rhizosphere > Soil ...
TTTTCAATTACTACTCCTAAACCAAGAAGGCGTTTAAGTGCAATCGATATATCAGATAAAAAGACTTTTCCCGTTACAGGCCTAATGTCTTTAATAGTCTTGCGACCAAGAATTGACTTAATATTCATCGGTATTGAAGAAAGTAAAAGAACAGAAAGGACATATTTTTCAATCAACGCCATACGAACATGAGCTGTATTTTCAGCCATTAAGTCCACGTACTCTCGCAAACCAGTATTTTGAATTACAAGGTTACTAATAAACTCAGCTGTTTTATTATCGAGAGGATTTCCATCTGAAGAAAATAAGGTAAAAACCTCATCGCTAAATTCGATAAGCCAATAGCAAGCATTATGATAATACAAAAGCTCCGTATTAATGGCAACTTTAATTGTCATACTACGCAATTGAAGAAGTATATTATCAATTGATTGTATTGTCATGCTTTTATTAAGCAATTCAAATAAATCTTCTCCCTCGATTATCTGAAGTTCCTGATTATGATTTTTGAGGCTTTTAAAATTACCATGCACATTTCCATTAACACCATTTAATGCAATAAAACATCCTTGAATTTTTCCTGAAGACCCGTGTTCTTTCACATAGATTTTCCCTAAAAACTTTAGCCAATCGGGCAGATTGAGTGGGTTTTTATAAGCCTTGCACTCGCATACCAACTCATGATATATATCACGTTTCATTCCAGGTTGACGAAACTCCGCTGAAACATCAATTTCATCACCACCAGCACCAATTAAGTTGGTAACAATGGCTTCATAGCCAAGTTGAGTAAGTAAATATTTAGTAAGGTGCTCGAGTTGACTCCCTTTGTCATCAGAATTTTTTCCCAGAATGATCATTTTGGTTTAGTTTGGTTATCAAATATCTAAAAATAAAAGCAATGTAGATACCAACGCAGAAGTTCTCTAAAGACGAACTAGTGGAGGCGTCTATTAAGATTGTTGAGAGTTCGAGTCTCTCTTCGTGCTATTTCCAAATCTCAGCAATTTTTCGTACATTGTAGAGAATGAAAAAGTATAATCGAGCACCTTGAAAATATCTGTTTTTACCTGCTTTTTTGTTTGGAAAATGGCGCATATTGAATGGTTATCGGCTACCTGTCGCGCAGAGGTTGCTTCGTTCCTCGCAATGACGCGGGGTTTATTAGTTCTTTGCCCACCTTCGCTAAAGCTACGGCGGGTAAGAAAAATACCCACAAATACCCACCACCCGCACCATTGGTTGCTTGGTGCCAGGCGGTTTGGAGGTGGTTAATAAATTGCAAATTTGATAATTGAATAACTAAATTTAACTGAAAAATACCCATAAATACCCACCTTTTCCGATAAAGTATGGGTGTTGTATTATGAATATGGCAATCTGTGTGGTCAATGCACATTAGTAAAATCTTAATATAAAAACTACATTCAAACTATATTCCAACCCGAAATAAAATGGTAATTTTGCCGTCTTTAAAACCATAGTGCTTGCTTATATGTATTTAGCTTAGTACGCTTTTTTATTTTTTATGCTTATTATTATCGTCTTCTTTTTGTGTCATTGGTTCCTTTCGCTATTCTCACAAACTTTCTTCCTGCACAGGTACGCCTCTCATAAAATGTTCCAGATGAACAAGTTCTGGGAAAAGGTGTTTTACACGATTACATTTTTGTCGCAGGGTTCATCGTTTTTAAACCCGCGTGCTTACGCTATTATCCACCGTATGCACCATGCTTACAGCGATACCGAGAAAGACCCGCATTCGCCGCATTTTATTAAAGATGTGTGGGGGCTGATGATCCAGACTAAAAACATATACCTGTCGTACCGTAACTTTAAAACTGAGCCCGAGGCCCAGTTTATCGACCGTTATCCTACATGGACGTTTATTGATAATATTGGCGACCTGTGGATAACCCGTTTGTTCTTTATCGCTTTTTATATTGGCTTTTACATCATGTTTGCTAACCATTGGTGGTTATTTTTATTGTTGCCTATACATTTTATAATGGGGCCGCTGCATGGCGCTATTGTTAACTGGTGCGGCCATAAATACGGCTATTCAAACTTTGATAACAGCGATCACAGCAAAAACTCTATCCCGCTCGACTTTTTGATGCTGGGCGAATTGTTCCAGAACAATCACCACATGAAACCTAACGACGCTAATTTTGCTAAAAAATGGTTTGAGTTCGACCCGACCTACCCGGTAATTATTGTGCTGCACAAACTGCGCATTATCCGTTTGCGTAAGTTGTAGCAATACAGCTTGTGTCGCGATTTAGGGAGGATTGTGGTTGGTGATGAAGTAGCGCGCTGTTATTGTGTTTCATAAAACCTAACCATGATCCGTTTAATACTGCTTATTATACTTTTCCTGCTATCACTGCTGGCGGTATTTAGGGCTCAGGCCTATTACCTGTGGCTAATGGCCGTTGTGGTAACAGAGTATCCGCTGATATTAGTCGGCCTAACCGCCATGCTTACCCTTGCGGGGATATGGGTGGTGCCTTACCGCTTAAGCGGGAACATTATCGGTATTGTTGCGATGTTTATTTACCTGTCGCCTATTGTGCGGGCTTATGTAGTTGCAAGGAATGTAAACGAGGATATGAAGCATGCCTTTACAAACGCAATTTTACCTGTCAATATAAGCCCTTTCAGTTTTATGGGGTTATTTAAACCGGGACATACAGTTTCGTTTAAAACAGTCAATTATGCTCAATATCCTAACAAGAATTTATCCCTGGACTACTATATGTCACAAGTTGTAGAAAAGCAACCCTGCGTAATCGTCGTTCACGGTGGTTCGTGGAGTAGCGGGGATAGCCAGCAATTGCCCGAGTTAAACAGCTCGCTTGCTACCAAAGGCTTTAATGTAGCAGCCATTAATTACCGTATGGCGCCCAAATATCAAACACCCGCACCGGTTGAGGATGTTGAGAACGCCATTAACTACCTCTGCCGGCACGCCGATGAGTTGAATATCGATACCAATAAATTTGTATTGCTTGGCCGTTCTGCGGGAGCGCAGATAGCTTTGCTGGCTGCTTATACCCTGCACGATGAGCGCATAAAGGGAGTGATAGATTTTTATGGCCCTGCGGATATGGTTTGGGGCTATTCAATTCCGACGAGCCCGCTTGTTATGGATTCGCGTAAGGTGATGAGGGATTATATCGGTGGCAGCTATGAGCAGGTGCCTGCCAAATTCGCGGCCTGCTCGCCATTGGAGTTTGTGGATAAGCGATCGGTACCAACGCTCATTATTCATGGCGAAAACGATGTGCTGGTATCGCCGGAGCATAGCCGGCGGCTCAATCTCAAACTACAGCAAAACGGTATACCACATTATTATTTAAACCTGCCCTGGGCAGTTCATGGCTTCGATTATAATTTGAACGGTCCGGGTGGGCAGCTATCAACCTACACGGTGGAGGCATTTTTATATACGGTTACTAAGTGATATTCATCATTTACTAAGGCGCATGGTTTGTGTAACTTAGCTATTCACAACCGGCTAAAGTAACAGATTATGTGGTGGCAGTACTTTTTGGTTTTTATGGGCGCCTTTGTATTTGATGTGGTGCCTTTTGCCTTTCCGCCGGCCTTTACCATTATGGTTTTTTTGCAGATAGTTTATGGCTTAGATATCTGGCTGGTTATTGTTATCGGCGTTTTAGGGTCAATTGCAGGGCGTTATGTGCTTACACTTTATATTCCGTTATTGGCCGGCAGGGTATTCAAAAAATCTAAAAACGAAGATGTTCAGTTTTTGGGTGAGCAAATGAAAAACAATGGCTGGAAGGGCCAGCTGGCTATACTCGCCTATACACTATTGCCTTTGCCTACCACGCCTTTGTTTTTAGCCAGCGGCATGGCAAGAATAAACGCGGCGTATATTATCCCGGTGTTTTTTGTGGGAAAATTTACCAGCGACGCCCTTACTGTGCATTTAGGTAAATATGCTTCTGAGAATACCGCTGCTATTATTGCCGGCGGGTTATCATGGAAATCGGTTTCGGGTTTATTGATCGGGGCGCTTTTTCTTTCGGCCGTTTTATTTATCGACTGGCGATCATTGATCAAAAACAAAAAACTGGTATTGAAATTTAATATCTGGCGGACGAAGAAAAGCTATAAGACCAATCGCCCATGAAAATTGTGTGACTGATTCAGGGCCTTATACTATAGATATTATAGAACAGAAAACCAACGATAAGGATAAGGAGCGATGTCCCGATAACAAAGCCGACAACCCAGGTTATTACCTTAGATAAAGAAACAGACGGAATAAAATTAAATGATGGCTCATGATTTGATGGGGAATCAGATGCCTGTAAAGCCTGCTGTTCGGCCGCTTTTATTTGTTGGGCTGGGATATGAGCGGCCATTGTAGCCGGCTGATTTTTCTCCTGCACTACCGCAAAAGAAAAAAGCAGGATAGAAAACAAGCATACCGCTATGGTTTCTAATATTTTAATGTTTTTCATAATCGTAATAAGGTGCCCTTGTTTACGATATTTGGCTTATTGATGTTTCATTAAAATAGAAAAAATATCATTCAGTGATAATTTATTATCTGTGTTTTTAAGAAAGGTTTTTTTGAAAGATCTATAATTTGGATATTAAAAACAGCTGTTATCTTACAGATATTGTAATTTGATGAGATCAGGGTATTCGGGACGATTTATTCCTATGCCTCTCTTTTGGGCTTTAACTCCCTGAAACGGGTAAACGCCATAAAGGCCAGCATGCAGAGCACAAAGCCGCATACTCCGTTAAGCCGAAGGCCAAAATCATTACCGGGCTTTATGCCATAAACCGTAAGGAAAGCAAATAATGCCATCCCTATGGTTTGCCCCAGTTTTACAAACAGGTATTTTACGGCAAAGAACATGCCTTCGCGGTTTTCGCCGGTTTGCTCGGCATCGTCCTGGGCTATATCAGCCAGTATGGCATTTGGCAGTATGCCTAATGATGCCAGCGGGAAAGCCGCGCATAGTACCAGCGTATATACCTGGGCATGGGGCGATAGGTTAAACTTACCCAGGAAGTATATGGCCATAAAGATGAGCGCGAGCAGCAGGAACGAGAATAATACAATAGGCTTTTTGCCAAAGCGTACAGACAGGAAGTTGATAAGCGGATAGAACAACACCGATACCAAAACCATAGTACCCATAAATATACCGCCTTCTGACCGGTCCAGATCTACCAATACGGTGATGAAGAACAGTAAGCCGCTTGATATGATGCTAAGCGCCATATAGTACGAAAAATCGGCTATGAGGTAGTACTTAAAGTTGCGGTTTTTAAAAGTGGCAACAATTGCCGGCCACATGGGTGTATGCGATGGTTTGCTGCTCGAGTATTTCTTCTCGTCGATAAACAGTACGGGTATCAGCATAGCGATGCCCGCGAATATACAGAGCGACCAAATGGTGTATTGCAGCGCGTTGATACGGTTGGGTACGGTAAAATATTGTTGTATCAGGTTGGCGAAGTTATTTACCAGGGCAGATAAGATAATGCCCAGCACAAAGCCGATCTGCTGCCACGATGATAGCTTTATTTTTTCGGATGCTGTGGTTGTCAATTCGGGTAACAACGCGTTATATGGAATAATGTAGGTTGTAGCCGACATTAAAAAGCAGGCCAGGGTTAATGCTATCCAAAGCGCATTATGTGCACTTTCAGTTTGTAGCATCGGGTAAAAAGTGAGCGAGCAAAACAAAACTGTAGGAATAATGGCCCTTAACATAAATGGGATGCGCCGGCCTTTCTGGTTTTCGCTCTTGTCGCTAAGCGAAGCCAGAAAAGGATCGTAAAATACATCAATTACGCGGCCCGATGTTAACACTACCGACATGATATTGAATAAACCAAATATCATTAACTGGGGTATCAAAGGTACCAACCCCGATTTTGCCGGGGCCAGGTAAAAGTAGGGCAACATCACGAATATAACGTTCGTCATGGTGCTCCAGCCCATCATGCCTGCTGCATAAGCAATTTGTTTACGTAAAGGCAGTTTGGTGTTAGGCATGCCTGCAATATGCAAAATTTAAGTAAATAGTACCCAAGGTTATTTTATTTTGACACGGAGCAGAATATTAATATAAAATATGGAGTTAATTTAGCGGCCCCGTAACAATCGGTTGAATAAATATTAATGTATTATTTTGTATTCAATTTAAGAAAGCAAACAAGTACCTTAAATCTTTGTACTGTACATGATTAAGATGCACACTAAACCCAATAATGGATAATAACAGTACCGCACTCTCTTCCGACGAAAAGCAACGCTCCGGTTTTAAATACCGGCTCAATAGTTTTTTTATTGATGTGTACAAGGTGTTCAAATTTGTCTGGCGCTTCTTTCGGGAGGTGTTCTTTCCGCCTTATGAGTTTAAAGAAGTAATGCGGCAATGCTATGAAGTTGGTGTGCGGTCGTTAACCATCATATCGGTAACGGCGTTTATTATCGGGGTTATTTTTACCAAACAATCCCGCCCCTCGCTATCGGAGTTTGGTGCTACATCGTGGTTGCCTAAACTTGTTTCGATAGCGATAATGCGTGCTTTGGCACCGCTGATCACGGCCATTATTTGCGCCGGAAAGGTAGGCTCGAGCATTGGTGCCGAGTTAGGCTCGATGCGGGTAACCGAACAGATAGATGCCATGGAAGTATCGGGTACCAAGCCCTTTAAATACCTGGTTTGTACAAGAATATTGGCTACTACTATTGCTGTACCCATTTTGGCATCATACGCCGGGTTAATTGCCCTGATAGGTGGTTATGTAAATGTGGCGCAAAACGAAGGTACCAGTTATACCACCTTTATGGAGCAGGTGTTTGAGCCGCTTTCATTTGTCGATTTTACCTCATCGCTGGCAAAATCAATTGTATTTGGATTTACAGTAGGGGTAGTAGGCTGTTACCAGGGCTATAACTCAACCAAAGGTACCGAGGGGGTAGGCAAGGCGGCCAACATGGCGGTAGTTACAGCTATGTTTATTGTGTTTATTGAAGAGGTTATTATTGTTCAGATTTTTGGCTGGTGGAGATAATTGATATATGAAAAAAGAAAAAGCAATTATCGATTATAAAGAGGCGGTCATCAGCATTAAAGGGCTTGAAAAATCATTTGATAGAAATGAGGTGCTCAAAGGTGCCGCACTTGAGCTTTTCCGGGGCGAAAACCTGGTGGTTTTAGGACGTTCGGGCTCCGGTAAATCGGTGCTCATTAAGATCATATCAGGATTAATAAAGCCCGATGCCGGCGAAGTGAGGGTATTTGATAAAGAGATTAACCGTATTACCGAGAATGACCTGCATGAACTGAGGCGGCGTATAGGCTTCTCGTTCCAGAACAGCGCATTGTATGATAGTATGACCGTGCGCAAAAACCTGGAGTTTCCGCTGGTGCGCAACAAAAAGAATTTAACGCGTAAGGAGGTGAATACCTCGGTTGAAACTGTGCTGGAAGCCGTGGGCCTGGAGCAGGCCATTAACCAAATGCCGGCAGAGCTATCGGGCGGACAACGCAAACGTATAGGCATTGCCCGCACATTGATACTTAATCCCGAAATTATGCTGTATGATGAGCCAACAGCAGGTTTAGATCCGATTACTTGTATCGAGATAAATAGTTTGATAAACGAGGTGCAGGAGCGTTATAAAACATCTTCAATCATTATTACCCACGATTTGACCTGCGCCAAAAGCACGGGCGACCGGATGGCTATATTGCTTGATGGTAAATTTGAGCGGCAGGGCAGTTTTGAAGAGGTTTTTAATACCGATGATGAACGGATAAAACCGTTTTTTGATTACAATTTTATAAAATAGAAAGACATGGAAAAAGAAGAGAATAAACGTGCCGTTATTGTAGGCATATTTATAGCACTCGGGATGATCATTTTTATCATCGGGATATTTACCCTGGGTGGGCAACAGAGCGTTTTTAAAAAGAATTTCCATATCACTGCCGTTTTTGACGATGTTGCCGGTTTAAAAAAAGGCAATAACGTTTGGTTTTCGGGCGTAAAGGTGGGCACCATCAGCAATGTCAGGTTCATCGGCTTGAAGGAGGTTGAAGTGCAGATGGTGGTTGACGATAATGTGCAGCAGTACATCCATAGCAATACCGGCGTTAAAATAGGTTCGGATGGTTTGATAGGTAACAAGATCATTGTGATTGATGGCGGTAGTGCCGAAGCTCCTGTTATTGCCGATGGAGCTAAAGTACAGGTACAAAAAGAAATATCTACGGCAGAAATGATGAAGACCCTCCAACGTAATAACGAGAATTTGCTGGCCATCACAAACGATTTTAAAAAACTAAGCAGCAATATTGTAAAAGGCAAAGGCCTGGTTGGCGAGTTAATGGCCGATTCGGTGCTGGCACTTAAATTCAAAAGCATTGTAAATAACCTGAATGCTACCACTCAAAGCACGCAACAAGTGGCCATGGGTTTGAACCGGTTTTCGGATAAGCTGAACACCAAAGGTGGGCTTACTGATAAATTGCTGACAGATACCGCGGTATTTAGCCAGTTGAAAGCATCGGTAGCGCAACTCAAACAAACTACCGGTACCGCCAGTGCTTTGGCCGATAACTTAAACAAGGCAGGTATTAACCTTACCAAGGCCACCAATAAGCTGAATACTACAGATAATGCCATCGGCGTTTTATTAAACGACCCTAAAGGCGCTGAGCAAGTACGAAGCACATTGAATTATTTGCAGCAGAGCTCAATAAAACTAAACGACGATCTGGAGGCTGTTCAGCATAACTTTTTACTAAAAGGTTTTTTTAAAAAGAAAGCAAAGCAACAGGCGCAGGCAACGACACCTGCACAATAACAGCAGGCTTATGATTGCGATGCCGGAAAACGTAGTGTAAAGGTTGTACCAACGTTTAATACGGAAGTAACCGTGATATCGACATGGTGAAAGTCGGCAATTGATTTTACGATGGGGAGGCCCAGCCCGAAGCTTTCCTGCTCCATAGATTGCCTGAATTTTTTAAAGCGGTTAAATATAAAAGGGACCTGCTCTTCGGCAATGCCAATGCCGCTGTCAATAAACTGTACTACTGGCACATCGTTTTCGGTAAAGCTTTTTACAATGATACTGCCGTTCTCTTTATTGTATTTAATGGCATTATTTATCAGGTTAAAAAACATATTGAACAGCAAGAACTTGTTTACCCCGGTCAGTGTAAAATCATCACTTATCATGGCCTCAAAAGCGATGTTTTTCTCTTCGAGCCTGATGGATATTTCCTGGTAAACTTCATCTACCAGGCTTTTAATGCCGATGGTGTCTTCCTTTAAGAACTGGGCATTTTCAATTTGCGATATCAGCAGCAGCGTTTTGGTGATGGTTTTTAAGCGGTTCAGTATCTTCTGCATTTCGAGCAGGCGTACTTTTATATCGTCACTTATCTCATCACGGTTAAACATGTTCTCTATTTTTGATTGCAGGATAGAGATCGGTGTCATCAGCTCGTGCGAGGCATGGAGATAAACTCGCGCTCTTTATGGAAAGCGCCCTCAATGGCTTTGATCATTTCGTGGATACTTTTATCCAGGTACTGAAAATCGGAAGTGGTGGTGCGCACCTTTTTATAAGTACCAAAATTGGGAAACTTATTGCCAATCAGTTTGGTTTTAATGATCAGATCGAGCGGGGTGAGGATGTAGTTGGAATAAAACAGATCGGCAAGGATAGTGAGGCATATCATACCAAGCAAAACCTGTAAGGCAATGCTTTGCAGGGCCGTATCAGTTTCACCTACGGTGCTCAGGCTTTTGCCTATCTCGAGCATATAATTTGTTTTACCGGCTTTAAATGTGCGGTTCAGTATCCGGTAGTTTATCGTGTCGCGCTCAACCTTACGCTTTTGTTCGGTTATGGTATCCAGTTTACCTGCATGGCTGTCTGTGGTGTCAATACTGATATACTCATCTTTAAGCATGCTATAGCTGGCATAGGGCTCTCCGTTTTGGATATAGGTGCCAATGCCCTGTTCCTTTATCAGTTGGAGTATCTTTTCTTCCTGCCTGTGCAGGCGGTTATCGTTATAGGTTTGGTTGATGTTTTTGATAAGCCTTGGCAACAGCAAAACAAACAGTATCACTATTGCCAGCTTGGAGATGGCATTAAACAGCGTGAGTTTGGTTTGCAGTTTCAAATTGCTTAGCTCATTTTAATTTTATATCCTAAACCGCGTACGGTTTCCAGCCAGTCGGGCGCGGCATATGCGCTTAATTTTTTACGGATATTTTTGATGTGAACATCGATATAGTTCGAATCGTAATCATCATTAACCACGCTGCCCCAAATATGCTCGCTTAACTGCGGGCGGGTAAGCGTACGGTTTTTATTCATGATGAGATAGGCAATGAGGTCGAACTCTTTTTTGGTGATGGCGCTCACTTCGTTACCGTTATGGCTGATGGTACGGTCGTTCAGGTCGATCACAAATTCGCCTAAGTTTACAATGGTATGCTTTAAACCAAACTTGCGCCTGATGATGGCCTGCATACGGCTTTGCAGCTCAAGCATAGAAAATGGTTTGGGTAGGTAATCATCGGCACCCAGATCGAGGCCTTTAATGCGGTCATACACTTCGGCCCGGGCGGTAAGGATGATGCATGCGGCTTCCGGATTATGTTTTTTGGCTTCTTTTAACAGATCGAGCCCTTCATAATCGGGCAAACCCAGGTCTATCAAAATAAAATCGTACAGGTTAATGGCTATTTTTTCCGACGCGGTTTTGCCGTTATAGCATATTTCGCACAGGTAATTATTGTTGACCAGGAATATTTCCAGTTCTTTTGCCAGCGATTTTTCATCCTCAATGATCAGTACATTCATATCATTTCAATAAAATAGGTAGTAGAATGTTAAATTAAAAAACGACTCGTTCGAGTTAAATAAAGAACCCTGTACGTTTACGGGAATAGAATATTTATAAGCCGCCTCGATGGTATAATGCGGTCTGTTATAGGCCAGCGGTAACCTGAAGTTGTAATTTAAGTCGTTAAACTGGGTATTCTTTACGGCATAATCATTCGGCAAAGGTTGCTTGCCGTGCGGTTTGTTGGGATCATCCCTGTCGTCAAAAAAACTATGCTGATAAGAGAAGTATTCAACAAAGTTTTGAGTACCGAATATCATGTTAAATGAAGGCTCGAAGGTGAGGTAATCCTTCTCATCAAAAATATTGAAGTTGCTTTCGAAATAGTGAGAATGGCTGATGGTGAGAAAAAAGTCGTTGCTTTTACCAAAAAGATAATCCATGGTAACGCTTGTTTTAAGCAGGTGCCAGTCGAAGCTGTTTTTAAAATTGATATCGTTTGATGAGGCCGATTTAATGATCTGTGCCTGGTCGTTAAACATAAAGTGGGTGTAACTGATGGTCCCTTTTATATCGCTGTTCAGTTTATAGCTGAACCCGCCGCCAAAGTCAAACTCATCAAAAGCCGGGGGCGAGTCGATCACCTTCCAGGCAGAGCCGTATACAAACAATCCAAATTTGGTATTGTAAATTACATCGCCCGTTAAATAGGGATATTTTATAGGACTGGTACGGCCAAAAAAGCTGGCATTAGTACCATAATTTATGCCTGCCGAAACAGATTGTTTTTTTGGCGACGCCGTTTTACCGGTATCAGTAAGTACATAAATACCTGTTGCGTTTAAGCCTGCGCCGGTATATGCCAGCCCGCTTAGCGGGCTGCCGGCTACAATAACGATCAGTGTGATTAAGTATCTCATATAGTTTTTTAATTAGTGATAAGGTTAATTGTTGTTCCTCCGTATAATATCGGGCGGGCGCTCCACACCATCAGGGCGGCGCTTGCTGCGCGGTTTATTATTCGATGTTGTATCTACGGGAGTAACTACTTTTTCGGGTTTAGGCTGGCGTTTGGTTTTGGGCACCTCTTTAATGGTGCTGTGGTCCAGAATATCCATGTGGTTTTGTTGCGGGCGCTTAAGCTTATTGGTATCAATATTGGCAACAATGGTTATAACAGGAAGATCGGGCTTTTTTGCCGGTTTAACGGCAGTTGGGCACCCGCCGGGAACGGCGGTATGTGCGTATAAAAGGCGTGCCGGCAAAAGCAATAGGATAACAATATGGAGCAACCGCCTTAACATAAAGAAACAGTAGGGTAAAAATTTATCAAATGGTAAACAGTTTAAAACAGTGTTTATTATTTAAACGCTAAAAGTACTTAAAAAGCATATAAATAAATATAGAAAAACCCGGCGACTCCACCAGAAGTACGCCGGGTAACAATCAACTTCACACTATTAACTATCGTACTACAACACTTTTTGTGAAACTACCTGAGGCATCAAATAAAACCACCTCGCGTGTATTGTTCACTGTAATTAAAACAACATATCCTTGTACAACACCTGCAGCGCTTTTTTCAACAAAGGCTTTGTTAAATACATAAGCCGGGAATGTTGTGCTTAAGTATGTGGTAACAGTTGCCGGTAATGCGCTTTGAGCTATAGGTGCATGTTTTTGTGGTTTAGGCAATAACTGCACACGTGCTATAAATGTACCGCCCGATGTAAATGATGTTGCATATAAGCCTTTGTTGGCGCTTATTACCACATAGGTAGCATCAAAATTTACCGCGGCATGCAATAATGTATCGGTAGGGTAATTTGTAGCGAAATAAGTTTTAATGGCTGTTGGCAATGCAGATACGGCCAAAGTATCATGATGCTCGCCATCGCGGTTACCAAAACAACCGCCCAGGTGCCATCCTTTATCGTCTTTCAGATCGTGGCCCTCGCGCTGCTCAAATACCAGCACAAAGTTGCCGCTGGCATCAAATTTAAGTCCAACAGGTTTGCCGTTAAAGTTAATCACCACCACATAACTATCCAGCACGCCGGCCGAAGTGGTTATGGTAAACGCTTTTTGGAAAGTATAGCCTGCATAATTAGCAGTTAAATAAGTACCGATTGAAGCAGGCAGGCTCGCAAAAGTTACCGAATCTTTTTTATCGCCGTTTTTATAACATTTAACAATAAAGATACCGCTTGTGGTTACCGGTGTAGTAGTTACGGCGCCGCTGGCAGTAGTGGTTGTAACCGTGGTAGAAGAACCTGCCAGTGAAACCTGGATGGCATTTGAAAAATCAGTTGAGTTATCGGCTGTTACTGCAGCTTGTTTTTGGCATGATGCCAGAACAGTTAACGCGGCAACGCCGCTTAGTAACAGGGAGTTTAGTTTGCTTAACTTTTTCATGTGTTTATTTTTTTTAGGTTATTTATAATTAATTAATTGGCTTGTTGTTGATTTACTATACAAACCTATTATGGCAACATGAAATGAAAATGAAGAGGAAAATATTTTGAAAATATTTTTAGCGTAGCCCTTAAAGCGTTCACATTAACCACAAATAATGCTTTATTTTGATGCATGCCGGCATCAAAACCTCAACAATCAGACTGGATAAACAACCTGCGGATAATTGCGCTGTTTGCAGTTATTATGCTGCATACCACATCGCCGGTAATGGAGCAGTTTCATAAAGGGCCGCTTTCGGTATGGTTGATTGGCGATTTTTATAACTCGTTGGTGCGTTTTGCGGTGCCTGTTTTTGTAATGATAAGCGGTGCTTTGCTGTTAAGCAGGGAGTATGAATTGGGCGACTTTTTGAAAAAGCGCTTAAGCAGGATAGTGATACCTTTTGTGTTCTGGAGCCTTATTTATATAGCTTACCTGTTTTATAATGAGGAGATAGCTTACAGCGGCGATTTTTGGATCACTACCAAACAAGTATTGCACCTGCTTAAATATGGCAGTTCATACCATTTATGGTATGTATATATGCTGATAGGGCTCTATCTTATCATCCCAATACTGGGCAAATTTGTGCGCAATGCCACAGAGAAAGAGATATTATACTTTCTGCTGGTTTGGTTTGCGGTGATGCTGATCGATCAGCCTTACCTGTCGCGCTTTAAGCCACAGCTTGATCTGCGGTATTTTGAGGGCTTTATTGGTTACCTGGTGCTGGGGCATTACCTGGCTTTTAAGGATTTTACTTTTAAGCACCTCAAAAGCGCCATGTGGGCCTTGTTTTTTGCAGCATTAGGTTTATCTACGCTTGGCACATACCTGTTGTTCGATCATTATCATGGTATCAGCACCCTGATGTATGAGCCGCTAAGCCCGCCCATTGTCATCATATCGATAAGCATATTTATGATAGCCCGCTTATCAACACCTAAACTGCCACCGGTTATTATCAAGGTGCGCGACCTTATCGGAACATATTCTTATGGTATCTACCTGGGCCACGCCATTGTGTTGACCCTTTTGGATGAGCAGGGTATCAAATTTACCTGGTTTACACCTTTGCTCAGTATCCCGGTAACGGCGCTCATCTGTTTTACGCTGGCGTTGTTGCTGGTGTATGTGGTGAATAAGATCCCATTTGTTGGGAAATGGATTTCGGGGTGAGACAAAATAGTGCGAGGCAGGAGCCTCGCACCGGTAATTTTAATAAGTATATTTTCCACCAAACTCAAAACAACCCAGATCGGGTGCTTTGCCCGTGTATTTAAAGCCGGCTTCAGCACCTTTATCGATAAACTGGCTACCGGGTTTTAGTTTCATAAAACCGGTATCGGGCAGGCTACCGTCTTTTTGACGGGGGGCGGTTAACAGGGCTTCATCTAAACTTACAAAGTCGTTATCTGTAGCAGTAAGGTTCAGGTCAAAATAGTTGTTGGCAAGGTCGCATTTGGCAAGGTCGATCTCGGTAAGTTCTTTGCCGCCTTTATAGCCCAGGTTGTTACGCAATTTATGGGTATAGCCCGGTACATCGGCTTTTACATCATTCAGCAAACGGTTTAGCATGTTAAAGTTATTGCTGTTGCGATAAGCGCTGTTATTAAACCAATCGTTACCATTAACGTGGTGGTTGGCGTAAAAGCCGCTGGCTTTATTGTGCACGGCTAAACAAAACTGGATGGTATTGCGTGGAACAGGGTTGGGCAACTCATCGGCGGGCCTGCGGGCATAGCCGCCGGCTTTAAAGCCATTGCCATCGCCAAGACTTTTAAAATCGCTGCCAAAGCCATTATACATGGCCCAGCAATGATCGAAGGTGGTGGCTTCGAAAGAGTTGATCAGGTCGTAACCGTCATCGCTGTTAAACCATGCGCGGCAACCACGAAATACATTGCCTTTGCTGCCGGGCCTCGGGTGGCAGCCAAAACCATCAGTATTACCACCACGGCCTGTTTCAGAAAAATAATCCCAGTTGCGATAAGCATCGCAGTTTAATATAAGGTTGTTAGAGCCGCTTAACAGGTAAAAACCTATCGCCATGCCATCGTGCATGCTAAGCTGATCGTAAATGTTATTATCGCCGTGGTTCTCAAAACATTCGCTTTGGGTATGGCCCTTAATGGTCACCTGTACGCCTATCACATCAAAACCTTTTAAATGGATGTATGAACCGTTAACCATAAAAGCCACTACGCGCTGATCGGTGGGTTTAACATCGGCATAGTCGAAAACGGGTTTTTCTCCCGGGAAGGCAAAATAATTAAGATATGCGCCGGGTTTACCGCTTTTATCCAGGTAGGTAACGCTGGCGTAAATACCTTGCTTATGGGCTATTTGCGCTTCGCTCATGCGGTAGTTACCGCCGCGGATGTATACAGTATCGCCGGGAATAATAACATTCTGCGCTTTTTGTATGGTAAGGAATGGTTTTGCTTTGGTGCCTGCATTGGCGTCGCTGCCGTTTGGTGCAACATAGTAAACCGATGCAGAGAAAGCGAATAAGAATTGAAAGGCAAATACTGTGATAAGAAGTAGTTTTTTGATCATTATAGTGTTTATATGGTTGGTTAGAGCCAATACAATTGCCATAGTTTAATTGCGGGTAATTGTATTTTTTTTAAATTTAGAAATCTTTGCCCGATGGCAGAGCTTATTAATAAAAATGATACAATACTATGGATGCAACACCAATGCAACTGCAGGCGGTAAAAGAGGTAATTGAGGCTCAGCAAAAGGTAATTACGGCCTGGGAAGAAGTATTTAGCTCGGTTGAAAGTACAGTTGTAGGTTTGATAAAAATAAACATTGAGCTTAAATTGGTCATCATTCGCCAGCAGGACCCAAATTTTATTTTGCCCGAGAATATCTATGCCGAAATGGATAACCTGCGCGCCAGTTACCAAAGCGGCAGCGTATCGCCACTGGAATATTTTCAGGGTTTGGACGCGATATTAAATCAAATTGTTATCTGACCGTTTATTTTCTGAACCAAAGTACCATGTATCCCACTAATTCTTTGAGATAAATATCCCATTTCCACAAGGCGTTCACATCGGGTAAAAATTCGCCAATAGAGAACCTGCCGCCGGCAAAAAAATTGCATGGGTAAGGCACCACATCCAGGCCTTGTTTTTGAAAGATCTTCATAGAACGCCGCATATGGAAATCGGATGTTACCAACAAATATGGAGGTTTAAGGTGACGGCTTTCTAACAGTTTTTTGGTGAAAGCCGCGTTTTCGATGGTGTTTTTAGACTGGTTCTCTATCAGTACGTCGCTATCGGGAAAGTTGAATTGTTTAAGTTGGGTTTGCACCCAGTCGGCTTCCACAAAGCCATCTTTTTGATGCATCAGGCTGGAGTTGCCACTGGTGATGAGGATATGTGATGCCCGGCCGGTTTCTTTTAATTTTACCCCCTGGATAAAGCGGTCGGAACTGGTGTTGAAATGCCCGCCATCTGGCCCGCCCGGGCCCGAAAAGCCTCCCAATACAATTACGCAACTGTAATTTTTTCCGGCAGGTAGCCTTTCGTAAGGATAGCGCCAGGCATTGGCGAAACGATTTAAAAATATAGGCATCGAAAACAGCAGAAAAATTATTGCCGAACTGATAAATAAGCGTTTTTTTAATTTTTTATTCTTTAAGATCAAGCCTAAAGCCAGTAGCATCAATATCCACCAAAAAGGACTGATGAGAAATGCCAGGATTTTGGAGAAAATAAAATACATATCGCTAAGATACTATAAACCAAATATATCTGGGTATTGCAGCGCCGCCTTGAGGATAAAGTTAACGGAATCGGTGGTCCAGATATCGCCGTCTTTTACTTTTTGAAGAACTTCTTTAGCAGGCAGGGTTATTACTTCTATTTCTTCGGCAGGATCGGGTTTTTGGACGGAGTTGAACGTGGCATTGAACACTATAAAGCCATAGGTGATCTGCCTTGTTTTGGTAGGATTGACAGTGATCTTACCCAGGGATATCAATTGATCTGCTTCGGCTTTTACGCCGGTTTCTTCTTCCAGTTCGTTCAGGGCCGATTGGATGATGCCTTTGCCGGGTTGCTCAAGTCCGCCGGGCAGGTCGAGCAGTATCTGGCCGAGGCCGTGTTTGTATTGGCGAACGAGTACTACTTCGTGGGCAGGGGTTAGGGCCAGTATCATTACTACATCGCCGAGGGGGGCAAGATAGTAATCGTCCATGATCATGCCTGAGGGGAGTTGTACGGTATGGCGCAGCAGGGGGAACCAGGGGCTGGGGGATACGTCTTGTTCTTCGAGGATGGTCCAGGGTTTGAGTTTTTACATGC
>Ga0207690_10001063_pt1 | contig 17575 bp, 13 predicted proteins | sample KBSC23metaG_FD_184315 | JGI IMG/M metagenome (GOLD analysis project Ga0207690, IMG submission 184315) | Corn rhizosphere microbial communities from Kellogg Biological Station, Michigan, USA - KBS C2-3 metaG (SPAdes) (version 2) | ecosystem: Host-associated > Plants > Roots > Rhizosphere > Soil ...
GTTTCGAATACTGGACCAATTGCTCAACAAAATTTTCGGGTTCGGTCGCGGCAAAATGTTTATCGAAGGAAATGACCAGAAGATGGCGCACACCAAGCGCGCGAATCAGAGCGATCTTGTGCGGCGTCGCCGTGAGCAAGTGTGGCGCTTTTTCGGGTCGCAGTATTTTTTCCGGGTGCGGATCAAAGGTGACTACCACGGGTGTTCCATTCACAGCCTGAGCGTGGCCCGCAGAAGTCGAAATGACTGCCTGGTGCCCGAGATGGACCCCGTCGAAAACGCCTATCGCAAGAAAAAGCGGACCGGGTAATTGCGAAAGCTCCGGAATCGAGCGCAGGATCTGCATCATAAGAATGACGAATGACGAGTGACGAATGACGAAGGAAATCCGAATAAGGAATTCGGAGTAAACCGTCCGTCATTCCGAGCGAAGTCGAGGAATCCCGTGGCGAAAACTTTAAGGTAAGTTCGCGGGATCCTTCGACTTCGCTCAGGATGACAGTTGCAGGACTTAGGCTTTCTGATTCTCATTACGCTCCGCGCATCCTGGAAACTTCCGGCAAACTAAGCATCCGCTTGAGAATGTCCTCTCGCGTCGCGTTTTTGACCTCGTCAACAGTGATTGCGTTGGTCACGTCAAAGCGGCCGGATTTCGTCCGGCGAAGCGATTTCAAATGCGCGCCGCAGCCGAGCTCTTCGCCGATATCGTGAGCATAGGTGCGGACATAAAAGCCTTTGCTGCACATCACGGTGAAATCGATTTCGGGCAATGCGACCCGGTCGATTGTGTAGCGATAGACGTGGACGAGTCGTGGCTCGCGCTCCACGACTCTTCCCTCGCGCGCCAACTTGTACAACGGCACGCCGCCGTGCTTTTTCGCAGAAACCATCGGCGGCAACTGGTAGAAATCGCCGCAGAATTTTTCGAACGCAGCCCGGATTTGATTTTCATCCAGTGGAGGCACTGGCCGTTGCTGGGTGACTTCACCTTCACGGTCTTGTGTGTCAGTAGTCACACCGAGGACGAACGTGCCCACGTATTCTTTGTCCTCACTCATGAGCAAATCCTGAATCTTTGTGCCGCGGCCCACAGTGAGCAGAAGCAGGCCCGTGGCGATGGGATCGAGCGTGCCGCAATGACCAATCTTTTTCGTTCCAAGTTGTCGTCGCGCCAGGGCGACAACGTCATGCGACGTCATCGCTTCGGCTTTATCCACGAGCAGGACGCCGTCAGGAGACGTGGGAGCGTTTAACGGCTTCACGAGTTTCCTCCAGAACCTTTTCTTCCACTTCCGCCAACGTTCCGCGCACACGCGCACCGGCAGCGAGTGTGTGACCGCCGCCGCCAAATTTCAGGCAAATTGCGCATACATCCACCCGTTCGTCTTTGGAACGCATGCTGACGCGCACCTTTCCGTCGGAAAGTTCTTCGAAGAAGACAGCGACGATGACGCCCTGAACAGCGCGGAGATGATCGATTAATCCTTCGTTGTCTTCGGGAATCACGCCAAGTTCTGCGGCAGTTTTCAAACTCAGGCTGAACATTGCGATTCGACCGCATTCACTAAAGCGCATTGTTCGCAACAGCTCGCGCAAAAGTTCTAGGCGTCGTCGTGGGTAGTTCTCGTACAGTTGCTGGCTGATTTTCCCGACGTCGAGATTGCCATCGCGCACCAACTCCGCCGCAATTTCCAACGTGCGCGCGCTGGTCTTTGGATATTGAAACGAGCCCGTATCAGTTGAGATCGCGGCGAAGAGATTTTCGGCAATGTCGTGGTCGAAAGGGAGGCTCTGGGTCTTGATCAGGTTGAAGATGATTTCTCCGGTTGCGGGCGCGCTTGGATCAATGATCACCAAGTCCCCATAGCCGGGGTTAGTGACGTGATGGTCGATGTTGATCCAGATTTTCGCCGACCCGACAGCGGCGAGTGTCGTGCCCAACCGGTTTTGAATTGCAGTATCAAGAGCGATGGCAACTTCCACGTGCTCGGCTGTTGAAGGCGGTTTAGTCAGCAACTCCGCGCGCGGAAGGAATGAGTATTTTTCCAGCATGCCTTCTTCGTTCCAGACGCGCACGTTTTTACCAAGTTTCTGAAGTGACAGGCCAAGCGCGAGCTGGCTGCCAAGCGCATCGCCATCGGGGCGGACATGACCCAGCACAACGAACTGCTGATGTTCGCGAAGAACGCGGCCGATCTCTTCGAATGTCGTGTTACTCACTCGTTTTGGCCGTCGCGTGTGCCGAGGTCGTCCAAAATTTCAAGTACGCGTGCACCGCGTTTGATGGACTCGTCGAGGTGGAAAATGAGATGCGGCGTATATTTCAACACGACGTGCCGGGACAGTGTCGCCTGCAACGCCGGCCGATGCGCCTCCAGCTTGTCGATCACGCTTTTGCCATTATCGGCGCCGAGAGTGCTCACGAAAACGTTCGCGCTCTTAAGATCGGGGGCGACATCAACAGCATTGATGCTGACCAGTGCCCCTTGGAAATTGATTTCGCGCGCAATGATGGCGCTTAGCTCGCGTTTCACCACTTCGTTTACGCGTAGTTGTCGATGTTTCATGTTCGTTGAAGCGTGAACCGTTAAAGTGTTGAACCGGTCAAAGGCCTAACTTGTCATGTTGAGCGAAGCGAAACATCTCTGGCTTTCATCTCCACCTTTCCTGGAGAAGTGATCAGAGATTCTTCGCTGTGCTCAGAATGACATGCTTTAACGCTCCAACGCTTTGACGTTTTTAACGCTTAAAGTTTCTGGGCAATTTGCTCGAGCTGATAGCACTCGATCACGTCGCCTACCTGATATTCGCTGAAGTCGCCCAGCTTGATTCCACATTCCAGACCAGAACGGACTTCTTTCACGTCATCCTGGAAGCGGCGCAGTGTCGAAAGCCCGCCGTCGTAAACCGGTTGGCGCTTTCGCAGAATGCGGGCGCGCCCAGCGCGCGCGATCCGGCCATCGGTAACGAGGCAGCCAGCAACGATGCCTCTGCTCAACTGGAAAACCTGTTTCACCTCCGCGTGTCCGATGACGGTTTCGCGCAACTCCGGTTCCAGCAGACCGGCCATGGCGTCTTTCATTTGATCGAGCAGTTCGTAAATAATGCTGTAAAGCTTGACCTGCACGCCTTCGCGTTTTGCAGCTGGGACCGCCATGCTCTCAACTTTCACATTAAAACCGACCACTACTGCTTCGGATGCGCTGGCTAGCAGAATATCGGATTCCGAAATTGGTCCGACCGCTGAATGAATCATTTCCAGATCGACTTTTTTGGTTTCGATTTGTTTCAACGCGTTGACGATTGCTTCGACGGAACCTTGCGTATCGGCTTTCAAAACGATCCGCAGCACTTTTCTGCCTCCGGCGGTTTCGAGCAAGGTCTCGAGCGTCGCGCGTTGCGGAACGAAAAGCTTGTTGGTGCGCTTTGTCTCAAGTCGCTCGTCGCTCAGTTGCTTTGTGGCGCGTTCGGATTCCATGACCAGGAATTCGTCGCCCGCATTCGGCAGTCCTGTGAATCCGAGAACTCTCACCGGCGTCGAAGGCCCAGCTTGCTTGACAGGTTTGGCCCGGTCGTCGAGGAGGGATTTGACCTTTCCGCTGTAGTCGCCGCAGATAAATGGGTCACCGATTTTCAACGTGCCCATCTGCACGATTACAGTGGCGGTAGGCCCTCGGCCGGCTTCAACTTGTGCTTCGATGACGGTGCCCCGCGGTCTGGCCGTCGGTGAAGCTTTCAGTTCCATCACCTCTGCTTGAAGCGACATCATCTCAAGCAGTTGATCAATTCCAGTGCCCTTTGTTGCCGAGACGGGGCAAATAATCGTTTCTCCTCCCCAATCTTCCGGAGTAAGACCGCGGTCTTGCAGTTGTTTCTTCACGCGATCAAGGTTCGCACCCGGGAGATCCATCTTGTTGACGGCCACCATGATCTTTACATGCGGCGCGGCCTTGGCGTGATTGATCGCTTCGATCGTTTGCGGCATGAGGCCGTCGTCGGCTGCAACCACCAGCACAACGATGTCGGTGACATTCGCGCCACGCGCGCGCATAGCGGTGAATGCGGCGTGCCCCGGCGTATCGATAAACGTAATCTCGTGGCCATTATGATCGACGCTGTACGCCCCGATGTGCTGCGTAATCCCGCCGGCTTCGCCAGCTGCGACCCGCGTCTTTCGAATCGCGTCTAACAAACTGGTTTTGCCGTGATCGACGTGCCCCATGAAGGTGATAATCGGCGCGCGTAGCTTGAGTTCCTCTTTCTTTTCAATCACCGGGGGAGGCGGCGCGACCACCGGCTGTTCCACCTTGTGAACGCCACCGCCCTTTTCTCGCCGTTCTTTTTCCAGAAGAAACCCGTGGCTTTCCGCAATCTTCGTAGCGATGTCGGGCTCGATTGTCTGATTGATGTTGGCAAAAATATTATGTGTCATCAGCTCCGCGATCAGCTGATGCGGTTTTAGTCCGAGCTCGTTTGCGAAATGTTTAACAACGATTGGAGGCTTGATCAGAAGAACCTTCTGCTGCGGCCCGGCTTCCACGTCAGCGGGAGTCAAAGTCACTTCGGCAGGCGGTTGCTCTGCCGGCTCAGGTGGCGGGGGTTCCGCTGAAGGCACGTGTGCAGGCGGCGGCTTGGATGTAGCCTCAAGCGATGCACGGATACGTGAGATCGGAGGTAGAACGGTGCGTTTTGTTTTTACCACGCCGTCCTGAGATTTTTTTGCCGGCCGTTTCCGATCAATCAGCGAGACAGTCTCCGGGTGCTGCGTGGCGGGTCCGGAAACATCCGGTTTTCTCGGCTGACTCTTAAGCTGCTTCGGGGGGGCGGTCGGCTCCGCCGGGGCGGCTGGCCCCTTTTTTGGTACCTTAGCTTTTGGCGCTACGTCGGCTGGCTTCTGAGGAGCAGTAGTCTTGCGTCCCGCCGCGCTTGCGGCAGGCTTACGCGTTGCAGTTTTGCTGCTCGCCTTCGTTGCCATTGTTCTTCCTTTAAAATTTCGCTCATGGCTCAAGCGTCCTCAAACCGAGCCACGTTAATGTACGACTTCCTGCCGGTGCACTGCATCGTAGATTTCGCGCGCCTTTGCTTCGTCGACCGCGAGAATATCCACTAAATCCTGCACATCTGCATCGCGCAATCCTTCCAGATTAGTAAAGCCGGATTTCACCAGGGCCAGCGCCTGTTCTTCGGTGATGGGGAGCGCGCCCGCCAGCGTTTGTGCCGCTTGAGCTACCTTTTGTTCCACTACTGTCGTCGCCGTCGTGTCCTTGCCGATGTTGATTTCCCAGCCGGTGAGGCGCGAAGTCAGTCGCGCGTTTTGCCCTTTTTTCCCGATGGCGAGCGAAAGCTGATCCTCATCGACGGAGATTTGCACATTCTTTTTCTCTGTATCGAAAACCAGATTTTTTACTTTCGCCGGTTTGAGCGCTTCCAGAACGTATTCCTTTGGATCCGAGCTCCAGCGGATGATATCCACCTTTTCGTTGTTGAGCTCGCGCACAATGTTTTTCACGCGAGAGCCGCGCATGCCCACGCATGCGCCGACTGGATCCACTTTTTCATTCGCGCTCCACACAGCGATTTTGGTGCGATACCCGGCTTCGCGCGCGATGCCGCGAATCTCGACTGTCCCGTCCGCAATCTCGCTCACTTCCAATTCAAACAGGCGCCGTACGAAATTCGGATGGCTGCGTGAGACAATTATCTCAGGGCCGCGTGCACCGTTATCCACCGCCACCACGTACGCGCGGAGGCGATCACCAACATTATAATCTTCCACCGCGACTCGCTCGCGCTGCGGCATGACAGCTTCAAATTTCCCAAGGTCGAGAATGACATCGGAGCGATCGAACCGGCGCACAGTGCCACTGACAATTTCGCCCGCGCGGTCTTTAAACTCCTCGTAAATCATCTCCTTCTCAGCCTGCCGAATCCGCTGCATCATGGCTTGCTTTGCGGTCTGCGCCGCGATGCGTCCGAAATTTTTCGGCGTGACTTCGACTTCTACAATCTCGCCGACGTTCGTGTCCGATTTGATTTTACGCGCCTTCGAGAGCTCGATTTCATCCTGCGGATTGGCTACCTGATCAACCACAACCAAATTTGCGAGCGCGCGGATTTCGCCGGTCTTGCGGTTGATGTCGATGCGCAAATCGCGGGAGGCCCCAACGCTCTTTTTCGAGGCAGAGAGCAGGGCATTCGACACCGCTTCGAGCAGGATTTCGCGCTTGATCCCGCGCTCCCGCTCCAGGTAGTCGAGCATGGCGATAAATTCGGCGTTCATATAAAACATGCAGCCCGCAGACTAAAAAGAGTGGGACACCAGTTCCCACTCCGATCAGCGCGCGGACTAGGGCTACAGCTTACGTTTGCGAACCGTTCGCGTCAAGGCGCAGATGGGTTTGATTTGACGTTCGCTCCTCAGCTTCGGATAAATCGCGAGCAACAATTGAGTATTGAAAATCTAATCAATTCGCGGCTGCGAGCCATCGCTGTCGTTATTCTTGTGTGGGCCGTGATCTATTTGCCTGCGCTCGGTTCGATCGCGATTAAGGGAGAAGAAGGACGCCGGATTTTGCCGGCTGTTCGGATGCTTGAGACGGGGAACTACATCGTCCCGCAAGTGGGCAGTAATCCGTATTACCGCAAACCGCCGCTGGTGAACTGGCTCGTAGCGGCATCTTTCAAATTGTTTGGCGTGCGAAACGAATGGACTGCGCGGCTGCCATCGGCCCTTTCGGTGCTTGCGGTGGCCATAGCGTTTGTCACTGTCGCGCGTGCCAGCCTCGGGCCGCGAGGATCGATCATCGCGGCGATGATCTGGCTGACGAATATCGGCATCATCGAGAAAGGCCGGTTAATCGAAATAGAAGCGTTGTATGTGTCTCTTTGCGGCCTGGCGATTATTCTTTGGCTGAGCTTCTTCCTTCAAAAGAAGTCGCCGTGGCTCATATGGCTTCCAGCCTCGGTTTTTCTCGGGCTTGGTCTCCTGGCAAAAGGACCGCTACACCTGATATTTTTCTACGGGATTGTGATAGCCGTTCTGGCCTATTGGAAAGACTGGCGGGTTCTTGTTCATCCTGCGCATTTTGTCGGCCTTGTTGTCATGGTTGGGATCGCGGCGGCATGGGCAATTCCATTCCTGAGGAGTACTACATCGCACGTTGCGATCGATAAGTGGTCGGGTCAGTACACCGGCCGGCTGAAAGGGATCGATTTTAAATTCTCCGATTGGATCCAAAATATCCCGCGCGGCCTGATCTACTTTCTCCCATGGGTTCTTCTGTTTCCGTTCGCACGATTTTCAAGGTTACACGAGCACAGTGAACAGCGATTGGCGCGTGCGTTGTCCTGGGGAATCGCAGTACCGGTTTTGGCGCTCAATCTTGTCCCCGGCGCGATCCCTCGGTACAGCATGCCGGCGATAGTTGCAGCATCGTGGCTACTAGGCATGATCTGCGCCGGCAACGCATTCCAATGGCCGCGAGGCTGGATGAAAGACGAACGCGTTTGGGCCAGGGTTATGGCCGCGTTCGTTGTGCTGGGACTTGTGATTGGGGCGATCGGTTATCCAGTCACGGCGATTGTGCTAAAAAACAGGCAGCAGGTAAAAACGGCCGCCGCGGAAATCAACGCGCTTGTGCCCACAAACGAGACGCTCTACGCCGTAAATCCGGATTATCAGCCGGTCTTTTTTTATGTGAAATCACCGGTGCAATACGTGAGCCACGTGAAGAATCTGCCACCCAATGTGCGCTACTTTCTCGTTCGAAATAAGAATGAAACAGAGGCATTAATCGCCCGAGACTGGGCACCGCTGCGCGCACGGCCAATTGCGCGCGTACGCGATTACAGCAAACGCGAGATGGTTCTCTTCAAAGTGGCGCCTGCGGACGAGGATTGACAAACTCGCGGATTAGAATTGGTTAGCATACTAACTAATTTTATCTGGCGTGTTATGTCCAGCGGCGACTCCACCGAAATATTTGGGCAATTGGTCCACGGCACCGCCCGTGCATGGCGCCAGAAACTAGATGAACGACTCAAGCCGATGGGGTTGAGCCAAGCCAAATGGCGGACGTTAATGCATCTATCGCTGGCCGGAGATGCGCTTACCCAGGCGGAAATTGCCGCGCGGCTAGGAGTAGAAGAACCAACCGTGGTGAATTTGATCCATCGACTGGAGAGAGAGTCCTGGATCACGCGAAAGAATTCGCCGCATGACCGGCGTTGTAAAATGGTGTTGTTAGGTCGGCGGGCTCAGCGGGTGATCGCCGAGATCAATGCCACCGCAGCAAAACTGCGGCATGAACTACTAGCTGGAATTTCGAGTGGGGATATTGCGACGTGCATGGAAGTGCTGGGGCGAATTCAAGAGCGGGCCGAGAAAAGTGAGCGACGTCAGTCCAGTTCTCGCCGCCGCCCTTCTCCCGATTCGGTCGAGAGCAACGGCTACACCAAACAGCGATATTCGATTTCAAGAAAGGGCGCAATTTCGCGGCGTGTCGGGGTGTTGAAATGAAACTTCAGACAGAATTGAGCGACTTTAAAACATTGAATCACGGTTCTTCTCACCGGCCGACCGATCCCAAAGCGAAGCGCGCGCGTACTGCGAATCATACAATTCCTAAATGGGCGTACTTGCTTTTCATCCTGCTGGCAGGGTTTGTCACTTACCGAATTTTTCAACACAGAGCCATTGAGGTTAAAGCTGCTCAGCCCGCTCCGCGTCCGGCGAGTGTCGCCAAAGTAATCACAAAGGACGTGCCGCTTTACCTGGATGAGATCGGTACATGTGCAGCTTACGAGACTGTGCAGGTGCCGGCGCAGGTGGCTGGTGTGATCATCGGGCGCCATTTCCAGGATGGCTCCGAGGTGAAGAAAGGCGATTTGCTTTTCACAATCGACCCACGCCCATTCCAAGCCGTTCTCGATCAGGCAAAAGCCCAAGCCGCGTTAGATGAGGTGACGCTCAAGCGACAAGAGGACCTGCGTGCGAGAAAGGTGGTCGCGCAGCAGGACTACGACATTGCTCTGGCGAACGCGAAAAAGTCGCAGGCAGCGACCGAATCTGCTCAAGTAAACCTTGATTATTGCTTCATCAAATCGCCCATTAACGGACGAATCGGTCTTCGCAATGTTGATGTCGGCAACCTCGTTGGACCTTCCAGTTCGGCTCTTGTCACGATACTAGGTTTGGACCCAATTTACACGGACTTCACCGTCGCCGAGAACGATCTGCCGCTGGTGCGAAAATATCTCGGCGGTCCGAATGTAAAAGTAGAAACCTACCTCGCGGATGGTTCGATTACGCCGCGGGTCGGCGATTTGTATTTCATGGACTACGCAGTGCAACCCGGCTCCGGAACCGTGAAAGCTCGTGGGGTCACGCCGAACCCCGATCGCGCACTATGGCCATCCGAATTTGTCCTCGTCCGCTTCATTCTGGACACGCTCAAGGACGCCACACTTGTGCCGTCGCAAGCCGTGCAGATTAGCCAGGGCGGACCGTTCGTGTTCGTAGTGAAATCGGACAACACTGTCGAGCTTCGTTCTGTCACGCCTGGACAACGCCAACAGGGCGATCTGACTGTAATCGAGAACGGTGTGAAACCAGACGAAACCGTGGTTGTCACTGGACAGCTTGCGCTTTCGCCGGGAGCGAAAATCGCGCCACAACCGTACGCGCCTCAAACCCCCGCGGTACCTGACCGCACTGCTGCTTCAAAAGGCGCAACGTCGTATGAATGATGCGGACGAGCATGACGGCGAAGGCGAAGTAAAAGATCATGCCCGCCGTGGGTCCAGATCGTTCGCCAGGGAGAAGCCGGATCAGAGCGCAAAGCTAGTTCCAGTCAAAGGCTCGGGGCTCTCCGGGCCGTTCATTCGCCGGCCCGTGATGACCGTGCTGCTGACCTTGTCGGTCATCGTGGCTGGTCTCGCGACTTACGGTAAACTTGCCGTCAACGATCTACCGGCAGTCGATTATCCGGTTATCCAAGTCACCTGCTCGTATCCAGGCGCAGATCCCACCACCATGGCGAACAACATCGCCACCCCGCTGGAGAAACAATTTTTACAGATCCCCGGCCTCGACATCATCACCAGCACCAGCACGCAGAGCAATACGTCGTTCGTTTTGCAGTTTGTTTTGAGCAAAAACATCACGGACGCCGCGACCGACGTGCAGGCCGCAATCCAGCGCGCCACGGGCAAGCTGCCGATTGATCTGCCGAGTCCGCCCACATTCACGAAAACAAATCCAAACGACCAGGCGATCTACTTGTTAGGCCTGATGTCAGATACGCTGACCGACGGAGATCTGTATAAATATGCGTCTACCGTTGTCGCACAGCGTATTAACATTCTGCCTGGCGTTTCGCAGGTAAACATTTACGGCGTGCAAGGCGCGATTCGCGTCAAGGCGGACCCCTCTGCGCTGGCTGCCCGCGCTCTGACAATGGATGATCTGGCAAGCGCGATTAAAGCCGGAACTGTGTATTCCGGCGCGGGACAATTCGACGGCGCGCATCGAACGTTTGTCCTGCAGCCCAATGGACAGATCGACAAAGCCGAGGGTTACCGGAACCTCATCGTGGCGCGCAACCCCAGCGGTGCGCCGGTTTATTTGCAGGATGTAGCTGATGTGCGACAGAGCGTTCAGGACGAGCGAATCTCGCGCTTTTTCTGGATGCGCGGTTATAAGCCAGCGCGCGCAGTAGTTGTGCTTGCTGTTTCACGGCAGGCAGGAGCAAACGCAGTCGAAGTGGCCAAGTCCGTCAGAGCGCTTTTCCCTGAGCTGCGCGCGAGTTTACCAGGGTCGATCCAATTCACGCCGATATTCGACCGTTCACAAAGCATCGTGAACTCCGCCGATGAAGTAAAATGGACGCTGGCGATCGCGTTCGTGCTGGTAGTTATCGTGATTTACGTGTTCCTCGGCCGCGCTACCGACACGCTAATCCCTGCCGTTGCCTTACCGATGTCGTTGCTGCTAACCGTGGCGGTGATGTACATTCTCAATTTCTCCATCAACAACCTAACGTTGATGGCGCTGACTCTCGCCATTGGTTTTCTTGTCGATGACGCGATTGTCTTTTTGGAAAACGTCGTACGCCGGGCGGAGCACGGGGAGTCGATCCTAAAAGCGACTTACAATAGCGCCGGCGAAATTTCCTTTACCATTCTCTCGATGACGCTTTCGCTTGCCGCGGTTTTCATTCCGCTGGTTTTCATCCCCGGGCTTCTTGGCCGCATCTTCCGCGAATTTTCCGTGACGATCATCGTAGCTATTTTGGCTTCAGGTTTGGTGTCGTTGACGCTCACGCCGCTGATGTGCGCTCGCATCCTGGGTGAGCGCAGAGCCGGTCATAAGCGCGCCTGGATGGAACGGCACACCAGCAATTTCATCCAGCGCGTAATCGCTGCCTATGGCCGGGTGCTCGATAAATTTCTCGATCGCGCATGGCTGGCTGTGCCAATCCTGCTCGCTTGCATTCTTGGTCTGTGGTTTTTCTTCACGCACTTGCCGTTCACATTATTACCGCCGGGTGATAGCGGTTTCATCCGAGGCTTGTTCATCGCACAAGAAGGCAGCTCGCCGGCGCAGATGCGCGCGTTTCAGGCGCAGGTGAACCAAAAACTCCAGGAGGATCCAGCCGTCGGGCAGTTTTTTACGCTCGCCGGTTTTGCGTCGCGCGGCCCGTTATCGCAGGGATTGATGTTCCTTTTTCTAAAACCACGCAGTGAGCGTGCGTCCATTGATAAAGTCGTTTTGCGACTGCAAAAGTCGATCGCTACCATTCCGGGAATTACCGCAGTGTTGACTCCGACTCCCGTACTGCAAATCAGCGTCGGCGCCACGAGCCAGGCCCAGGGTCAGTATGCCTACACCATTAGTGGCATCGTGCCCCAGGACGTTTACGCAGTGGCCGATGAATTATTGAAAAAGCTGCAACAGTTTAAGGGTTTCGCCAGTGTTCGCTCCGACTACTACCACAACACGCCCAACCTCAAGATCGACATCAACCGTGATCGTGCCGCGATCTATGGCGTTTCTACTTCTGCGATTCAAAGCCTGATGCGCAACGCCTACTCCCAAAACTATATCTATCTAATCAAGCAACCAGACGATCAGTACCAGGTCATTCTTGAAGTTAAAGATAAAGAGCGCGCGCATCCTGGCGACTTGGACGATCTATACGTCCGCAGCAGCACGAGCGGGAATTTCAGCGCGAGCGGCTCGGGTGGGGGAACCATCGCCACGACTACAGGCAACATGACAAGCCTTGTTCCGTTGCGTGTTGTAACATCAACAAAAGAAGTTATCGGTCCGCAAGCGGTGAACCATTTGAATCAGTTCACCAGCGTTACCTTTAACTTCAACCTGTTGCCAAACGTCGCGATCGGCGACGCTACCAAAGCCATCGAGGACGCATTCGAGCAAATACATCCAAATTATCCAACGGTTGAAGGCACCTTTCAGGGGGAAACGCTTGTATTCAGGCAACTATTCCGCTCTCTGCCGCTGCTCCTGCTTGCTGCAATTTTCGTCATGTATGTGATTCTGGGAATTCTTTACGAAAGCTATGTGCATCCATTCACGGTTTTGTTCCCGGCCATTGTGCCTGCAGTCGTCGGCGGGTTGGCCACGTTGTATATTTTCCACTCGGTGCTTTCGCTCTATAGCGTCATCGGCCTATTCCTGTTGTTAGGCATCGTGAAGAAAAACGGAATCATGGTTGTTGATTTTGCGTTGCAACGGATCGACGAAGGTTGGGATCTTCGCTCGGCCATTCACGAAGCCAGCGTGGAACGATTTCGCCCTATCATGATGACCACGCTCGCCGCCCTGATGGGCGCAATCCCGATTGCCTTGGGATTTGGTCAGGATGCCGCATCGCGGCGTCCGCTAGGCCTGGTGATTGTGGGTGGGCTGATTTTCTCGCAATTGGTCACGTTATTCGTCACGCCAGTTATTTATCTCTGGCTCGAATGGTTCCAGGAGCACGTACTCGACAAGGTGCCGTTCTTGCGCAGCGCGCATTATCATGAGCACGGCGAGCCCGTAGGACGACCAATGCGGCCCGAGCCAGCAGGCGTACACTAGCTTTTCTTGCTCATGCTCCTGCTCTTGCTCGTGAGAATGGGCAGTCTACAGAGCATGAGCAAGAGTATGGGTAAGATCAATATTGCTTAGCTTATGCGCGCCATGGTTCTCAACGAACCGAAACGACCGTTGGAGTTGCGCGATGTGCCAAAGCCGAAGCCGGGCAGGGGACAACTGCTCGTGCGCGTCAGCACCTGCGCGGTTTGCCGCACTGACCTTCATGTACTCGACGGCGAATTACCCGATCCGAAGCTCCCGTTGATTCTCGGTCACCAAATTGTCGGACGCGTCGAAGAAATCGGTGCCGAAACTTCCAACTTCGCAATCGGAGATCGCGTGGGAATTCCGTGGCTTGGTTGGACCGATGGCAATTGCTCGTATTGCCGATCCGGCCGAGAGAATCTTTGCGATAACGCGCGCTTTACCGGTTACACAGTCGATGGTGGTTACGCCGAGTTCACCGTCGCGGACGCACGATACTGTTTTCATTTGCCTGAGCGTTACAACGATATCGAGGTTGCACCGCTGCTTTGCGCGGGACTGATCGGTTACCGATCGTATCGCAAAACCGGCGACGCGCGGCGCCTTGGATTGTATGGCTTCGGCAACGCCGCCCATTTGATCGCGCAAATTGCGATTTACGAAGGGCGCGAACTCTTCGGGTTCACTCGCCCGGGCGACAAATCAACACAGCAAGCCGCGAAAGAACTCGGCGCGGTTTGGGCCGGCGGTTCCGAAGAAATGCCTCCGGAAAAACTCGATGCAGCGATCATATTCGCATCCGCAGGTCCGCTTGTCCCGGCAGCGCTCCGTGCTCTCGCCAAAGGCGGGGTTGTAGTGTGCGGAGGAATTCACATGACCGACATCCCTTCATTTCCATACGCCGAGGTTTGGGAAGAACGTGTTATCACATCTGTGGCGAATCTCACTCGGCGCGACGGCGACGAATTTTTTGAGATCGCGCCGCGTGTGCCGGTTCGCACGCACACCGAAACATTCGTGTTAGAACAAGCCAATACTGCGCTCGACTTATTCCGCGCCGGCAAACTTAGCGCGACCGCAGTGCTGAAAATCGCTGAATGAATGGCTCTAAGTGGTGTAGAGTGCTCTGTCCTCAGCGTATTTGGGTCCCGGACACTACAGCGTCACCGCGCCTCATAGCTTTCAGGGTTCATGGCACAGTTGAGATCGCGCTTAGCGCGCTCGCACCTGCGCGCGAGCACTCACCGGTCTTAACAAGTTGCCCGGAGGCCGTCTTTGGTCGTCTGGCATGCCACCGGCGGCGTCGGCCAGTCCTTCTTCCTGGGCCGAAAGAAATGGTTTGAAACGGCTTTTGTCGATCGCTTTCATGAATGCTTCGTGCGGCGACACGATGCCTTTTTCCAGCAGCGCCCAAATGGCGTCATCCATAAACTGCATTCCCTGTGCTCTACCGGAAACGATTATATCCTGCAGCTTGTGCGTGGCGCCTTCGCGGATGACCGCAGCGACCGCAGCGTTCGCGATCAGAATTTCGTTTACGGCAATGCGCCCGGGACGATCCGATCTTTTCAAGAGCAATTGCGCGACCACGCCACGAAGTGAGTTTGCCAACATCGCGCGTGCCTGCGCTTGGCGATCGGCGGGGAAAGCATCCACCATGCGATCCACGGTTTTGCGCGCGTTGTTTGTATGCAGAGTGCCGAACACGAGGAGGCCGGTTTCGGCTGCCGTTAAGGCGAGTGAGATTGTCTCCAAGTCGCGCATCTCCCCAACCAGAACGATGTCGGTGTCCTGACGCAGCGAAGCCTTCAGGCCGGCAGCAAATGACTTTGAATCTGAAGGCACCTCGCGTTGCGTAATGATGCTGCGCTTGTTGTCGTGCACGAATTCGATGGGCTCCTCGATCGTCACTACGTGTCTGGCAAAATTTTCGTTGATGAAGTCGATCAGCGCAGCCTGCGTTGTTGTTTTGCCAGAACCAGTCGGGCCGGTAACGAGCAGGAGCCCGCCACGCAAATTGGCAAAGTCCTTTACGACTGCTGGAATGCCGAGCTCTTCGAGTGTCGAAATCTTCGTGGGAATTAGCCGAAATGCCGCGGCATACCCCTCGGACTGCTTAAAGTAGTTGGTGCGAAATCGAGAGTGCTCATCCATCTGGTAGGCAAAATCGAGATCGCCGTGTTGCTTAAAAAGTTCCCAGTTACCCGGAGTGCAAACCTCACTCAACATTCGCGTGGCTTCATCGTGCGAAATCGGCTTGTCTCGAATCGGCATTATGTCGCCATGTATGCGTATCTTGGGCGGTTCGCCCTCTGCAATATGCAAATCTGACGCCTCTTCTCGAGCTACGATCTGCAGAAATTTATCAATATAAGCCATGGGAAAACCGCGGATTACGCGGTCGTCGCGGATAAACCAAGTTTAGCATGAAGATCGATTCGTAAATGCGTTACTTATTTGCGTAATCCACGTCATTTTTGACGTGTTGCCGCACGACATCTTTCTGTTCGGCACGTGCGTAAGCTTCCTTTGCGCTAATCAAACCGTGTTGATAGAGATCGATCAATGTATCGTCCATTAAACGCATGCCTTGCTTTTTTCCGGTCTGAATTATACCGGGCAACATGAACGTTTTGTTTTCGCGAATCACGTTGGCGACAGCGGGTGTATTGGTGAGAATCTCAAGCGCCAGCACGCGACCGGTGCCGTCTTTACGCGGTATCAATTGGTGACTCATAACGCCGCGCAGCGATTCCGCTACCATGACACGAACTTGTTCCTGTTGATCTGGCGGAAACCCATCCAGTAACCTATCAAGTGTGCGCGATGCACTCGAGGTATGCAGGGTTGATAGAACAAGGTGTCCGGTCTCGGCGGCGGTGATCGCAAGTGAAATCGTTTCCAAGTCGCGCATTTCGCCCACCATGATTATGTCGGGATCTTCGCGTAACGCGGCGCGGAGCGCCGTGGCGAACGACTCGGTATGCGTGAAAACCTCGCGCTGGCTAACATGACAATTCTTTGAGTGGATGACGTATTCAATTGGGTCCTCGAGCGTGATGATGTGATCGTGCCGTTCGGTATTGATTTGCTCAACCATAGCGGCAAGCGTGGTTGATTTGCCGGTTCCCACTGTACCGGTGGCGAGGATCAGGCCGTTCTGATAACGAGTGAGTAGCTTAAGGTATTCCGGCAATCCGAGGTCGTCCATTGTCCGGACGTACGTATTGATGAGCCGAAACACGATTTCGACCCCCAACCGCTGGCGAACGACACTCACCCGGTAACGAGCGTACTCATTCTCATACGCGAAATCGGAGTCGCCGCGGGCGTTGAGCTCCTCCTTACATACTTCGGGCATGAACGTCTCTGCCAGCGCAAGGGTTTGTTCGTCCGTCAGAACTGGCGCGTCAGGCCACATGGGCTCCAACGTTCCGTGCACTCGCCAGATTGGCGGCGCGGCCACGCCGAGGTGAACATCTGATGCGCCGGCTTTTTGGCCAATCTCCAGATAGTTATCGACGTGCGGCAGCGGATGCGATTCGAATGAAGGAGCAGAAACTTGTGACATCATGCGAGGAAGCACTCATTTGTCTCACGGGACACACAAGTCCCAAGCGACAGACGGTGCATTATTTCCTGCCGCGGGAAGGTGCGCCAGAATAAAAAAACCGGTTCTTAACAAACTCCATGACGACCGGCCGGGCCAGGTTTCCGACCAGCTTGAGCGCCGCCATCGCAAGCCCCGTCTGCAGCAGCTTTTTATCTCCCTTACGCCGGCTCTTTGCCTCCACATGAACTTTCTTCTTCCGCATCGGCGCCAACGCGATCAGTGCCCCGACTGCTGTCGCCGCGCCGAGCCAGGAACCCGTCTGTTTTCGGAATGACCTCCGGAATTTCGCCGGGAAATCTAGTTCGTAGCGCAGGCCGCGCAACTCGTTTGCCAAGAGCTGACGCGAACCTGCAATCTCTCCTTTTAGCTCGTTGATTGATTCAGAGTTTTCAGCCATTCGCGATCTTTCTTTAATTCGTCAATGCTATCCCGAAACATCGGCTTGGAGATCCGGCTGCGCGCCACCAGCACTAGCACTCCTGCGATAATGAAATGCACCAGGGCAGCAACCAGCGCTACCACAGGCCATGAGGTCCCGAGTAAATGCGCGATGCCAACAACAGCACTGACGATGAGAAAAACGTACCCCATCACACACAGCGCCAGCGCCGCGATGACACAACCTACCAATATCAGCAGTTGCACCGCAGCCGATTTGGATTCCTGCGCAAGCAGAACAAACCGGCTCTCAAAAAATGCTACGACCGCGCTGATTAGACCCAGCGCGTTGTCGAGCAAACCGGAGTGGCCCGCAGGATTGCGAGATGGAAAACTCCCGCTGCTCATTTCCGGCGCTTTCGAAATTAACGCCGGAAGATCAGACCCAGCACGAACCCAATTCCGAGCGCCGTGAATACTGCTTTTGTTGGATTTTC
>Ga0207690_10001068_pt1 | contig 17537 bp, 22 predicted proteins | sample KBSC23metaG_FD_184315 | JGI IMG/M metagenome (GOLD analysis project Ga0207690, IMG submission 184315) | Corn rhizosphere microbial communities from Kellogg Biological Station, Michigan, USA - KBS C2-3 metaG (SPAdes) (version 2) | ecosystem: Host-associated > Plants > Roots > Rhizosphere > Soil ...
CGGCAGCACCGTCATCCGGATCATCTCCCAGCGGGTGGCGCCGAGCGCCTGCGCGCCTTCCTGAAGTTTGCGCGGGGTCTGCGCGAACGCCTCGCGGGCGATCGCCGAGGCGATCGGCAGGATCATCACCGCGAGGACCAGGCCGGCGACCAGCATCGTGCGGCCGGTGACCGAGGCCGGGCCCTCGAAGATCGGGATGAAGCCAAGCTTTTCTTCCAGCCACTCCATCACCGGCACGGCGGCCGGGCCGAGAACGAAGATCCCCCAGAGGCCGTAGATGATGCTCGGGATCGCCGCCAGCAGGTCGACGAGGAAGCCGAGGGTCAGCGCCAGCCGCGGCGGCGCGATGTGGGTGATGAAGAGGGCCGCGGCGACCGCCAACGGCACCGCCAGCGCCGCCGCTAGCGCCGCCGCCAGAACCGTGCCGAAGGCGACCTTCATCGACTACGTCGCCCCGCTCGCCTTCGCCGCCGCCAGAACCGTGCCGAAGGCGAGCGGGGCGACGTAGTCGATGAAGGTCTTGTTTTGCGGCAGTTCGGAGGCACTGGCGGTGAGGGCGGGGAAGCCCTCGGAGAGGAGGAAGATCGCGACCCCGGCCAGCAGGGCCAGGATCGTCACCGCGGCCACTACCGCGGTGCGGGAGAAGATGCGATCGCCGCGGCGGCGGCGCCCTCCGGACGCCGCCGCCAGCAGCTGGCCCGCGTTGGTCGTGGTGTCGACCGAGGCCACTACCTACCTAGCCGGCTTCGATCGCTTCGACAGCCGGGGTCACTTTCTTCGTCAGCGCCGAGGAGAGGGGCGCGGAGCCGGCCTGTTCGGAGGCCAGCTTCTGCCCTTCAGGGCTGACGACGTATTCCGCGTAGGCCTTCACCGCTTCGGCTTCTTCGGCGGAGCCGTATTTGCTGCAGGCGATGAAGTAGGAGACCAGGACGATCGGGTAGGTCCCCTGCGATTCCGTCTTGCGATCGAGTTCGAACGCGATCGTGTTCTTCGACGGACTGAGTTCCTTGTCGAGCGGCGACTCCTCGACGATTTTCGCCGCGGCTTCCGCGGTCGGTTCCGCCCATTCGGAGCCGACCTTGATCTTGGCGACGCTGAGTTCGCCGGCCTGGCTGGCGTCGGCGTAGCCGATCGCACCTTCGCCGGCACTGACGGCTTCGACCACTCCGGAGGTGCCGGAGGCAGCTTCGCCGCCCTTCACCGGCCAGTCACCGCTGACTTCGAACTTCCAGATGCTGGGAACGACCTCGGAGAGGTATTCCGTGAAGTTCTGCGTCGTGCCCGACTCGTCGGAGCGGTTGACCGGGGTGATGCGGGTGCTCGGCAGTTCGACGCCGGGATTGTCCTTGGCGATCGCCGGGTCGTCCCAGCTGGTGATTTCCTGAGCGAAGATCTTCGCCAGGGTTTCCGGGTCGAGTTTCAGTTCTTCGACGCCCGGCAGGTTGTAGATGATCGCGATTGGCGAGATGTAGTCCGGGACCTCGATCAGTTCGCCCGGTTCGCAGCGCTTTTCCGCCTTTTCGAGTTCGCCTTCTTCGGTCGCGAGTGCCGCGTCGCTGCCCGCGTAGGCGACTCCGCCGGCGATGAACTGTTCGCGACCACCACCGGACCCAACCGCGTCGTAGGAGACGGTCGCACCGCTGTTTTCGTTCTCGAATTCGGCGATCCAGGCTTCCTGCGCCGCCTGCTGGGCGGTCGAACCGGCGCCGGCAATTTCGCCGGAGACTTCGCCGGAGGAACCCCCGCCTTCACTGCTGCTGGAGCCACAGGCGGCGAGGCCGACTGCGAGCACCGCCGCAAAGGCGATCACCACAAGCCATCTAGATCTGGACATCGTTCTCCTTGGGGTAGGCGACATAGCTGAGGCGGAGGCTCCCAGCGGTCGCAAGAGAGCTTGTTACCGCGTTGTGGCGAAGTTGTAAAAAAGATGTAAAAGGCCGGAAGATGGCGAGGGATCGCCCCAAACCCGGCCGATTACCCGTCTGGCGAGAAGCGGTAGCCGATCCCATTGTGGGTGTGGATCAGCTGCTGGCCGGGGAGCGCTTCCCCCAGCTTGGCCCGCAGGCGACTGACGTAGACGTCGACCGAACGGTCATCGGGTCGCGGCTCCGAACCCCAGACGGCGGCGAAGAGTTCCTCCCGGGTCATGATCCGCTGCGGGTGGTCAGCCAACGTCACCAGCAGTTGCAACTCCCGCATCGTCAGGCTGAGCGGGCGGCCGTCAACCAGCGCCGCGTGCTCCTCAGGTCTGATCTCAAGCCGCCCCCCGACGAGCGGCAAAGGATTCCCGGCTTCCGTCGCCATGATCAACGAGCATGGCGAGGAGGAAAAGGCCGACGGTTATCTCGCCGTGAAGCTCTTGTGAACGATCTGTGAAGAAGGGTCCTGCTCGCCCGGCAGCCGCTGCTCCGCGACGGGGGTCTCCTGCGGCTCCACTGGGGCCGGACGCAGATCCTCTTCGACGATCCCAGCCGGTTCTGGCTCGAAGCGGTAGCCGATCCCGAAATGCGTGTGGATGTAGGTCCAGCTCGGGGAGCGCTTCTCCAGCTTCTGGCGCAGCTTCCTGACGAAGACGTCGACCGAGCGGTCGCCGTGCGCCATCGCGTAGCCCCAAACCCGCTGGTAGATCTGCTCACGCTCCAACACCTGGCCGCGCTCCTCGGCGAGCAGGTAGAGCAGCTCGAACTCGCGCCGGGTGAGGTCGAGGGGCTCACTCTTGACGAAGGCCTGGAAGCGGTCCGGGCGGACCTCCAGCTCACCGGCGTTGAGCGGCGAGGACTCGACCTCCTTGCGGCCGCCCTTGAGGCGGCGGCTGACCACTTCGATCCGCGCCAGCACCTCCTCCGGGTGGCAGGGCTTGGTCATCCAGTCGTCGACTCCGAGTCGCAGCCCACGCACCCGCTGGGCCACGGTCGAGCGGCCGGTGCAGACAACGAGGGCGAGGTCGGGCAGCATCGAGGCGATGCGCTCGAGGTAGGGCCACGCTTCGTCGCCCAGCAGCGCCGGGTCGATCAGCAGCGCGTTCAGCTTCATCGCCACCAGATCCCGCGGCGGCACCGCGCCGGAAGTCTGGCGGAGGTGCCAGCCGGCTACTTCGGCGCGCTTGGCAAGGACGGTGACGAAGCCGCTGTCGTTGTCGATGACGGCGATTCGGATAGGCGCATTGTATGCATCGTCAAGGCGCGAACCGCCTGCGTTTACCGGATTTTCACAAGTACAGGCAGGCATAACCCGAATTTGCGGGAACGCTGCCTGGAAGGCGTGCCGGCTTTGACAGCGGCCCCGCCACCTGGTGCGCTAGATTCCCGCCCCGTGAAGCGCACCGTCGCAGCCCTGCTCTCGATCTGGGCCCTGATGCTGGTCCTCGCCCCGGCCGCCCTTGCCGACGAGGGAGTCGGCCTTGCCGGCCCGACGACTGACAAGACGGTGACCTTCTTCTGCTTCGGCGTGATCTTCTTCTTCGCCGCCCTGGTGATCGTCCTCTCGCTGATCCAGGGCAAACTGGAGAAGCGCAAGGAACAGCGCCGCTCAGACCTCGCGCGGTTTAACTAAAAGGCCCTACTGAAACGAGCCGTCAATAAACCCCCTTATTAGGGGGCAAATTGCCGGTTCGCCGGAGAGAACTACCTCGCTGATCATCTGCTCATAAGTGAAGGGGTTGGTGAAGTGGTTGTTGATCATCTTGTCGGGGACCTAGACGAAGTCGAAGTAGAAAATAAGTGCCTCGTCAGAGCCATGGATCGCGCGTCAATCGATCCAGAAGGCGAATGACTTCCCTCATAACGCCTGCCCAAGCGATCACTGCAGCAGCAATGGCGAGAACAACGATCACGGTGGCGCCTATGAGGAACCAGATCACGATTAAAACGTTACGCCGATAACGCTCTAACCCCCTTGCATAAATCGTGTCCTGGATCTTTCAGCGATCGCTCAGGACAGGCGAAAACCGCTGAGGAGGCGTTTCTCGGTCTCGCCCTCGACTTTGGCGATGACTTCGATTTTGCCCTCCAGGGGGGTGTCGCGGATCTTGGTGGCGAGGAGATCGTCGACCTGGAAGATGCCAGCGGAGTTGTTGAGCTGGATCTCGATGCGGACGGGGCGGTCCTCGCCGGCCTCGATGCGGACCTCGTCGATCGCGGCGGCGGAGATCGAGTGGATGCCCTCGTGGCCTTTCTCCAACGGGATGCGGGTGCGCCCCTGGGCCATGTCGAGGGCGTCGGCGACGCGGACGACGCCGGCCTCGACCGTGTATGGCTCGCCGCGGCGGCGGTGGCCGATGATCGCGTGGAGGATCTCGGAGGCGACGACGCTGCGCTCGGGCTCTTTGTAGGCGTCGGCGAGGAGGCGCTGCAGAGCGCCGTGGGCAAGGAAGAGCGAGTAGGCCTCGTGGTCGGCGCGGTGGATCGACATGCCGACGTCGTGGAGGAGGGCGCCGCCGGCGACAACCACTTCGGCGTCGCGGTCGCGCATGCCGTGGTCGGCGACCATCGCCGGCTCGACCCCGGCCTTGACCAGTAGCCGCAACAGCCGCAGGGCGATGTTGAGGACGATCTGCATGTGGACCCAGCTGTGGTCCGACATCCCCAGCCGTTCCGAGTGGACCTGGGTCATGTACCACCAGGCCCGCACCTGATCGTCCGTGTTGACCGCCTCGAGGAAGCTCTCCAGCCGGCGGTTCCCCCGGGTGGGCGCCCGAACCTGCGCCTCGGCAATCGCCTCTTTCGGCAGCTTGCGTTTAGGGCCGGCGGGATCGGGCGCCGGTACCTGCTCCTCACTCACATCGCGGATCGTAGGCTCAGCCGCAGACGGGCCAGGGGCTGGAGCCGGAGCGCGCGTAGAGGAGGGCAGCGCGGTAGTCCTGTTCAGCTTCGGGCGCCGCGGCGGGGTCGCCATGACCGCCGACCGATTCCCAGGTGCCGTAGTCGAACTGGTACTTGCCGCGGTAGGTACCGTCGGAGGAGACCGCGGTCGGGTCGCCACCGGACTCGCAAGCGGCGATCGTATTCAGCGTTTCCAGCGAGACGCCGCCGGGCAGGTTTTCGAACCGTTCTTCGCGTTCGCGCTGCCGCTGTTCGGCTTCGGCGCGTTCTTCGGCCTTGATCTGGTGGGAGATCCGGTGGATCAGCCGGTGGAAGCGGTTGACCGGCGCCCTCAGCACGGCGATCGGCGCAACTTCCGCCTGACCGATGCGCGGCCCCTTTCCCCCATCGGCCGCTAGCGCAGCAGCCGGGAAGGCGAGCAGGATGAGCAAGATCACGGTGAATTGTTTGCGTTTTGTGAGCAAGCGCAAAACCGTGAGGCTTCGCGCCGCAGACATGTGTGGGCAACGTCACAGAGACGTGACTTGGTTGGAATCTTGCCTAGCCCCTAAACCGCTTTAGCGATCAGCAGCCGCAGGTCCGGCAGCGTCCGGAACGACTTCACGTCGACGCTGCCGAAGCCGCTCTCGCCCATCCAGCGGGAGACCTCCTCGACCGTGTAAGTGTCGGCGCCCGAGGTGAGGTGGAAGAAGAGGCCGAGGATCGAGGCGAGGTTGGCCCGCTGCCCGCCCGGCCGGTCGTAGAGGTCGAGGACGGCGAGCGGCGCGCCCGGGCGCAGCACCGCGCGGATGCGGGCGAAGAGCGCTCGCGCCTGCTCGGGCGAGAGGTGGTGAATGATGTTGAAGGCGAGCGCGCCGTCGTATTGGCCGTCATAGTCGACCTCGAACATGTCGCCGACGAGGTGGCGGACGCGGTCGCTCATCCCCGCTTCGGCGACGATCTCCTCCCCCACCTTGGCGCTGCCGGGCAGGTCGACGATCGTTGCCTGTAGCCCCTCGTGCCGCCGGCAAAGCGCCATCGAGAACTCGCCGTGCGCGCCGGCCACATCTAGCACCGAGTGGGCGCCGCGGGCGAGCGGAATCGCCTTCGCCACTTCAGCGCTGGAGAGCCGCGCGATCTGGTACTGGCCGCGGATGTAGGACTGCCAGTAGGGATCGTCGGCCGCTTTCTCGTGCAGCTCGACGTGGCGGCCGTCGCGGACGAGGTCCTCCAGCCCCGCGTACCAGTCCCAGTAGTGGGCGGTGTCGGCGAGGAAGTCGCCGAGGTAGGTGTCGGAGCGCGGGTCGAGCCAGGGTCGGCCGCTGGCAGTCATCTCGTAGCGCCCGTCCGGCCGCTGCTTGACGTGCCCGAGCGAGGCGATCACGTCGAGGACGCGTTCGGTCCCGGTCTTTTGCAGCCCCAGGTGCTCGGCCAGCTCGGCGGGCTCGCGCGGCCCCTCGGCCAGCGCCGCGAGGATGCCGGTCCGCTGCGCCACCTGCAGCGAGCGCGCCACCGGCATCGAGTACATCGCCTCGCCGATCGGCGTAGGCAGTTTGTGGAGGAGCAGCCCGAGGCGCTCCACCAGCCCGTCCGGAACAGCGGCAATCCGCATCAACCGCACCCTATCCGCGATCATCGATGGATGGGAGGGACGCCGACCTCAAGGCTGCTGCTCGCCTGCCCCGACCGCCCGGGGCTGATCGCCCGCGTCAGCGGTTTCCTCGCCGAGTCCGGGCTCAACATCGTCGACGTCGACCAGCACTCCAGCGCCGAGGGGCGCTTCTTCATGCGGATGGTCTTCGACCACGTGCCGAACGGCGAGCGCGAGGCGCTGGAGCTGCGCTTCGCGCGGGAGATTGGCGAGCCGTTCGAGATGGACTTCGAGTTCCACGAGACGGCGCGGCCGCGGCGGGTGGCGATCATGGTCAGTCGCGAGGACCACTGCCTCTCCGATCTGCTCTGGCGCTGGCGCAACGGCGACCTCGGCGGCGAGCTGGTCAGCGTCATCTCCAACCACCCCGACCACGCCGACCAAGCGGAAGCGGTCGGGCTGCCCTTCCACCACGTGTCGGTCGAGCCGGAGCACAAGACGGAGGCGGAGCGGCGGGTGCTGGAGCTGCTGGACGGGATCGATCTACTCGTCCTCGCCCGCTACATGCAGGTCCTCTCCGAGGACTTCCTCCGCGCGCTCGGGGCGCCGGCGATCAACATCCACCACAGCTTTCTGCCCGCGTTCGTCGGCGCCGACCCTTACCACCGCGCCTATGAGCGCGGGGTGAAGCTGATCGGCGCGACCGCCCACTACGTCACCGCTGAGCTCGACGCCGGCCCGATCATCGCCCAGGACGTGACCCGCGTCGACCACCGCGACGAGGTCGCCGACATGATCCGCCTCGGCCGCGACGTCGAGCGCCTCGTCCTCGCCCGTGCGGTGATGGCCCACCTCGACGACCGCGTCTTCCTCGACGGCGACCGCACGATCGTCTTCTAAGCGCACGCCGCCCGAACTGCATCAACTTTCCGGCCCAGCAGCCAGGAAAGTTGATGCAGTTCGGGGGAGACTGGCTGCGTAGCCAGTTTTGGCGTAACCTGCCGGGCATGGAGCAGGCCACTCTCTCCCGGCCGCGGGCGACGGGAGCTCGGGAGCTGCCGCCGGGGTCGCGGGCGCCGCGGCTGTTGCAGGCGGTGCGCTACGCGCGTGATCCGCTCGGGTTCCTCTCCAGTCAACAGCGCCGCTACGGGGACATCTTCAGCGTCCGCTTCCCCTTCTTCGGGCACATCGTCTACGTCGCCCGTCCCGACCTGGTGAAAGCGGTCTTCACTGGCGCGCCCTCGGTCTTCCACGCCGGCGAGGCGAACGCGACGGTGCTGGAGCCGGCGCTCGGCCCGAACTCGGTCCTCACCCTCGATGACGAGCCCCACATGCGCCAGCGCAAACTGCTGCTGCCGCCCTTCCACGGCGAGCGGGTGCGGCGCTACGAGGAGCTGATCGTCGAGATGACCCAGCAGGAGATGGAGAGCTGGCCGGTCGGCGAGCCCTTCGCGCTGCGCCCCCACACCCAGCGGATCACCCTGGCGGTGATCATGCGCGCCGTCTTCGGCGTCCACGACGAGGAGCGGCTGGAGCGCTTCGAGCGGCTGATCGAGGACTTCGCCAAGCGGGTCGGTGTCATCACCTCGTTCCCGATCCTGCGCCGCAACTTCGGGCCCGGCAGCCCCTGGCCCCGCTTCCTCCGCTCGCGCAAAGCGCTCGACGAGTTCATCTACGAAGAGATCCGGCTGCGCCGCGCCGAGGCCGGGCACGAGGAGCGCGACGACGTGCTCTCGCTGCTACTCAGCGCCCGCGACGAGGACGGCAAGGCGATGAACGACCAAGAACTGCGCGACGAGATGGTGACGGTGCTGGGCGCCGGCCACGAGACGACCGCGACCGGGCTGGCCTGGGCGGTCGAGCGGCTAGTCCGCAATCCGGAGGTGCTGGCGCGGCTGCGCGAGTCGTTGGCGGCCGGCGAGGAGGACTACTTAAACGCGACCGTCAAAGAGACGCTGCGCTCGCGGCCGGTGATCGTCGACGTCGCTCGCAAACTGACGGCGCCGGCGACGATCGGCGACTACGAGCTGGCGGCGGGTCAGTTCGTGCTGCCGGCGATCGCCGCGCTGCACTACCACGAGGACCTCTTCCCCGAACCGGACGAGTTCCGCCCCGAGCGCTTCCTCGACGGCAAGGCCGACAACTACGCCTGGATTCCCTTCGGCGGCGGTGTCCGGCGCTGCATCGGCGCCGCCTTCGCCGAATACGAGATGCGGACGATCCTGCGCCAGTTCGTCGAACGCGCCGAACTCCGCCCGGTCGACTCCGCGCCGGAAAGGGTCAAAGTCCGCAACATCACCCTGGCGCCGGCGCGGGACACGCGCGTCGTGCTGGAGCGGCCGCTGGCCTGAACTCCGAACTGCATCAACTTGACTATCTACCGGGTGGTCAAGTTGATGCAGTTCGGCCTAGGCGGTGGTCTCAGCCTCAGCCTGCACCTCCTCCCACTCGGCATACAGCTCGTCGACTGTCGCTTTCGCTTCGGCGTGGCGTTTGGTCGCCCGCTCGACCCGGCTGGGGCTCGACCAGGCCGCCGGGTCCGCTAGCTCGTCCTCGACCTCGCGCAGCGCCGCCTCGGCCGCCTCGATCCGCTGCTCCAGCTTTGCCGCCTTGCGCGCTGCTTTCTGCGCTGGCTTGGTGGCGCTGTACTTCTTTCCGCCGCCGCCCTTTGCCTTGACCACCGCCGCGGCCGCCGCTTCGGCTTCTTCGTCGCGCCGCCGCTGGTACTCGGCCCAGCCGCTCGGGTGGCTCTGCAGATCGCCGTCCTCGCAGACGAGGGTGCGACTGCCGACCGCCTCCAGCAGCGCCCGATCGTGGGAGACGAGCAGCACCGTCCCTTCGAACTCGGTCAGCGCGTCCTCCAGCGCCTCACGGCTCTCGATGTCGAGGTGGTTCGTCGGCTCGTCGAGGATCAGCACGTTGGCGCCGGAGGCGACGAGGATCGCCAGCGAAAGCCGCCGCTGCTCGCCGCCGGAGATGTCGATCAACTGCTTCTCGACGTCCTCGCCGGAGAAGAGGAACCCGCCGAGCAGCGCCCGCGCCTTGTTCTCGGTGAGGCCGGTCTCGCGCTTGGCCGCGTCGAGCACGGTGCCCGAGCCGGCGGCGGTGTCGGCGTGCTGGGAGAGGTAGCCGAGCTTGACATTGTGGCCGCTACGAACGCTGCCGGCGGCGGGCTCGCGCCGCCCGGCGAGGGTGTCGATCAGGGTCGTCTTGCCGGCGCCGTTGGCGCCGACCAGGACCACGTGCTCGCCGCGTTCGAGTTCGAGGTTGGCGCCGGCGAGCAGCGTCCGCCCCGGCACCTCAAGCGTCCCGTTGACCAGTTTCAGCACTACGCGCCCCGGCCGCGAGGGCGGCTTGAAGTGGAAGCGCAGGTGGCGTTTGTCGCGACGTTCGGCGACCGGCCCGCCGCGCTTTGCTTTCTCGATCATTTTCACCCGCGACTGCGCCTGGCGCGCTTTCGTCGCCTTGTAGCGGAAGCGCTCGACAAAGCGCTCCATCCGCGCGATCTCCGCCTGCTGGCGCTCGATCGCCTTGCCGAGAGCGATCTCCCGTTTCGCCTGTTCTTCGCGCCAGGCGTGCCAGGGGCCGGCAAAGAAGCGGGCGCGCTGCGCCTCAAGCTCCAGCACCGAGGTGCCGACCGCCTCCAGGAACCAGCGGTCGTGGGCGACGAGGACGACCGCCGCGTCGAGGTCGACCAGGTAGCGCTCGAGCCACTCCAGCGAGGGGATGTCGAGATGGTTGGTCGGCTCGTCGAGGAGGAGCAGGTCGGGGCGGGTGGCGAGAGCGCGGGCCAGCGAGGCGCGGGTCAGCTCGCCGCCGGAGAAGGTCGCGAGCGGGCGCTCGGCGTGCTCGGCATCGAAGCCGAGGCCGCGGAGGACGGCGAGCACGTCGTCGCGCCAGCGGTAGCCGCCGCCGGCTTCGAGCCGCTGCTGGGCGGCGGCGTAGCGGCGCATCGTCTCCTCGTCGGTGCCGCCCGCCATCTCCGCCTCCAGCCGCGCCAGTTGGGCCTCGGTCTCGATCATGTCGGTGCGGCCAGAGAAGACGTACTCGCCGAGCCTCATCTGCGATTCCCGCGGCGGGCGCTGGTCGTGGAGGGCGACGCGGGCGCCCCGCTGCACGGTCAGCGAGCCACCGTCCGGCGGCCGCTCGCCGGCGAGCACCCGCAGCAGCGTCGACTTGCCGGCGCCGTTGCGTCCGGACAGGGTCATCCGTTCGCGCGGCTCAAGCTTGAAGGAGACGTCTTCGAAGAGCAGCATGCCGCCGACGTAGACGTCGAGTGAGGTTGCGGTCGCGATCGCCATAGGTGCCACCAAGGTAATGGGCGACCACTGCAACTTGTCCCCGCATACCGGGGACAAGTTGCAGGTCTCCGGCGTACCCTCTAAGCATGGCCTGGCCCGCCGCCGTTTCGGAGTGGGGCTCGACCGCCGAGGAGCGGTCACGGGCTTATCCCTGCGACGAGCTGATCGACTATCCCGCGATGACGTTGTTCCGGGCGATCGACGTCGAGGCGCCGCAGGGGATCGCCTTCCGCTGGCTCTGTCAGCTCCGCGCCGCCCCCTACAGCTACGACAAGCTCGACAACTTCGGCCGCCGCAGCCCGCAGGAGCTGACGCCGGGGCTGGAGCGACTGGAGCGCGGGCAGCGGGTGGCGACGATCTTCCACCTGGTCGAGTTCGAGCCGGGCGAGTCGCTGACCATCCACCACCGGGGACGGGCGTTTGGCGAGGTCGCCTGCACCTACAGGGCGGAGCGAGTCGGCGAGGAGCGCTCGCGGATCGTCGTCAAGCTGATCTGGACGCCGACGCGCGGCGGGCCGGTCGGCCGGCTGGAACAGGCGCTGCTGCCGGCCGGGGACCTGGTGATGATGCGCCGCCAGTTGCTCAACCTGAAGCATCTGGCGGAGAGGACGGCGGCTGAGGTGGACGCGCCCGCGGCGGCGGACGTAGGCTGAGGCGATGGACCGGAGTGAGCTGCGCGCAATCCAGGCGCCTTTGAAGGAGCGCTACGAGCACGAGCCGGAGGCCGCGGTGGTGACGCTGAAGGCGGAAGGCGAGTTGGGCGAGGGCGTCTCCTGCTCGGTGCAGACGGGGCGGGCGATCGCCGAGGCCGGCCTCCACCCCGCCTCCGGCGGCGACGGCACCCTGCTCTGCTCCGGCGACATGTTGCTGGAGGCCCTGGCGGCCTGCGCGGGGGTGACGCTGCGGGCCGTGGCGACCTCGCTCGGCATCCCGGTCGAGGGAGGCCGCGTCCACGCCGAGGGCGACCTCGACTTCCGCGGCACGCTCGCCGTCGACCGCGAGGCGCCGGTCGGCTTCTCGTCGATCCGCCTCCGCTTCGAGCTGGAGACCGACGCCGACCAGGATCAGCTCGACACGCTGCTGAAGCTGACCGAGCGCTACTGCGTCGTCTTCCAGACCCTGGCGCAGCCACCCGAGCTCTCGGCGACGGTCAGCAGGTGACGGGGCCGATCCGACACCTCGGCGAGCTGGCGCGGGCGCGGGCGACCCGCCGCTCCTCCGAAGCCGCGGACCGGCAGCGGCTGGCCGAGCTGGAGGCGCGGACGCTGCAGCTGCCGCCGGGGCTGGAGGTGGAATGGCTCGGCGTCTCCGGCTACCGGCTGAGCTACGAGGGACGGACGCTCTTTATCGATCCCTACCTTTCGCGAGTTCCCTTCCGCAGCATCGTCTCGCGGCGCCCGGCGCTTCCCAGCGACGCCGCCCTCGACCGCTTCCTCCATGCCCCGGGCGAGACGGTCGGCGTGCTGGTCGGCCACACCCACTTCGATCATGCCGTCGACGCGCCGGCGATCGCCCACCGGACCGGCTGCCTTGCCTACGGCTCCCGCTCACTGGTCAACCTGATGGCGCTGCACGGTCTCGCCGATCGCACCGTCGAGGTCGAGCCCTACCGCACCTATGAGCTCGGCCCCTTCGAGGTGTCCTTCACGCCGAGCGTCCACTCGAAGCTGCTGCTCGGTCTCGCCGTCCCCTACGACGGGGAACTCAGCTGCGAGCACCTCGACTCGCTGGCGCCGGGCGCCTACCGCTGCGGCCAGGTCTGGGGCATCACGATCGCGGTGGCCGGCCTGCGCTTCTACCACCAGGGCAGCGCCAACCTCGTTGACGAGGCCGTGCGCGAGCGCGGGGTCGACGTCTTCCTCGCCGGCGTCGCCGGCCGCAGCTTCACCCGCGACTACTGGCAGCGGATCCTGCCGCTGCTGGAACCGAAGGCGGTGGTGCCGACCCACTACGACAACTTCTTCCGCCCGCTCGGCGCGGAGATGGAGTTCGTCGCCAACGTCCAGCTCTCGGAGCTGCCGGAGGAGATCGGCGCCGTCAGTCGCGATTTCGAGGTGGCGGCGCTGCCCCGCTCGGATCGCCAGCGCTAGCCGCAGTACTTGGCGGCGATCTGCTCGATCGTGCCCATCGTGCGGCGGGTGTCGGCGCCGAGCAGTGCCTCGATCGCCTTCAGGTCGAGGTCGGTTTTGAGCAGACCACCGCTGGGGAGCCAGTAGAGCTCGCGCCCCTCGATCGCCAGCAGGTCTTCGTCACTGGCGAGTGCCAGCACTTTCTTCTTCGCTGCGGCGCTCGGCTTCTTCATCAGCAGCGAAACTTGGAGCTTGCCCTTCGACTTCTCGACTCGCTTGCGGTCGAACGGTTGCTGCGCGGCGATCGCCGCCACCTCCTCGCTGCTGCGCAGGAAGACCGGCACGTCGTAACCGAGGCGCTTGTCCAGCTCCGCTTCCACCCGCTGCGCCAGCTTGCCCTCCGCCTCCCGTTTCGGGCTGGCGAAGACGACGTTGCCGCTAGCGCGGAAGGTTCCGACCTCCTCGAACCCCATCTCCTCGAAGTGCCGCCGCAGCTCCTCGTTCTTAATTCGGCGCCCACCGAGGTTCATCCCGCGCAGGAAGGCGACGTAGCGATCCATGGGGAAACCCTACGCGGGCGTTCGCCGGCGCAGCCGGCTGCAGCGAGAGGCCCTGATCGCGGGGCGGTCGCGACGGCTGCGGCAGGGGCTCGGCTTCGCCAGCAGCCTCGCGAGCGCCTGGCCCCGCCGCCACTCCTCGGGAGTGCGGAGGCCCTTTGTCCGGTTGCAGCGCTGGCAGGCGGCCACCAGGTTGGCTGGCGTCGTCGGCCCGCCGCGGGCTCTGGGGGCCACGTGATCTACCCCCATGGCCTCGCCGCCGCAATACCGGCAGGTCCAGTCGTCCCGATGCAGCACGGCGCCGCGCAGCAGCGGGTGGATCCGGCGCTGCTCGGGGTCGGCTGCCGCCGGGTCCCAATGGAGAAGAGGGTGGGAAGGCGAGGGGGTAGGACTCACCGCCACCCGATCGGTTCGAGAATCTGCACGTTATTAGACAACCCGTCCAGTTACATTTGTTGCGGTCGCCATGATGGGAGTGATGGACTTCACGCAACTGCCACCCGATCTGCCGGTGCCGGAGGACGACGGAGCGGCCGACCACCTGCCGGGAATGTCCCTCCCCTCCGTGGAGCTGCCCTCGACCATGCCCTACGACCTCAGTGAGGGACGGCTCGTCGCCTACGTCTACCCGCGCACCGGCGTGCCGGGGGTGCCGCTGGTGGAGGGTTGGGACGACATCCCCGGCGCCCGCGGCTGCACGCCGCAGAGCTGCGCCTATCGCGACGCGCGCGCCGAGTTCGAAGCGCTCGGCACCACGGTGGTCGGGATCAGCGCCCAGAGCGCGGCCGAACAGGCCGAGTTCGCAGCGCGGGAGCACATCCCGTTCCCGCTGCTGAGCGATCCGGAGCTGCGGCTGGCCGAGGCGCTGCGCCTGCCCACCTTCGAGGTCGACGGAATGACGCTCTACAAACGCCTCACCTTCGTCGCCGAGGCCGGCCGGATCGTCAAGGTCTTCTACCCCGTCTTCCCGCCGGACCGCAACGCCGTCGAGGTGCTCGCCTGGCTGCGGGCGCGGGAGCGTACCGGCGCTCAGGAGTGAGGATCTGCCTCGTGGCGCCGCTCGAACTCCTCGGCGAGGGCGGCGAGGTCCGAGAGCGGTGTGCCGAGGGCTTCGGCGACGCGCTTGACCGTGCCCCACTGAGGGTTCTTCCTGCCTTTCTCAAGGCGGGAGATCTCGCTCGCCTTGACTTCGGCCAGCTCCGCCAGCTCCTTCTGCTCAAGGCCGGCGTCGGTCCGTGTCTTCCTCACCGCCCGCCCCAGCCCGACCTGTGGGTCCTTCCCGTACGCCACCCCGGGCAGCTAACGCGCCCGCCGCCCCGCAGTCCATAGAGTTGAGCTCAAGTCCCACCGAAAAGGCACGGCGCTGGGAGATCGCTTGCAGCCGCCCGAGTCCGTCCGGCGCCGGCGTGACCATCGCCCCATGTGGATCGTCAAAGTCGTCTGCTCAGACCCCGACTGCGCCGAGGAGCAGGAAATCCTCGTCGCCGAGCTGGACGAGGCCGATGCCGCGGTATGCGACTGCGGCTGCTGCGCGGTCACTCTCTCCGTCGCCAGCTACGAACCACTGGCGCTAGCGGGCAACAACTTCTCCTAGGCGAAAAAGGCCGGAATGATCACTCGATCGCCGTAAAGCACTTGATTTGCAGGGAGAAAATACTCAGGGAGTTTTGGGCATGAAGGTTTTTTTAAAAGGGGATTCCGCACCGCATACCAAGCCGCAGCGGCAGAGGCGCTGCTAGATACAGCCACCACCCACTCGGCTATATCCGAACCCCTCGCCACGCCATTTTCATATCAGCCCCTGAACGCTCGGGCAACCCCTATAAAAAAAGAGCCCCTGTTGAGGGGCTCTTTAGTGGAGGCGCCGAGATTCGAACTCGGATCCGCGGACGCGGTGCGAGGGTGTCTACAGGTTTAGCTGGCGCTTAATTCTCGTCTCCCGGGGTCCGCGCCAGCGGGCACTGCGGGAGATAAAGCCCCTTCGGTTTCCCCGGACGGGCGGGACGGGCCGCCCGGGTGAGCCCGCTTCTGAAGCCGGTGCCCCTTCCCGCGGGCGAGGAAGGACCGACTCTCACAGCGCTTAGCTTCTAACTAAGCGGCGAGGGCGAACTCATGGTCCGCACGTATTGGTTTGTGACGGGGTTTAACGAGGCCTCCGTCAACCTCGACCTGCAACCTTTCGCACGAATCGACCACGTCGAAGCCTGTCGCCCCCGTGCTTGGATACGCATCTAATTGTACGCGGTCGGGAAGGGAGCTTTTGTGAGCGAGCACAGCTATGACGCGATCGTCCTCGGCGCCGGGCCCTCGGGCGAGGTCTGCGCCGGACGGCTGGCCGACGCGGGCCTGCGGATCGCGATCGTCGAGCGCCACCTGGTCGGCGGCGAATGCTCTTACTACGCCTGCATGCCATCGAAGGCGCTGCTGCGCCCGGCCGACGTGCTCGGCGAGGCGAAGCGGGTACCCGGCGTGCCGACCGGCCACGGGGAGCTGGAGCCGGAGCTGGTCCTGAGCCGTCGCGACGAGGTGATCCACGACCGCGACGACTCGGGGCAGCTGCCATGGCTGGAAGAACGGGGCATCGACCTCTACCGCGGCGACGCCCGCTTCGAGGGTGAGCGCCGGGTCCGTGTCGGCGACGAGTTGCTGAGCGCCGAGCGCGCGGTGGTAGTCGCCACCGGCAGCAAGGCGGCGATGCCGCCGATCGAGGGGCTGGATGGGGTCAAAGCCTGGAACAACCGCGACGCGACCACCGCCAAGCAGGTGCCGGAGAGCATAATCGTGCTCGGCGGCGGGCCGGTCGGCAGCGAGCTCTCGCAGGCCTGGGCGAGCCTCGGCACCAAGGTGACGCTGATCGAGGGCGGGGCGCACCTGCTCTCGCGCGAGGAGCAATTCGCAGGCGAAGAAGTGGCCGAGTCGCTGCGCGAGAGCTTTGGCGTCGACGTCCGTACCGGCGCGCAGATGGAGAAGGTCGAAGCGGGAGGAGCGGGTGTGATCGCGACGCTGAAGGACGGCAGCACGGCCGAGGGGGCCGAGATCCTGATCGCGGTCGGGCGCGTGCCGAACACCGCCGACCTCGACCTCGAAGCGGCGGGGGTGGAGCCAAACGAAAAAGGCTTCCTCGAGACCGATGAGCGGATGCGGGTCGGCGGCAGCGACTGGCTCTACGCGATCGGCGACGCCAACGGCCGCGCCCTCTTCACCCACATGGGCAAGTACCACGCTTGGATCGCAACCGAGAACCTGCTCGGGCGCCCGGCCGAGGCCGTCGCCGAGGGGATCGGCTTGCCCCGCGTCACCTTCACCGACCTCCAAGTCGCCGCCGCCGGCAAGACGCTGGAGCAGGCGCGCGAAGCGGGCATCGACGCCCGCGCCATCGACGTCCCCACCGACGGCACCCCCGGCGCCAGCTTCCAGGGCAAGGGAACCGGCGGCACCTCCCGCCTCGTCGTCGACCAGGCGCGCCAGGTGATCGTCGGCGCCACCTTCACCGGCTTCGAGACCGCCGACTTCCTCCAAGCGGCCACGGTGGCAATAGTCGCCGAGGTCTCCCTCTCAAAACTGCGCCATGCAGTCGCCCCCTACCCCAGCCGCAGCGAGATCTGGCTCAAGCTGCTGGAGCGCTACGAAGAAGGTCGATAGAGACCGGCCAAACAATCCCGTGGTTCCTTAGACACCCATAGGGTTACTAAGGAACCACGGGATGGGTTTGGCCAGGATCTCAAGCGACTCGTGGTTCCTTTGACACCTATACGGTGACTAAGGAACCACAACTTTCGACGGCCCTGCCACCTGCTCATCGCGTGGTTCCTTATGGACGCATACCGTCCGAAAGGAACCACGCGTTGAGCTCAAACCGTTGAGCGCGACTTCAGGTCGACCAAGAGGTCCTGTGGGAAGCCGGCGACTTCGTCTAGGTCATCGACCGACTTGAAGCCGCCGAGGCGCTCGCGGTGGGCTAGTAGGCGGGTGGCCTGGGTCACCGAGAGGTTCTGTTCGCGCAGCTGCTCGAAGGTGACGGTATTGAGGTTCATCTGGCCGCCGCCCTGAGTGCCGGGGGAACCAGGGGCGCCTGGGGCGCCAGCCGGACCGGCCTGATCGGCGAGGGTCAGGCCCTCCGACTGCTGGGCACCAAGGCCCGGCGCCGGAGTCGGCGGCTCGGGTTGCGCCTGTGGAGGTGGCGGGCCTGGCTGGAATGGCTCAGCCGCAGGGGGCGCTGG
>Ga0207690_10001074_pt1 | contig 17485 bp, 17 predicted proteins | sample KBSC23metaG_FD_184315 | JGI IMG/M metagenome (GOLD analysis project Ga0207690, IMG submission 184315) | Corn rhizosphere microbial communities from Kellogg Biological Station, Michigan, USA - KBS C2-3 metaG (SPAdes) (version 2) | ecosystem: Host-associated > Plants > Roots > Rhizosphere > Soil ...
GGGCGATGTGCTGGCCCAAGCACCCGTGCGGGCCCGTCCCAAAGGCGATATGCGGGTTGGGCTCGCGCGCAAGGTCCAGCGCGTCCGGCCGCTCGAAGGCGGCAGGGTCGCGGTTGGCGGCTCCGAAATACATGACGACCTTGTCGCCCTCCTTGATCGGCTGGCCGGCGAGTTCGACGTCGTGGCGGGCGGTGCGGCGCATGTAGATGACCGGGCTGGTCCAGCGCAGCAGTTCCTCTCGCGCCACCGCCAGCCGCCCCGGCAGGTCGGCCATCAGCCAGGCGAACTGGCCGGGATGCTCCATCAGCGCCAACAGGCCCCCGGAGAGCAGGTTGCGCGTCGTGTCGCCGCCGGCGTCCACGAGCAGCAGGAAGAACAGCAGGAACTCGATGTCCTCCAGCTTGCGCCCATCGACCTCGCAGGCCAGCAGCTTGGAGGCCAGGTCCTCGCCCGGCCGCGCCCGCTTTTCGGCGATCACGCCCGAGCCGTACTCGAACATCTTCGCCACCGCCGCCCCGCCCGCGCCGGGCGGCAGGGCTTCCGGGGCGGTATGGATGATCTCGGTCAGCTTGTAGAGCTCGCGCCCGTCTGCGAGCGGCAGGCCCATCAGCTCGGCGATCACGAAGGACGGCATTTCGCCCGCGACCTCGGCCACGAAATCGCATTCGCCTTTCTCGATGACCGCATCGACGATCTGCTTCGCCAGCGCCTGGATCCGCTCTTCGCGCAGCCGCGCCGCCGGCAGGGTGAACTCCTGGCGGATCAGCTTGCGGAACGCCGTGTGCTCCGGCGGGTCCATCATCAGCATCATCTTGTAGGGGCCGAAGCCCTGACCCTGACCGGGCGGCGGATCGGGGATCATGATGGTCGGCTCGGACGAGTAGGCCTGGAAATCGCGATCGACGGCCCAGACGTCGGCGTGCCGGGTGACCGCCCAGAAGCCCTTGCCATTGGGCTCGTCGTGCCAACGGACGGGCTCGTTCTCGCGCAGCCAGCGGAACTGTTCGTGCGGCTGGCCTGCGGCGAAGCTCTGCGGCGAGAGGAGATCGATCTTCATGGCCCGATTGGGCGCCCATTACGGTGCGGCAGGCAAGCCGGTCTGGCCGGACTCGACTAGGCGCCCCGCGGACAGGGTGATAGCTGGCGGCGCATGAGCCGGTCCGCCTTTTTCCCCGCCCTCGCCGCGAGCCTGGTCTGCGCGGTGGCGCTTTCCGGTTGCCTGACACCGCGTGCGAAACCCGCGCCGAGCGTCGCGGTGCAGGAGGCGCGCGCCCGGGTTGGGGCGAAGGTCGACGCCTGCGCGGTCGGCGACCTGGCGTCGGTGTCGCCGGTCACCGTGGGTTTCGGCTTCGGCGAAACGACGCTCGACGAAACGGCGCAGCGCCATCTCGCCAAGGCGGCGGCCTGGCTGAAGTGCAACACCGGCGTCGAGGTCACCATCCTGCCGAGCGCCGACGCCCACGGCACGCCGGCGAAGCAGCGCGACCTGGCCGCCGGCCGCGCCAAGGCGGTGCTCGATCAGCTCCGCACGCTCGGCGCCCAGTCCGTCGTCCACACCCTGGCCGCCGACGCGCCCGATCCGGTGACGGCGCCGCACCTGGTGATCCGGGCCGAGGGTCGCGGCTGGTAGGCCCGCGCGCGTTTCGCCGCATTACGGCGAATTATCTTTCTTGAAAGACTGAGCGGCGACACAAGAGGCGCAAATCCGGAGTCGCGCTGAGGGGCCGCGGCTTCGCCAGGAGCCTTGAGCCGTGGTTCTTTCCCTCGTCGCCGCCGCTTCGCTGTCTTTCGCCGGGGCCGACCTGCCGCGGCTGCCGGCGATCACCCGTGAGGCGCAGATCACCTATCTGGACCGCTCGGGGACGGTGATCGGCGTTCGCGGCGGCCGCTTTGCGCCGCCGGTGGATCTGGCGCGGCTGCCGGCCTACGTGCCCGCCGCCTTCGTCTCCATCGAGGATCGGCGCTTCTACGAGCACTCAGGCTTCGATCCCGTCGGCATGGCGCGCGCGCTGGTCGCCGACTTGTCGAGCGGCAAGACCCAGGGCGCGTCGACCATCACCCAGCAGCTCGCCCGCAACCTGTTCCTCAGCGCCGACCAGACGATCGAGCGCAAGGCGACCGAGCTGATGTACGCCGTCCAGCTTGAGCGGACCTATTCGAAGAAGCAGATCCTCGCGCTCTACCTGAGCCGGGTCTACTTCGGCGAGGGCGCCTACGGGCTGGAGGCCGCGGCCCAGCGCTATTTCAACAAGCCCGCGTCGAAGCTGACGGTGCGCGAGGCGGCGACCCTGGCCGGAATCCTGAAGTCGCCCACCCACTACGACCCCGTCGACGAGCCACAGAAGTCCGCGGACCGCACCAGGCTCGTGCTGCAGGCGATGGTGGAGACCGGTGCGATCAGCGAGGCTCAGCGCACCAAAGCGCTGTCCCAGAAGCCGAAGGTCTGGAAGACCGCCGCCACCGCGCCGGCGCAATATTTCGTGGACTGGCTCGACGGCCAGACCCGCCAGGCGGTGGGCCCGGTGCGCCAGGACATCGTGGTCGAGACCACCCTCGACCTGCCCGCCGAGATCGCGGCCGGCGACGCCGCCAAGGCGGTTTCCACGCGCTATGCCAAGCAGGGCGTAAGCCAGGCGGCGGTCGTCTCGCTGGACGGGTTCGGCCGGGTGCGCGCGATGGTCGGCGGCGTCGACTACGCCAAGGCGCCCTACAACCGCGCGGTCGATGCGCACCGGCAGGCGGGTTCGGCCTGGAAGCCCTTCGTCTACCTGACGGCCATGGAAGCCGGGCAGACGCCGGACGCCCTGGTGGTCGACGAGCCGGTGACCATCAATGGCTGGACGCCGCGCAACTACGAGGATGAATTCCTGGGCCAGATCACCCTGGAGCAGGCGCTGGCGCACTCGATCAACACCGTGGCCGCGCGCCTGGCCGACCAGGTGGGCCGCACGAACGTCGCCGCGACGGCGCGGCGGCTGGGTATCGTCTCGAGCGTCAACACCGACCCGGCCATGGCGCTTGGCACCACGCTGGTCTCGCCGCTGGAAATGGCTCAGGCCTATGACGCCTTCGGCAACGGCGGCTATCGCGTGTCAGCCTATGGCGTCGAGCGAATCCGCACGACGGGTGGCAAGGTCCTCTATCAGCGCAAGGCCGTCGCGCCGGCCCAGGTGATCCTCAATCCGCCGCTCAGCGAAATGCATCGCATGATGCGCACGGTGATGGCCTCGGGCACCGGGACGCATGCGGCCATCGCCGGCTATGACCTGGCCGGCAAGACCGGCACGACCTCCGACTACAAGGACGCCTGGTTCTGCGGCTACACGGGCGGGCTGGTGACCGTGGTCTGGACCGGCCGCGACGACGCCACGCCGATGCGCAGGATCACCGGGGCCAGCGCGCCCTCCGACCTGTGGCGCAGCTATATGAGCTTCGCGCTGAAGCGGCTGCCGAACGGACCGATCCCGCCCGGGCCGCCGCCGCCCCTGCCGGTCACGCCGACCCCGGTCGCGATTCCGGCGCCGCCGACCCAAGCCGCCCCGCAGCCCACCGCGGGCGCGCCGGCCTAACCCAGAACCAGAAGGTCGCTGCGGGCGACGACCGGCAGGTGCGGGCGAACACCCCGATCCTGACCCGGGGTGACGTCGGGTGCGCGATCGCGCGGGCCTGAGCACAGACGGTGCGCCGGCGCCGGCCATGGTCGACGCTTTTCAACATGGCCGGAACTAGACGGCGAAGCTCCCCGTTCGGCAATCGACGTATTCTGACAGAGGACGTGACATGAAATCCGCAGTGTTCGCCATCGCCCTGACCGGCCTGCTGGCGACCGGCGTCAGCGGCTGCAGCCAGGAGCGCAAGGCGCAGGCCGACACCGGCACCGCCACGGCGACCGTCACCACCGAGGCGCCGGCCAGCAAGGTGCCCGACAGCCAGCTCCAGTCCCAGGCCCAGGAAGCAGCCACCGCCGCCTCGACCCCGGTCGACGGGTCCGGCCCGATCAAGACGGTCACGCCACCCGTGCCGCCGGCGACGAAATAAGCTCGAAACCGAAGGGGTCGCCGACGCGGAACATGCCGAGGTCACACCGGCGACGGCGGGCGGCGGTCAGGTGCTCGATCTCGTCTGGATGTGCGTAGATGTCAGGAGGACGGCCACGCCGGAAACCTAGGCGAGATCTGCCCGCGTCACCGCGGAAAGCCCCTGACGCACGAAAATCTCCCCCTGAAACAGGAAAAATTCCCGCTCGCGTTGCGTAACGCGAATTTTATATGTATGTTATACCTTAACCATTATTAACAGATTATTAACAAGGTATATGTCGATGCGGGTCCTTTACAGTTTTCCGCACCCCGTCGGAGGACCCGGTATTGGTACAACTGCAGTCTATCAAATACTCGGTCTAGTTGCGCGCGGTCACGAAGTCACGGTCGCGACGACCAGCGTTCACCCGACGGCGCCCGAACTCCCCAGCACTATTCAGACCATGGTCGTGGGCGGTGTGCGAATTCCTCACCGCCTGTTGGGCATGGATCGCGCCATGGCCTATCACGACTATAGAATCGCGCGTTTTTTGAAGCGCCGCGCCCGTGCGTTCGACATCGTGCATTGCTGGCCGGGGGCGACGCTCTCGACCGCCCGCATGGCGCGCAGCCTGGGCATCCCCGCGGTGCGCGAGGTTCCGAACACGCACACCGCCAACGCCTATGAAGTGGTGGGCAAGGTCTGCGACGACATGGGAATGAAGCTTCCGCGCGGTCATTCCCACCGCCTCAATCCGCATCGCCTGAGGCTGGAGGAGGAGGAATACAACGCCGCGGCGGGTCTGCTCACCCCCTCGGAACACGTGGCGGAGACCTTCCTCGATCGCGGCTATCCGCGCGACAAGCTGCTGCGTCACCACTACGGCTTCGATCCGAAGGTCTTTACGCCGGACCCAGACGAAGAGACCCTGTCGCCGCCGCATGCGGCCTTCCTGGGCTCCATCGATCCGCGCAAGGGCCTGCACGTCGCCCTGGAGGCCTGGCAGCGTTCGCGGGCCTTCGAGAAGGCGCGGTTCTCGATCTACGGCAAGGTGGTGCAGGGCTATGAGCGGCTCATCGAGCCCTATCTGTCGCTGCCCGGCGTTAATCTGTACGACTTCACTGCCGACACGGCGCGCGCCTTCCACGTGGCCGACCTGCTGCTCCTGCCGTCCTTCGAGGAGGGCAGCGCGCTCGTCACCTATGAGGCGCAGGGCTGCGGCGTGGTCCCGCTGGTCTCCGATGCGGCGGGGGCGCAATGCACCGACGGCGTCACCGGCTTCGTGCATCACGCGGGCGACGTCGACAAGCTGACGCACCAGATCAAACGCCTGGTCGAGGAACCGAAGCTGTTGCAGACCATGCGGCGCAACGTCATCCGGGGCCGTGAGCGCCTGACTTGGTCGGCCGCGGCCGAGCGCCTGGAAGAGTGCTACCACGTCGCGCGCTCTAGGCCCTTGCGCATGGCCGCCTAAAAGGGAAGACAGGGGTGATTGCGGACATTCCCGCAAAGGGGCGGCGCTTCTTGTCTGGAGAGAATTTGGAACGACAGGACGCCGGCCAGATGGCCCGCGATGTCGTCTTCACCTTCTGGCAGGAGACCTGGACCGACTCCCGGCGACGTCGGTACATGACGCCCGATCGCTTCGTGCAGACCTTGCTGACCCATGAGCGGGTCAAGGGCCTGCTGATCGCGGACGCGTTTCGGATGGGCCCGACCCAGGTGCTGCGGCGCGCGCTCGGCCGCCGGCCGGCGGCGATTCCGCGTCGGCCCCACACCATAGATATCGTCTCGCCCCTGCGGCTGCGGCGCAAGGATCCCATAGGCGAGCGCGCGCTTCGCGCGGCCTATGAAGACTACGATCGGCGGATCGCCGCGCGGTCACGTGAATTGAACCTGCAGAGCCCCGCGATCATCACCACGAGCCCGCTCTACGCCGCCTATGGCGCCCTGCAGTGGGGCGGCCCGGTGACCTATTACGCCTTCGACGACTGGTCGGCCTATGACGACCATGAGAAGTGGTGGCCGGACTACGAGCGGGCTTATGAGATCATCCGCGAGCGCGGCCATCGGGTCTGCGCCGTTTCGCAGCATCTCCTGGACCGCATCAATCCGACTGGCGCGGGCAAGGTGGTGCCGAACGGCATCGCCCGCGCCGAATGGCAGCCGCCCTGGGATGCGCCGGCCTGGGCCGATCAGGCGCCGCACCCGCGAATCCTCTACACCGGCGCCATTCACCGCCGCCTCGACGTGGGGGCCGTGCGCGAGGTCGCCGAACGCTTTCCCAACGGCTCGGTGATCGTGGTGGGCCCCGTCCACCATCCCGATGTCGCCAACGAACTCAGCTCGATCCCCGGGGTCGACCTTCGCCCGGCGCTGCCGCGCGACCAGATCGCGGGCCTGACGCACAGCGCCGACGTCTGCATCATGCCGCATCATCGCAACGAACTCACCGAATCCATGAGTCCGCTGAAGATCTACGAATACGTCGCGGCGGGCCGGCCGGTGACCGCCACCGACATGTCGCCGGTGCGGAACATCCACAGCAACGTCGTGCTGGTGGCGCAGGGCGCGTCGTTCGCCGACGGCGTGGAGCGCGCGTTGAGCCTTGGCCCTCTCAACGAGGCCGAGCGGCAGAAATTCCTGGCCCTGAACACCTGGAGGGGGCGCCACGACGCCCTGCTCGACCTGGCCCTTCCCGACCAGCCCTGACGTTCCGGTTTTGACCCGCCGTCCGGCGCCTTTTCAGGTGTCAGCGTCGTAATTTACAGTGTCAAACGCATCATAAACGATATATTTGTCGCAGGGCTTGTTACTGCGATAACACGAATATCCAAAACGGAGCGGTGGCAGGGATTGGAGCAAGCGGCGCAATGGAGCGCGACTGGATCGCCTACACCAAGGGCCTGCTGCGTTCGGAGATGATGCGCAAGGGCGTGAACTACAAAGGCCTCGTGGAACGGCTCGCCGCCGCCGGCATCCGCGAAACCGAAGCCAACCTGCGCAACAAGATCAGCCGCGGCGGGTTCACCGCAGCCTTCCTCGTGCAGTGCCTTGTCGTGATGGGCGTCACGTCGCTGCGGCTCGACGACTAGCGCGGGCCGCCCAGCTTCCAGCCCACTTCCGTCGCCAAAACCTCGAAGAAGGCCGGCGAATAGGCGGCTTCCGGGTCGCGGCGGACCAGCTCGTCCATCCTGTGCGCGTCCTCGCCCACCAGGATCCTCCAGCGATCGGCCTTCACCCCGTCGAGGATGATGGTCGCGGCCTCGGCGGCCGTCGTGGGCGCATCCTCCAGGAAGCGGCGATGCTGTTCGTTGACCATCGCCTGCAGCGCCGCATCGGATAGCTCGCCGACGTTGAGGCCGGCGCGGCCGATCCGCTCGCGGGCGCGGGCCAGGTCCTCCTCGCTCAACGCATCGTCGTCGCGGCGGGTCATCACCTTGCGGGAGTTGGCGACGATGGAGGTGCCGATGTGGCCGGGCATCACCACCGAAACCTTGATGTGAGGCGCGTTGAGCGCCAGGTCGGTGATCAGGGCTTCGGAGAAACCCTTCACGGCGAACTTCGCGGCTGCGTAGGCCGTGTGGCTGACGCTGGGTCCCAGGCTCGCCCAGAAGCCGTTGACGCTGGAGGTGTTGACGATGTGCGCCTCGTCGGCGGCCTGCAGCATGGGCAGGAAGGTGCGCACGCCCAGATAGACGCCGCCCCAGCAGACGTTGAACGTCCGCTCCCATTCCTCGCGGCTGTCGGCGATCATCGAGCCGCCGCCGCCGATCCCCGCGTTGTTGAACAGCAGGTGCAGCCGGTCGGTGTCGTGCTGGGCCGCGGCCTCGTCACGGAAGGCGATAAGCTGGTTCTCGTCCGAAACGTCTGCGAGGTGGGTGGTGACGCGCACGCCCTGCGGCACGCCGTCGGCCTGGCAGAGCGCGACCGTCTCGGCCATGTTGCGGGCCGAGACGTCGCACATGGCCACGCTGCAGCCCTCGGCGACCAGCTGACGGGCGAGCTCGCGCCCCATGCCGGTGCCGCCGCCGGTCACCACCGCGATCTTGCCTGCGAAGTCCTTCATGCGCTTCCCCTTATGGCTTGCCGCCAACTTGGCCCCGCGGCCCGCAGGCGTCCACCGTGACGCGAGGGAACGGGCGCATCCGGCCAGGGTTCTAGCTAGATCAGGACAGGAGGACACGCCCGTGAAGCTCTATCTCTCGCCCGGCGCCTGCAGCCTCGCCGACCACATCGCCCTGCATGAGGCGGGCCTCGATTTCGACCGGATCAAGGTCGACCTGAAGATCGGACGCACGGAGGACGGCCGGGACTATCGCCAGATCAATCCCAAGGGCTACGTGCCGGCGCTCGAGTTCGACGACGGCGAGGTCCTGACCGAGAACATCGCGATCCTGAGCCTGGCGGCCGACAAGGCGCCGGGCCTGACACCCGAGGGCGCGTTCGGCCGGTTCCGGCTCCTGGAGATGCTGGCGTTCATCTCCACGGAGATCCACAAGGCCTTCAAGCCCCTCTTCAAGGCGGACGCGGGCGAGGCGGAGAAGGCCGCGGCGCGCGAGATCCTGGGCAAGCGGTTCGGCTACATCGCCAGGGCGATGAAGGGCGATTATCTGTTCGGCGGCCGGCTGAGCGCCGCCGATCCCTATCTCTTCGTGATGTGTATGTGGGCGCGGAAGAACGGCCTCGCCTTGCCCGATCCGCTGCCGGCGTTCATGGCGCGGATGGAGACGCGGCCCGCGGTGCGGCTGGCGCTGGAGCATGAGGGCCTGACCGAGCCGGCGGCTTCCTGACGCCGCCGTTCAGGCCACGTTCAGTCGCCGATTCATAGCCTTGTAACCCTGAACACTTCGGCCCGCGGGCCGTTAGGCACTTGCAAGGAGGCCCAGATGAGAAAGGCTCTCACGGCCGCAATGGCGGCGATCACCCTGGGCGGTGCGGTTTGCGTGACCGCCGCGCCCGCCGAAGCCCGTCCGCACGGGGGCTACTATCACGGCTACCACGGCGGTCACTACCGCCACGACAACACCGGCGCCGCTGTCGCAGCCGGCGTCGTGGGCCTGGCGCTGGGCGCCGCGCTCGCGAGCAACGGCCACAGCTACTACGACCGCGGCTATTATGACCGCGGCTACTATGCGCCCGGCTACTACGGCTACGGCGGCTACGGCTATGGCTACCGGATGTGCGAAAGCACCCGCTGGGTGTGGGACCCGTACATCGGTCGCCGCGTGCCGGTGACCAGCCGTTACGCCTGCTGACCTAGGCCAAGGGCCGAGGGCGCCGCGTTCGGCGCGCGCCCTCGGCCTCCGCTCAACCCTCGACCGTGAACGTGAGGCCGGCGTTTCTCTGGAGGCGGTCAATGAGCTTCGTCCGCATGGCGGCGCCCGGCGTCCACACGCCGCCTGGGACGTCCGGCGCATCCCTGACTAGGCAGATCGCGGTTTCGGCCAGCATCTTCGACGTCGAGCCGTAACCCGGATCGCGATCCCCCTTCACCGACACCCGAACCTTGCGCCCATCGGCGGCGATGCCGATGAAGGCGATGTCGTAGAAGCCCGCTTCCCGCTCGGCCTTTGACGGCCCCTCGCCCGGCTTCGGCGCATTCTCCATTCCGCTGAATTCGGTCGGCGCGCCGGGGATCACCACCGACATCTCGTCATAGACGAAGTCCGTCCCCCAGGGATGGCCCATCAGCGCGTTCGAGCGGTGGACGTTCTTGGTGTTGATCGCCGCCATCATGAAGGGGCCGACGTCGGCGTCTACGTCCGGATCGTGCTCGACGGCATTGCCGGGCGGCTGCGGCGGGCCCTGGAAGCCGGGCGTAAGCGCGAACGGGTTCATCATCAGCGCGATCAGGCTGGGATCCTTCTGGATCGCCGCCATGGTCGCCGCGCCGCTGGCCGCCGTACCGCCCGAGAGGCCGCCCTGGATGGCGCGCACCCGGCCCTTGACCCGTGGGACCGGCGCGCCGAGCTTCGCCTTGGCGGTTTCCTCGGCGAAGAACACGCCGAGCTCGAAGGGGATGGAATCGAAGCCGCAGGAGTGGACGATCCGCGCGCCGCTCTTCTTCGCCGCCGCCTCGTGGGTGGCGATGATCTTCGCCATCCAGTTGGGCTCGCCGGTCAAGTCCAGGCAATCGGTCCCGGCCGCGACGCAGGCCGCCACCAGCTTGTCGCCATAGAGCTGATAGGGGCCGACCGTGGTGATGATCGCCTTGGCGCGGCGGACCATGGCGTCGAGCTGCGCCGGATCGTCGGCATCAGCCACCACCAGCGGCGTGTCCGCCGGCGCGCCCATCTCGTCGCGGACCTGGGCGAGCTTTTCGGCGCTGCGGCCGGCCATGGCCCAGTTGACGTCGCCGCCGATCCCGTAGCGTTGCGCCAGATATTCGGCCACCAGGCGGCCGGTATAGCCGGTGGCGCCATAGACGATGATGTCGAACTCGGCATTTGGGTTCATGGCGCGTCTCCTATGATCGGGCGGCGGCACCTTGCCTATAATTTACGTCGTAAGTAAATCTTCCCCGTGGCAGGCTGGCGCAAAGGCCGGGGGCGGGAGACGAAACGGATGCGCCAGAAGGTGCTGGTCCTCTATCTGGCCAATTCGGCGCTCGACGCGCCGACCATTGCCTGGGCGATCTACGACGGAACGGGCGAGACGCGCCCGATGGCCGGCGACAACGACCAGGCGCCCTATCGCACCGGGGTCGACGCCCTGAAGGACGGCTGGCGGCTGATCCAGGCCGCGCAGATCCTGCCGCACAGCCGCGGCGACGAGTTCGACCTTGCCTACCTCAAGTACGAATTCTTCTTCGAGAAGCTTGTGGAGATCGCCGCATGACCGCGCCGCTGCTGAGCTCGCTGGACATGGCCCGCTTCGTGGCCCGCGGCTTCCTGCGCTTCGACGGCGTGGTCCCCGCCGAGATCAACGATCAGTTCCTGGCCGAGGCCGGCGAGGCCGACTATCCCAAGCCCGGCCGCAAGATGCTGCGCACCTACGGCGAGCTGCTGGCCAACGCGCGCATTCCCGAGGTCCCGCCCGGCGTCCCGCTGGCCAGCGCCTATCCGCAAGGCAGCGCCGTCGACCGCCTGCTCGACTTGCCGCTGGTGAAGGGCGCGATCCAGAGCTTGGTGGGCTCCGCCCCCATCTTCGACCACCACTTCCTGCACGTAACCTTCCCGCCCGCCTATTATGACGCCGCCGGCGGCGAGAACGTCTCGCAGCACACCCACCAGGATTCCACGATCGACCCGTCAGAAGGGTTCGACCTGCAGATCATGTACTACCCGCACAAGGTGACCCGCGAGATGGGCGGCACGCGCTTCATCCCCGGCACGCACCTGCGCCGCGTCAGCGAGGTGGCGCTCGGCCGCTACCAGAACATCGCCGGGCAACAGCACATGGTCTGCGAGGCCGGGACCCTGCTCTTCCTGCACAACGGCATCTGGCACGGCGGCGGGGTGAACCACTCCGAGCGCACGCGGACCATGTTCAAGATCCGCATGAACCCGTCGCAGCCCCAGGTCCGGCGCTGGGACATGGCGACCCTGCCGAACCGCCCCGCCGAGCGGCCGATCTTCTTCGTGAAGACCCCGCAGGCGGAGACTGTGGAAAGCATCCTGATGACGCCAGAGCCGTGGTTCGAACAGGACACCGGGCGCCTCGAATATGTGAACCGCATCAAGCTTTGGCGTCATCTGACCGGCGATCCGACCTACGACGCCGACCACTGGATGACCAGGCTGGAGAACCCGGCCCGAGCCTAGGTCTCGGCTGGCGCGTCGATTGGGGCATCGCTAGGCTTGGCCATGGCTACCGCAACCAGACCGTCGATGGACTGGCGGATTCAGGTCGCGCAGGCCGTCTTCGCCGCGGGCGTGGCCGTTGTGGTCGGCCGGCAAGCGATCGGTGGGAGCACCCTGCCGGATTTCGCGATGTTCTGGGGCGCCCACCAGATCGCCTCCCCCTACGACTGGCGCGCGCTCACCCACTTGCTGGGCGGCGAGACCGCCATATTTCCCTATCCGCCGACCTTCGTACTGCTCACCGAGCCGTTCGCGCGTCTGCCGATGGCTGCGGCCTACTATGTCTGGGTCGCCTTCTCGGCGTCGGCGATGGTGCTTGCGCTGAGGACGATGGCCGCTCCCATCGTGCTCGCGGCGCCCGCTGTGTTCATGGCGGCCGTCAGCGGTCAGACCTCGCTCGTCATCGGAGCGGCGCTATTTGCATCCGTGACGCTTCAATCCCGCCCGTGGACCGCCGGCGTGCTGCTGGGGATTGCCGCGTGCATCAAGCCGCAGGCGGTGATCTTGGCTCCCGTCGTCTTCCTCGCCGCCGGACAGTGGCGGGTGCTGGCCGGCGCCGCGGCCGCCGGGCTCATCCTCGTCTGCGGCGCGACGATAGCCTACGGCTGGCGCATCTGGATTGACTGGCTTCAGCTTCTCCCGACCGTGGTGTCTTCCACCGACGCGGCCTTCGCTGGCCGGCTGCTGGCTCTGCCTGGACTCTGGAAGCTGGCCGCAATCGCGGTCGGCGTCGCAGCCGCGTGGATCGCGGCTCGCCGCGATCGGCCGCTTCTGGCGATGACGATCGCCGTCGCCGCAACCCTGCTCGGTTCGCTTCATTCGCTGGACTACGACGCGGCCATCGCCGCGCCGTTCGCCCTTTCCGCCGCGTTGCGCGGCGGCTGGCTCGCCATTGGCTATGCCGCCGCCCTTCTCCTGCCGCCAAGCCCCTGGACCGTCCTCACCGTCGGAGCGCTCGCCATCGGTGACGTCCGCTGGGGATCACGCCTGCGGTTTACACGGCGATCGTCCGGCTCGAAACAGAACGGGAACATGCTATAGGCCTTGGAATGGCCGATGCTGGCGCCTCTGCCGCCGATCTCCTGCCGCCCCGGTTCGCCGACTGGTTCGCCAGCCGGGGCTGGAGCCCGCGCGCCCACCAGCTCGCGATGATCGAGCGGGCGCGGGCGGGGCGTGACGCCCTGCTGATCGCGCCCACCGGCGGCGGCAAGACCCTGGCCGGCTTCCTGCCCAGCCTGATCGACCTGGCCGAGCGCCCGCCGGCCAACACGCCGCGCGGATTGCACACCCTCTACATCTCGCCGCTCAAGGCCCTGGCCGTGGACGTCGAGCGCAACCTAAACGCGCCCATCCTGCAGATGGCGCTGCCGATCACGGCGGAGAGCCGCACCGGCGACACCGGCATTTCGCGCCGCCAGCGACAGCGGGTGAAGCCGCCGGAGATCCTTTTGACCACACCCGAGCAGCTCGCCCTGCTCTGCGCCTGGGAGGGCGCGCGGCTCTACTTCGAGAGCCTGGAGTGCGTGATCCTCGATGAGATCCACACCCTGCACGCGTCGAAGCGCGGCGACCTGCTGGCGCTCGACCTCGCCCGCGTCGCCCAGTTCGCGCCGAACCTGCGCCGCGTCGGCCTCTCAGCCACCGTCGACGACCCGGAGGTCATCAAGGCGTGGATGGCCAATCACCAGAAGGGCGGCAACGCCTCCATCGACCTCGTGCGGGGGCCGGCGGGCGCGGAGCCCATCGTCGAGGTGCTGCTGTCGGAGGGGCGCGTACCGTGGGCGGGGCACACAGCCCAGCACGCGATGCAGGAGGTCTATGACGTCATCAAGCGCTCGAAGACGGCGCTGATCTTCGTCAACACCCGCTTCCAGGCCGAATTCGCATTCCAGGAACTCTGGCGCCTGAACGAGGACGCCCTGCCGATCGCGCTGCACCACGGCAGCCTGGCGGCCGAGCAGCGCCGCAAGGTGGAGGCGGCGATGGCGCGCGGCGAGCTTCGGGCCGTGGTCTGCACCTCGACGCTGGACCTCGGCATCGACTGGGGCGACGTCGACCTGGTCATCCAGCTAGCCTCGCCCAAGGGCGCTTCGCGGATGGTCCAGCGGATCGGCCGCGCCAACCACCGCCTCGACGAGCCCAGCCGCGCGATCTTCGTGCCGGCCAACCGCTTCGAGATGCTGGAATGCCAAGCCGCGCGCGAGGCCATCGCCGAGAACAAGCTGGACGGGGATCCACCGCGGGTCGGCGCGCTCGATGTCCTGGCCCAGCACGTCATGGGCTGCGCCTGCTCCGAGCCCTTCGACCTGCTCGCGCTATATGACGAGGTGCGGAGCGCCGGTCCCTATCGCGACCTGGCCTGGGAAGACTTCGAGCAGGTCGTCGATTTCGTTTCGACCGGCGGCTACGCGCTGAAGAACTACGACAAGTTCCGCCGCATCGTGAAAGGCCAGGACGGCCTTTGGCGCGTGCGCAACCTGGAGACCGCACAGCGCCACCGGCTGAACGTCGGCGCGATCATCTCGCCGGCCATGCTCGCCGTCCGCATCGCCATGCGCGGCGGCCCCAATACTCCAGGAAGGGGCGGACGCAAGATCGGCGAGATCGAAGAGGGCATGGTCGAGATGCTGGAGCCCGGCGAGACCTTCGTCTTCGCGGGCCAGGTCTGGCGGCTGGTGGCGGTGACCAACCTCGACGTCCTCGTGCAGGCCGCGCCGGGGGCCGACCCGAAGATGCCGTCCTGGGGCGGTTCGAAGTTCGCGCTCTCCACCTACCTCGCCAAGCGCGTCCGCCAGCTCATGTACGATCAGGCCCACTGGCAGGTCCTGCCCGCCGACGTGCGGGAATGGCTGGAGGCGCAGCGCGACCGCTCGCTGATCCCCGAAGAGGACGAGATGCTGCTGGAGACCTTCGCCCGAGGCCACCGGCAATTCCTGGTCTGCTATCCCTTCGAGGGGCGCCTGGCGCACACGACGCTCGCCATGCTGCTGACCCGGCGCCTGGAGCGGATGGGCGCCGGCCCGCTGGGCTTCGTCTGCAACGACTATGCGATGGCGGTGTGGGCGGTGAAGCCGATGGCCGGCCTCGATTTCGGCGAACTGTTCGACGAGGACATGCTGGGCGACGACTTGGAGGCCTGGCTCGCCGAGAGTTTCATGATGAAGCGCGCCTTCAAGGGCTGCGCGATCGTCGCGGGGCTGATCGAGCGACGCTTCCCGGGCCAGCAGCAGAAATCGGGGCGCCAGATCACCTTCTCGACCGATCTCATCTACGACACACTCCGCCGCCACCAGCCGGATCACCTGCTGCTGCGCTGCGCCCGCGACGATGCGGCGACCGGCCTCATCGACGTGGCCCGGCTGGGGCAGATGCTGGCGCGCATCAAGGGCCGAATCCGGCATTCTGCGCTGGAGCACCTGTCGCCGTTCTCGGTGCCGATCCTGCTGGAGATCGGCAAGGAGCGCAGCCCCGGCCACACAGGCGAGACGATGATCCTGAAGGAAGCCGAGGAAGACCTGATCGCCGAGGCGCTGCAATGAACGCTCCCTTTTCCTACAGCTACGTGGCCGCGGAAAGCGGGGCGCTTCGGTTGTCGCTGGGTGGGGCGGAGGCGACGCTGCGCCGCTCAGGCGCACTTTGGCTGGAATCCGAAGGCGCGCTGATCTGCGCCGACCTTCACCTCGAGAAAGGCTCATCCTACGCCGCCCGCGGCCAGATGCTGCCCCCTTACGACACCCGCGAGACGCTGAAGCGGCTGGCGACCGAGGTCGAGGCCTTGTCGCCGTCGGTCGTCGTGCTGCTGGGCGACACCTTCCACGACCGCAGGTCCGAGGAGCGGATGGCCGCCGACGACGCGGCCCGCTTGTGCGACCTCGCCACTGGCCGCACCCTCATCTGGGTGGTCGGCAACCATGACGCCGATGGGCCCAGGACGCTGCCGGGCGAACGTGCCGACGAACTCACCCTCTGCGGCCTCGCCCTGCGCCACGAGCCACGGGCCAACCTCCAGCCCGGCGAAGTGGCCGGCCACCTGCATCCGGCGGCCCGCGTGCGCGCCACCCAGGGCAGCGTCCGGCGCCGTTGCTTCATCACCGACGGCGAACGCATGGTGCTCCCGGCGTTCGGCGCCTACGCCGGCGGCCTCAACGTCCGCGACGCCGCCTTCGCCGGCCTCTTCGCCCGCCCTCCGATCGCCGCGGCCCTGGGCGCCACGCGGGTGCATGCCGTGGGGTGGCGATCGCTAGGTCCGGACTGAGGCCGAACGTGAAACGCCCCGCGCGACCGGCTGGAAAGCGGACGCCTTGGACGGCGAGAAGCGTGGAGAGCGGACGTCCCGAGGTTGGTGGAAGTTCTCAATTTGTTCTAGACTTCTCCTCTCCCGGGCGCGCAGCGCCGCGGGAGAGGCCGGGAGAGGGCGGCGCAAGCCGCTCGACTTGGCGCTGGGATTGGACCCGGGGGCGCATGGGTAAGATTGTCTCCGTCGCCGCGAAGCTGCGTCGCGACCGTGCGCGGCGGCTGCGGCGCGATCAGACCGAGGTCGAGGCCCGCCTGTGGCAGGCGTTTCGTGCAAGCCGGCTGGATGGCTGGCGGTGGCGCCGCCAGGCGCCGGTCGGCTCGTTCATCGTCGACTTCCTTTGCCTGGAGGCGGCGCTGGTCGTCGAACTCGACGGCGGCGTTCACGCCGGGCAGGTCAGGCGCGACCTCCGGCGCGAGGCTTACCTGCGGGCCCGCGGCCTGCAGGTGCTGCGGTTCTGGAATGCCGAGGTCCGCGAAGACTTGAGCGCGTCTGCTGGACGATCCTCAGCGCCTGTCGCGAGTCCGATCCGTCGCTCCGCGGCCGGCGGATCGACCGGCGGGCTTGATCGAGCACGTCGGGTCCAAGGCTGCGGACTGCCCGAGCCGCCGGCGCCGCCCACTCCCGGCCTCTCCCACAGCGCTGCGCGCTTGGGAGAGGAGAAGGCGCAGAGCTTAGGGAGCCGCGAAAAAACTTGACTTCGGCTTGACTCTATGTTCTTGTTTTGTTCATGCCCGCGTCCGATGCCTCCGATGCCAGCGCCGACCGGAGGGAGCAGATCCTGGGCGAGGTCGCCGAGGGGCTGTACGCGGTCTTCAAGGAAGCCCAGCGGCGCACGCTGGACGCCGATGACACCGACGAGTTCGTCCGCCTGTCCGCCGCGCTCTCCAAGCTCGGTCGGGGCCTGCGCCAGTCGCTCGCCCTGCACGCCAGGCTCGAGAAGGAGCGCCGCGAGGGCGGCTCTGAGCCCGTAGAGGCGCCGGCGCAGCCGACCGCGCCTCCCGCCCCGCCCGTCGATCCGCAGCGCCAGGCCATCGCCCAACGCAAGGCCTTCGTCACCCGCGGCGTCGAGCGCTGCGTGTGGAGCGAATACGACGACGATGACGCCGACGAGGAGACCACGGCCTACTCACTCCTGCGCGACCTCCAGGACCGCCTCGATGAACTGGCTCGGGACGACGCTTTCCTGACGGCCGATGTCGACACCCTCATCACACAGTTCTGCCAGGAGCTCGGGGTCGATCCCCCCAGGCTGTGCGAAAACGGGGCGTCCGCAGGATATCCTTTCGGCCCCAATTCCTTGAAATAGACGCTGTTAGCGGGTGCTTCGACGATCGTTCAGGAGGATTTTCCGCACGGGCGTGGC
>Ga0207690_10001075_pt1 | contig 17471 bp, 19 predicted proteins | sample KBSC23metaG_FD_184315 | JGI IMG/M metagenome (GOLD analysis project Ga0207690, IMG submission 184315) | Corn rhizosphere microbial communities from Kellogg Biological Station, Michigan, USA - KBS C2-3 metaG (SPAdes) (version 2) | ecosystem: Host-associated > Plants > Roots > Rhizosphere > Soil ...
GCCGTCGAACGCGGCACGGGCGGCTTTCACGGCGGCTTCCGCATCGGCGACACTGCCCTCGGGGATCGTCCCCATCACCGCCTCGGTGGCCGAATGAATCACTTCAATCACGCCCTTGCCCTGCGGCGCCACCCATTTGCCGTTGATGAAAAGCTTGTCGCGTTGCTGCATCGTTGGTCGTCTCGCTCTGGTGGATGCGCGGTTTGCGCGTTTGCTATCCGGGTTGTGACTAAGGTCCAACGCCATACCCGGCCGGTTATGATCGTCCTATTGTAGAGCCAGCAGAGCGCGCACTGCAGACGCGCCGGCCGAGGGAGACAAAGCATGAGCACCACCATCTATCAGAAGACCGACAAGGGCCAGGACGAGATCCGCACACGTGCGCATCATCTGGACCAACGCCACCGCGCAGTGCTTCTGATGATCAACGGCGAGAAGACCTGCGACGATATCCTCGTGCAGCTTCAACCACTGGGCATGACGCAGGCCGTGTTCGAGGAACTGGAGCAAGACGGGTACATCCGCATGCACGAGCCCGGCACCGCCGCCGTCAAGAGCGCGCCCGCCACCGTGTCTGCCGCACCGGTCGCTGTGCAGGCAACGCCCACACCCGGTGAGCCTGGCGTCGAAGGTTATCAACGCCTCTACCGCTTCTATACCGAAACCATCAGCCGCTATCTCGGCCTGCGCGGCTATCTGCTCGAGATGAAGGTGGAGAAAGCCGGCAACGTGGAAGAACTCGTTGCCCTACGCGAGACGCTCAAGACCGCACTTGCCAAGGCACGCGGCGAGCCCGATACCAGCAATGTGATCGCGCAGCTCGATTTGCTGATCGACGAGGCGACCAGCTAGGCAATGTGCAAGCAACAAAAAAGGCGGCTTATCAGGCCGCCTTTTTGTTGCTTACTCGCGTGTTGTTCAGATTTCCACGCCTTGGCTCTGCAGATACTCATCGTACGTGCCGAGGTAGTCGGTCAGCGTGCCATCCGGGCGCACTTCGATCACGCGCGTGGCCAGTCCGCTGATGAGCTCTCGGTCGTGCGACACGAAGATCAGCGTGCCGTCGAACTTGTCGAGCGCAATCTGCAGCGACTCGATCGACTCCATGTCCATGTGGTTGGTCGGCTCGTCCAGCGCCAGCACGTTGTGGCGGCCGAGCATCAGCTTGCCCCAGATCATGCGGCCCTTCTCGCCACCCGAAAGCACCTTGACGTTCTTCTTGATGTCGTCGGCCGAGAACAGCAGACGGCCCATCGTACCGCGCAGCGATTGGTCGTCGTCGCCGGCCTGCGTCCACTGGCTCATCCAGTCCATCAGGTCGCGGTCTTCGGGGAATTCTTCGTAGGTGTCCTGCGGCATGTAGCCGACGTTGGCGTTCTCAGCCCACTTGACGGTGCCGCCGTCGATTTCGATGCCGCGCTGCACACCAGTCTTGACCGAGTGGTTAAGCAGACTGCGCAGCAGCGTGGTCTTGCCCGCGCCGTTCTCGCCGATGATGGCGATCTTCTCGCCGGCGCGCACGGCCATGGTCAGGCCGTCGAAGATTTTGCGGTCGTACGTCTTGCGCGCATTCTCGGTTTCCACCGCCAGGTTGTGCAGCTTCTTCTCGAACTCGAAGCGGACGAACGGGTTTTGGCGCGACGACGGCTTGATGTCTTCCACCTTGATCTTGTCGATCATCTTCAGGCGCGACGTGGCCTGGCGTGCCTTGGACTTGTTGGCCGAGAAGCGGCGCACGAAGTCCTGCAAGTCAGAGATGCGCTCCTTGGCGCGCGCGTTGGCGGCCTGCAGGCGTTCGCGCGCCTGCATGGAGGCTTCCATGTAGTCGTCGTAGTTGCCCGGATAGACCTTGAGCGTGCCGTAATCCATGTCGGCCATGTGCGTGCAGACCGAGTTCAGGAAGTGGCGATCGTGGGAGATGATGATCATGGTGGAATTGCGCTCGTTGAGCACCGATTCCAGCCAGCGGATCGTGTTGATGTCGAGGTTGTTGGTCGGTTCGTCCAGCAGCAGAACGTCGGGGTTGGAGAACAGCGCCTGTGCCAGCAGCACGCGCAGCTTCCAGCCGGGGGCGACGTTGCTCATCGGGCCGCTGTGCTGGTCGGTCGGGATACCGACGCCGAGCAGCAGTTCGCCCGCGCGGGCTTCAGCGGTGTAGCCGTCGTATTCGGCGTATTTGGCCTCCAGCTCGGCGGCCTTCATGTAGTCGTCGTCGGTGGCTTCCGGGTTGGCGTAGATGGCGTCGCGCTCCTGCGCAGCGGCCCACATTTCGGTGTGGCCCATCATCACCACGTCCAGCACGCGCATGTCTTCGTAGGCGAACTGGTCCTGGCGCAGCTTGCCCAGGCGCACGCCCGGTTCCAGCATCACGTTGCCAGCGCTCGGCTCCAGATCGCCGCCCAGGATCTTCATGAAGGTCGACTTGCCGCAGCCGTTGGCGCCGATCAGGCCATAGCGATTGCCCTCGCCAAACTTGACCGAGATGTTCTCGAACAAGGGCTTGGGCCCAAACTGCATGGTGATGTTGGCGGTGGAAAGCACGTGGAAACCTTGATTTGGAAAGCGGTGATCTGGCGTGGCAAGCACTTGCCGGGCGCCATTTGGAGAACCTGGGATTTTACCATCCGGAGATGACCCGGATGGACGGGCGGCCTACACCTTCAATGTCGGATACCCCGACAAGTGCAGCGTAAAGCCCGTGGCGTCGACCTCCAGCTCGGCTTGCGCACCAATCGGCAGCGTCGCCTTGGTTGGGCAATGACCGAACGGCAGGCCAGTCACAACGGGAATCGACAGATGCTCGGCCAAGTAATCGCGCATGGCGTCGAAGTCGTAGCCGGCGTCGTAAGGCGTGGTGCGATAGCCGGAAAAATCGCCCAGCACCAGCGCCTGCTGCGCGTCCAGCACACCAGCCTGCTGCAACTGCAGCAGCATGCGCTCGACGCGGTACGGGTGCTCGTTGATGTCTTCGACAAAGAGAATGCCGTCGCGAATGTCCGGCAGATACGGCGTGCCAACCAAACTGCACAGCATGGCCAGATTGCCGCCCCACAGCGTGCCAGCGTATCGGCCGGGGCGCGCACAACCCTGCGGCTGCGGCACGTCCACGCGCAACGAATATGCCGGGTCGCGCAAGATGCCCCAGAAGTGCTCGACCATGAACGGATCGACCGCCTCCAGCCCGAAATCCGAACACACGTGCGGGCCGGCAAACGTCACGCCCCCCGTGGCCGCCAGATACGCCAGCGAGAACACTGTGAAATCGCTGTGGCCGACGATGATGACGTCAGTAGCCTGCGCGCGGCGGCCGATCTCGATGAAGTCGATGTGGTCCAGCAGGCGCGTGAGGCCATAGCCGCCGCGAATGGCCATGGCGATTTCCTGGCCGGTGCCGGTGCCGATCTGGTGCAAGTCCGCCAGCCGTGCCAGTTCTCCGCCGGCAAAGCGCTGGTGCTGGCGCGTCAGGCATTCCTGGTTGACGATCGTGCAGCCCTGCGCTTCCAGGAACGCCACGCCGCGCTCGGCGATGGCCGCATCGTTCGGATAACCAGAAGGCGCAATCAGGCGGACGGCGGTCATGTGGCGGAGGTGGAGTCGTTGGATTCGGTGGAAGCGGGGGTCGTTAGTCGCGCCGCACGTTGGCTGGCGCGGCGCTCGGCGAAGAAGGCACGCAGCATGTCGCCGCATTCCTGCGCGAGCACGCTGCCGGTGATGGCGGTCTGGTGGTTCAGGCGCGTCTCGGCAAACAGGTCGAGGATGCTGCCGGCAGCGCCGGTCTTCGGGTCGGGCGCGCCATAGACGACGCGCGCCACGCGGGCATGCAGCATGGCGCCGGCGCACATCACGCACGGTTCCAGCGTTACGAAGACTTCGCAGTCGGGCAGGCGGTAGTTGCCGAGCTTTTCGGCGGCCTGGCGCAGGGCGCGCATCTCGGCGTGTGCAGATGGGTCGTGCGTGCCGATCGGTGCGTTGTAACCGACGCCGACGATCTCGTTGCCGCGCACGACGATGGCGCCCACGGGCACCTCGCCCTGCCCCCACGCGAACTTGGCCTGCACGAGCGCCTGCTGCATCCAGTAGCCGTCGCGCTCGTGGGCGGACATGTCGGCAGGCGGCGTGAGGACGTGGGGCGTGGTCATGCGGTTCAAGACGGTCCGATCAATCCTGCTCGTGCGGGCGCGCGAGTTTCACGTCGGCCCAGCAGTTCGGGGTTTCGTACAGCACCAGCTTGGACAAACGCAGATGGTGCCCGAACGTGTTGCGGAACACCGGCTCAAGAATGTCGAACGCAACTTGCGCGAGGTTTTCGACCGTGGGCACGTCGTTCAGCACGACGGTCTTGTGACCGCCTTCCATGTCGTTCAGGAATTCAACCAGCTTCGTGTCGCCGCGATAGACGAGGAACGCGTGGTCCCACAGGTCGACGAGGTGCTTGTTGGCGAGCTGCTTGACGTCGCCGAAGTCGAGGATCATGCCGTCGTCGGCGGCCTTGTCGTTGTGCAAGACTTCGCCGGTCAGCGTGAGTTCAAGCTGATAGCGATGGCCGTGCAGGTTGCGGCACTGGCCGGCGTGGCCCGGGATGCGGTGGCCGGCATCGAATTCGAGCCGGCGCGTGATGGAAACGGTCTTGGTCATGGAGCGCAAAGGACAGAGCAGCGGCAGCGTGCACCGCAAAAAACGGCCGGAACGGCTGAAGACAATGCTGCGGCCCGCCTTAGCGGATGCCCAGCATCTTATGGGTTTGCAGCGACAGGCGCCAGCGCGGCCGGCGCTGGCACAGCTCAACGGCGAGCGCCGTATTCTGCCGCGCCAGCGGGCCATCCATGGCCTGCAGGAAGAAATGCTGAAAATCCAGCCGTTCGTATGCGTCGAGGTCCTGCCCGTCTTGCGGGATCACGACCTTCAGCTCATTGCCACGTGTGACGACCAGCTCCGAGCCCATCTTCGGGCTCACGCATACCCAGTCGATGCCGTCAGGCACGGCGATGGTGCCGTTGGTCTCGATGGCGATCTCGAAGCCGCGTGCGTGCAACGCGTCGATCAGCGGTGTGTCCAGTTGCAGCAGCGGTTCGCCGCCGGTACAGATGACGAGCGGCTTGCCACCCGTGGCGTCGGCCGGCCATTCGGCGGCGACGGTGTCGGCCAAAGCCTCTGCGGTGGTGTATTTGCCGCCTTGCGTGCCGTCCGTGCCGACGAAGTCGGTGTCACAGAACTGGCAGACGGCGGAGGCGCGATCGGCTTCGCGCCCACTCCAGAGATTGCAGCCGGCGAAGCGGCAAAAGACGGCTGCACGGCCAGTATTGGCACCCTCGCCTTGCAGCGTGTAGAAGATTTCCTTGACGGCGTAAGTCATGTCTGAACGGTGGCATTCACAGGAAAAACAGCTTAATTCCCGCGCAAACCGTACCAGTGCCCACTAGTGAATAACCCAATATTGTTTCACAAATCGGGCTTCCCCGTTGCCGCTAACCGCAGAAGGACGCCAGCGTCACAAAGGAAAACGTCCCCTCCGGTGTCAACCATGCCGCGAAAATCAGCACGGCGCCCGCCATCGCCAGTGTCCACGCCGCGTATCGCTTGAGGTGCCTGCTCATGCTGGTTGCGCCACGGGCGTGCGCGCCAGTTGGCGATCATCGATTGGCCAGTGCAGCAGCGCGGCCACCACGCCCAGCACCATCGACCCAAGCCAGATCGCGTCGTAGGAATGCAGGCGGTCGTACACCACGCCGCCTAGCCATACCCCCAGGAACGCGCCAATCTGGTGACCGAGGAACACAAAGCCAAACAGCGTGCCGATATAGCGCACCCCAAACACCTGCGACAGCAGCCCGTTGGTGAGCGGCACCGTGCCCAGCCACAGCAGCCCCATCACGATGGCAAAGCCATACAACGTGACCGGTGACAGCGGCAGCAGGATGAACAACGCAATCGCCGCCGTGCGGATCAGGTACAGCAACGACAGCAGAGTCTTGCGCCGGAACAGCCCGCCCAGCGCGCCGCAGTAATACGTGCCGACGATGTTGGCGGCGGCAATCAGCGCCAGCGCCACCATGCCGTGGCGGGCCGTCAGCCCCTTGTCGAGCAGATACGCCGGCATGTGCGCAGCAATGAACGCAAGCTGGAACCCGCATGTCAGGAAACCGAGGTTCAGCAGCCAGAAACCCCGATGTGCAAAAGCTTCGCGGATGGCAGCACCCATGCTCTGATGCGCTTCCTGCGCTGCGGTGCTGGCCGCCTTCTCGCGCAACGGCGCCGCCAGCGGCAGGAACATCGCCATCACCACGGCCATGACAACCAGCGCCGTCACCCAGCCGACGGTGCTCAGCAACCCCTGCGCCGTCGGCACCATGACGAACTGGCCGACACCGCCCACCGCGCCCGCCACACCCAGCGCCCAACTGCGCCGCTCGGGCGGCGTGAGCCGGCTGATCGCGCCATAGACGACGCCAAACGATGTGCCCGATAGCCCCATCCCGATCAATGCGCCGGCCGACAGCGTAAAGTTCAGCGGCGTGCCCGCATGCGCCATCAGCACCAACCCCAGCGCGTAGACCACGATGCCCGCGACCACCACCTTGGCCGCGCCAAACCGATCCGCCAGCATGCCGGCAAACGGCTGCATCACGCCCCAAATCAGGTTTTGCAACGCGATGGCCAACCCGAAGGTTTCGCGCGTCCAGCCGTGGTCCATGGTGATCGGCACCAGAAACAGGCCCTGCACGTGGCGAATGCCCAGCGCCAGCCCGATCACCGCCCCTCCCGCCAATACCGGCAGCCAGGAGGATTGGCTGGGGGATTGCATTAGCGATTTCAATGTCATGAGAGATGCCTCCTTTGCGACTGACATTCCCATCCTGCAAGCGTGCTGCATGTGCATTTGACTGGAATGTCGCCAGATGGCTTATTAAACTTCGCCATATCCGTCTTCTCAATTGATCTTTGAGAACGCCTTACATGAGGAAAACGCATGTCGACCCCCTTGGTTAGGCTGGCCTCCCTGGATTTGCTGCGCGGTTTCGTGGCGGTGGGCCGGCGCATGAGCATCACGCTCGCGGCAGATGACCTGTGCCTGACGCAATCGGCCGTGAGCCGCCAGGTCTCGGCGCTGGAAGAGGCGTTGGGCGTGAAGCTGCTGGTGCGCGGTCACCGCTCGATCGCCTTTACGCCCGAGGGCGAGCGCCTGTTCCGCAGCGCCGACAGCGCCGTGCAGCAGTTGCAGGACGCCATCGGCGCGATCCGCGTGGCGGCCGAGCGCCGGCCTGTGACGATCACTGCCAGCATCGGCGTGACGGGCCTGTGGCTGCTGCCGCGCCTAGCGCGCTTCCAACTGCAATATCCCGACATCGACGTGCGCGTGGCGACCAACAACCGCCTCGTCGATCTGAAGAACGAAGGCATTGAACTCGCCATCCGCTACTGCCCGCCGGGCGATGCGCCGCCCGGTGCGACCCGGTTGTTTGGCGAAACGGTGGCGCCGGTCGCGCATCCATCGCTGGGGCTGCGGTCGCTCGATTCCGCCGATGCGCTGGCCGGCCTGACGCTGCTCGACTTTGACGACCGCGATCTGCGCCGCCCGTGGCTCCAATGGACCGACTGGCTGGCGGCCGCCGGCTGGAGCCACGCCAAACCGCGCACCGTGCTGCGCTTCAACCAGCACGACCAGATCATTCACGCAGCGGTGGCGGGCCAGGGCATCGCGCTCGGCCGGCTGGAGCTGATTGCGCCGCTGCTGGCCGACGGCCGGCTGGTGACCATTCCGACCGCAGCGCCCGGCGTGCACAACACGCATGCGTACTGGCTGATCCAGCCCGAGCCCAACCCGCGCCGCGATGTTCGCGATGTGGCAGCGTGGATCTGTTCCGAGGCCGCAGCCCAGGTTTCGCATGCGCTGAGTGCATCCGAACTTGCATGAAAGGCGTTTGAGCCCATGCAGCGGCACTGACAGCACTCGACCTGCCCGCCGACGCCATCCTCGCCGAAGCGCGGTCCGATGCCAGCAAACTCCGCCTGCGCGAACAAACACGCACGGCGCAGATTCGTGGCATCTTTGGCGCTCCCACGTTCTTTGTCGGCGACGCGATGTTCTGGGGCAATGACCGCCTGGACGACGCACTCGCCTGCGCCGCAGCATTGCAGTCCAATCCCCATCCCAACCCACTGCACACCGGATAGCCCATGACGACCCAGACTGAAAAAGCCAACGCCTTTCGCGCGCTGCACGAGCGCAGCGGCACCTTCGTCATCCCCAACCCGTGGGACCCCGGTTCGGCGCGGCTGCTCGCGTCGCTGGGTTTCGAGGCGCTGACCAGCACCAGCGCCGGCTTCGCCTTCTCGCGTGGGCTGCCCGACTATGGCGTGGGCCGCGATGCCATCCTCACGCACGTGGCCGACCTTGCCGCCTCCACCGATCTGCCCATGGCGGCCGATCTGGAGAACGGCTTTGGCGATGACCCGAAGACGGTGGCTGACACCATCCGCCTGGCCGGCGCCACCGGCATCGTCGGGGGCTCCATCGAAGACGCCACCGGCCGTGCCGATGCGCCCATCTACGCGCTCGAAGCCTCGGCTGAACGCGTGCGCGCCGCCGTGGAAGCCGCGCGGTCGCTCCCCTTTCATTTCACGCTCACCGCCCGCGCAGAAAACCACCTGCACGGCCGCAACGATTTGGCCGACACCATCCGCCGCCTGCAAGTCTTCCAGGAGGCCGGCGCCGACGTGCTCTACGCGCCGGGACTGAAGACGCGCGAAGAGATCGCCACCGTGCTGCGCGAAATCGATCGCCCGCTCAACGTGCTGATGGGCTTTGCCGACGGCAACCTGAGCGTGGCCGAGCTGGCGGAGCTGGGCGTCAAGCGCATCAGCGTGGGCGCGACGCTGGCCCGCGTTGCAATGGGTGCCTTCCAACGTGCCGCAGAGGAATTGCGGACCACGGGCACCTTCGCCTTTGCGCGCGACGCGGCAAGCGGGGCCAAGCTCAATAGCCTCTTTGCGCCGTTCGCCTGAAGTACGCTGCCGTCATTCCAGGGCGATAAGCTGCACACATCGCCCTGGCGTGAAATGAACCATGAGCCTCACCCGACCCGAAGCCGCACGCTCCAGCAGCCTGCGCCAGATTCCCGCCGGCATCTGGGTGCTCGGCTGCGTCAGCCTGCTGATGGATATCGCCTCCGAGATGATCCACAGCCTGCTGCCGCTGTTCATGGTGTCGGCGTTGGGTGCCAGCGCATTGACGGTCGGCCTGATCGAAGGGCTTGGCGAATCGACCGCGTTGATCGTCAAGGTCTTCTCCGGCACGCTGAGCGATTACCTCGGCAAGCGCAAGGGCCTCGCGGTGTTCGGCTATGCACTGGGCGCGCTCTCGAAACCGCTGTTCGCCATCGCGCCCTCCACCGGCGTCGTGCTGACGGCGCGCTTGCTGGATCGCGTTGGCAAGGGCGTGCGCGGTGCACCGCGCGATGCGCTGGTCGCCGATATCACGCCACCCGACCTGCGCGGCGCGGCGTTCGGGTTGCGCCAATCGCTCGATACCGTGGGGGCATTTCTCGGCCCGCTTCTGGCCGTTGGGTTGATGCTGCTGTGGGCGGGTAACTTTCGCGCCGTGTTCTGGGTGGCGGTGGTGCCGGGGCTGCTGTCGGTGGCGCTGCTGGCGTTCGGCCTGCACGAACCGGAAACCCACGACGGCACCCGGCGCACCAACCCGATCCGCCGTGACAGCCTGACGCGGCTCAGCGGCGCGTACTGGTGGGTCGTGATGATCGGCGCGGTCTTCACACTCGCGCGCTTTTCCGAAGCGTTCCTGGTGCTACGCGCGCAGCAAGGCGGCATTCCCGTCGCGCTGGTGCCGCTGGTGATGGTGGCCATGAACGTGGTCTATTCGCTGACGGCCTACCCATTCGGCAAGCTCTCCGACCGCGTGAGTCATACGCGGCTGCTGGCGCTTGGGCTGATCGTGTTGATCGCCGCCGATCTTGTGCTCGGCATGTCCGACCACTGGGGTGTGGTCATTGCGGGGGTGGCGCTGTGGGGTGTCCACATGGGCATCACGCGGGGCCTGCTGGCAACCATGGTGGCCGATACGGCGCCGGCGGATCTGCGCGGCACCGCTTACGGCATGTTCAACCTGGTGAGCGGGTTGGCCATGCTGCTGGCCAGCATCCTGGCAGGCTTGCTGTGGGACAAGCTGGGTGCGCCCGCCACGTTTCACGCGGGCGCTGCGTTCTGCGTGCTCGCGCTCGGCTTGCTGGGGATGCGCCGCCCGCACTCCGTCAGATAGTTCTATTTGCCGGCGATGGCCCTCAGCGCGTGTTCCTCGGTATTCGTATTGATCTGCACCCACAGCGGCAGGTGGTCTGAGAGCTGATACGTCATCGCCTGCTTGGTCAGACGCGGAAACAGCGGCGTGTGATCGCCCTGATAGAAATCGAGCACGCCGCCTGCGTTGGTAAAGCTCTCGGGGTACTCGGGCAACTGCAGGATCTGGTCGTAGCGCTTGTTCTTCTCCAGGTTGCTGCCGAATGTGCCGCGTAGCAGCTTGTCCGGCACGCGCAGCCCGTGCGCAGTCAGCGCCTTGAACAGCGTGCTTCTCTCGTTGGGGATGTTGAAGTCGCCCATGACGATCAGGTCTTTGCCGTCGGTGTCTTTCTCCTGCGCCTTGTCGTGCACCCACTGCGCCAGCGCTTCGATTTCCGGCAGACGCTCGCGCTCGCTGCCGCCCCAGCGGATATGCGCGGCAATGCAGACGAAATCGAAATTGCCCGAGCGGAACGACGTCAGATACGGGCTGCGCCACCACGAGATGTCCGACAGATACTCCGCCCCGCGCTTCGTACGCGGCGCCTGTGCCTCGGCGGCCAGGCCGTTGAAGGTCACCGCGCGGCGGTCGTAGATGAAGGCGATGCGTTCGCGGTTGCCGCCGGCATCGGCAATGGCATCGGAATACACAGCATGCCAGTCCGGCCCGAGGATACCGAGCACGCGCTTGAGATCGCCCAGGTTGTCGCGCACCTCTTGCACGCCAATCAGATCGAACTGCCGCAGGATCTCGGCGATGTAGTACAGGGCGGTTTTTGTGCGCGGCTTCTTGCCAAATTCGCGGATGTTCCAGGTGGCGATGTTCAGCGTTTCATCCAGCTTGGAGGACGGAATCTTCGCCTGCGCGATGCGTGCGCGCAGTTCCAGCAGGCCGCGCGCAATTTCGGGGGTGACGTCGTCGTAGTTCATGGCGGCTCCGAAGTTTGGGAGCCCGCCACTCTAGCCAGCGAGCGTGTCGCCGACTGCTACGTTAGGTGACAGCCTGATGCGTGCGGAACCAGTCGACCAGGAAGTCGAGCATCGCCCGCAGCGCCGCCGGCATCTGTCTGCGCGAACTGTAGACGCCGTGAATGCCCATCGCCTGCGGCAGCTGATCGGACAACAGGCGTACGAGCTGGCCGCTGGCGACGAGCGGTGCGGCGGCGTACGCGGGCTGCAGCGCGATGCCTGCGCCCTCCTTTGCGGCGGCCAGCAACGCCATCGATTCATTCGCGCTCAGGTTGCCGCCCACCGGCACGTCCGACGGTGTGCCCGTCTTCGCGTCCGTGAACTTCCACAGGCTCTTGCCGAAGTACGAATACGTCAGGCAGTTGTGTACGGCCAGGTCTTGCACGCGGCGCGGCGTGCCGTGTGCGGCAAGGTAAGACGGCGCCGCCACGACCACCGAATCGCACGTGCCGAGCGGCCGTGCGATCAGGTTCGGGTCCAGATCGTTGGTGATGCGCACGGCCAGGTCGATGCGCTCTTCCACGAGATTGATCGTGCGGTTGTCGATGACCAGGTCTACGGCAGTTTGCGGATAGCGCCGCAGATACGCCGTCACCGCCGCGCCCAGCACCTGCTGCGCGAGCGACTGCGCGCAGGCGATGCGCAGCAGGCCTCGCGGCGTATCGGCGTCGGGGCCTTCCGTCGCGGCCATCTGCGCGGCGATTTCAAGCATCTGGCGGCAGCGCGCGAGTGTCGCCTCGCCGGCAGGTGTCAGGCCGATGCGGCGCGTGGTCCGGTGCAGCAGGCGCGCGCCGGACCAATCCTCCATCTGCGCCAGATAGCGCGTGACCATGGCGCGCGACATGTCGAGCCCTTCAGCGGCGGCGCTCAAGCTACCGCGCTCGACAATCGCGACAAACACTTCGGCAGAGGTAATTCGATCCATGCGGGCGATCCATATTTGATCGATTGGCGAAACAAATATGCGCATCTTAGGTGGTTTTTCGATCGAATCAAGCAACCTACAGTAGGGGCACCGTTGCAACCCATCCGACCGGAGAATCTGATGCCCCTGATCCGCACCCTGCTTGCCGCCGGCCTTATTAGCGCTGGCCTCGTCGCTCATGCCGCCCAGGCAGCCACTGCCGCCCCGCTGCACCTGGAGGTCTACAACCCGGGCGAGAAAGGCATCTTCCCGGTGTCGTCGGCAATCATTACGGGCGCGCACGAGGCCATCCTCATTGACGCGCAGTTCCAGCGCAGCGACGCGCAAACACTCGTGCAAAAGCTCCAGACCAGCGGCAAGACGCTGACCACGGTCTATATCAGCCACAGCGATCCGGATTACTACTTCGGGCTCGACGTCATCCATGCTGCCTTCCCGAAGGCGAAGATCGTTGCCACGCCGCAGACCGTGGCGGCCATCCAGGCATCCATGCAGGGCAAGCTCGCCTATTGGGGGCCGATCCTGAAGGACAATGCGCCCAAGGCCCTGGTGCTGCCCGACGTGTTGCCGGCTGACCATCTGACGCTGGAAGGCCGCACGATCGAGATCCAAGGCTTGAACGGCCCGAACCCGGCGCGCACGTATCTGTGGATTCCGTCGATCAAGACCGTGGCCGGTGGCGTGGTGGTCTTCAATGGCGATCATGTCTGGGTGGCCGACACGCAAACGCGCGAATCCCGCCTGGGCTGGTTGCAGACGCTGGACAACATCACCGCACTCAAGCCGACGACGGTGGTGCCCGGCCACTTTACCGGCGCGATGCCCAAGGGGCTGGAGGCCGTCCGCTTTACGGCCGATTACCTAAAGACGTTCGAGGCGCAAGCTGCGAAGGCCAATACTTCGGTGGAAGTGGTCAAGGCGATGAAGGCGGCGTACCCGACGCTAGCTGGTGATGCGTCGCTGGAGTTGAGCGCCAAGGTCATCAAGGGCGAAATGAAGTGGCCGCAATAACCAAGGACTCAGGAATTGCCATGACGACGTTGCTGACGTTGCCGATGTTGCATTACATCTACGACCCACTGTGCGGGTGGTGCTACGGCGCCGCGCCGCTGGTAGCAGCCGCGCGCACCGTGCCGGGCCTGACGGTCGCGTTTCACGGTGGCGGCATGCTGGCGGGTGCCAATCGTCGCGCGGTCACGCCGCAATGGCGCAGCTATGTGATGCCGCACGACCACCGCATCGCCCAGTTGAGCGGTCAGCCTTTCGGCGAACCCTACTTTGAAGGCCTGCTGCGCGACACCAAGGCGGTGATGGATTCGGAGCCGCCTATTACGGCCGTACTCGCGGCGGAAGCGCTTGGCGGGCGCGGGCTGGACATGATCCATCGCGTTCAGCGCGCGCATTACGAAGAAGGTCGGCGTATTGCCGATGTGCCTGTGCTGCGTGAGTTGGCAGCGGAGATGGGCCTGTCACCCGAGGCATTCGATGCGGAATATGCGCGGCAAGCCGGCGCGCTCACGCAGCAGCACATCACGGAGAGCCGGCAGTGGCTGGATCGCGTGGGCGGTCAGGGTTATCCGACGTTTGCGCTGGAGGATGCGGAAGGCCGCGTGGGCGTCATCGATGTCGGCCCGTGGCTCGGCCGCCCCGAGCAGTGGGCGCAGGCCCTGGCACAGCACGTCGGCGCACCAGCCCCGGTGGGTGAAGCTGACGGGCCTGTCTGCAGCCCCGATGGCTGCGCCTGACGCGTAACCGCTGGTCGGCCTTATCAGCCTTTGAGTGGCCAGCGGCCCAACTCGTCGTACCGCGTCTTGCCAAGCCAGCTATGGATGAGGACGAACTCGCGCATCGTCCAGGTGACGGGTTCGACGGCTTTCGGCGCGAAGCCGCCACGGTCGTACAGCAACGTGATGTGCGGCTTGAAATGCCCGTGTGGTACGGGCAGGCCGGCGCGCTGCAGCGCCTCACCCAACGCCGCCTGAAACGCCATCAATCCGGCGATGCCCTCGCCGCCATGACCGCCCAGGAGCACGAAGGGCCGATGGTCGCGTCGACCATGAAAGCTCACCACCTGGTCGAAGGCAACGTCAAATGGGGGCCGCACAAGGCCATCTGCCGCCTGCCGCGCCCGCGCAACGAGATCCTCCGGCGGCGGTTGAACAAAGTCGCCCAGGTGATGCAGCGTGACATGCAGGCGCTCCGGGCGCAGCGCCTTCCCTTTGAACCCGACCACCGGCCGTAACTGGTCGACCAACTGCGCAATGCGCGTTGCCGTATCGGCATCGGGCTTGATGGCCAGAAACACGCGATGCGCGGGCAACTGTGGTGTGGCTTCGAATCCGGGAAGAGTGAGTTGTGTCACGGCGATGTCGTTAAACGCCGGCTGGCGATCCCTCCATTATCGATGTCAGCGTGACGTCTCGCTGAAAGTCCTGCTGACCGCGCCCAAAAACAACGCCCGGCGGGCGAGCCTGCCGGGCGTTGTTTCTCTCGATGTGACGCAGCGATCAGATGTCGAAGAACACCGTCTCCGCGCCGCCGTCGGGCGTGTCCTGCAGGCGCACGTCGAAGGTGTAGACGACTTCGCCATTGCGTTCGCTGCGCTGGGCAATCAGCGTCTTGCGGCGGACTTCCCATTCGATGCCGTTGAGCACGGAATCGGTGCCGTTGGCCGCGGCCTCGTCGCTGAAGTACACACGCGTGTGCAGACCCAGGTTGATGCCGCGCGCAAACAGCACCATGCAAATGTGCGGCGCTTGCATCGCACCCGCACGCCCCGCGACCGCACCTGGCTTGATGGTCTCGAAGCGATAGACGCCCGTGTCGAAATCAGCGCCCGCGCGACCCCAGCCACGGAAGGCGGTGTCGACGGGTTTGTCCTGACGGTCTGCCGGGTGGGCATATTTGCCCTCGGCGTTGGCTTGCCAGATTTCGATCAGCACATCGCGCACGAGCGAGCCAGAGCCATCGTATACGCGGCCTTCCAGCGCGATGCGCTCGCCGCGCGTGGCGGGCGTGGTCAGCACGTTGCCGAACTCTTTCTCGTAGATGTCGAAACCGGCTTGGCGCGGGGCGAGGCCGATATGCACGTACGGGCCGCCCGTTTGCGAGGCGGTTTCGTTGAAGTGCGCGAACGGAGGCGTCAAGGTTGACGTCGAGGCCGCAGCCTGCGCGCGTTCCAGCGATGCTTGAAGCGTGGTCGTGGTCATCACTTGGCTCCTTGCAGGGCATTCTCGAAATGCGTGGCGCGGCGGCCGCGCAGCGTGATGTCGAAGCGATAGCAGCGCGCATCGAGCGGCACATGGTTGGCCGTGTCGAGCAGCGCGATCAGGCCGCGCACCTGCTCTTCGCTGGGGATGGTCTTGATGATCGGGCACTGCGCAATCATCGGATCGCCCTCGAAGTACATCTGCGTGATCAGGCGTTGCGCCCAGCCATCGCCCGAGAGCGAGTAATGGATATGCGACGGGCGCCAGTCGTTGATGCGGTTGCGCCAGGGGTACGGGCCGGGCTTGATGGTGCGATAAACGTAGTAGCCGTTGGCGTCCGTCAGCATGCGGCCGCAGCCGCCAAAGTTGGGGTCGATGGGCGCGATGTACTGGTCTTTCTTGTGCCGATAGCGGCCGCCGGCGTTGGCCTGCCACACCTCCACCAGCGCGTTCGGCACGGGGCGGCCGAATTCGTCACGCACATAGCCGTGGACGATGATGCGCTCGCCGATCGGCAGGCCTTCCTTGGCGTAGTTGAGGATGAGATCGTTGTCGAGCGCGCCGAGGTCGTCTGGCAGGAACACTGGCGCGGTGGTTTCCGACAGCGTGTTGAGCGTGGAGATGAGCGCGTTGCGCGGCGAGCGCAGCACGCTGGTCTTGTAGACGGGGGTGAGTGCGGGCGGATGCTGCGCGGTGTCGCGCTGGGCAAATTCGCCGGTGCCGGAAAGCGGCAGGGTCATGGGGGCGTCTCCTTGTGAAATCTTGAGCAGGACTCACGGTGGACTATATGGCCGACAAAAAGTGAAGTAAATTGACTTCTGATCGAAAAATCAATAACTCCAAGTTATGGAAAAACTCCTGTCGGGCGACCTGCCCTCCCGCATTCGCTTCCGCCACCTGAGCTGCTTTGTCGCCATCGCGCAGGAGCGCAATCTACGGCGCGCAGCCGAGCGGTTGCATCTGAGCCAGCCGGCGGTGTCGAAAACGCTCGGTGAACTGGAAGCGCTGGCCGGCGTGCAACTGGTCGAGCGCGGGCGGCACGGCGCACGGCTGACGGCCGCTGGCGAGCAGTTCCTGCGGCACGCTGTGGGGGTGACGCAGGCGCTGGAATCGGCCACCGCCGCGCTGATGGGTTCGGGCGATGCAGCCGCACCGGTCGTGCAGGTTGGCGCCCTGCCCACAGTAGCGAGCAGCCTGCTGCCCCAGGCAATTGCTCGCCTGCATGCGCAGCGCCCGAATGCCGGCGTGCGGTTGCGCACTGGCACCAATATCGAACTGCTGTCGGCACTGAAGGCGGGCGAGCTCGACTTCATCGTCGGGCGCATGGCCGAGCCCGACGCCATGCAGGGCCTGTCGTTCGAACTGCTGTATGCCGAGCCGCTGGCGCTGGTTGTACGGCCCGGGCATCCGCTGCTTGCGCAGCCGGGGGCATCGGCGTCATTGCAGGCGGTGCTCGACTATCCGCTGGTGATCGCTACATCGGGCACAGTGCCACGCCATCACACCGAGGCGCTGTTCCAGACACACGGGCTGCGCCTGCCGACGGGTATCACGGAAACGCTGTCGGTATCGGTTGCGCGGTTGCTGGCGTGCCGCTCCGATGCCGTGTGGATCACACCCGAGCGCGCCGCGCGCGATGATCTGGCGCATGGCGGGTTGGTCCGCCTGGACATCGCAACGTCAGGCACCAAAGAGCCTGTTGGCCTCCTGCGCCGCAGTGCCAGCACGCCCACTGAACTGGCCAGCGCATTCATGGAAATGCTGACCGATCTGGCACAGGCGGCCTAGAAAGCAAAATGCCGACCCTAAGGCCGACATTTTTCGTTGAGCGTCGGTGGCAGGATCAACGATGCGAGAGCTCAGGCTCCTCGGCCTCGTCGAAGACGCTTCGATTGGTCTGCCTCAGCAGTTGGCTTGTGATGGCCCCAGCGGTCATCGAGCCGTTGACGTTGAGCGCGGTGCGGCCCATGTCGATCAGCGGTTCGATGGAGATCAGCAACGCCACGAGCGTCACGGGCAGGCCCATCGCCGGCAGCACGATCAATGCGGCGAAGGTGGCCCCACCGCCAACCCCGGCC
>Ga0207690_10001080_pt1 | contig 17433 bp, 11 predicted proteins | sample KBSC23metaG_FD_184315 | JGI IMG/M metagenome (GOLD analysis project Ga0207690, IMG submission 184315) | Corn rhizosphere microbial communities from Kellogg Biological Station, Michigan, USA - KBS C2-3 metaG (SPAdes) (version 2) | ecosystem: Host-associated > Plants > Roots > Rhizosphere > Soil ...
GTATCGTTATATCGCAGGCCAGCCAGACCGAGCGTGTCCTCGCCCCATGGCCGGCGGCATCCCTCAATGCCACCGGAGTGATCGACATGTCGAACTGCAAAGTCTACGGAACCGAACGGGATACCGGCCCCGGCGAACTGGCTGCCCTGGCCGCACGCGACCGCGTCAACAAGGCGCACGGCACCTGGGCCGTCACGCTGGCCTACAACAGTGGGACGACCGCTGCGGTCTACACCTCCGCAGTGGCGACTGCGGACCAGCTGCAAAAGGCCTTCGAGGCCGTATTCCCGCAGTACAACGTGGTCGGCTACTGAGCCGGCAACCGCATCGACCTGGGCGCCGGCACGCCAGCCGGGCCGGCCATCCAGCGCGTCGAACTGCCTTGCGGCCGTGATGTCCGGATCCCCGGAGGCCGTCCGGTTTGCCGGAAAAAGTCGACTGCGAAACGTTTGCGCTCAAGCTTTTCCCGGCTGATCCGTTGTTAACGCGACTGACGAGCCCCCAGGAAAAAAAATGAGAGCGTCTGCGCCCCTGTCTGAAGTTTCTCCATCTCCAACGAGCCTTGGTACGCGGCTGGCCGCGATTGGCCTGATCGCGCTGGTCCTGGTGTTCGGCATGTTTGCGCTGGCGATTTCGCAATCGAGCCTGCGCATGCTGGAGGCCAACACGCAATCGGCCATGCACGATCAGGAAGCTGCCATGCGCGACATGATCGGCCTGTTCGACGGCGCCATGCGCACCGAGGCCGACCGATTCCTCACCGCCTTTGCCGATGCCGCGCCCGGCCCCTACAGCGTGGACCCGACGCAGACCGTGGAAGTGGCCGGTAAGCCCACGCCCACCTTCAAGAGCGGCAATGGCGAAATGGTGCTGAACCTCAACTTCACCGTGCCGGACAAGTTCTTCGCGCGCACTGGCGGCACCATCGCCACCGTGTTCGCCCGCACGGGGGATGATTTCGTGCGTGTGACCACCTCGCTCAAGAAGGAAAACGGCGAACGCGCCATCGGCACGCTGCTCGATCGCGCCCACCCGAGCTACAAGGCCCTGATGGCGGGCGAGCCGTTCCGCGGCCTGGCGTGGCTGTTTGGCGTGCCCTACATGAGCAAGTACGAACCCGTGCGTGACGCGTCGGGCAAGGTGATCGGCGCGCTCTATGTGGGCGTGGATGTGCGCTCGGAGCTGGCGCTGCTCAAGGACAAGATCCGCTCGCACGGCATCGGCCAGACCGGTGGCTATTTCGTCATCGACGGTAAGCCCGGCGCCGACCAGGGCAAGGTGCTGATCGACCGTAACCAGGGCCGCGAGGGCAAGAACCTGCTCGACGCCAAAGATGCCGGCGGCCAGACCTGGGTGCGCGAGATGATCGCGCGCAAGGACGGCACGCTGCGCCACACGTTGGCCGACACGGAAGGCGGCACCACGCGTGAGCGCCTGACCGTCTTTACGCAGTATCCGGATTGGCAGTTGGTGATTGCCGGCACGGCTTATGTGGATGAGCTTGAAGCGGATCTCGTTGCCGCCCGCAACCGCTTCCTGCTGCTGGGTCTCGCGCTGGGTGCACTGCTGGCCGGCGGCCTGTACTGGATGCTGCGCCGCGCCGTCAGCACGCCGCTGATCGAAGTGGTGAACGCGGCCCAGCGCGTGGCCGCCGGCGATCTCACGCATCGCCTGCCCACCACCCGCCGCGACGAAATCGGCCAGGTGATGCGCGCGCTGAATGGTGTGGGCGATGGCCTGACGGGCATCGTCGACAAGGTGCGCGCGAGTGCGTCGACCATCGCTTCGAGCACCGGCCAGATCGCGGCCGGCAATGCGGATCTTTCCGCCCGCACCGAAGCGCAGGCCGGCAACCTGGAGCGCACGGCATCGAGCATCGAAGAACTGGCCGCCACCGTGCGCCAGAACGCCGAGAGCGCCCATCACGCGCACGACATGGTGCAGTCCGCCAGCGAGGCGGCCAATGCCGGTGGCCACACCGTCGAGCGATTGGTCGGCACCATGTCGGGCATTCACGCCACGGCGCAGAAGATTGCCGACATCACCGGCATCATCGACGGCATCGCGTTCCAGACCAACATCCTGGCGCTGAACGCCGCCGTGGAGGCCGCACGCGCAGGTGAACAGGGCCGCGGCTTTGCCGTGGTGGCCGGCGAGGTGCGCAGCCTCGCTCAGCGCAGCGCGGCCGCCGCCAAGGAGATCAAGGAACTCATCAGCCGCTCGGTCGAGGAAGTGCAGGCTGGCAACGAAGCCGCTCGCGGAGCCGGCGACGCCATGCAGGACATCGTCACGCGCGTGGAACGCATCGCCGGCCTGATGGGTGAGATCAGCCACGCCTCGCGCGAGCAGTCGCAGGGTATCGAAGAGGTCAACCGCGCGGTCACGTCGATGGACGAAGTGACGCAGCAGAACGCCGCGCTGGTCGAAGAAGCCGCCGCCGCCGCCGAGAGCCTGCGCCAGCAAGCCCAGGAACTGCGCGGCGCGGTGGATGTGTTCCGGCTGGTCTGAGCTGGTTGCACCGGTTGCGCGGGGCGAAATGTCACGAATGAATGGCGCGGCGTTGCAATCCGTACAGGGTTGGACGGGTAATCGTGCAAACCTGTACCGGGCGGAACCTGACTCGCGCGGAAGACTCGCAACATGGAACCCGCTCAGGCGCCGCCATCCATGTCCCCCGCAAATCAAGCTTCCCACTCCGTCGTCGCCGTTGACGACCACCCGATCGTTCTGGAGTCCATCCAGGCCCTGCTCGCCGGGGCACCGCACCTGCAGCTCGTGGCCACGGCGGCGGATGGTGCGCAGGGGCTTCAGTTGATTCGCTCGGCGCGCCCGAAGCTCGCCATCGTCGATATCAATCTGCCCAGCCTCGACGGTCTGGAGCTTGTGCGCCGTGTCCGCGCACAGCGCCAGGACATCGGCCTCGTCGTGACCTCCGCGCAAACCACCGGCAACGAGGCCCGGCTGGCCTTCCTGGCCGGCGCCAACGCCTACGTACCGAAATCGGAAGCGACGTCTGTGCTGACGGCGGCGCTCCTGCTGGCGGCACGCGGCTATCTGTCGTTTCCCCTCTCCGCGATGGGTGCGTCGGAAGGGGCTGGCCTCGCCACGCTCACCCAGCGCGAAATGCGCGTGAACCAACTGCTGGCCGAAGGCCATCGGAACACCGAGATCGCCCGGCGCCTCGGCATCTCCCCCAAGACAGTCTCGACCTTCAAGCACCGTATCTCCAAGAAGGTCGGACTCCCCGCCTGATCGATCGGCGCATCGCGCGCAAAAAAAAAAGAGACCGCCGTCTGAGGCGGTCTCTTAAAGTCGATATGAAGCTGTGAAACTGTCATTCAAGCTTCGGGCTGAATCATAATCGAAAATCGATGCGCTCCAATATTTTAATTTTTATCATCAATTGGATGGCTTTGTGAATTCAATGGATTGCCCCTTGTAAGGGGTGGGATTACGTCGCAGTAAGCTACGCTTACTGAGTGCGGTGATAGAATGTAAGTTACTGATTAATATGCATAATTTTTTAATCAAGGCTTAGGTTTCATATTTACCACAGCGCTATTTCTTCAATTGTTAGATGGGTGATGCCGGAATACATAATGGCCACCGATCGCAAATCCTTGCGATAGTGTTTTTCAAGGAAAACGATATGAAGATCAAGCTGTTTGCGGCCGCTGCCGCAGCCCTGGTTTCGGCTGGCGCATTTGCTCAATCGAGCGTGAACCTGTACGGCGTGGTCGACGCTGGTGTGGAGTGGGTGAACAAGGCGCCGGGCAATGGCGGTTCGCGCACGGCCGTGCAATCGGGCAGCGAGATGTCTGGCTCGCGTTGGGGTCTGCGCGGCGTTGAAGACCTGGGCGGTGGCCTGAAGGGCATCTTCAACCTGGAAAGCGGCTTCACCCTCGATGATGGCCGTATGGGCCAGAACAACCGCCTGTTCGGCCGCGCTGCCTACGTTGGTCTGCAAGGCCAGTGGGGTCAGCTGACCCTGGGTCGCCAGACGAACCTGCTGTACGACTTCACGGCCAAGTACGACCCGATGGCGCTGACGTCGCGCTACTCGATCCTGTCGCAGGACGCAGCCATGGGCGGCCGTGCTGACAACGCCGTGAAGTACGTCGGTACGTTCGGCGGCCTGACAGCTTCGGCGCTGTACTCGACGCGCAATGAAGGCCAAGAAGTGGCCGGCAACAACAAGGTCGGTCGCGAATGGAGCGCTGGCCTGAACTACGCCGCAGGTCCGTTCTCGGTTGGTGCTGTGTATGACCAAACGAATAGCGACAACGTCCTGACCGCAGCCAACAAGCAGCAACGCGCTACGGTTGCCGGCACCTATGCATTTGGTCCGGCCAAGCTGTTCGCTGGTTACCGTTGGTCCAACGCGAGCGCCGCCATTGTTGCTTCGACGGCAAATACGCGCTCCAACCTGTACTGGCTGGGTGCTGGCTACCAAGCCACGCCGGCGCTGAGCCTGACGGGCGCAGCCTACTACCAGCAGGACAAGGGCAGCGCTACCGGCAGCCCGTGGCTGTTCGTGGTGGGCAGCGACTACGCTCTGTCCAAGCGCACGGATGCCTACCTGAACCTGGCTTATGCGAAGAACAGCAGCGGCTCGGCACTGGGCGTGGCTGGTATGGGTGACGTGTACACGGTCCCCGCAGTTGGCACCACTCCGGCAGAAAGCAGTAACCAAATGGGTGCCATGGTCGGTATCCGCCACAAGTTCTAATCGACTCACGTCGGTTGCTTGAACAAAAAACCCGGGCCTTTCGGTCCGGGTTTTTCTTTGCCCGCTCGATGAGCGCTCAGATCAGTGCAGCATCACGCGCCGCACCAGCGCCACCAGCGGCCGCCGGATCGAGCGCTCGAAGCCGGGGCGCAGCCGCAACGGCTTGAGCCACATCTTGGCCGCCATGTCGAGCGGCAGATACGAGCGCACCAATGCGCTCACGCGCGAATTGAGCGCACGCACGTCGGCTTCGGGCACGTCTTCCTGATGGCGTTCAATGCGCAGCACGTTGCGCAGGGCGATCATCGAGTCTTCATTCTTGATTTCGCGCAGGCGCGAGGCGAGGGCCTTCAGCACGCGCGCACGGCCCACGCCCTCTTGCGCATTGCACTCGTTGAAGAAGCGGAAGAAGTGTTTGTAGTGCCGGACTTCATCGGCCGAGATGCGGCTGGCCAGGTCGCGCAGCACGGGCTCGTCGGTATCGGCGGCAGCTTGAGCGATGGCGCGGTAGAAGGTGGCGGTGCCCATCTCGACCACGCAGCGCGCGACCATCTCCAGCGCTTGCGTGGGCTCGAATTGGTCGACCGAGCAGGTGACGGAGTATTCGTCGAAGAAGCGGGCGTAGCCGCGTTCCCAGTCGAACTCGGGCCAGGCGGTTTCGACGTAGCGGCGCAGTGCGCGGCCGTGCTGGAGTTCTTCGTGTTCCCAGTGGTGGATCAGCCAGTGCGCGGTTTCGGGGCGATCGGCGTAGTACTGGGCGAGGTTGCCGGCGTAAAGATCGGAACCGCTTTCGACGAACGAGGCGCTGGCGACCAGGTAGAACAGCGTGTGGTTCTCGCGCACGCGTGCGACGTCGATGCGGTCGTAGGCGATCTCTTGGATCGACCACGGCATGCGCTCCGCGGATGATGTTTCCAGATGAACCTGTGACAAGGCGCTTCCTCCATTGACGATCTCGCAAAAAGCGGGCCGCCTCTATCATGAGAATGAAACATCACGTCTCAGCTTTCAAGACAGATGTGCGCGAGCAAAGGTTCCTAAAAGCAATCTTCTGCGTACAAAGTGGCGAAATCGTTATGACGATTGCGTCACCTTGGTGGGGCGGGTCCGTTCCGCAGCGGTGGGTACGGGGCGCGTCTGCGCGTGCCGCAAGCCGTAGGTGAAGGCCGCGAGCGCAACCAGGGCGGCGGCCACCATCGCCCATTCGACTGCTGCGTAGCCGCCCGTGGCCCGCCAGAGCAGGGCGCCCAGCCAAGGGGCGCTGGCCTGGGCCAGCAGCACGGGCGTCATCATCAAACCGTTGAGCGTGGCGTACTGGCTGCGCGAGACCAGCTCCGGCATCGCAATCGCACGCATCATGGTGTTGATGCCATTGGCCGCGCCATAGACGAGCGCAAACACGATCAGCAATGGCCCGCTGGAGAGCGCCAGCAACACGAGCGCGCCTGCCATGGCGATGTACGTCCACGGCGCGATGCGTACCGGGTGGGCCGGGCGTGAGCGCATCATCGCCAGGCGGCCGAGCACCTGGGCCGGGCCGATAAGCGCAGCAATCAGCAACTGGCGGCTGGTCGGCACGCCTTTCTCGCTCAGCAGCGGAATCAGGTGCGCGCCCAGCACGGTGGCGATCAGGCTGACGGCCACGAAGGCCAGCACCACGGCCCAGAACACCGGCATGCGCAGCGCCGTGCGCCACGCGGAGGCGTGGATCGGCGCGGCGTCATCGACGACGGTGGCGTACGCATGAGCGGGCGGCCGCACGCGCAGCCGGAGATGGATCGGCAGGCAGATCAGCACCTGCGCCAGCGCAAACACCTGCAGCGTGTGGCGCCAGCCGATATGCTCCACGCCCCAGTGCGCAAGCGGAATGCACACCGTGCTGGAGAACCCGGCAATCAACGTGAGGCCGATAATGGGGCGCTGGTACGCATCGCCAAATGCTTGGCGTAGCACCACGAAGGCGGGATCATAGAGCGTGGTGGCCATCGCCACGCCCATCGGCAGCCAGAGCAGCAGGAAGGCGGTCTCGCTGGAGACGAGCGACCAGGCCAGCAGGCTGCCTGCCGCCAGCACCGTGCCGGCGCCCATCACGCGGCGCGCCGGCCAGCGGTCGAGCGCGCGCCCGACCCAGAACGAGCACAGCGCCCACACCAGCAGCCCGAGCGAGAACCCGCCCGCCAGGAATGGCCGCGCCCAGCCGAGCGTGTCGTGCATCGGCGCAAGAAACACGGTGAAAGTGAAGTACAGCGTGCCCCACGAGACCATCTGCGCGAGGCCGAGCAGCAGGACAAGGCGCCGGCCTTCGGGCGAGCCGGGCGAGAACATGGGGGTCATGGGGGCGGAAGCAGTTGAGGCGGACGGAACCGCGCAGCGAAAATCATTCTATCGGTGCGTGCTGCAACGCGCGTGCCCCCTCGGCAGGGCACGCTCAGGAAGGATGGCCGCCGATCAGCACCCGCAACGCCGCCGTGTCGACAATCTCGACCGTCCGGTAATGGCATCGGACCCAGCCAGCGCGCTGCCAGGCCTGCAAGTACTTGGAGATCGTCTGCCGCGAGCGCGCCAGCATGCGACCCAGCTCTTCGTTGCTGGCGGCCACGGTGCGGCCGTCGCCCGCACGGGCAAGCTGCAGCAGGCGCTGCGCGAGGCGGGCATCGGCGGGCATTTCGCTGGCGTGCTCGAACTCGTCGAAGATCAGGCGGATGCGCTGGCAGAGCTGCTGCATCAGCGCCCACATGCCGGCTGGGTAGGCGGACACCACGCGCGCAAACGCCGCGCTGCCGAGCAGGATGAGCGTGGTCGGCCCCTGCGCGTGGGCGCTGTGCGTGCGGCCGCCGCCGTCGATGAGCGCGATCTCGCCAAACCATTCGCCCGCGCGCAGCACGCCATAGACGAGTTCGCTGCCGCCGTCCGTCGTGCGGCTGATGCGCACGCGGCCGCGCACGATCAGGAACATACCCTGCGCAGGGCCGCCGTGCGGGTGGATGCATTCGCCGTCGGGGTAGGTGATCAGGCGCGCGGTTGGGGCGATCTCGGCCAGCAAATCAGCGGGGGCGTCGCGCAGCCAGCCCTGCGCCAGTTGCGCGGGCGTCGGGGCGGGGGCGGTATGGGAAGTGTCTGCGGGCATGGCGGCAGGATGCGGCGAGGGCGGTCGGGGCATTGTCAAACGCTTGACAGTCTGCACGCAAGACCCGGGCAGAGAATGGTCCGGAGTTATTCACAACCGTTATCCACAGCAGTTATCCACACCAAGCTGCGCACCCATGACGCGGCATCCCAGACCCGTTCAGGCGACGAAGGAGACACCCCGATGACTGATCCCACGCACAGCGTCCCGCGCGCGACGTTCTCTCACATGGAACGTGGCACCCGAGAAGATTGGGCCGCCATCTCGGCCGAATTCATGCCCTACGCCCGCGCATTGCCGGACCGCGTGCTCGCACACCTGAAGTTGCTCGACGGCGATTGCGGCGGTTTCCCGATCGACCGGCTCGCGCATTCCCTGCAGACCGCCACACTCGCCCACCGCGACGGCCGCGACGAGGAATACGTCGTCTGCGCGCTGCTGCATGACATTGGCGACACGCTGGGCAGCTTCAACCACCCGGACATCGCCGCCGCCATCCTCAAGCCGTTCGTGAGCCCCGAGAACCTGTGGATGGTCGAGAAGCACGGCATCTTCCAGGGCTACTACTTCTTCCACCACTTGGGGCTCGACCGCAACCTGCGTGAGCAATACCGCAGCCAGCCCGAGCTCTTCGAGCGCACCGCCGAGTTCTGCGCGAAATACGACGCCGCCGCTTTCATGGCCGATTACGACAATCTGCCGCTGTCGTTCTTCGAGCCGATGGTGCGTCGTGTGCTGGCCAAGCCGCGCAACTCCATCTACGTGAAGGAAGGCGAGAGCGAACTGTCCAAGCCGAAAGCCGAGGCGGCGTAAGACCTAGGGCTTCACCACGTTCACGGGCGCGCCGGCCGCCCACGCCGCCACGTTGGCGAGCGTCGTATCCGCGATGCCCGCCAGCGCCTCGCGCGTAAAGAACGCCTGGTGCGCGGTGACGATGACGTTGGGAAACGTCAGCAGCCGCGCGAACACGTCGTCCTGCAGCACATCGGCGGAGCGGTCTTCGAAGAACAGATCCGCTTCTTCTTCGTACACATCCAGCCCGAGGTGGCCGAGGTGGCCGGACTTGAGCGCATCGATCAACGCGGGACTGTCGATCAGGCCGCCGCGGCTCGTGTTGATGAGCATGGCGCCCGTCTTCATGCTGGCGAGCGCGCTGGCGTTGATCAGGTGATGCGTATCCGCATTGAGCGGGCAGTGCAGGCTGACGATGTCGGCCTGGGCCAGCAAGTCCGGCAGCGGCACATAGCGCACGCCAAGCGCCGTCAGCCCGGTCTGCGGAAACGGATCGAACGCCAGCAACTGGCAGCCGAAGCCCGCCATGATGCGCGCGAATACCTGCCCGATCTGCCCCGTGCCGATCACGCCGACCGTCTTGCCATGCAAGTCGAAGCCGAGCAGCCCATCCAATGAGAAGTCGCCTTCGCGCGTGCGGTTGCAGGCGCGATGCAGGCGCCGGTTGAGCGTGAGGATCATGCCCACCGCGTGCTCGGCCACAGCGTGCGGGGAATACGCCGGCACGCGCACCACCGTCAGCCCCAGGCGCTGTGCTGCGGCCAGGTCGACATGGTTGAAGCCCGCCGAGCGCAGCGCGATCAGCCGCGTACCGCCGGCCGCCAGGGCGGCCAGCACATCCGCGTCCAGGCAATCGTTGACGAACGGGCAGACCACCTCGAACCCGGCCGCGAGCGGCGCGGTGTGCACGTCCAGATGGGCGCGCTGAAACACCAGGTCCAGCGTGTGTGCGCCACGCGCCAGGGCGGCGCGGAAGCTGTCTTCGTCGTAACGGTGGCTGCTGAAGAAAAGGATGCGCATGGCGGCGGAGCAAGAAGGGGATGCAGACAGCTTACTCGCCCCGCCGGGCGGCGCACACGGTGCTCCTCAGAGCGTCAAGACGATGCGGCCGTCCACCTTGCCAGCCTTCAGGTCAGCCAGGACCTGGTTGATGTTGTCGAGCTTGTCGCGGTGAATGTGGGCGCGCACCTGGCCTTCAGCGGCAAACTGCAGCGATTCCTGCAGATCACGCCGCGTGCCGACGATGGAGCCGCGCACCGTAATGCCGTTGAGCACCGTGGAGAAGATCGGCAGCGGAAAATCCCCCGGCGGCAGCCCATTGAGCGAGATCGTGCCGCCGCGCCGCACCATGCCGAGCGCCTGCGCAAATGCACTGCGCGACACCGCCGTCACCAGCACGCCGTGCACGCCGCCAATCTCTTTCTGAATGACCGCGGCTGGGTCTTGCTGGGTGGCATCCACGACGAGCTTGGCGCCCAGGTCGCGCGCCAGTGCCAGCTTCTCGGGCGCCACATCCACGGCCACCACATGCAAGCCCATGGCGATCGCGTATTGAACGGCCACATGCCCCAGCCCGCCAATGCCTGAGATGGCGATCCACTGGCCGGGCCGCGTGTCGGTCATGCGGATGCCCTTGTAGACCGTCACGCCCGCGCACAGGATGGGCGCGATCTCTTCAAAGCTGATCTGCGCGGGCAGGTGGCCAACGTAGTTCGGGTCGGCGAGCACGTATTCGGCATAGCCGCCGTTGACGGAGTAGCCGGTGTTCTGCTGCTCGTGGCAAAGGGTTTCCCACCCGCTCAGGCAGTGCTCGCAATGGCCGCAGGCGGTGTAGAGCCAAGGCACGCCCACGCGGTCGCCTTCCTTGACGCTGGTGACGCCTTCGCCCACCGCCGCCACGAAGCCGACGCCCTCGTGGCCGGGAATGAACGGCAGGCGCGGCTTGACGGGCCAGTCGCCGTCGGCAGCGTGCAGGTCGGTATGGCAGACGCCGGAGGCTTCCACCTTGACCAGGATCTGGCCGCGCCCAGGTGTCGGAACGGGCACTTCCTCAATGCGCAGGGGTTCGCCAAACGCGTGGACAACTGCGGCTTTCATCGACTGGGCCATGGAACATCTCCTGATTGGGGAAATACCAGTCTGGTCGACGCGCAGCCGGTACGGGTTGACGTGCGTCAACGGTGCCGGCAAGGCTGTTAGCATGCCGGCATCTTTTGGCTTTTCAGCGAGCAATCCCTTGCCCGTCACCCCAACTTTCCTCTGGCACGACTACGAAACCTTCGGCGCCGTGCCGCGCCGCGATCGCCCGGCGCAGTTCGCGGGCATCCGCACCGATGCCGAACTCAACGAGATTGGCGAGCCGGTCGAGCTGTTCTGCCAGCCTTCCAACGACTGGCTGCCCGATCCGGTGTCGTGCCTCATCACCGGCATCACGCCGCAGCAATGCGCCAAGCAGGGCATCCCGGAATACCGCTTCGCGCAGGCCATCGAGCGCGAACTGGGCACGCCCGGCACCATCGGCGTCGGCTACAACACCATCCGCTTTGACGACGAGGTCACGCGCCACCTGTTCTGGCGCAACCTGATCGACCCGTATGCGCGCGAGTGGCAGAACGAATGCGGGCGGTGGGATTTGCTGGACGTGGTGCGCACCACCTGGGCGCTGCGCCCGGACGGCATCCAGTGGCCCAAGCACGAAGACGGCAAGCCGAGCTTCAAGCTGGAGCATCTGTCGCAAGCCAACGGGCTCGTACACGAAGCCGCGCACGATGCCGTGTCCGATGTGCGTGCCACGATTGCGCTGGCGCGGCTGATCCGAAACGCGCAGCCACGCCTGTTCGACTTTTGCCTGGCGCTGCGCAAGAAAGACCGCGTGGTGGCCGAGATTGGCAATGCGCCGCGCCCGCTGCTGCATATCTCCGGCATGTACGGCGTGGAGCGCGGCTGCATGGCGGTCGTGTGGCCGCTGGGCGGGCACCCGACCAACAAGAACGAGTTGATCGTGTGGGACTTGGCGTTCGACCCGTCGGAGTTGTTCGACATGGATGTCGCCACGATCCGCGAGCGCATGTTCACGCGCACCGCGGATCTGGCCGAGGGCACCACGCGGTTGCCCATCAAGTCGATCCACATCAACAAATCGCCCATCGTCATCAGCAACATGAAGACACTGCAGCCCGCACAGGCTGAGCGCTGGGGGATCGACTTTGCAGCAATCGAGCGCCATGCCGACATCGCCCAAGGTGCGCCCGACATGCGCGAGACTTGGCGCCAGGTCTACGCCCGCGAACTGGAGCCGATTGAAGACGTAGACCAGAACCTCTACGGCGGCTTCGTCAACAATGACGACCGCCGCACGCTCAATGAACTGCGCACGCTCAGCGGTGAACAGCTCGCGCGCCTGCATGCGGATTTCGCGGATGCGCGGCTGCCCGAACTGTTGTTTCACTACCGCGCACGCAACTTCCCCGATACGTTGAACGAAGAGGAATACGAACACTGGGAGCAACTGCGCGCCGAGCGCTTGTTTGAAGGCGGCGGCGGCTATTTGACGTTCGAAGCCTTTGGTGAACGGCTCCAGCAACTGGGCGCAGAAGCCGCTGAGAAGGGCGATGCACGCGCGCAGAACATCCTGCAGGACTTGTACGACTATGCACAGCAGATCGTGCCGGGCTAGAACCTGCTCACGATCCTACTGCGCGGTCCGACCTTGGCTCTGCGATGCTCGCCGTACACATGTACGACTGCGCTTCTCAAGCCAACCGCGGACCGCTCGCTACGGATCGTGAACAGGTTCTGCACGCGCCAAGCGCGTAACGAAAAACGGAGGCCGAAGCCTCCGTTTTTTCATGGCGATGCGAGAGCAATCAGGCCGCCCGTTGCGCCGCCGCCGGATCACGCCACTGCGTCAGCAGCTTGTTCCAGCGGATGCGCGCCGCTGTCAGGTTGGCCTCCTTCACGTGACCAAAGCCGCGAATGTCTTCCGGCAAACGCGCGAGTTCCACGGCCTGCGCCAGCTTCTGCGCGGTCAGCCCGCGCGCCAGCTCATCCACCAGCGCACGGTATTCGCCGATCAGTGCGCGTTCGGTGCGGCGCTCTTCGGTCTTGCCGAAGATGTCGAGCGCCGTGCCGCGCAGGCCCTTGAGCTTGGCGAGCACCTTGAAGATGCGCATCGTGTTCGGGCCGAAGCGCTTCTTGACCAGATGGCCCTTCTCATCGCGCTTGGCGATCATGGGCGGCGCGAGCCAGAAGTTGAGCTGGTAGTCGCGGCCGGGTTCGCCGTCGAACTGCGCGCGCAGCTTGTCGAGGAAGGCCGGGTCGGTGTACAGGCGGGCGACTTCGTATTCGTCCTTGTACGCCATCAGCTTCGAGAGGTTGCGCACCACGGCTTCCGTGAGCGCCAGCGGTTGGCCAGCGCCAACGACTGCCGTTTCTGCTGCACGCACACGCTCAACAACGGCGCGGAATTCCGCAGCATACGCAGCGTTTTGATACGCAGTCAGCAGATCGACGCGACGGGCGATCAGCGTGTCCAGCGAGGGCAGGGCGATGACGTCCGCCTTGGCGCGCGGCGCATCGTCAGCCAACTTCAGCACCGCATCACGGTCTTGCGCGAGGTGGCGGCCCCATTCGAATGCGGTCTTGTTCTTGTCGACCGCCACGCCGTTGAGTTCGATCGCGCGGATGAGCGCGTCGTACGTGAGCGGCAGCCAGCCTTTCTGCCATGCGAAGCCCAGCACCAGTGGGTTGGTGTAGATGGCGTCGCCCAGCAGGCGCACGGCCAGCGTGTTGGCGTCTTCAAACGCGCACGCATCGCCGATGGCCGCGCGGATGTCCGCCTCGGCCGAGCTGCCCGGGAAGCGCCAGTTCGGGTTCTTGATGAAGTCGGCCGTGGGGGAGGCGGTGCTGTTGACGATAGCGCGCGTCTGGCCGTGCTGCACCTTGGACAGCACTTCGTCCGACGCCGAGACAATCGCATCGCAGCCGATCACCAGGTCCGCCTCGCCCATGGCGATGCGCGTGGCGTGAATGCTGTCCGGACGCTCACCGATCTGCACGTGCGAGAGCACCGCGCCGCCTTTCTGCGCCAGGCCGGCCATGTCGAGCACGGTGACGCCCTTGCCTTCGATGTGCGCGGCCATGCCGAGCAGACCGCCGATGGTCACCACGCCTGTGCCGCCCACGCCGGTCACCAGCACGCCGTACGCGCGCTGGATGGCAGGCAGTTCAGGGTGCGGCAGCAGCGGCAGGCTGTCCATTGCAATGCCGCGCGATTCCGGCTTACGCACCTGCGCGCCTTCCGCCGTCACAAAGCTCGGGCAGAAGCCGTTCACGCACGAAAAGTCCTTGTTGCACGACGACTGGTTGATCTTGCGCTTGGTGCCCAGCTCCGTTTCCAGCGGCTCGACCGACAGGCAGTTCGACTTGACCGAGCAATCGCCGCAGCCTTCACATACCGCGTCGTTGATGAACGCGCGGCGTGCCGGATCGGCCATCGTGCCGCGCTTGCGGCGGCGGCGCTTCTCGGTCGCGCAGGTCTGGTCGTAGATCAGCACGCTGGTGCCTTGCACCTCGCGCAGCTCGCGCTGGATCGCATCGAGGCGGTCGCGGTGGTGCACGGTCACGCCTTCGGGCAGCTTGATGGCTGCGTTGTACTTCTCCGGCTCGTCCGTGACGATGACGATGCGCGACGTGCCTTCCGCATGCACCTGCGCAGCAATCTGCGGCACCGAGAGCGGGCCGTCCACCGGCTGGCCGCCGGTCATGGCCACGGCGTCGTTGTAGAGGATCTTGTAGGTGATGTTCACCTTGGCCGCGATGGACGCGCGAATCGCCAGCAGGCCCGAGTGGTAGTACGTGCCGTCACCCAGGTTGGCGAACACGTGCTGGTCGCCCGAGAACGGCATCTGGCCGATCCACGCCACGCCTTCGCCGCCCATCTGGCTGAAGGTGTCGGTGCGGCGGTCCATCCACACGGTCATGTAGTGGCAGCCGATGCCGGCCAGCGCGCGCGAGCCTTCCGGCACGTTGGTCGACGTGTTGTGCGGACAGCCCGAACAGAACCACGGCTTGCGCTCGGCAGTGATGCGCGGTTTGGCGAGCGACTTTTCCTTGGCGTCGATGATGGCGAGGCGCGCTTCAATGCGCGAGCGCACGTCCGACGGCAGCTCGAACTTCTCCAGTCGCGTCGCGATGGCGCGCGCAATCAGCGCCGGGGAGAGTTCGTAATGCGCCGGCAGCAACCAATTGGCCATCGGCACCGACCATTCGCCGCCGGCGTTGTCGCGTTCGTCAAATTTGCCGTACACACGCGGGCGCACGTCGTCGCGGTAGTTGTACAGCTCTTCCTTGAGCTGGTATTCGAGGATCTGGCGCTTCTCTTCCACCACCAGGATCTCTTGCAGCCCTTCGGCAAACGCGCGCGCGCCGTGCGCTTCGAGCGGCCACACGCAGCCGACCTTGTATAGGCGAATGCCGATGCGGCGGCAGGTTTCCTCGTCGAGGCCGAGGTCGACCAGCGCCTGGCGCACGTCCAGGTATGCCTTGCCGGCGGTCATGATGCCGAAGCGCGCCTGCGGCGAATCGAGCACCACGCGGTCGAGCTTGTTGGCACGCACGTACGACAGGCCGGCGTACCACTTGTAGTCGAGCAGGCGGGCTTCCTGCACCAGCGGCGGATCGGGCCAGCGGATGTTCAGGCCACCCTGCGGCATGATGAAATCTTCGGGCAGGATGATCTCGGCGCGATGCGGATCGACGTCGACCGAGGCCGACGATTCCACCACGTCCGTCACGCACTTCATCGACACCCACAGGCCGGAGTAGCGGCTCATCGCCCAGCCGTGCAGGCCGTAGTCGAGGTACTCCTGCACGTTGGACGGATAGAGCACCGGAATGCCGGCAGCCTTGAAGACGTGCTCGGACTGGTGCGCCAGCGTGGACGACTTGGCGGCGTGGTCATCGCCCGCCAGCACCAGCACCCCGCCATGCGCGGATGAGCCGGCAGAGTTGGCGTGCTTGAACACGTCGATGGTGCGGTCGACACCCGGCCCCTTGCCGTACCACATGCCGAACACGCCGCTGAACTTGGCGTTCGGATACAGATTGACCTGCTGCGAGCCCCAGACCGCCGTGGCGGCCAGGTCTTCATTGAGCCCCGCCTGGAAGACGATGTTGTGCCCCGCCAGATGCTTCTTGGCCTTCCACAGGGCTTGGTCCAGTGCGCCCAGCGGCGAGCCGCGGTAGCCGGAGATGAAGCCCGCCGTGTTCAGCCCGGCAGCGCGGTCGCGCTCCTGCTGCAGCATCGGCAGACGCACCAGTGCCTGCGTGCCGCTGATGTAGATGCGGCCACGCTCGAGCGTGTATTTGTCGTCCAGGGAAACGGTTTCGAGCGCGCGGCGTAGCGCGTCGTTCAGAGGGGCATTCATGCGTGCTCCGTGTGGGTGTGCCGGGATCACCAGCAGCAGGTCTCTTTTGGTGCTGTCTGCGCGGCTTCTTGTGGAAGCGGCAGAGAGCTGTGGGTCGGGGCATCGTAGCATCGCGTGACATTCGGAACACCGTGCAACGCAGCAAGATTGGGGGTGGGTTTTCCCGAGGTTGCGGCGCGTGGTGCACGTGTATGCGGCGTTCTGGTGCGCGCTGCGGCGATTGTGCGGCGCATGCAACGTCCGGCCGGGAATCCGCAAACTTGCGTCAACAAGCCAAGAGGGCGTCACCTCATGGCTGGACAAGGGCAGCGGGTGTCCGCATGCTGCGCGGTTACGTCTTCAAAACCCTGATCCGTCGGTTCTTCGATCCATGTCCCGCATCCAACACGTCCGCTCTGCGCACCGGCAAGTTTTGCCGGCTGCCTGCGCGCGCACGCGTTCTGGCGTGGCGCATGATCTTTCGCCGGCGCACGCTGCCCTTCGGCACTTCCTGCTCGCCCGGCTTTCGTAAGCCGTGCGGGGCGCCGCCCATCTGGCGCCTCTGCCCCGCACGGCCACTTCCGCTCTAGCCCCCGTCTTCACACCGCTGCGGCGCCGCGCGCGCCGGCACGGGTTCGTCCGCCATCCGCCGGGTCACCACGCGGTGGTTGGACGCAGGAATTGTCATGGAACTCACGCAGAACTTCGTCAAGGCCAAGCGGCCTTGCGCCGATGGCTACCGCTGGTACGTCCGCAACCGCCACAACGGCACCGATTACCAACACCTGCTCGACAGCCTCGTGCGCGAAGGCCGCATCACCGATGCGATCTGGTTGCTCGACAACTTCGGCCCCACCGACGCCGTGCTCGAAGCCGACGACATCGAGGCCGATGCGCTCCTCTTTGCCGGCACGATCATCGTGCGTGGCGGCATCCACGTCGATGGCGTGTTGCGTGCAGGGCAGGCCATCCGCGCAGGTGGCGGCGTACGCGCGGGCGAGTCCATCACCACCGGTGGCGATCTTGAAGCCAAGGCCGGCCTCTACTGCGATGGCGTCGTCAATGTGGGCGGCGACCTGCGGGCGGGCTGGAGCGTGACCACCACGGGCGCGCTGCGTGTTGGCGGCGTCGCACGCGTGCATCGGGACGTACATTGCGATGCCGATGTCGACGTAGCCGACGATTTGCTGATCGGCGAAGCGCTAGCCGCACGCGGCAACGTGCGTTGCGGCAAAGGGCTGCGTGCGGGTGGCGAGATCATCGGCGAAGGCTCCATCGTGACCGGGCACGGCATCCTGGCAGGCGCGGATCTGCGCGCGGACACGCATCTGGAAGCGGGCTGGGGCATCAAGGCCGGCGGCGACATCGAGACCGGCGGT
>Ga0207690_10001082_pt1 | contig 17419 bp, 10 predicted proteins | sample KBSC23metaG_FD_184315 | JGI IMG/M metagenome (GOLD analysis project Ga0207690, IMG submission 184315) | Corn rhizosphere microbial communities from Kellogg Biological Station, Michigan, USA - KBS C2-3 metaG (SPAdes) (version 2) | ecosystem: Host-associated > Plants > Roots > Rhizosphere > Soil ...
ATAACGATATCGGTCAAACCGGCGTGCAATCCGTAGTGTATGGCCCAGCGCATCATGCCGAACAAGGCCCTGATGCCACGTGACGCGCACTGGCGACGATCCGCCAGCATCCCCACCTCAAGCAGCCGGCGCCCCTTGCGTCGCAGTTCATCCAGATGTCCCGCATATACGCTATCCAGCGCGAGCCCCATGGGATTGTCGCGGAACAGCGTCATCGTATAGCCGACTTCCGGTCCTTCCGGCCCCCATATCACGCAGGCATGTTGTCCTACGGCTGAAGGAACGGCATGCATGCCAAACGGGTTTTCGTCAATCAGCCCCGTTTGTGAGTAGCGCTCGTATACCAACCGCCAGGCCGATTCCACCTGCTCAAGACTGGTCGCGCAGAAACAGGGCGGTTCGTTGTCGCGCACCGTCGAACGGCCGAGACGCGCCGTAATGTCGATAACTGTCTCAGGCACTTCCGATTTGATTAAATTCATGCTTCAACCGCCGATCAAGGACAAATTGCTTCAAGGCATGCTGTCCTCCTGACCACATGGGGTTGGCCCGTCTTTGCCACGTCTGCCAAAACGGGTTTGTCGATGCTGCAATGTGATGTTTCATCACGCACCGCGCGACGCGCGCGCTCCACGCGATGTTACAACGCTGGGCGCCGTGATTATGTGAGCAGCGTCGCCATACGCATGAAACGTTCAGAAATCTCCGTGACCGTGTTCCGTTTCGAGTCGCACGCCGACAACCAAACATTTGTACGCAGGACAGCGCACATCGTGGTCATGGCAGGCGGCAGACAACCGCCACCTGCAGGTCTCGCCCCCTGACTTCGGTTCTTGACAGGACGCGTTTCGCTGCAGCCACCTATCCCCGCGTATAGTGCAGTGATGGCATGGGCGAGCCGATTTGCCGGGCACGCAGGTAAGCGCAACCGGGTGGAATCAGCTCCAATCCAGAGGCGGACGCGGACCGTGGACCGGCATACCAAAGCAGCCATTCTGTGCGCGGGCATCGCTGCGCCCTCGGCGGATAATTCGCAGCCATGGCGGTTTGCCTGGAGCGGCGACGACCTGGACCTTCGCATCGATGCGGAGCGTAGCGGTCGCGTATCCGATACCCGATATGTCCTGAGCGACCTGGCCGCCGGCGCGTGCCTGGAAAACATGATCATCCACGCTCGCTCGCTCGGTTATGCGGCGGACGTGCAGACTTTTCCGCGCCCCGACGACGAACTGTGGGCCGCCCGCATCCGTTGGCGCCTTGATACCGAGAGCGACCAATCCGAGCCGCTGGCTGGTGCGATCGAGCAGCGTCACACCGACCGCCGCTTCCCCTGGGGCGGCTCGATCACCACTGATACGCAGACGCGCCTGAATGCCCAAGCCCGGCTGATTCCCGGGCAGCTGCTTTATTGGCCACAGACACCACGCGAGAGAAAAGCCGCACTAAGCGTCATCAGGCAGGCCGAGACACTGCGTTTCAGCAGCCCGACGCTGCATGCGGAACTGTTTTCGAGCATCCGTTTCGCCGCTGGCTGGCACACCGCCTGCGAGGAAGGCCTGGCCCCGGCGACGCTGGCCGTGGAGCCACCGTTGCGCCCGGTCTTTCAGGCGCTGCGTCGTCCCGCGGTGATGGCCATGCTCAACCGGCTGGGCGCGGCATCGATGCTGGGGTGGCGCTCCGCCTGGCTGCCCATCCGGCTGTCCCCGGGACTCTGTCTGCTCGTCATTCCGTCCACAGCACGGTCCGATGTACTCGCCGGTGGCCGTGCTTTGCAGCGCGTGTGGCTTCAGGCCACCCTCGACGGGCTGTCGGTCCAGCCGTATGCGGCGGCGGGAGTTCTCAGTCTGGGGTTCGTACCCGTCGAGCCAGCCTTTCAGCAGCCGCTCTCGCGTCTGGGCTCGGCCCTCCACGACGTGTGCGCACCGGGGCACGGGCTCGTGTTCTTACGGCTTGGCTATGCGCGGTCCGCACCGCGCGATCGCAGTGGGCGACGAGCGCTCGCAAGTTTCGGCGCTCTCCAATAGCTGGACCAGGCGCGATCTTCAGTTTGTGCGCGATGGCCTTCAGGCACTGCGCGACCTTGTTCTTCGCCCTTCCGCTGCGGCCTGCCGCCGCAGGCACCCGGCGATGGAGCGTCGAAACAGAAACACGTCGGCCGCGTCTTCACGTTGTCCCCGCGATTTCACGCCGCGAGGGCGAAGAACATGTGATTCCCACCCCGTGTCGAAATCCTTTACAAACACGGCTTGCCGTCGGTACTTCCGGATAAATTTCTTCTCAAACAAAATGTTACAGCCATGCCCGGGGTTGTGCGGACACTTGGCGGAACAGCCGAGAAACTGGTTCGGCTGTCGGCGGCCAAGGAACAGCTTGCTACTTAAACATGTTTTTATTCAACAGGTTAAAGCCACGCTGGCGAGACAGACGCCGGCGATACGATGGCGGAGGCATATGGCATCTGGTTGAAGCACACGCGGCCTTGCACCATGGCTGGCGCGGCATAGCGCCGGAATGTCTTACAAATATTGAGTGAATCCGGCAGCTTTTAATAAACAACTCAATAAAAACAGCATGTTATATCCATGGCACACCTGTTGCTTCTAAGAAACCTGCAGGGCAAATGTCAATCGGGCGCCACTGCCGTTGCGGCTGTCCAGGTTGGTTCTCGGTGGAGGAGAAAATCATGTTGAAGAAGAAAAGCATTGGAGTCGCACTCGCATGCGCGCTGGCGCTGGGTGCGTGGAGTGGGTCGACGCTGGCGACGCCCATCGACGTGAACGGCGTCCACTGGGACAGCAGCAGTCCGTTCGACCTGACCATTCAGTCGCTCAACCTTCGCGAAACCTCGGTTGCGGCCGTCGGCGACATACTGACGGGTTACGGCCAGATCGGCTCGATCAACGGCAGCAACAGCTTTTGCACGGGTTGCGATCTCACGTTCACCTTCACCTACACGGTGCACAGCATCATCGGCAACCAAGTCGCCTTCAACTTGGGAAGCTTCCAGTTTTACACGCAAGCTGCCGGGAGCTTCGACTTTGGCAACCCCACCTCGGTCGGCGGTACGCCGTGGCTCACCTTGACGGGCCATACCGCTCCACGCACGGGCTTTGCGGATCCCCTCGGGCAGCTTTACGCCACAGTCAACGGGACCATCAGCAACCCCACGGCTGGCTCGGGCGGATTCGGCTTGGTGGATGCATCGGGAGGTCCGGCGAACTTCTATGTCAACACCAACACCATTTCTGACGGCATCGGTGGATTCGCGGATTTTTCGCTTGCCTCGTCGTTCCAGTTCTTCCCAGCTAACTTCTGTGCGTCAATTTCCCCCGACCCGACCAGTGTTTGCCACTATCCGATCGAGGGCAACGGTAGTTTGATCGGCAGGTCGACAGTACCAGTACCCGAGCCGAGTGAGATGGGTTTGCTGGGCCTGGGCTTGGCCTTCCTGGGCTTGCTTGTCGGGCGGCGCCGCAAAGAGACTGATGGGCGCGCATAGAGCACGCACCTCACGCATGCGGTTTGACGATTGATGGCGCCGCTTCTCGCGAAGCGGTGCCATTGTCCGTACGCTTGTTGAACCGGTTGGCTGGCCGCGTAGCGGGTGTTGTCCTTCAAGTGGCGACCGCCATGGTGGAGCCGCAAAACCCACGCCATGGAGTGGTCCGAGACCACCTGACCGTCACCACCTCCCGGCTCGGTCATTCCTGTCCAACCAACGCCGCGGCCGCAGCGCCCGGCAATGCTTCCAAGCAAGTCGGTATTACCCAGTATTACCGTACCGGCTTGGCAATGGCTTTACGCAATCATGCTTTACGCAATCACGCCGAGGGCAGATGTCTCATGATGTCTGATGCACCGGACACGACTAAGCCGTTCGACTACACAACGGCATTCAGCCGGACGATCGGCTGGATAACCGCGACCGAGCAGGCGAAGCTTCGTTCCAAGCGCGTGGCGATCGCCGGACTCGGCGGTGTCGGCGGCAGCCATCTGTTGACCCTGACCCGACTCGGCATCCAGTCATTCAACCTGGCGGATCTCGATCGTTTCGGCACGGAAAATCTCAACCGGCAGGCCGGAGCGTTCCAGTCGACCATTGGCCAGCCCAAGGTCGACGTCGTGTCCCGGATGGCGCGGGATATCAACCCGGATCTGGACATCAACAAGTTCCCCGTCGGCGTCACCGTCGACAACATGGAGCAGTTCCTGTCCGGGGTGGATCTGTACGTCGACGGGCTGGACTTCTTCGTACTCGATATCCGTGCCAAGCTGTTTGCCCTGTGTGCCGAGCATGGCATTCCGGCGGTTACCGCGGCGCCGTTGGGCATGGGTGCTGCGGTGCTGGCGTTCCTGCCGGGTCAGATGACATTCGAAGAGTATTTCCGGCTGGAAGGCAAAACGACCGACGAGCAGCTGCTGCGCTTCATGGTGGGCTTGGCGCCTGCCGTGCTGCATCAAGGCTATCTGGTCGACCCGTCTGCGGTGGACCTGGTCAACCACCGGGGACCATCGACGCCCATGGCGTGTGAAATCTGCGCCGGGATAGCCGGCACCCAGGCGCTGAAGATCCTGCTTGGCAGGGGCGAGGTGCTTGCGGCGCCTCACGGCCTGCACTTCGACGCCTACCGCAACAAGCTCGCACGCACGTGGCGGCCGGGGGGCAACAACAATCCGCTGCAACGACTGCTTCTGGCCGTGGCGCGCCGCCGTTTCATGCGCCACTAAACCACACGCATAGACCAAGTGGGCGAAGAAAGAGAATCCGATGACTCGCCGACTGGCGGATCACCTTTTTTCAAAAGCATGCCGGTTTTGCCCGGTGCGTCAGCAGCGGCGTGGATGTCGTGAAGCCGGCGGAATCCTGCAATGACGGCGCAAGACTCTCGCGGGACCACGCCGGAATATGCAGGCAACGTCTTGCTACACTCAGCCCACCTTGGAAACCGAGGGGTGTCTCGTCATGCAGCGGCTCAGGATTGATTTGATCGCGGCGGCGCGACCCAACTTCATGAAGGTCGCGCCACTGTTCCATGCGCTGCATGAGCAGTCGTGGTGCCGCTTGCGCCTGGTGCACACCGGCCAGCATTACGACGAGAACATGTCGGAGGCTTTTTTTCGTGACCTGAAGTTGCCGCCGCCGGATCTGCACCTGGGCGTGGGCAGCGGCAGCCACGCGAAACAAACCGCCAACGTGATGCTCGCCTACGAAGAGGCCTGCGCTGCGGATCGACCGGACCTGGTCGTGGTGGTCGGGGATGTCAACTCGACGGTGGCCTGCGCTCTGGTCAGCACGAAGCTGCACATCCCGGTTGCGCACCTGGAGGCCGGGTTGCGCAGCGGCGACCGCCGGATGCCCGAGGAAATCAACCGGCTGGTGACCGACACGCTGGCGGACATCCTGTGGACGCCGTCGCCGGACGCGGACGAGCACCTCGCCGCCGAAGGCGTGCCGCCGGAAAAGATCACCCGCGTCGGCAACATCATGATCGATTCCTACGAACTCATGCGCGAGCGCATCGATGCCGCTGGCGAGCGGCGCCGGCTCGGGCTGGAGAATCGCGCATACGCGGTGGTGACCCTGCACCGTCCCTCCAACGTGGACGCAGCCGCGCCGCTCACGGCGCTGGTCAATCAACTGACCCGCATGGCGGTCAGATTGCCGCTGGTGTTTCCGGTGCACCCACGCACCCGCAAAAACCTTGAAGCCTTCGGCCTGTGGTCGAAACTCGCCGACGCGCCCAACCTGCAAGTGATCGAGCCCCTCGGTTACGTGGACTTCATGAGCCTGGTGTGCGGTGCGCACCTGACCATCACGGACTCGGGTGGTATCCAGGAGGAGACCACCTATCTCGGCATACCCTGTCTGACATTGCGCACCACGACCGAGCGGCCCATCACGATCACGGAAGGCACCAACCGGTTGGTGACTGCCGCCGAGCTGCTGCCAGCGCTGGACGAGATTCTCGCCGGTCGCTGGCCGCGTGGTCGCAAGCCCCAACTTTGGGACGGACATACCGCGGCACGCGTGGCGGCCGACATTCGCCGTCGCCTGCTGGGCGTACCGCCTCGCGTTGCCGAAGCAACGGCGGTTCCCATAGCCGCCAACCGGCGTACGCTGGGCAATGCCTGAACCCGGGAACGGGCATATGTCCGGTTGAGCGCAGACAACCGCGTGGCGCGCCAGGGGTCGTCCAGATATGCACGTCATCATCATCGCCAGCTACTTGACCGCCGCCGCCGCGTTCCTCGCCGGTACGGCGCTGCTGGGCGTCAGCTGGCGCGGTCAGCGCACGGGTGCCTTGCTGATCCTGGCCACGATGGTCTCGGTCCTGTGGGGCGTGTTTCTGGCCTACACCGAGTGGCAGCGTGCGGTGGCGGTCAACTGGGTGCTGCTGGCCGAGGTTCTGCGCTACGGCGCGTGGATCGTTTTCGTGAGCGCCCTGTTCAGCGCCTGGCCGATGTCCGGCCTGCTGCGCGGCTTGCACGTTGTCGCGCATGCACTCTGGGTCTTGCTCGCGCTCTACTGCCTGTGGCCGGCGACGGGTTTCCCGCACGCGATCGGGTTGCCGTTCAGCGCCAGCGTACCGTTGATCGGCATGCTGCTGCTCGCCCTCACTGGCGTGGTGTTTCTCGAACAGATCTACCGCAACGTGAAACTGGAACAACGCTGGGCGCTCAAGTTTCTGGTGATCGCGCTTGGCCTGCTGTTCGCCTACGACATCTTTCTGTATTCCTACGCGGTGCTCTACCGGCAGTTCAACGTCAGCGCGTGGGCGGCGCGCGGCTTCATCGATGCCTTGTTGGTGCCGCTGTTGCTGGTGGCGGCGGCGCGCAACCCGCAGTGGTCGCTGGATGTGGGTGTGTCGCGGCGCGCGGTGTTCTATTCGACGAGCCTGCTGGTGGTCGCGCTTTACATCATCGCCACGGCGCTCGGTGGTTATTACGTGCGCCTGTACGGGGGCGACTGGGGCCGGGTGGCGGAAATCACGCTCGTCTGCTTCGCGCTGCTGCTGGTGCTGTTGATCGCGTTCTCCGGTCAGGCGCGCTCGCGCCTGCGGGTATTTCTGCACAAGAACTTCTTCAGTTTCCGCCACGATTATCGTGAGGAATGGCTGCGGCTGACCGCTACGCTGTCTGCCAGCGACACGGAGTTGCCGCAGCGCGCGGTACGCGCGATCGCGCAGATCATGGACAGCCCGGCCGGCGTGCTGTTCATGCACGGCGACGCCGATGAATTCGTGCCGGAAGCACGCTGGAACATGCCCACGCCAGCCGGTCTGAAGCTTCCGGCCGACATGCCGGTGTTCGGGCTCATGCGGACGCGCCGGTGGATTTATGACTTGAGCGAACCGCCGCCGCTGGGTGACGAACAACTGCGGGCGCCAGCCGAATTGACTGACCTTCCGCGCGCCTGGCTGCTGGTGCCTCTGGTGCTGGAAAACCGGCTCGTCGGTTTCGTGGTGCTGGCGCAAGCACGCGCGCGCCGCGCGTTCGATTGGGAGGACATTGATCTGCTCCGGGCAGCCGGTAGTCAGGTGGCCGGCATCATGGCGCAGGCAGCCGACGCCCGGCGCCTGGCCGAGGCGCGCCAGTTTGAAGGCTTCAACCGGCTCACCGCGTTCCTGATGCACGACCTCAAGAACCTCGCAGCCCAGCAATCGTTGCTGCTGCAGAACGCCGAACGCCACAAGCACAACCCGGCGTTCGTGGACGACATGCTCGCGACCGTGGCAAATTCAGTGCAGCGCATCTCGCGCCTGCTCGAGCAGTTGCGCGGCGATGTGGCACCGGCCAAACACGGTCGCGTGTCACTGGCGGCGGTGCTCGACAAGGCGCTCGACGAGTGCCGCGCACAGTCGCCGCGACCGGAGTACCTGCCGGTCACGGACGACCTGTGGGTGCAGACTGATACCGAACAGCTGGCCACGGTGCTCGGGCACGTGATCCGCAACGCCCAGGACGCAGCGCAGGCCCATGGTCATGTCATGCTGAGAGTCAAGCACGAATCCGGACACGCCACCATTGAAATCGAGGATGATGGAGCTGGCATGGATGAGGATTTCATCCGCAATCGGCTGTTCAAGCCATTTTTCACCACCAAGGCAAGCAAGGGCATGGGCATCGGCGCCTATCAGGCTCGCGCGTACGTGCATTCGTTGGGCGGAACGATGCGCGTGAACAGCACCCCGGGCCGAGGCAGCGTATTCACGATTCAGTTGCCGCTGGCCGAGCCCGCGGTGGCTGCCCTAGTGGCTGACAAGCCGCAGGCCGCGCCATGAGCCAGAAGCAGCGCTGCCTGTTGATCGTCGAGGACGATGTCGGCCTGCAGCGCCAGCTGCGCTGGAGCTTCGAGGATTACGACGTGGTCATGGCCGGTGATCGGCCGACCGCGCTCGCCCTGCTGCACCGCCATGAGCCGGCGGTGGTGCTGCAGGATCTGGGCTTGCCCCCGGACGCCACCGGCACCTCCGAGGGCTTCGCCACGCTCGCGGAAATCCTGCAGGACGCACCGCACACCAAGATCGTCGTGGTCACCGGCAACGGCGATCGTGACAACGCGGTCAAGTCCATCGGCTGCGGCGCCTACGATTTCTGCTCCAAGCCACTGGAGCTGGAAGTCTTGCGCCTGATCGTGGATCGCGCATTCCGGGTGCACGAACTGGAGGCCGAGAACCGCAAGCTCAGAAGCCAGCCGACCACGGTGCTCGAAGGCATCGTTGGCAGTAGTGAACCCATGCTCGATGCCTACCGGCTGATAGAGAAGGTCAGTCCTTCCAGCGCCACCGTCCTGCTGCTCGGCGAAACCGGCACCGGCAAGGAGGTGTTCGCGCGCGCGGTGCACCGCCTGAGTACGCGGCGCGACGGGCCATTCGTGGCAATCAACTGCGCAGCCATTCCTGAAACCCTGCTGGAAGCCGAGCTGTTTGGCCATGAGAAAGGCGCCTACACCGGTGCGCACAAGCAGACCAAGGGCAAGATCGAGCTGGCGGTCAACGGCACCCTGCTGCTCGACGAGATTGGCGACATGCCGTTTGCGCTACAGGCCAAGCTGCTGCGGTTTTTCGAAGAGCGGGTGGTCGAGCGCATCGGTGGACGCGAACTGATTCCGGTGGATGTGCGCATCATCTGCGCGACACATCAGGACCTGCCCGCACTGATCAGTGCGGGGCGCTTCCGCGAGGATTTGTTTTATCGCATCAGCGAAGTGACTATCCGGCTTCCGCCGCTGCGTGAACGTGCCGGTGACATAGCGCCCCTGGCACGGCATTTTCTCGAGCAGGCGGCCAGCCGCCACGGCCGCGCAGTCCATGGTTTTACCGCCAAGGCGCTCAAGGCAATCGAGGCGTGCCCGTGGCGCGGCAACGTGCGCGAGTTGGAGAACGCCGTCAACAGCGCAGTCATCATGGCGGACGGGAAGCAGATCGAGCTGAAGGAGTTGCACCTGGGTGCGGCCGGCAATGATATTCTGGACTTGCGCAAGGTACGAAACGACGCTGAAAAACGCGCGATCCAGCGGGCCCTGACCCAGGCCGGTGGCAATCTCTCGCATGTCGCTGGCTTGCTCGGGATCAGCCGCCCGACGCTCTATGATCTTCTGGACAAGCATGGCTTGAAAAAGCCTACCGATGCAGATTGACCCCGCGCGTGGCGCGTGGCGAACTGAGGGTAAAAATATGCGCCTGATCGAGCTGAACACGCGGATCGTTCGTTACGGCTTGGCGTTGCTGTGCGCCACCTTGTCGCTGAGCGGCTGCGGCCTCACCAGTGGACATGGCAGTGTCGATGCCGGCATCAAACACCAGGCCAACGGAGAGTATCGCGCGGCCTACATCGAGGCCAAGAAGGTCCTGCAACGCGACAGCAAGAACGGCGAGGCCTGGCTGCTGCTCGGGCAAGCTTCGCTGATGCTCGGCAATCCAAAGGACGCCCTGAGCGACCTGCAAAGCGCCGGGGCGAACGGGGTGCCGGCAGAACGTTGGGCGGTACCCATGGGACGGGCGCTGCTGGCGACCCAACAATACGACAAGTTGCTTGCAACCCTGACTCCCGACAAGTCCTACGACTCCACGGTCAAGGCACGTGTAGCTGTGCTGCGGGGCGACGCCTATCGCGGGCTCAGGCAGTTCGACCAGGCCCGGCAAGCATACACGGCCGTGCTGCCAGCGGACCCGAAGAACCCGGGCGCGTTGGTGGGACTGGCCCAGCTGGCGGCCATCGGCAACGACCCGGACTCCGCCGGCAAGTACGTGCAACAGGCATTGGCCGCAGCGCCGGACAATCCGCAGGCCTGGGTCGCGAAGGGTGATCTGGCGTTCGACAGCGGCGATTTCGCCGGCGCCGAAGCGGATTACCAGAAGGTGATGGGCTTCAAGAACCCTGACTGGTTGCCGCAAGAGCGCTTCTACGCATTGACCCGGCTGGCCAACGCACAGGCGCAGCAAAACCAGTTCGACAAGGCGCTGGCCACCATCCAGACGCTGGAAAAAATGTCGCCGCAGCAACCGTATCTGCACTATCTGCACGCCGTGGTGCTGTACAGGCAGGGACATCTGGACGCTGCGGTTTCCGAGCTTCAGCAGGTGCTCCAGGTGTCGCCGGACAACGCCCGGGCGCAACTGCTCATGGGCGCAGTCAACTACGCGCAGGGCAACTACGGCCAAGCGGAAATGTACCTCAGCAACGCCATGGGCATGGATCAGAAAAATGTCGATGCCCGCAAGTTGCTGGCGCTCACGCTCTACCGCGAAGGACGCTCGCGCCAGGCGTTGGATACACTTCGGCCTGTCGCGCCGGGCGCACCGTCCGACACCGAGCTGCTGGCGCTGTTGGAGAGAGCCGCCACCGCGGGTACCGGTTCACCAGGGACGGTAGCCGCCGCAACCAGTGCAAGCCATCCCTCTGACGCCCAGTTTGCACGCGCCGGCAACGCTCTCGCCGGCGGAAATGAAGTGGAAGCGATCCGCCTGCTGCAGGAGGTTCCCGCGGGCAATGCCTCCACCGAGGCGCGCCGCAACAGCCTGCTGGTCATGACCTACGTACGCGAGCAGCGCCCGGCCGAGGCAGTCAAGGTGGCGGCCGCATATGCGTCCAGCAATCCGCGCAACAGCGACGCGCACCTGCTGTACGGAACCGCGCTGGTCGCGGCCGGCCAGCACGCCGAAGCACGCGCCCAATATTCCGAGGCATTGAAGCTGGACCCGGAGAATCTTGCCGCGCTCCTGAGCCTGGGCAGCCTGGATTCACTGGAAGGCCACCACGAAGCTGCCGCCAACCGCTACGCAATGGTATTGAAGAAGGACCCGCGCAACGCGGCGGCGCTGACCGCGCTCGGTCAACTCGCCGTGCTGCAGGGTGACAAGGCGGAAGCCGCCAAGCGATTCAGGCAGGCCATCGACGCGGCGCCGAAGTCCACCACCGCGTATATCGCACTGGTGGTGCTGTACAGCGAAAGCGGCAAATTCGACGAAGCCGTGAGCACGGCCAAACAGCTGGTGGCTGCCAACCCCGACAACCCGGCGGCGCTCAATGCCCTGGGGTCGGCGGAACTCAATGCCGGCCGTCACGGCGAAGCGTTGAAACCGCTACAGCAAGCCGTGAACCTGGCGCCACAGGTGCCCTTGTACCGCACCAATCTGGCGCGCGCGCAGATCCTCGGCAAGGATACGAAGGCTGCCGAAGACAATCTCGACGCGGTGATCAAGACCGATCCGGGTCAAGTGACGGCCGTGGTGATGCGGGCATTCCTGAAGTCGCAGGACCACGATCTGGCAGGTGCCATTGCCCTCGCGCAAATGCTGCAGAAGCAACCCGCCACCCAGGCAGCGGGCTTCTCGCTGGAGGGCGACCTGTACATGGCGAACAAGTCTTATCGCGAGGCCGCCCAAGCCTACCAGCAGGGACTGAAGCTCCAGTACGAGCGGCCGCTGGTGGTCAAGAGCTTCCTGGCGCTGAGCGAAAGCGGGGTCAACGCGCCGGAAGGCGTACTGCGCGACTGGTTGGCCAAACATCCGGACGATGCCGCCACCCGCCTGCTGCTGGCCGACTACTACCTGAACCACACACAGAACGCGCTGGCTGCCGACGAGTACGAGCAGGTGTTGAAGACGTATCCGTCCAATATCGACGCACTCAACAACCTCGCCTGGATTTACACGGAGCAAAACAATCCCAAGGCACTGGCACTGGCGGAGCGGGCGTACAAACTGGCGTCTGGATCGCCGGGCATTGCGGACACCTATGCCTGGGCGCTGATCGCGCACAACCAGCCCAAGACCGCGCTGCCGATCCTGCTGCAGGCAGCCAAGGCGGCACCCAAGGCATCGGCGATTCAATATCACCTGGCCGTGGCCCAGGCGCGCACCGGCGACCATGCCGGCGCGCGAAGCACGCTCGCGGCACTGCAAAAATCCGGCGCCGATTTTCAGGGCAAGCCAGCCGCGGAAAAGCTGTATCGCGAGTTGACCGGCGTAGCCGCCAAGTAGGCGGAAGCCATCAGCGGTTTCGCGCTCTTACCGATTTCCAATAAGAAAGCCCAGAAGAACCAGTCCAACCCCGATGGCCCAACCGGTGATGAGCGCAACCATGAGCCGACCGATCGGGATGCTTTGCAGACGCCAACACAGATCGCTCAGCAACCACCACAGGCCGGTGAAGACGGCAAGCGCAAAAACGCCCCAACCCAGATGACCGGACGACCACAAGAAGTCATTCATGGGGAGGTCACGCCTTCTGCAACGGCAGTTTCGCCGGCCCAGACACGATCGCCCATGCGCACCAGCAGGTTCACGGCGGGCGGCAGCTCGAGCACCACGGTGCTCCCCAGCAAGATCCGGCCGATCCGCTGGCCGCGCTCGATCTGCTCGCCCTCCCGGACCCAAGTCTCGATACGCCGCGCCGCCAGGCTGGTAATCAAGCGCACCGCGACTTGTCCGGCATCGGTCGCAATCACCAGGCGCTTTTGCACCGGACAGGATTTCTCCCGCAGAAAAGCAAACTCCCTTCCCTCTCCGTCCATGAAGCCGTCGCCGTGCGATTCCACGCTGAGCACCCTTCCGGACACCGGGCTGCGCTGCACATGCATGTCCCAGAAACTGAGCGCAATCACCAGATAGCGCACTCCCCCGTGTACCTCCGCACTGGTCACCAGCCCGTCTGCCGGGGCCAGCATGCTGTTGCCGGGAGGCGCAATACGCTCCGGATCACTGTAAAAATGGCGCAAAAACGCACGCTGAAATCCCCCCTGCTCCAGCCACGTGCGGATTTGCGATTCCGGCCAGCGTCTTCGCGGTGGAAGCCAGCGCCGTATCAGCGGCGACGGATACGGGAAATAAAGCGCCCAGAGCACGATGGCCACGGCCACCACGCACAAGATCACGATTTGCAGAACAAGTATCGTCATTGCGGATTGGACATCATGTCTGGCTTCCTGCTGGCGACAAGCCGTGCAACACAACGAATACTCAAGATCGACCCCCGTTCAGATGTGGATCGCATCCGTAAACTACTGTAAATCCGATGAAGCGCTCGCTGGGTGTGAGTCAGCGTAGGTGTCCAAACTCCGGCCTACCTCGTTGTGGCGCCGGACAAAAATCAGACGCAATGGCGCGTTGCGTGAACTGGTTCACGCTCCCTGGATTTCTTCACTCTATTTTCACCGCTGATTCAGAAGCAGCCCGCTAACTGTCAACAGTAAAACCGTGTTTCCACCTTGACGACCGCGTTTCGCGAACGGGAAGCGGCTCTGCCGGACGTGCTGCGTGGTTCTCAAGGCGTAATGCAAATTATGCGCCAGGCGTGGCGGGTCATGGAGGAGCCGTGATATTCAAAAAGCCGCCACGCAGGCATGCATGGGCTGGCCAAACCACCAGCGGCATCCGGGCTTGATCGGCAACCTCGCGGGAGCAACCACATCGTCAGCCAATGGCTGCATCTGTCGATGCAGCCTGACGCAGGCGACCGCTCCGGGACATTCCGGTGCGGCATCACAAGACGGCAGGATCACAAACTGATGCGTATAAGCGACCAAGCCGTACGGTTCAACCAAGAAAACTGGCTTGGTAAGACCGCTGCGAAGATGCTGTGTGGGTGCGCAGGCTGCGCGTTGATGCTCGGTGCAGTGACGGCACGAGCGGGAACCGTGGTGACGGACAACGTGATCAGCACGGTCGCGCAAGCGCAGACCAATGTTCCCGTCACCTTCGGCCAGATCTTCAAGGCTGGCGACATACCCCAGGGCGAGACGGTTACCGCCACCCTCAATGGCCAGCCGGTAGCCTTGCAGGTGGACAGCAAGGCTACCCATCCCGACGGCAGCTTGCGCCACGCGGTGCTGACAGCGACGGTTCCGACGCTGCCGGGTAATGCAACCTTACCGTTGACGCTCTCCGCAGGGCCCTCGCCAACGGTGACCGGGCTGGACCAGCCCGTCAGCCTGTCGCAGTTGCTGGCGACAAGCTACGACGCCAACGTATCGCTCAACATCGGCGGCCGCAAATACAGCGCAAATGCCCGCGCACTGTTGCAGACGGCCAACAACACGAATGCGTGCAAGCCGTGGGGCACCCAATGCAATCAGTGGCTTTCCGGCCCCCAGACCAGCGAGTGGATCGTTAACGGCCCCGTGACGGCGGCGGATGGCACGACCAACCCGAACTTGAGAATCTACTTCGCGGTGCGAGCCTACGCAGGCGGCTCGCATGGCGCCGTGCGCCAAGTGCAAACCGATGTCATCGTGGAAAACACCGCGGCCTACACGCCGCAGGCGCAGCCGCAATACACGGCGACCCTGACTTCCGGAAACGAGGTTTACTCCAGCCCGGCGCTGACGCATTACGCCTACACGCGCTGGCACCAGGTGCTGTGGTGGAACCATGTCCAGCCACAGGCCTATTTGCAGCAGGACACCGGGTACATTCAGGCGAGCAAGGCGGTGTCGCGCTACATGCCGTTGACGCCCGATGAGAAGTTTCTGGCCAGCTTGCGCCAGACCTGCGCGCCCCTGGATCACTGCGACCAGACCCAGAAGATGCACATGACCGGGGCACAGGCAGCGATCGGTCCGCTGCCGCGCTGGACCAGCGTGTACATCGTCGACCCGGATGTGCGGGCCTACAACTGGATGCTGGCCAACACCGATGCGCTGGGCGCGTATGACATCCACTACCGGGATGCGGCGACCGGCTGGCCGGTCAGCATCCAGAAGCACCCTTACATCACGACCGCGGCCTGGGGCTACGCACAAGGCGTGGCGCAGCAACCGATGACGGGGTCCGCGGCCAACCAGGCGAAGATTGCCGCCTACCGGCGTGACCTGCTGCCGAACTGCGTGAACAACGCGGTGGTGACGGGGTGCACCACGGGGTATTACGCGACGGGAAGCCCAACGCTGTGGGACAACGCGCACCAGCCGGCGCAGGCATACGTACCGTACATGGTGACGGGTTCGTACTATTACATGTCTGAGTTGGCCTTTGCCGCCTCGCGCAACCAGCTTTCGCCGAACCCTGTTTACCGTGGTTACTCGCAGGGATTGATTGATGACAGCTACAGCCAGGTGCGCGGCAAAGCCTGGGTACTGCGCCAGATAGCCGACGCGGCGTGGTTGTTGCCGGATGGCTACCCGCTGAAGGCGGAGTTCAACGCGAGTGTCAATAACTCGCTGGCGGACTGGAATCAGAAGTACACCAACAACCCGAACGCCAATCCGCTGGGCCTGGTGGATAGCGGCCATAGCTACAGCATGAACGGCGGCACCAGGAACGCGATGGCGCCATGGATGCACAACTTCTTCACCTGGTCGGCGGGTCACGCCGCGGAGCTGGGCTTTGCGGGTGCTGCGGAACTGCGTGATTGGCTGGCCAGATTCGAGATTGGCTTGATGACCGACTGGCAATCCAATTCCACGCAAGGGTATTGCTGGCTGGAAGCCTCGGCCTATACGTTGGTAGTTACCGAACCCACTGGGCGGACCTACCTGCCGTCGTACAGCGCCATATATGCGGCGACGTTTCCGAGTCTGGTTGGGTTGGCCTGCAATTCGCCGGCGATGGTCGCCGCGATGGGAACCCTGGAGGGCCAATCGTGGCAAGCGGGCAAGATGCACGGCTATGCGTATTCCTATACGGGCTATCCGGCCAACCTGCAGATTGGGTTGGCTGCCGCTGCCGATAGTGCCGTGCCCAACGCTCACCAAGCGTGGAGTCTGTTTGAATCGCGCAGCGTGAAACCCAGCGGCACGACCGCCTACAACAACTACCCCAACTTCGCCGTCATCCCGCGCTCCGTCCAAGCCGGTACAAGCACGGCACCGCCGACCATGCCGCCGCCGGCCACGACTCCACCACCAGCCACGACGCCGCCACCGCCAACGCTGCCGCCGTCACCGATCGCGGCACCGCCAAAAACCGAACCGCCGTTCCCGCCGTCACAGCCCGTGGATACCCAACCAAGACCCGTCAGTCCCGTGTTCGGCCAGTTCGGTGGCGCAACGACGAGGACCAACGCGGACAAGCCCGGATTCATGGAGCGTGCCGTGAATGAGGTTTGCAGCCGGGTTACCCTGTTTTGCGCGCGGTTTCTGCCCGCCGATTGGTTCAGCCCGCCGGTCGGGGGCCCGGGTGCATTGACACCAGCCACCAGCAAGGCCCCCATGCGGGCGTACCCGTCGCGGGCAACGGGTGGCGTGGCGCCAGAACTTGCCCCGCACACCACGATCGCCTCGAGTGGCACGGTGCTGCGCACCGTTCCCGCCATGGTGAAAGTTGCGTTGCCACCGTGTCGGGAGGGAGACAGTGCGGGCGGGCGGCAGGCGGTGAATTCGGATTGCCGGGTGAAGCCCACCGGGATGATTTACCGGACCGCGGTGAAGTAGCCGCCCGTCACGAAATGGGTGTGCCTGTAGCCAAGCCGGGGACCATCCCCGGCTTGGCACATTCTGGGTGTAGCATCTGACGCGACCCGCGTGTGTCCGGCCCGCGGCGCGTCCAGGCTCCGCTCCGGTACGAGCCCCGACACGCCACTGCGCCTGCATCTGGACGATTGGACGGTACGGAGGTTGGCACGATGGCAACGGATCTTCGCAGCCGATCCAGCTCGGACGACGTGCTGGATGCGCTTGGCCACTTCGCCGTCAGCACGCTATGCGTGGTCGGGATACTGATGCTCGGAACGGCGGCGACGCACGCGGCTACCGTCGTCACCGACAGCGTCCACAGCCTGGCCAAGCAGGGGCAGACCGACGTTCCCGTCACCTTTGGCCAGGTCTTCAAGAGCGGCGACGTGCCAAGCGGCGCGTCACTGACGGCCACACTCGGCGGCCAGCCGGTCATGTTGCAGGTGGACCCGAAGGCGACCAACCCGGATGGCAGCTTGCGCCATGCGGTGCTGACGTTGAACGTGCCCGCACTGGCGGCCGGGG
>Ga0207690_10001084_pt1 | contig 17396 bp, 19 predicted proteins | sample KBSC23metaG_FD_184315 | JGI IMG/M metagenome (GOLD analysis project Ga0207690, IMG submission 184315) | Corn rhizosphere microbial communities from Kellogg Biological Station, Michigan, USA - KBS C2-3 metaG (SPAdes) (version 2) | ecosystem: Host-associated > Plants > Roots > Rhizosphere > Soil ...
AGCACTGCCTTCGCAGCGCAGGTTGCTATTTCAAATGATTACCATGCGTCGAAGAAAAAACTATGGTTCCGTCCGGGATCGGTCCACCTGGGCGGCATGTATCTGGTCGCTCAACCGATTACCGTAGAGCAGCACCCCCGCTCCCAGTTAAAACGGAAGTTTGCCCTCTACCTGCGCTCATTTCAGGATTGCTGCTGGGCTCGGCGTGCGGGGCACCCGGCTGGCCTCGCACGGGTCAAACATCATTTGGCGCGAACAGCTGAACACAGCCCATCACTGTGCTGCTACTCAAGGTAGCTCAGCAAAACAAGCCGGGCCACCTCACCCCTTCGGCGGCGGCTCAAACCGCCGGGCAGGCTTCGGCGCCCGGGCATACAGCGGCTCCACCTGTGGCAACGCCCGCTGGATGTCCTTGATGCGGGTGGGGCCCGATGGGTGGGTGGACAGGAACTCGAGCGGAGCACCCTTGCTGGCTTCGCCCATCTTCTGCCACAGGGAGATGCCGGCGCGTGGGTCGTACCCCGCCCGGGCGGACAGTTCCATGCCCACCAGGTCGGCTTCGGATTCATCTTCGCGGCCGAACCGCAAGGTGAGCAATTGGCCACCGAGGTCGGCGACCATGCGGGCGTTGTTGCCCAGGCCGAACACCGCGGCCCCGAGCGAGATGGCCCCTTGGGTGGCCATGGACTTTCCCACGCGCTCTCGCGCGTGCTCACGCAATGCGTGGGCGATTTCGTGGCCCATGACCATCGCCACCTCGTCATCGTTGAGCTGCAGCTGTTGCAGGATGCCGGTGAAGAAGGCGATCTTGCCGCCCGGCATGCAGAAGGCATTGATCTGCTTGGACGACAACACATTGATTTCCCACGACCATTCACGCGCGCGAGGATTCCATTCGTAGCTGAACGGGATCAACCGCTCAGCGATGGCGCGCAGGCGCACGACCTGGGGATGGTCGTCCGGCAGCAAAGCGTCTTTCCGGCGAGCCGCCTGCTTGAGCTGGCCGTAGTTCTGCAGGGCAGCGGCCTCGATCTGCTGGGCGGGCGCCAGCTTGGCGAACTGGGACCGGTCTCCCACGTCGACGCCTTCGCGCGCGAAGGCGGGGACGGCCGCCAAAGCGCCGGCTGCAAGCAATCCCCCCGTGAACAGGCGGCGCGAGTGCAGCGGACAACGACAAGCCACCACATGGTCACCCACAGGGGCCCAGGTGAAATCCTCGGAATCAGTGTGTTGCGGCATGGTCATCAAGCCTGTTCAGTACTCAAAATCCACCTTTCAATCATCGGTCAGCGGCGCGTCGGGGTCCACCTCGAGGGCCGACACCGGCGCCCTCAGCCACCACAGCAAGCCCAACGCGGGCGCGGCCGCCGCGGTGGACACGAGGAAAAACACGGGCCAGCCGATGGTCTCGGCCAGCACGCCCGCCAGCGGCCCCACCCACACCCGCCCCACCGAGGCGAATGCGGACAACAAAGCGTACTGTGTCGCGGTAAAGCGCTGGTTGCACAGGCCCATCAGAAAGGCCACGAAGGCCGCCGTGCCCATGCCGCCGGACAGGTTCTCGAACGCGATGACCATCAGCAACCCGCCGTCGACCGGTGTGGGCTGTGCGAGGGACACGATGCCGAGATCGAACGCCGGGATGGTCAGCGCCGGCATCACCCCCTTGCCATTGACGGCGAGCCACCAGAAGCCCAGGTTGCTCACCATCTGCAGCAGCCCGAACAGCATCAGGGAACGCCACAACCCGAGCTTGAACATCAGCGCTCCGCCCAGCAGCGCGCCGCCGATGGTCAGCCACAGCCCGATGAGCTTGTTCGCCACGCCGAACTCGGCCGGCGCGAACGCCATGGCTTTCAGCAGGAACGGGGTCATCAGGGAGCCGGCGAAGGCATCGCCGAGCTTGTAGAGGACGATGAACGCGAGGAAACCGCCGGCGCCCGGCTGGCGGAAGTAGCTTTCCAGGCCGCCGAGCAGGGTTTCGAACTGCGCCTTGCGGGCCGCCCAGGCGGCCAGCGGCAGGGTGGCGCCGATGCCCATCAGGAGCGTGAGCAGATCGATCCACTTGGCTTTCAGCGCCGGGGCGAGCGCACTGCCGGACAACAGCGGGTCGAGCGCAGCAGCGGCCAGCGGACGGAACAAGCCCTGGGCGAGCAGCGGATCACGCCCCGGGGCATCGCCGAGTCCAGCGGTGAGCATGTAGCCGGCCCCGATGGCCAGCGCGACGCAGAAGAATCCGCGCAGGTCGTGCGACGCAACGCTGGCCGGCCGCACGGCCGTGGCGAGCCGGGGCAAAGCCACCACGGAGAGCGCAGCCGCGCCCACCATGAGCACGGCCATCGTTCGGTAAACCTCGGGCCACGTCCAGCCGCCCCCCTGTGTGGGATCGACCCAGATCAGGGCCACACCGCCCGACAGGATCATCGCGAGCCGGTAGCCGAGCACATTGAGGGACGACCCGAGGCCGCGCTCGTGCGCATGGAGCAGATCGGTGCGGTACGCATCGATCACGACGTCCTGGGAAGCGGACACGAAGGCAATCAGTACGGCCAGCAGGGCAAACATGCGGGTCGAGGCGGTGGGCGAGGTGTCGGCCATCCACCACAGGGCGCCCGCCAGACCGAGCTGCGTGAGCACGAGCCAGCCGCGGCGGCGTCCGAGCCACGGCAACTCGAAGCGGTCCATCAGCGGAGCCCAGAGGAATTTGAACGTGTACGGCAGCCCGACCAGGCTCAAGTACCCGATCGTGGCCACGTCGAGGCCCACGCCGCTCAGCCAGGCCTGCATTGCCTGCCCGGTCAGGGCGAGTGGCAGGCCGGATGCGAACCCGAGGACGGCCACGACCAGCAGCCGGTGGAAAGCCAGCGCGCGGACATGCAAGGGCGACAGGGATTGGGTGGTCATCGGAACGGTTCCAGGAGGCGCGGGACCCCGCCGGGGACGCCCGGCGCGCGACGCGGTGCGTTCGGCGCACCGTGTGTATGTCCAACAGTCATGGTCCGGGAGTGTAGACAGGGTGGGCGTTGGATTGGCGGTTCGTTGACAATCGCGGCATGAGCCCTTCGCCCCAAGCCTTGTCACCGACGTTTTCAAAGCTGGAATTCCGCCAGGCCCTCAGTGCATTCGCTACGGGCGTGACGATCGTGACCGCCCGCGACGCCAGCGGCGCCTTCGTGGGCCTGACGGCCAATTCGTTCAATTCGGTGTCACTCGACCCGCCGCTCGTGCTGTGGAGCCTGTCGCGCCGCGCCGGGTCGATGCCGATCTTCTCGGGTGGATCGCACTACGCGATCCACATCCTCGCGGCCGACCAGGTGGACCTCGCCCAACGATTCGCCACAAAGGACATCGACCGTTTCGCCGGCATTGAATGGAAGGAAGGCGCAGGCGGCGTGCCGTTGCTCGAGGGGGCCGCAGCCCGGTTCGAGTGTTTCAACCGGAGCCGCTACGAGGAAGGCGACCATGTGATCTTCGTGGGCGAAGTGGAACGCTGCGAGCACCGGGAAGGCGCTCAGCCGCTGCTGTTCCACGGCGGCCGCTACTACACGGAACTGCCTTTGGCCTGAACCGCCTGCCGGGGATCGCTGCCGAGCGCCGACATCGGGAAGATCAACACCACGCTCAGCATGCTGCCGGAGCGTTCGCGCCGCACGCCGATGCCGCTCGCCCGGGCCACCTGGCTCAACATGAGCCAGTGCAGATCCTCTTCGTCGTCTGCCGGGGCGGCGCCGTCGCCGGACGTGGCCGAAGTGATGGGGCCGCTTTGCTGAACGTCGATCAGCAGCAACACTTGATGCGCGGCCGGTTGCGGACGCACGCGAAGGGCAACGGAGTCGCCGGCATCGACAGCGTATTCGAGGGTGAGATCCAGCAATTGCTCGAACGCCGCGGCATCCACGTGCACCGGCGCAGCGATGGGCTCGGGCTCCTGCAGCACGACGCCGCGGGCAGCAGCGGGGGCACGCCAGAGTGCCAGGGCGCGCTGGACAGCGTTGACGAGGTCGATGTCCTCGACCACATGGGCGCCGCCATGCCCCATGACGCGGGCCATTTGCTGAACCTGCAGACCGAGATTCTCGAGGCGCTCCACTTCAACCAGACAGGCCTCCTTCGCCTGCGGGTCCGAATCGAGCAAGTGATCATGGAGCGCAGCCAGCGCACCTGAGAACGCCTCTCCCACCTTGGCGAGCAGCTTCGGAGAAGCCTGAAGCACCGGCGGCCGGGCCACCGAGGGGCGCCAGCCGGGCGGCTGAACAGGCGAAGTATCGGACAACCACATGGGATCCGGCGAGGGCACACTCCGGCGCGAACGCGTGTCGAAAGACATGACCATCTCCTGAGCCGGCAAATACCGGCCAGCTTCCAGTGATGCTATGCCCGGCGGCACACCGCGTCCACCCCATGGATCGTGTGGTTGAATCCGAGACCGCCGGCAGCAAATCGAGGATGTCACTACCGGAGTTCCATCGATGCATGTTGCCTGCCCCCACTGCCAAACCACCAACCGCGTGCCGGACGAACGGCTGCGTGACGAACCCGTCTGCGGCCGCTGCGGCACGTCGCTGCTGCCGGGTGAACCCCTCACGCTGAACGACTCGAATTTCGATGCGTTCGTGAGCCGCTCGGAACTGCCGGTGGTGGTGGATTTCTGGGCCGCCTGGTGCGGCCCCTGCCGCGTCATGGCGCCGCAGTTCGAGGCGGCGGCGCGCGAGCTTCAGGGGCGCGCCGTGCTCGTCAAGGTGGACAGCGACGCCAGCCCGCGCACCGCCGGGCGTTTCGCGATCCGCAGCATCCCGACACTGGTCAAGCTCGACAAGGGGCGCGAGGTCAAGCGCCAGCCGGGCGCCGTGCAGGCCGCGCAGATCGTCGCCTGGGCCACGCGCTGAGCGGGTTCACGGCCGAGGCCGTTGCGACGTGTCGATGTCGATCATGTGCCAATAGTTGGTCCAGAACGTGGGTGACCGGTAGCCGATCACCCACGGCTGAGTCAGCTCGTTGTAGACCCGGTGCACGTTGTACTTGTACGGCATGTAGGCCACCAGCAGCCGTTTCGCCTGATCGATGGCCGCGAGGCGCTCCGGCCCGTCGGGCAGTTCATTGACGCGGCGGTACACATCGTCGTAGGCCTTGAGCTGGAACCGTGCGAGGTTGCCACCGCCTGACGAGGGCCCGTAGGCCATGGCCAGTGAGCCCTGGCCATCCGGTGACGAGGAAGACGAACCGAGCGCCCACACCATCAGCTGACCGGCCCGGGCGCGCTTGAGCTGTTCGGGCCACTTGCCGATCTCGAACTCCATGCGCACCTGAAGCGCATCCATGTTCTTCTTCCACAGCTCGTCGAACTGGCGCGAGATGGGGTCCGGCTGCGTCGCGTATTTCAGCACCAGCGGTTGCCCGTCCGGCTGATCGCGCCAACCGTCGCCATCCCGGTCGATGTAGCCGTTGAGGTCCAGCAAGGCCTTGGCCCTGGCCAGGTTGTATTCGCTGTTCTCCGATTTGAACGCCGGGTCATAGCCGTACGTATCGGGCGCGAGCGCCGACTGCGCCGGAATGGCCTGGCCGCGGCGCGCACGGCGGATCTCTTTGTCCACGTCGGTGCCGAGCGAGATGGCGCGCCGAAGGGCCACCTTCTGGGGCGTGTAGCCCCCGACCACCGGGTCCTCCATGTTGAAGTAGAAGAAGGTGACGTCCGAACGGAGCCGGCGATGCAGCCGGATGCCGCGCTTTTCCAGATTCGGGGCCAGTTTGCCCTGAGACAGCGCGACGTTCGTGAATTCGAGCGGCACGGGGGAGATCACGTCGAACTCGTTGTTCAAAAAGGCGAGCCAGCGCGGCTGGCTTTCGTCCACGACGCTGACCTCCACGCGGTCCACCATCGGCAAGCGGCGGCCCTTGAACCGCTCGAGCAGGGCCTGACCCTCGGCATCGTCCGGATTCGGTTCTGCGTCGTAATAGACCTCACGGTAGTTCGGGTTGCGCTCGAACACCATCAACGAACTGCGCCGCCACTGAGTGAGCCTGAAGGGGCCGGTCCCCACCGGATGCTCCGAGATGGCATCGCCGTACATGTCGGCCACCTCCCGCGCCATCGCCACCAATCCGGTCAGCGTGTAGATGAACCGCGGGCGCGGGGCCTCGAGCTTGAATTGCAGCGTGTAGCGGTCAAGCGCGCGGACCCCTTCGATGTCTCGGTCGTAATCGAATGGCTTCTTGCTCTTCAAGGCCGCTTCCCGCAGGCGCTCCAGCCCGACGATGCCCTCCTCCACCATGCCCGAGTAGTGCGGGCTCTTGATTTTCGGATCGAAGAAGCGCTTGACCGAATAGACATAGTCGGCGGCGACCAGTTCGCGCTTGCGGCCCTTGAAGGCCGGGTCGTCGGCGAAGTAGATGCCGGGCTTCAAGCGCACGGTATAGGTGCGGAAGTCGGCCGAGATCTCGGGCATGGCCACCGCGGTGGCCGGCTTGATCTTGAACGGCCGGGCCAGGTGATCGTACTCGTACGGAGCTTCAAACATGTGCGCGATCGCTCTGTTCGAGTACAGGTCGCTGACCTGGGCGTAGTCGAACCCGGTCTCGGCCGCCTCGAAGGGAATGCGCAGCACCTTTTGCGCCGGCTGTGCGCAAACCCACACAGGTACCGCGACACAGATGGCGGTGATGCACCGAAAAAGTTGCAACCAGGCGTTCATGGCCCTTAGTCTAGAGCCGCAGACACCCGATAGCACTTTTCGAATTCCCGAGCCGAGGCTCCCCCGCATGACGGCCTACCTGTTGCGACGTTTGTGGCAAATGATTCCGACGCTGGTCGGCGTCGTGCTGCTCGTGTTCTTCCTGTTCAAGTACTTCGGCGGCGACCCGGCCGAGATCCTCGCCGGCCAGAACGCCACCGCCGAGACGGTCAAGGCGATCCAGGAGCAGTTGGGCCTGAACCGCCCGGTGTGGGAGCAGCTCTGGATCTTCGCAAAGCAGATCATCACGTTCGACTGGGGCCGAAGCTGGGCCACCAATGAATCGGTGTCCGGGCTGTTCGCGAGCCGGTTGCCTGCCACGCTGACCGTGATGGTGCCCATCCTGGTGCTGGAGGTGCTGCTCGCCATCCCGTTCGCGTTGGCCGTGGCGTACTGGCGCGGCTCGTTGACCGACCGGGCGGTGATGGTCGTCACCACGGTCGCGCTGTCGATCTCCTTCCTCGTGTACGTGATCGCCGGCCAATACGTCTTCGCATTCCGCCTGGGCTGGTTTCCGGTGCAGGGCTGGACCGATTCCGTGTGGACCAACCTCGTGAAGTACGCGCCGTTGCCGGTGCTGCTCGCGGTGTTCGTGTCACTGTCCCCGCAGACACGGCTGTACCGCAGCTACTTCCTGGATGAGATCGGCAACGACTATGTGCGCACCGCTCGTGCCAAGGGCCTGACGGAGAAACGCATCCTGCTGACCCATGTGATGCGCAATGCGCTCATCCCCATCCTCACCGGCATCGGGGGTGCGCTGCCCGGGATTTTCGTCGGGTCGTTCCTCATCGAGGTGTTCTTTTCGATCCCGGGCGTGGGCCGCGAAGTGCTGCTCGCGGTGAACCGCAGTGACTACCCCGTCATCCAGGCGGTGACGATCTACCTGGCCGTCATCACCATGGTGGTGAACCTGTTGACCGATGTGCTCTATACCCTCGCCGATCCGCGGGTGGTGCTCAAATGAGGGCCCCGACCGAGGGGATCTGGGCTGCCGCCTGGCGCCGCCTGCGCCGAGACAAGGTGGGCATGGCTGCGCTGGCCGTCGTGCTGCTATTTCTGCTGATGGTCGGCCTGGCATCCGCCGGCCTGATCGCGTCCGACTGGCAGCAGGAACGTGGCGTTTCGTACGCACCGCCCACCTTCATGGGCCCGGCGGAACGAGACGAGGCCAACGGGCTGCCGGTGCCGAAGGGCCCGAATGTCGACCTCGGCGACATCGATCCCCTGGCCCCGCAGTACAAGGCCTGGGCTGAACGGGCCGCGACGTATGAGCACGCAGAGGCCGAAAAGGCAACAACGCTGCCCTTCGGCGCGGACCTGCAGGGCCGGGACGTACTCGCCAAGGCCGTGCAGGGCGCCAAGGTGTCGGTGCTCGTCGGCGTGCTCGCGGCCGTGGTGGCCACCATCATCGGCACGGTGCTCGGCGCCCTCGCCGGCTTCTTCGGCGGCAAAGTGGGCGATCTGCTGGAATGGGTCTACAACGTCTTCACATCGATCCCGGGCATCCTGCTCATCTTCGCCTTTGCGGCGGTGGCCGGGCGCGGTACGCAGTCGGTGGTGTTGATCCTCGGCTTTGCGGGTTGGACGGGCATCTACCGCCTGGTGCGCGCGGAGTTCCTGAAGCATTCGGTGCGCGAATACGTGCGCGCGGCCGAGGCGATCGGCGCGAGCACCACATCGCGCATGTTCCGGCACATCCTGCCCAACATCAGCCATGTGCTGCTCGTGCAGTTGTCGGTGCATGTGGTGGGTTTCATCAAGGCCGAGGTGATCCTGTCGTACCTCGGGCTCGGCGTTGCCGTGGACGAGGTCAGCTGGGGCACGATGCTGGCGGAGGCGCAGACCGAGCTGATCCAGGGCTACTGGTGGCAGCTCGCAGCCGCCACGCTGTTCATGGCGGTCTTCGTCACGGCGTTCTCGCTGTTCACCGACGCGCTGCGCGATGCGCTCGATCCCAAACTCCGAGGGTTGGAATGAGAGTCACGCCATGCTGCTGAGCATCCAGGATCTCCACGTGGCGTTTCGCGTGGGCAAGGAACAGGGCACTGTCATCCGCACCGAGGCCGTCGGGCGCGGCGAGGTGGGCGTGAGCCTCGATGTGCCCGAGAACACCACGGTGGCGCTGGTCGGCGAGTCGGGCTCGGGCAAGAGCGTCACCGCGATGTCCGTGCTGAACCTCCTGCCGGACAACGCCGAGCGGCGCGGCCGCATTGCCTTCCAGGGGCGCGATCTGCTGCAAGCCAGCCTCTCGGAGCTGCAGGCGCTGCGCGGCCGCGACATCGCCTGCGTGTTTCAAGACCCGATGAGTTCGCTCAACCCCGTGTTCACGGTGGGCCGCCAGGTGAGCGAGCCGCTGCGCAAGCACCTCGGTTTGAGTGCGCGCCAGGCCCTGGCCCGCGCGGAGGCGCTGCTCGAAGAGGTGGGCTTGCCCGAGCCGAAGCGGCGGCTGTCGAACCATCCGCACGAGTTGTCGGGCGGCCAGCAGCAGCGCGTGATGATCGCGATGGCCCTGGCCTGCGAGCCCAAGCTGCTGATCGCCGATGAGCCCACCACCGCGCTCGACGTCACCATCCAGCGGCAAATCCTCGAGCTGCTCGCGCGGCTCAAGGAGAAGCACCGCATGAGCATGCTGTTCATCAGCCATGACCTGGGCGTCGTGGGAGAGATTGCGGACGAGGTGGTGGTCATGCGTCACGGGACCGTCCGCGAACGGGGCCCCGTGGCCCGCATCTTCTGCGACCCGCAGGACGCCTACACCCGCGCGCTGCTCGCCTGCCGCCCGTCGCTGCAGCAGGGTGCGCGGCTGATGGCCATTGACGACCTTCCATCGGCCAAGGCCGTGACGCCCCTGCCGAAGGACCCGGCAGCGCCGGTGGTCCTCCAGGTGGAGGGCCTGACGAAGAGCTTCTGGTTGCGCCACGGGGTGTTCGGCCGGCGCGAGTTCAAGGCCGTCAAGGGCGCGAGCTTCACCCTGCGGCGCGGGCACACGATCGGCGTCGTGGGCGAATCCGGCTCTGGAAAGACGACGATGGGCCTGGCGCTGCTGCGCCTGCATGAGCCCCACAGTGGCCCGGAGGGCGGTCGCGTGACATTCGACGGCCACGACTTGCTCACCTTGTCGCCGCGCGACATGCTGCCGATGCGACGCCGCATCCAGGTCGTGTTCCAGAATCCGTACGCCTCGCTCAACCCGCGTTTTGCCATCGGGCGCACGCTGGTCGAGCCCATGGCCATCCACCACATCGGCGCATCCGATGCAGAGCGCGAGGACCGTGCGCGAGCACTGCTCCAGCGCGTGGGCCTCGACGATTCGGCCATGAACAAATACCCGCACGAATTTTCCGGAGGCCAGCGCCAGCGCGTGGCCATCGCCCGGTGCCTCACGCTGAATCCGGACGTGCTGGTGCTGGACGAGGCTGTCAGCGCGCTCGATGTGTCCGTGCAGGCGCAGGTGCTCAACCTGCTGAAGGACTTGCAGGACGAACTCGGGCTGGCCTACGTGTTCATCAGCCACGATCTCGCGGTCGTCCGGTTCATGGCCGACGAAGTGATGGTGATGAAGGATGGCGACGTCGTGGAGCAGGCCCCGGTGTCGCAGGTGCTTCATCACCCGCAGCAGGACTACACCCGCCGTTTGCTCGCCGCCATCCCGCGCGGGTACGTGCCGCAGTGACCAGCAAGCGGCCTAATACCCTCGCCTGCGGTCCACCCCTTCGGGGATTTCCCCCGTTCGCCTGAACCGCGCGATGTTCTCCGCGACGATGACAGAAGCAGTCCCCCGGTCCGTCGGACCTGAACAATGCGGCAGCACGGTGACCCGCTCATGCGTCCATTGCCAGGCCGACGCCGGCAGCGGTTCTTGATGGAACACATCCAGGACGGCATGGCCGAGCCTGCCGGTGTCCAGCGCCGATCGCAACGCCGCATCGTCCACGATGGCGGCCCGAGCAAAGTTGATGAAGGACGCGCCCGCACGCAGTTGGCCGAAGGTCTCGTGATTCAACACACCGCAGGTGTCCGGCGTCAGCGGCAGAAGGCAGACGACGATGTCGGACTGCTCGAGCACACGGGGCAGTTGATCCGCGCCGGCGAAAGTTTCGACGCCTTGCAGACGAACCGGCTCCCTGCTCCAGCCGAGCACACGGAAGTTCGCTTGGCACAACACCCTGGCCGCAGCGCTCCCCAAGGCGCCCAGGCCCAGGATGCCGACCGTTCGCTGCTTCGGCTTGACATGGTCCGACGCGCGCCACATGCGCTGTGACTGTTGCCGTTGATACGTCGGACCGTCGCGATGCAAGTACAACGTCCAGGTCAAGACGGCCTCGGCCATCGTCTGCGCCAGTTGCGGATCGACCAGGCGCACGATGCGCAGGTCGGCGCCCCGAGTGCTCTCCAACAGGCGCTCCACGCCCGCCCAGACGCTATGGACCCATCTCAGCCGCGGCAGTCGCGCCAACGCCGCTGGATCGGGATTGGCCACGATCGCCACCTCGCATTCGGCGATTTCATCGTCGCTCATGGCTTCAAGCCGGCACACCTGTTCAGCTGGCATCGCTTTTTGCAGCGCATTCAGCCAGGCGTTGACGGATGAATCATTCACGGCGGCGAGGAAAGGCAGTGCGCGCCGATGGTTGCCTGTGCCGCTCATGCTTCGAACACCCGATCGAACGAAGCGAACCCTTTGATCTCGATGGGATTGCCCGACGGGTCGAGCAAGAACATGGTGGCCTGTTCGCCGGATTGGTTGGCGAATCGGATGCTCGGAGGGATGACAAAAGACTGATGGCGTGACACCAGCCTGTCCGCCAATGCCTGCCAGGCTGCCATGTCGAGCACGACACCAAGATGCGGCATCGGCACCATGTGGTCGCCCACCTTGCCGGTGAGGGTTGTCTCGAAGGGCTTGCCCAAGTGCAGGGAAATCTGGTGGCCGAAGAAGTCGAAGTCCACCCAGGTGTCCGTGCTGCGGCCTTCGGCGCAACCCAGTGTGTCACGGTAGAAACGACGCGCCTCGTCGAGGTCGCGCACATGGTAGGCGAGATGGAACAGTGCTTTCACTGACGGTCCTTTCGTCGATGGAGGAGTCATTGCCCGAAATGTTATTGGCCTCCATCCGAAAGGAATAGCATATTGTTTTTGGCAGACCGAAAGAATTTCTGATGGACACGCGCTACCTGGGCAGCTTGATCGAGGTGGTCGAACGCGGCTCGATTGCAGAGGCGGCCCGAGCGCAGCACCTGACCGCTGCCGCGGTGAGCCAACGCATCCAGGCGTTGGAGCGGGCGTTCGGCTTCACGCTGCTTTCACGGGCCGGACACATGGCGCGGCCCACGGACGCCTGCCTGAACCTGCTGCCGCGCGCCCGCCACATCGTGCGCGAGATGGAGTTGATCGCGGGCGACGTCGATCCCTCGGGCTTGACGGGCAGCCTTCGACTCGGCGTGATCTCCACCGCATTGACCGGGCTCGTGCCGCAAATGCTGGTGGACTTCACATCGAAGGCGCCACAAGCGCGCCTGCGCGTCATGCCCGGCACCTCCGAGGAGCTTTACCGTGCGTTGTTGAACCGCGAAATCCAGGCGGCGATTCTCGTGATGCCGGAGTTCGACGTGCCGGCGAGCGTCAGCATGACGCCTCTGCGCAAGGAGCGTCTGGTGCTGCTGTCCAAGCAAAAGCCTGAGAAGGGGGTGGCCCGCACCCTGCGGGAACGTCCCTACATCCGGTATGACCGGCATGCATGGGGCGGGCGATTTGCAGAGGCGTACCTTGCGGACCGGGGCATCGACATCGAAGCCATGCTCGACCTGGATGCACTGGAAGCCATCACGCTGCTCGTGGACAAGGACGTGGGGGTGAGCCTCATCCCGGAGTACGCAGGTCTCTCGCGCTGGAGCGAGCACTGCACCATCACGCCCATCCGCGGCGACCGCTTTGCCCGCGAAATCGCATTTGCCACCCTGGCCCCCAGCGAATCGCCCAGGCTCGTCGAGGTGTTGCTGGAAGTGTTGCGGCGATGCGCAACAGCAGAGGCCGGTCCGGATCGCTTGACGGCCTGACGCACTGCAACAAAGCAAGGCCGAACGCCTGGCTCGTGAAATTCGTGCTTGCCATTCCGCACGGTCGTGCTAAATTGAGCGTATGGAAACCCGCACCGAACGCAGCGAAGCCACGCTGGGCGCCATCGTCGAGACCGCGCTCGACATGGCCCTGGCCGAAGGGCTCAACAGCCTGAGCCTGGGCGAGGTCGCCAAGCGGGCCGGGATGTCCAAGAGCGGTGTCTTCTCCCGCATCGGCTCGCGCGAGGCGCTGCAAAAGGCCGTGATCGATGAATACGGCAAGCGCTTTCTGCAGGACGTGTTCGTGCCGGCCATGCGCGAGCCGCGCGGTCTGCCTCGCCTCAATGCCATCATGCGCCTGTCGATCGAGCGCGTGAGGAAGGTGGAGCGGCACACTGGCTGCCTCTACAGCGCCGGCGCGTTCGAATTCGATGATTGCGATGGGCCGCTGCGCGATCTCCTGCTCGAACATGTCCTGCACTGGCGGGCCACGCTGCGCCGGTCGGTCGACCAGGCGATCGAAGTCGGCCACCTGCGCGCGGACACCGATGCAGAGCAGCTTGTCTTCGAGCTGGATGGCCTGCTCGTGGTACTGATCCGCGAGGCCCGTTTCCTGCGCGATCCGCGCGCCTGCGATCTGGCGTGGGCCGCGTATGAGCGCCTCATCCGCTCGGCCGCCTCCTGACACCGTTGCCATGCCCCACCGCCATTACCGTTGCCCAAATTTCGCACGATCGTGCGACCAAGGAGTGGCCATGATGCCCATTTTTCTTCTCGTGTCTTCCTTGGCGCTGCTGCGCAGCGGCCTGTGGCTGGTGAGCGTGGTGCGCACCGTGCCGCGTCAGAACGCCGACCTGGGGTGGCCGCAATGAGCGCCAAGACAGCCAGTCCCGTGGCCGGGTTTTACGGCGGAAGCCGCCTCATGCGAGGCTTCGGCCAGGCCCTGCAGGCGGTGCAACGCCTCGCGCCCGGCTGGGCCGCGCGGCTGGCGCTCCGCCTGTTTTTCACACCGCTGCCCACAAAGCGGGTCGCGCGGCGCCGGGCACTGCCCCCAGGCTGGACGCTCGAACACTGGCCCTTCGAGACCCGCTCGATCGCCGTGTACCGCCGTGCGGACGCGCGGCCCGACGCTCCCACCGTGCTGCTCGTTCATGGCTGGGCCGGCCATGCGCTGCAGTTGCAGGCACTCGCCGATGCCGTGTTTGCCGCCGGGCTGAATCCCGTGATGATCGAGCTGCCCGGCCATGGCCGCAGCGACGGATGGCGCTCGACGCTGCCGCAGTTCGTGCGGGGCCTGTGGGCGGCGTCGGCGCGGCTGGGGCCACTGCAGGCCATCGTGGCGCATTCCATGGGCGCGATGGCCAGTGCACACGCAGCTGCGCACGGGCTGCCGGTGGCCCGCCTCGCATTGATCGCCATGTCGCCACCGCCCAGGCTCGTGTTGTCCTGGTTCACCCATGGTTTCGGGCTGGGCGCGGCCATGTCGACGCAGATGCGCCGGCTCATCGAGCAGCGCGAGGGCATCGAACTCGGGCGCTTCGAGCCGGACACGCTGGCGCCGCGCTTGCCGCGAACCACACTCATCGTGCACGATGAGCAGGACAAGGCCGCACCGGCCGCCTTGGCCCGTGAACTCGCCGACCGGGTGGCAGGGAGTTGCTGGCTCGCGACGAGCGGCCTGGGCCATCGCCGGTTGCTCTCGGATTCGGAGGTCGTGCGTCAGGTGGCTGAATACGTCACAGCGCCCGTGCCCATTGACCATTCGGGTCGATGATGTAACCGCCTGCTTACCGGTTCGCCACAAAAAGACGTTTTCATGGAGCGAGGCGGGGGCGAAGGGGCGCAAATCACACTGGCACAAAAGCTGCGCTGTATTCGACAGCCAGTGGAGCACCGTGTCATGTCGCAACGCCCGCCCCGTTCCCGCCGCAACCGGCGCCTAGCGCGCCCTGCCACCCCAAGCTGCCGAGGAGGTGCCTCTTCGCTGCTGCGGCTGGCGCAGCCGGCCGTCTCGGCCACGGCATCCCGCGGCATCCAGGTGACCGCCTGGCTCGCCCGCGCCGCGGGCGTGCTCACCCCCGTTCCGGCCGAAGCACTCCAGGTGCGCCCGAGCGAATTCGCCCCCAGCCAGTGGCTGATCGGTCACTGACCCCCGAACCAGACGAGGTTCCGATGGCTCTGCTCCACCCCCAATCGCCGCCGCAGGCCCGCCCCGAAGGCGCCCGCAAACCCGTGATGCCCACCACCGTGAGGCCGCTGCCGCCGCCGCCGGCCCGCGCCTTCCAGGTGTTGCAGGCCCACCGCACGCCCACACAGCTTTCCCTGTTCTCGCCACCGAAGGCGTCCCGCGGCACGCGCTGAACACGGCGTTTGTTTTTCAGGCACGTTTGAGATGTCCGCAGGGAAGCGGGCAGCCCGGGGTGGATGAGAGCGAGTCTCCGGATCCTTGTCCCGCTTCCCTTCTTTTTGGCACGTCAGTCCCTGCGGTCGCCCGAGATCGAGCGGCCAAGCAAAGCCCGTAGCATCGGACGTTCACTCGCTTCCCGAACGATGCCGTTTTCCCGCCTTCAGCGCGACCTGCGCCACTACTGCGATGCCGCACTGGCCGACGACCTTGTCGCCGCGCTGATCGTTTCCATCCTGCTCGTGCCGCAGAGCGTGGCCTACGCGCTGCTGGCCGGCCTGCCGCCCGAAGCCGGGGTGTATGCCAGCCTGCTGCCCATGCTGGCGTACGCGGCGCTCGGCTCCAGCAACGTCAATTCGATCGGGCCGACGGCGGTGCTCGCCCTGATGACGGCCCAGGCGATCGCCGCGCCGGTGGCGCAAGGCGTGCCCGCGGTCGATGCGGCGCTCATGCTGGCGATCGAGTCGGGCGCGCTGCTGGCACTGGCCGCCTTGCTGAAGTTCGACGCACTCGCCTCGCTGCTGAGTGTGCCGGTGCTGCAAGGATTTTCGGTGGGGGCGTCCCTGTCGATCCTGTTGTCCCAACTGCCCGCTTTGCTCGGCGCCAGTGCAGCCGGCTTCAACTTGCCGGAGGTGGTGGGATCGTGGTGGCGCGGCGGGCACGGTGTGCACCTTGCCACGGCTGCATTCGGCGCCGGCGCGTTGGTGCTGCTGGCACTCGCCCGCCGCCATGCCGCCGCATGGCTTGCCCGCTTGGTGCCCATGCGCACCGCCCACTTGGCTTCTCGTGCCGCGCCGCTGGCGGTCATCGTCATCGCCACGGCGGTGGCCTGGGTTTCGTCGGCGCCATCGCACGGGGTGCGGCTCGTCGGTGAGCTGCCGCCGCCGCAGCCCCGCCTCACATGGCCCAGTGCCGAATGGGCCGTTTGGGAGCAACTGCTGCCGGGTGCTGCGCTGATCGCGCTCGTCACCTTCGTCAGCAGCCTGGCCGTTGCGGAAAACCTCGGGTTGCAACGCGGCAAGCGGGTGAGCGCCCGGCGAGAACTGATGGGGCTTGCGGGCTCCAACCTCGCAGCCGGCCTCGGCGGCGGCCTGCCGGTGGGCGGCAGCTTTTCGCGCACGGCGGTGAACGCCGAAGCGGGTGCCCGCACACGCTGGGCCGGCGTGTTCGCCGCATTGTTCACGGGCGCCGGGATGTGGCTGTTTGCCGCTCCGCTCGCCATGCTGCCCAAGGCCGTGCTGGCTGCGACCATCGTCATGTCCGTGCTGGCCGCTGGCGAATGGCGCGGGTTCATGCAGGCCTGGCGCTACTCTCGCAGCGAAGCTGCCATGATGGCCGGCGTGGCCGCCATCACGGTGATGAAGGATGCGCAATGGGCCCTGGCATTCGGCGTGGCGCTGTCGATCGCGCTGTTGCTTCAGCGCACGGCGCGACCCCATGCGGTGGTGGTGGCGCGCATGCCCGGCACGGAGCACTACCGCAATGTGCTGCGCTACGACACCGAAGCCACACCGGGTGTGCTGGGCATCCGCATCGACGAAAGCCTGCTGTACATCAACGCGCGCCAGTTGCCCGATGTGGTGGTGGGATGCCTCGACGCCGCACCCGGTACGCGGCGCGTGCTGCTGCAGATGTCGCCGGTGAACCACATCGATTTCAGCGGCGTCGAGGCGCTGCGCTTGCTGCAGGACCTGCTGATTCGTCGACAGGTGCGGCTCGACCTGTCCGAGGTGAAGGGTCCGGTGCTCGATGCGCTGGTGGCCAGCGACTGGTTGCGGTGGTTCCGCGGCAGCGTCTACCTCAGCCATCATCAGGGCGTGTGCGCGCCGGACAGCGACATCACTCCACCGTCACCCCCCTCCCGAACGCCACCCGCCCCTTGATCTCCGCGGCGGCCTCGAGTGGCTCGGCGTAATACCAGACGGCATCAGGGTTCATTTCACCGTTGACGAACAGGCTGTAGTACTGCGCCTGGCCCTTCCAGGGACAGCTGCTGCGGTGGTTGCTGAACGTCACGTATTGGCGGTTCAGGCTGCTTTCGGGAAAGTAGTGGTTGCCTTCGACGATCACCGTATCGTCGCTCTCGGCGATCGTCACGCCGTTCCATGTCGCTTTCATCACAGATCCTTCATTCAGGGTGAGTCGATGGTAACGACCTCGCCATTACCATGGGCCGATGAAATCGCTTGGTCCGATGTTGGTGCG
>Ga0207690_10001093_pt1 | contig 17259 bp, 16 predicted proteins | sample KBSC23metaG_FD_184315 | JGI IMG/M metagenome (GOLD analysis project Ga0207690, IMG submission 184315) | Corn rhizosphere microbial communities from Kellogg Biological Station, Michigan, USA - KBS C2-3 metaG (SPAdes) (version 2) | ecosystem: Host-associated > Plants > Roots > Rhizosphere > Soil ...
AGCACGACCACGTTGACGACGATCGCGTTGGTGACCGTGCCGGTATCGGTGAACGGCCCGCCGCCGCCAGTACCGTTGCAGCTGTAGACGATGTCGAACGGCAGGGTCGATCCGGCGTTGATGTTGAGATTGGCGGGCAGTTGCAGCGTCAAGTTGAGCGTGAACGTATCCGAGCCGGCATTATTTCCCGAGAATGCCCAGCGGAATACGCCGGGCGCCGGGCTGCCGGCATTGATGTTGAGGATCGGCGGCGACTGGTTGGTACCGAAGAAGATATTGCTGCCGGTCGGTCCGCCCGACCCGGATCCCGTCGCGCTGATCGGGATCAGCACGGTGCCGTTCTGCGCCGCGGTCGTTCCCTTGACGTAGAATTCGATATTCGCGGTTTTCTCGCCCCCCGACCCGTTGACGCGCGACAATTGCACGCCGGTCAGGTTGATCGAGGTCGTAGTCCCGTTGAATGGATCGTAGGTCAGATTGGCGGTACCGCCGCTGACCGTGGTGAGGCCGCATTTGCCGACGGCGAACGCCGCGCCGGGAGATAGCCCGGCGGCGACTGCCAGCCCCAGAAGTGCGTGTCGAAACAGAGACAAGGCCATACTTACTGCCCTTTGACCGCTTTGAGTTCGTCGACCCGGACAAGACCGTCCGCGTCGCCGGGAATGGTGATCTCGAAGACGGACTTCTTGTCGTCGAGCATGTTGATGCGCCATTTGCCTGGCGCCAGCCCACCGATGCCGAACCGGCCTTCACGGTTGGTGAACACCGTGATCGGCGTGCGTTCGGGATGCGCGAGTTCGACCGCGGTGCCGCTGACCAGCGAGACGGGCTCGCCGTCAATGTCGAGCAAGCGGCCGACTGCGGTCACCGAATAGGCGGATCCGACTACGAGTCTGTAACCACTCCGGTACGGCGGCAGCAGCCGGAACGACCCCTGGCCGAGATCGACGCCCGGTTTGGCATTGGGTGCGTCGACCGCGATCGTCCGCTCGGCATAGGAGCTCAGGCTGGGCTCGGTGCCGGCCCTGAGCGCGCCGCTATTCGCGGTATAGCCGAACGGCGACGGCGACACGACGACGTTGGTGCCGTCGAGCTTCTTGTACGGCGTGACGATCGCGAAGCTGTCGTAGATCGGCCGTCCGACCGAGAAGGCGCCGTCGGCGATCGCCAGCGAGCTGCCGAAGCGGAACGACGTGCGCTGCGACGTGACGCTGCCGAACGTGTCCTGGAACGTCCCGAAGTGGCTGATGCCCAATTCGGCGCGGTTGGTGTAATAATTGCCGGTGAAGTTGATCCCCGACCCGGCATCGCTGCGTTCGACATCGGCGGTCATGTTGTACGATCCGACCCCCTGTCCGTAGAGCGTCTGGAACGATGTCCGGACTCGGTTGCCACGACTATCATAGTCGGTACGCGCGGTGGAATAACGGCCAAGCCGGATGACAAGCGAGACCAGCCCGCCGAACCGCGACCCAAAGGTATCGCGTTCCCAGCGCGCATCGGCGGTCACCGTCGCGGTCGAGGATATCCGATAGCCGGTGGTGACCCGGTAGGTATGCAAATCGGGTTGCGCTCCGCGCCCCTTGGAGAAGCGCCCGTCGAACCCGGCATAGAGCCGCTCGTTGAAAGTGTGCGAATAGCCGCCGCCCACTTCGAACTGGAACTGGTTGTCAGGCACCAGCACGCCGAGCGGGGCGAAATAGCGACTGCGCGTTTCGACGAAGATATTGAGCGAATCGGCTTGCCCACCCGAGCGCTGGATCAATCGCTGGAAGGTCAGCGTCGCGGCGTGGCCGGTATGCGACCCCTTCATGTTCGACAGCGAGAAATTGCCGGCAAAGGTACCGAACGGCGTCGCCACGACTGCCTCGACGCCACCCATCTGGGTGTTCTTGTCGGCCTGGGCATTGACGCCCAGGGTCAGGAAGTCGCTGATGCCGCGGCGATAAAAGCCGGTGAAGGCGAATTTGTCGGTATAATGCGGTCCGTGCAGGCCGAGCGGATTGAGCACGCCGGCATAAAGGCCGAATTCGCTCAATCCCTTGGCAAGCTGCGACTGGTCGAGGAACAGGTTGAACCGCAACAGGTCGGTCCGCCCGGTATCGTCGATCACCGACAGACGGATGTCGTTCGCACCCTGGGTGAACGGGAAATCGCGCAGATTATAGGTGCCTGGTGCCAGCTGCAGCCGCCGGACGATCTGTCCGTTGACCTGGACCTCGACGGTCGAGGGGCGGCTGAGCTGGAAACTGCGGTCGCCGCGCGGACGGACCAGCTGCTGCGGCTGGAGCACGCTGTACGAGCGGAAGATCGACAGGCCGGCAATGTCGGGCGCCGACTGGAAACCGCGCGAGACGGTCTGCAGGTCGCCCGCCGTCCAGCGCACCAGATTCTTCTCGTCGTCATAGACGAGCCGCGATCCGAGCCGCTGGAAATCGACGCCGTTCGATCCGGGCTGCCAGATCGCTTCGCCCTCGGCGACCACGCCGCCGATCCGCGTCGCGCCGTCGAGCGAGAAGATCGGCGAGGCGAACCCCTTGGCGCCGCCGGCATGGATATAATCTTCCGAGCCCCGGATGTTGAGATAGGCGCTCCAATCCGCCGGCGTGGCAAAGGTGCCGACCCGGTTGCGGTCGAGCGGACTGACCGTCAGCGACCGCGACGCGCGCCGCTCGGCGGCGATCGTCAGGTTGAGCTCGAGCGTCTGCGGATTGTAGCGGATGCCGACACCCGCCGCCTCGAAATCGGCCGGAGTCAGCACCGCCTTGGTCGACAGGCTCGACTGGATCGCGGTGAAGGATTGCTGGTTGAGGACGTTCGACAGCAAGTCGAGCAGGCGCTGCGCCGGAAATTCCAGCTTGCTGCTGGCGGTGATCGTCAACGGCATGTCGCCGAGATACGTCCCGCCGTCCTTGACCGGCACCGTCAGGACGATGTCGCGCCCGGTCGGATTGAGCGTGGCTTGCGGTTGATCGGTCGGTGCGGTCGGCGCGTCGATCGTGACGCGCCGCTCCTGCGCTTGCGGCACCGTATTTTGCTGGCTGTCGCTATTGGCTCGCGCCGGCGCGCACAGACCGCCGATGCTCGCGCTCGCAAGCATCACAGCGATCATGCGGCTCTGGAGCCGCTTAGCCGTCCGGCGTGAAGCTGACATCGACGCTGCCCCCATCAACCGGCAACTCAATCGGCAGCGACATGCGCCGCGTCTGGTTGGCCCCCACCAAACCGAACCCAATCGTTTGCTGCGTTTCCGGACCCGACAAGGTGCGGCGGAACACTTCCTTGCCCGCGGCGTCCTTCTCGACGATGCGCAGCCGTCCTTCCGACAGATAGCCGTACGCGGTCGACGCGTTAGTCAGGGTGACCAATGGAATCGGCTTGCCCGCCGGATTGTGCCCGATCTCCGCGCTCTGCACCTTGATCGCCGGCTTCGCGCCATTCGGCGCGATGCTGACCAGCACCTGGAAATTGTACAGGATCTGGATCGCCGACTGCCCCGCCGGCAACTTCACCGGCAGCTGCGCCACCGTGACGTAATAATGCTTGCTGGTCTTGAGCTCGGGGTCGCCGACATATTGCACGCGGAACGACTGCGTCTGCCCCGGCTGGATCAGCGCCTGGGGCGGAAAGATCAGCAGATCGCCTGGATCCTTGCCCGTTTCCTTGACGCCATTCTCGTCGAACTCGAGCGATTGCACGCGCAGCTCGACCGGCAACGGCGTCGCGAACGTGTTCTCCACGGTGATGATCTGAGTCATCCCGTTGCCCGATTGCTTCAGGTTGATGATGACCGGCTGTACCGTCATCGCCACCGCGATCTGCTGTGGCAGAACGAGAGCGGCCGCAAAGGCCGCACTCATCAATATCCTCTTCATTCTCTTCACTTCCCCCTCCCGCTGGGTCGTTTAGAAGGCTGCTTCAAATTGTACCGTCACCGTGTCCGCATAGCGCCCGGCGACCAGCGCCCCGCCCCCCGGCGGAACCGCGATCGTCAGGCCCATGTCGCCCGCGCCGCCATCGGCGGAGGCGATCGCGAGGACATTGTTGTTGATGGTCTGCACGCTGGCGTTCTGACCCGCCCAGCTCGCACTGATCTGATAGCCGACGAATTCGCCGAACCCGGTCGGCGATTGCCGGTTGCGCGCATTGCCGCCGTCGCGCAGCAGACCGCCATTGCTGCTGGTGACCGTCAGCCGGTGCGCGGCGTTGCAGATCACCGGCAACGACAGGTTGATCGCGGCGCCGCGCGGTTGCGCGGTCAGCGGATCGCCGAACTCGGTGATCAGGATCTCGCCGCTCGTCGCGCCGGTACCCGAAAAACTGGCGTTTTGTCCGCCCGACGCGGTCGGCGCATTGAGCACGCAGGCCGGCGGCGCGCGTCCGGCGATCTCCAGCCGGCCCTGGCCGGTATCGATGGTGTTCTGCGCGTGCGCCGCGACGGTCGTCGCGAGCAGGGCAGGAACGATGAGGGCGATGCGGTGCATCAGCGCGGCTCCACGAATATCCGCATCGTGTCGGCATAATCGCCGGCCAGTAGCGGAGCGTTGTCCCGGGTGTTGGACGCACCCGGTGCGATGTTGAGCTTGAGGTCGATCTCGCCCGCCGTCGGCAGGTCGATGTTGAATTGCTGGTCGTTGACCCGGCGCGCCTGGGCGTCGGCGTTGAGCACGCCGTTGACCACGCCCCACATCACCGTCGCGCGATAGGGCACGGCCGAGCCGAAACCGGGCGCGGGCGGCTGGGTGCGCTGCAGCGTCGGCCACAGGCCGTTATTCTGCGATTCGAGGCGCAGCCGGTGCGGATAGTTGCACACCGCGTCGAACTTCACGTCGACCGACGCGGCGCTGACCGCCAGCGTGGTCGGATCGATCATCTGGTCGATCTGCAGCGTGTTGCCGCTCAGCCCGCGGAAATTGATCTGGCTACCCGCCGACAGCCGGGGCGAGCCCACCGCGCATACCGGCGGGGCATTGCCTGTAACCGGCAGGGTCTTGGTCGCCACGGTCGACTGGGCAAATGCGGGGGATGCCCAGGCGAGGAGCCCGCCGACGACCAAGACCGTTTCAAGGCGGAAGCCGCGTGTCATCTCAGGACGCCACGGCCAACGTAACGGTGACGTTGCCCTGATAATTGGTGTCGGCGACCAGCCGCTGGGTCGCGCCGCCATTGGTCGAGAAACTGCCGACCGAGACGGTGATGTCGCCCGAAAACGCCGTCGCGCGCGTCTGCACCGCGGCGGGGTTGCTGCCCGCGCCGGTCGCGAAGGCGGCCGGTGTCGTCGTCCAGCCGCTGGCGGTGGCGGTATAATCGACCACGCGCGAGAAGCCGGCCGGCGGCGTGCTGGTAAAGGTCTGCGCGGCCATCGGCGTCGCGTTGACCGTGATGGTGCTGCGCGCGCTGCAGAACGAGCCCGACAGGACCTTGGGCGGTGCCGCCAGGTCGGTCCGCAACAGGCCGGTGTTGATGTCGATCAGCACGCCCATGTCGAACGTTCCGCCGGTGCCGGCGATCGTTCCGCCGACGCACATTGCGGGCACGTTGCCGACGACGGCGAAGTTCTTGGTATCGGTGTCGCTGCTCTGGGCCGCGGCACTGCCGCTCCAGGCGATCGCGACTGCTGCAGCCGACAAGACGGCCAGGCGCTTCAGGTTATGCGTCATGATCACTCTCCCCCCGACGCGACCGGCCCGAGCTTGACCACGACCAGGCCGCTATAGGCGCCGGCGGTGAGCAGGAAGTCGGACGGTGCGGTGAAATTGGACAAGGTGACATCGAGATCGGCGACCTTGGGCGCCGGCTGCGTCGGTCCGGTCGCCGACGCGGTCGGCGATCCGCCCCCGGCGGTGGCGGCGGTGGTGACCGACGCCGACCCCGCCGCCCAGTTGGTCACGTCGGCGGTATAATTGACCGCCTTGGCGAAGCCGGGCTCGACCGCGCTGGCGTCGTTCGACACCAGAGCCGTCGCGGTCACCGTGATGGCCGATCCTGCGAAGTTGCAGAACGAGCCCGGCAAGGTGACCGTGCGCGGTGCGATGACGGCGATCTTGCCGACCCTCGCCCCCGACGTGTTCGCCATCTGGCCGACATCGACCGGCGCGGGCGTCGGCGTGCCGAGCATGCACAGCTTGGCGACCGTGCCCGAGACGCCGACATCGGCGGTCGCGGTGTCGGTGGCCTGGGCGTGCGCGATACCCGGCAGGGCGACCGCGGCGAGCAGGGTAAGAGCGAGGCGCTTCATCACAGCTTCTCCATCAGGACCGGTCAGGGCAACGCTACGGCGGGCGTCAGCGTCACCAGCACCTGACCCGTATAGTCACCAGCGACGAGCAGCCCGCTGGTGGGGCTCGACGAACCCGACAGCGTGACCTTCACGTCGCCCGTGAACAGGCCGACCGGAACCGCGGTGCCGGCACCGTCGGTCACCGACGTGTCGGTGGCGTTGGCGCTATTGGCCTCGGCGGTCGCGGTGTAGTTCACGACGCGGTCGAAACCGGCCGGCGGCGTGGTGGTGAAGGTCGTGTTGACCAGGCGCTGCGCTTCCACGCTCATCGTGGCGGCAGTGCCGTTGCACCAGCCCTGCAAGGTGCGGGTCTGTCCATCGAGCTTGCTGGGATCCAGCTTGCCCGCGGTCGACCCCGATCCCTGCAGCGACAGCTCGCCGGCATTGATCACGTCGGACGGCAAGGTGAACTGGCAACGGTCGGCGACCGAGCCGTTGATCGTAACCGTACCCGTCGCATTCTGCGCGGCGGCGGGCAACGCTGCCGAGGCGGCGATGATCGCTGCGGCGGCAAGGATCGAGGTCTTCATGTCAAACATTCCCCGTTTGGAGGTCGATTACGCGCCCGGCTTGATCACGACGGTGATCTTGCCCGTGTAGGTCGGATCCGCGGCCAGCAGGTCGGTGGCGGTGTCGGTGCGGAAGTTCGACGCGCTGATGGCGATGTTGTCCGAGCCGTTATTGGCCAGGCGGCCACCGATCGCGGTATCGGCACCGGCGGCAGCGGCGCTGTCGTTGGTGAACGGGCCCGCGGCGCCGGCAGTCGTGGTCACCGCGACGCTGGCGGTGAAATCGATGCTGTTGTCATAGCCGCCGCCGCCAAGCGCGGTAGCCGCCGTGATCGGATCGGCGTCGACGCTGATCGTCGGCGCGGCCGAGGTGCAGACGACGCGAGCAGTGAGCCCGGCGCTGGCGTTGAAGGAGGCGGCGAGGTTGGTGCGCATCTTGCCGGTGGTGTCGGCGAGTTCGCCGAGCGCAACGGTCGTGCCGAAGGTCGAGCCATCGCCCGGAACGACCAGGCACTTCGGCGCCACCGAACCGGTGATGTTGACCGTACCCGTCACGTTCTGCGCCGCGGCAGGAGCCGCAATCGCGATCATCGAACCGGCGCCGAGCGCCATAAGCATGAACTTCTTCACTTTACTGTCCCTTTCAAAAAGACTGCGAATAGCGAGCACTGCCCCCCCGGACGGTTTCGCCCCCTCGATTGAACCATCGGCCGGATTCCACGAGGGTAGAAACCGGACGTTTTGTGCGGGCGTCCTCATGACGCCGCGCTCACCGTCACCGTGAGGGTGTCGGAATAGGAGCCGCTGACCAGCGAGCCCGGGCCGCCATAAGCGGGGGCGCTGACGCGGAGATATGTGCCGGGCTGATTGACCGACGTGGAATTGAGCAGCAGGCCCTGCGACTGGCTGACCGGGCCGCGGAACGTGCAGGGCGCGCCGGATGTGGCGGTCAGCGTCGAAACCGCGCACGATCCGGTCGCCGTCGCGGTCGATCCGACCACGTTGAGCGCCACGGTATAAGGTGCGAGCGTGATATAACCGGTCGGCACCGAGCCGGCGGTCAACAGGCCGCCATTGGCCGAGACCACCGCGACCCGCGAAGGCCCGGTGCAATCGAGCGCGAAGGTGAAATCGTGGTTGAGACCGAGGACGTCGAAATCGGGCTGCGAATAGGTGCCCGAGGGCGCCGACCCGGTGGCGAAGCCGCAATGGCCGCCGACCGACGCGGTGACCATCACTGGCAGGTCGCGATGGCCGCCCACCACGCCCGGCTGACCGTCAGCGTAGACCGTTTGCGCGGCGGCGCCCTGCGGAAGCAGCGCGATGCCGATCGCCAACACGATCGTAGTCAATGAACCCCGGCAAGTCACAGTTCGCTGCCCCTCCCGGACAAATGAACGATGGCCCTTTTGTTGACGAGGTAGCTAAAAACGCAAGAAGAATTTTTTACCCTTCATTAACCAATTCAGGTAACCTGTAGAATATATGGTATAGCAACGGTTATTAGCGTTATATCCTTGGATATATGGAATCATTATAGATACGAAATTGTCTGTTTATTATTGGGACAAAACTTTCAATCCAAAGTCAGACGAAAAATCTATTGTATAAAATGTCGAAAATAATTCGATTATATAACTTTGGTTTCCGATAGCTAGTCGGCGCCATACTTCAATCGAACGTCACGCGTTTGCGCCCCTCCCGGCACGAAGGCCAAGCACTGCTTTGGAATATAGTTACTCATTCGTGTACTATTATGACTTTGTTAAGTTCGATTGTTAACGCTTGGACGGAAGCGACATGGCCGACTCGGCGCGACTCGGCGACGGACCGCACCGAATCGGCGGTGAGTCGCGGAACAAAAGTTCACGAATCAAATCAGAATGATCCCCTGGGCGCAGAATCGAAGGATATAGTCCGAAAGGGCATAATCCGATCGGCGCGCGCGGCGGCCAGTGCCGCCCTTGGATCCGGTCGCGATCGCCAGGGGAGGGCTCTAATATTAGGTCCGATCGATATTAGGACGGATCGACAGTCGCCCCCATTCGCCATGCCGGCCTTGTGCCGGCATCCACCGCAGCCATTCACAGCGCGGAGAATGCGGAACCCTAATTTCTGACCCCTCCCCCGCACCATAAAGGAACACCGGACAATTCCCGCCCGGAACCTTTACGAGACGGCAACGATTTCGGTTGATACTCTGGGTTAACAACCAAAGGGGGTGGAATGCGGTCGTTGAGCGAATACCCGGCGGGCAGAGCGCTGACCGCGCGCAGCCTGGCATTGGTCTGCAAGCTGGAGGTCGGGCTGCCCCGGCTGATGCTGATCTGGGTGTTGTTCGCCGGCTTTGCCTGCGGCCTGCGCGTCGCCTTTTCCGCGACGCCGATCCTGACGCCGGGCGACGAGCTCGGCAACGCGCTCCCCTATCTGTTGCTGGTCGTCGCGCCGATCGTCACCGTCCTGCTCGGCCTGTCCGCCTTTCCGGCGACGGCGCTCCATGCCCAGCCGACGCAGCGCCTGGCGTGGATCGGCCGGTGGCGCCGGGTCGACGCGGTCACTGCGCGATCGATGCCGCTATATGGCGCGACCGGGTTCATGGCCTCGTTGCTGGTCGGCATCCTGATCAACGTCCCCGTCCGCACCTTCGAGTTCCTGACCGGCATCCCGGCTTTGGGCGGCATGGCGCCCGACTGGTTCCGCACGCTCTATGCGATGATGCTGGCCGATCTGGTGCTGCTGTCCTGCCTCTACGCCCTCGCCTTCGTGCTCGCGCTGCGCCACGTGCCCCTGTTCCCGCGCTTCCTGGCCGCCGTCTGGGCGATCGACATATTGATGCAGATCTGCATCGCGCGCGTGATGGGCAATGTCGCCAACCTGCCGGGAACGGTGGGCGCCTCGCTCTCCGACATGCTCGAGGGCAATCTCAAGAAAGTGCTGATCAGCGTCGCGATCTGGCTGCCCTATCTGCTGCTGTCGCGCCGCGTGAACCTGACGTACCGGTGGCGGGTTCCGGCCTGAGCCGTTCGCCTGTAATAGCGGCGAATGGGGCGGGTTCATTCGAGTGATATCTTGCGTCGCGCCGCGATGATCGATGGCATCGCCGGCCGATAGCCCGTCGCCGCCGCCGCGAGAGGCGCCCGCCTGGCCGCTGGCGGTGGCGCTGTTGCTCGTGGTCGCGGCCGGTGTGTTGCTGTGGAACGCCCCCATGGTCAACGACGTCGCCTGGCAATTATGGGTCGCGCGCCAGCTTGCCCATGGCGTCACTCTTTATACCGACATCATAGAGGTAAATCCGCCTTTGTGGTTCTGGGCGGCGATACCGGTCGCCGATCTGGCGCAGCTGATCGGCGTGAGCAGTTATCATGTCCTGATCGCGTCGGTGCTCGCGCTCGATATCATCGCGCTCCTGCTTGTCCGCCGGCTGTGCCGCGATCTGCAGAGCGGCGTACTGATCGTCCTTGGTTTTCCCGTCATCACCCTGTTCGCCTTTCTCGACGTGTTCGGGCAGCGCGAGCATCTGACCCTCATCGCGATCGTGCCGTATCTCATCCTCGTCGCGCGCCGCGCCGAGGAGCTCGCGGCGAGCAGGGCCATTGCCATTCTCTGCGGAATCCTGGCCGCGTTCGGCATCGCGCTGAAACCGCACTTTCTGGTCGTGCCGATCGCGCTTGAAATCTTACTTCTCACGCGTATCCGTCGCGTGACGGTCAGACCAGAAATAGTCATCCAGGGAATATTGCTCATTGGGTATGCGCTGAGCGTCCCGTTCTTCGCCCGGGCCTATTTCAGCACTCTCCCGATGCTCTTGATCTACCAGGGCGTTCGTAGTCCGCTCTCCTATCAATTGAGCCAGCCGGTCATATCGATGGCATTCCTGCTGTTGCTTAGCCTGCCGATCTATGGCTGGCCCAGATCGTCGGTGGCGCGGGCAGCCTCGATCGCGGGCCTTGCATTTCTCGCAGTCTATTTTTTTCAGGGTAAGGGCTGGCGATATCACGGCGTGCCGACAATGGGGTGTTTTATGCTCGCGGTCGTAGCCGAGGCGGAACGATTTCGCCGAGGTACTACGTCGCCGGCGTCGCGCGCTGCCGTAACGTTGGCTGCGCTGGCGACGGTCTTTCTAATTTTTCCGCTGTTTCAGGGAATGCGGACCCGGGAAAACGCCAACGCGCTAAGCGCCACGAGTGATTTGCGACAAGGCGATGTCGTCGCGGTGCTCGCCAGCGGCTATTTCTGGCCAGTCCCGGAGGAGCGCCATTTCGTCTGGCCGTCTCCTTCAGTGACCTATCAGACTTTAACCTATGCGGTGGCAGCTTCACGGACTGGTCGATCGGAGCCGGTGATCGCGGCGGCTATCCGCAACATCCGGCGCAGCATCGTCCACGACCTGGCCTGCCACCCCCCGCGACGCATCCTCGGGGATCGCTACGACAACACGTTCCTTAAGACCAGTTTGGTGGAGTACCTGTCGACCGATCCGGATTTTGTCCGGCTGATGCGCGCTTATCGTCGTGGTCCCGATTATGGCGAGTTCACTACCTATAATCGCGTCGGCCAGATCCCCTATCGCCCGACTGCCTGTCGCACCATTTACTGAAAGAGCGCTGCTCGATTTCGCGCCGCAAACCGCAGTCATCTGTGACGGCTCGCGTTCGAGCGCAGTTCCCTGTACGTCTAACAAATGCGGTCCGGGGGGATCATCATGTCGACAATTATGCGCTCGATTGCGGTCGCCGCGATCCTTTATGCCATTCTGCTCGCGGTATCGTGGCTTAGTCTTGGCAGCGATCCCCGCCAGGCGACAGCCGCTGTCACCGCGGCGTTCTCTAGTGGCGATCTTACCGAATACGATATTACCCTCGCGAACACGCGGATCGGCGCACACCAGTTCAACGATTGCCTGATCCTGGATCAGGCGATCACGCGATCGGGAACGCGTGCGCAGATGATGGTGACGCCGCCAAACGATTTTGCGGAGCGTACGACGGCTGTTTGTCAGGAGCTCCGGCAATCGGTGACCGAAGGAAAACACGGTCCACTCAATTTCTATCAAAACTATATCCACGGCCAAACCATCCTCGCTCGTGGCCTGCTGGAGTTCCTGCCCATTCGGGCGATACGCACGCTATACCAGTTGATCATCGCCGCCCTGCTCCTCGCCGGGCTTATTCTTGCAATGCGACAGGCGCTCCGCGGCGGCGCGACCGTCAACGTGATTTTCTGGATTTGCTTCTTTCTCGCCTTCGCCCGGTTTTTCGGCTTCGAATATTTCGCCCAGTCGCTCGGGCACGGCCCCGCCGATGCGGTGCTGCTCGGTTATGCCTTATGGTTGGAAACGATCAGCTTCCGCGCGCAGACGCGGCCGGTCGATTTCGTCGTTCCAGCCGCCACTTTCGGCGCGCTGACCGCGATATTCGAGCTTTTGACGGGCGGCTTGCCGTTGGGCATCGCCCTCACCATCGCAGGTGTCGCCATGGCGGAGCGGCGGGATGACCGTTTGACGTCGAGCGTGATAGAGGCGTGCGCCGCGTTCGTCACCGCCGTGACGACGATGGTCGCGATCAAGATCGTGCTGACCGAAATATTCTTCGATCGGGGCGCGGTGACATCCGCGGGAGGACAACTCATCGATCGGTTGGCGGGATCGGCACAGTTCGAACCGTTTCCGCCGCCGACCGTCGCCAACATCATCTTGCGCGTATCGCGAGGATTGGGGGAGATGATGGGAGGGCAGCCCGAGTTGCTCGGGATGATCCTGCTGTTGACGGTCGCCTTTGGCGCTCTGGGCCTTATCCGGCTCCGCCGCTCCGAGCTTCGGGAAAGGGCGACGCTCGTCGCGGCGTCCAATCTCGTGCTGGTCTTGTGGGTCGCGGTGTTCAACCACCATTTCTATATCCACGCTTGGTTCATGACCCGGATCTTCGCGTGGACGATCGCGACGGGTTTTGCCCTGTTCGCCATGGCGGTGGCGGCCCGGCAACCAGTCGCGCTCGCAGATCAGGCGCCGATCCCGGCCGAATAGGCGCGCCCGCGGTCGAGCTCGAGAACTAGCGACGTTTATCGGCTCGCCGGTTTTTCGGGAAGCGTCGGCCCAGTCGCACGCGCTCGATCGGATACATGGATCACTGCCCATTTGTCGGCATAGGCCCGCCGCCAGCCAGGCTCGCGGTCGAGGATCTTCACCAGCGCAGTGTCGGGCGGCAGGATCGTCCAGGCGAATTTCCAGCGCGCTTCGACAGCCTTCCAGCGCGCGGCGTCTCCTTTGGCGATCTTGAAATAGTCGGCGGTGAAGGCATCGCCATACATGTCCGATCGCCCATCAATGAATGGTGCGATGCCCTGAAACGCCAACAGCCCACCGAAACTATATTCGTTGAACACCGGCTTATCGCGCAATCCGGGCGGAAGGTTACGCAATGCCGTGATTGGGACGCCATAACTGTCGGGCCGATCGAATGGTGTAATCAGGCGATACGTCGCGGTCCCGAGGAACAGCAACAACCCGACCGTCAGCAACGGCGCAAGCTCGCGCCGATCGGCCCACAGCCGCGGCAGCAATGCCGGCCGCGGCCGCTCGGCGTCTCCAGCCCAAGCACGTCCCAGTGGCTCGGCCAGCAGGATCGTCGCGAGCGTCACCAGCACCATTTGGTTGCGGGCGTGCTCGAAGGTGATGTGCAGCGCCGCCAGCAAAATCAGCAGCCGCAATATCGGGATGCGGACAGGACGCAGGAACAGGAAGAATAGCCCGCCCAACAGCAGGATTTCCAGGCTCGACGCGGTGAGCCGGGCTGGTCGCCATTCTACGATCAGCGACAATATTGAGAGGTTATTGACGTAGAACGGATAGAGCAGTCCATCCAATCCCGCCGGCGTCGCCATAGCGGCCGCGAGGGAAAGGATGCCGAACAGCCCCCATTGCCGGATCACCCGCAGCCGGTCGCTGGGCGCCGCTGCAACCAGCGCCTCCAACCCCAAGCCGCCGGCCAGCGCCAGGCCGAACACGAAGCTGCCATGCGCATTGGCCCAGACGAACATAAGAATCGCGAGCGCGAGCGGGGGCGCGCGCTCGCGCTCGCGGGCGCGCAAGAGCGCGATCAGCCACGCCGCGAGCATCGGCAGCGCGAGCAGATGCGGTCTCGCGAATAATGACTGCGCCAGCCCGATCGACAGATAGACCATCATCAGCGCCGCCGCGCCGGGTTGCTGCCAGCGCCGCAAATGGAGCGCGATGATGGCGTAGAGGGCCGCCGACGCGGTACCGAACAGCAGGATCAGGCCGCTCCAGCCGCCAAAACGCCAGGCGCCATACATCAGCAGTTCGGACAGCCATTCGTGCGCGACCCAGGGGTGCCCGCGCGCCGTGAACGAGAAAGGGTCGGATCGCGGGACCGTTCCGTGCGTCGCGATCCATTGGCCGGTCGCGATATGCCACCCGGTATCGCCATCGGCGAAGGCCGAGGACAAGACGGTCACGAATGCGAACGCGGTGAAGCTGGCCAATAATAGGAAGGCAATATCGGGAAGGTCAGCATCGCTGGCTCTCCCCTTACTCATTTTGGAATGCTTAATGGCGGCATAGAAATCTCCCCCTCAGCCCATTCCCCGACTTAATAGGTGATTCGTTTTATGCAAAAGCGATTCGCGGATTTGGACCGATCGGACACGCAATCCATACCGTTGGATAAAAGCGACACATCGATATACCCAGTTCGGCCCGATTTGGGTATGTCGAAGGATATAGAAACTATCCCCTTCAGCCCTGTCGGCACATTTTTTCCGCGATTCTTGATGGTTAACCGGCAGCACCCCTTCCCCAAGTCATTTCAGTTAAGTGTTTGATAATCCTACATTTAAGTCTTAATGGTTAACAAAATTTAAGGCTAACTATTTGAAAGAACTATGAAAATAGTCGGTTATTGACACGTTACCCGGTTCGACCCCTTCATCAACTGGCATTCCAGGGACGACTGGATCGGACGAGCTCTCCAACGAGCTGGACAAACCCGATCCCAGACTGCTCGCGGAATAGTTGGGGCCGGAGAAATCCGGCGGGGAATTGGGGAAGTGACATGACGATGATCAAGAATCTTTTGCTCGACGACAGCGGCGCTTCGGCCGCCGAATATGCGCTGATCCTGGCGATCGTGGGCACCGGTATCGCCGTTGCCGCCTACACGCTCGGCACCTCGATCAGCGGCGCCATGGATAAGGCGTCGAAGTGCATCAATAGCGGCGGCACCAATTCGCTCAGCTGCTGATGTAAGACCGACGCGGGCGGGGCGTTTTCGGGGAGGGAAGCGTCCCGCCGATCCCGCCGGATGGGGATCCGGCAACGAAGGACTTTTCGACATGGCGATGATCAAGAATTTGCTGACCGACACCAGCGGTGCCTCGGCGGCCGAATATGCGCTGATCCTGGCGATCGTGGGCACCGGCATCGCCGTTGCCGCCTACACGCTCGGCACCTCGATCAGCGGTGCGATGAACAAGGCATCCAAGTGCATCAACAGCGGCGGTACCAATTCGCTCAGCTGCTGATGATCTGAGCAGGGTTGCGGCCGGTCCGCAGCCCTGCTCATTACTGTTACGATTGACCGGCGGGGGGTCGGGATATGCGTGGACAAGGATTGATAATATTAGGCGTCGCGATCCTGATCGGGCTCGCGGCCGTTTTCCTTGCCAATTCCTATCTTGGCCGGGTCGAACAGCAACAGGCCAGCAGCCCGCAGGGGACGGTGAAGGTCGCGGTGGCGAGCGTACCGCTCGACTTCGGCGCACCGATCACGACCGACAAGGTGCGGCTGGTCGATTGGCCGGCAAACTCGCTGCCCGAAGGGACGTTCAGCTCGATCCCGCAGCTGCTGCCGATGAACCATACGCGCGTCGCGCTCCGCCCGATGGCGGCGAACGAGCCGATCCTGCGTTCCAAGATTTCCGGTGAAGGCGGTCGCGCGGCGATCTCCGCGGTGCTCGATCCGACCAAGCGCGCGGTTGCCGTGCGCGTGGGCGACGTGGTCGGCGTCGCCGGCTTCGTGTTGCCGGGCGATGTCGTCGACGTGCTGGTCACTCGCACGCCGACCGTCGGAACCGGCAATGGGGCGGTGGGACAGATCACCGACGTCCTGCTGCAAAAGGTCCGCGTCATCGCGATCGACCAGGATGCCAGCGACAACACCGACAAGCCGGCGGTCGGCAAGACCGCGACGCTGGAAGTCTCGCAGGTGGAGGCGCAGAAGCTCGCTTTGGCGCAACAGGTCGGGCAATTGAGCCTGGCGCTGGTCAATCCCGCGTCGGAGACCAGCCCGACGGTCGAAACCGTCAGCACCGAAGATCTGCGCGATGGCGCCTATGTCGGCGGCTATTCGGACGGCGCGCCGCGCTATCAGCCGCCACCCCTCCTTTCCGCTCCACCCGGGGGGCCGCGCGCTGCCCCGCGCAAGCCCGCGAACCCCGACCTGACGGTCATGGTTATCCGCGGTACCAAGGACAGCAGCTATGAGGTGGGTCGCTATGTCGGTCGTTGACATGAAAGCGCGCCTCCGCGTGCTCGCACTGGCGGCCAGCGCCGCCGCCATCATCGTCCCGACGATGACCCAGGCGCAGGAAACGGTCAGGAATGCGGATGCCAATCTGCGCGCCGGCCAGCTCGACGTCGCCGTCAACAAGAGCCAGGTGCTGACCGCCGACCGGCCGTTTGCCAAGGCGCTGATCGGCAATGCCGACATCGCCGACGTCCTGCCGCTGACCAACCGCTCGCTTTATGTGCTGGGCAAGAAGATCGGCACGACCAGCCTGACGCTGTATGACAAGAACAACAATCTGATCTCGGTGATCGACGTTGCGGTCGGCCCCGATGTCCTCTCGCTCCGCCGCCAGCTCCACGAGTTGATGCCGAACGAGCAGATCGGCGTTCAGATGTCGGGCGATTCGGTCGTGCTGACCGGCACCGTGTCGAGCGGTCCGGCGATCGACCGCGCCAAACAGATCGCCACCACTTATGCCGGCGACAAGATCGTCAACCTGCTGTCGGTCGGCGCCGCGCAACAGGTCATGCTGGAAGTGCGGTTCTCCGAAATGAACCGCAACGTGGCCAAGAGCCTGGGGATCAACACCGCCTTCACCAACGGTAATGGCGGCAACACCTTCCAGGGCGGCTTCGGCAATAACGCGTCGAGCACCGCGTTGCTGACCAACCAGAACGGGTCACCAACGGTCAATATCGCCGGCATCCTCGACACGTTCGGCGTCGTGTCCAAGGGAATCAGCCTGGGCAACCTCAACATCTTCACCGCGCTCGACGCGCTGGAGCGCAAGGGGCTCGTGACGACCCTGGCCGAGCCGACATTGGTCGCGCTGTCGGGCGAATCCGCATCGTTCCTGGCGGGCGGCGAATTCCCGGTGCCAATATCGCAGGGGGGCGGCGCCGGCCAGGGCGCCAGCACCGCGATCACGGTCGAATACAAGCCGTTC
>Ga0207690_10001094_pt1 | contig 17246 bp, 15 predicted proteins | sample KBSC23metaG_FD_184315 | JGI IMG/M metagenome (GOLD analysis project Ga0207690, IMG submission 184315) | Corn rhizosphere microbial communities from Kellogg Biological Station, Michigan, USA - KBS C2-3 metaG (SPAdes) (version 2) | ecosystem: Host-associated > Plants > Roots > Rhizosphere > Soil ...
GCATCGTGATCACCTACGCTACAATCTCCTGACCGCGCAGTACCCCCTTCCGCATCCGATCACGTTCACCGAAACGACTGATCACCTTCACCGAAATCCGCATATGCGGCCAAGAAGCAGGGGGATCTGGCGCAGGTCGAGCATCTCTACAACGACGAGTACGTCGGCGTCGCCAAGGCCACCCAAGACGCCATGCAGCAGTTGGTCGTCTACGAACGGAATCGCATCGAAGCATTTTCCGCACACGTACAAGACGTGGCGGCATCCAGCCAGACCCAGATCCTCTTGCTGGAAACCCTCATCCTGTTGTCGGGCATTGCTTTTGCCGTGCTGCTCACGACAAGCATTACGCGGCCTGTCAAATCGGCGCTGGCCATCTCGCAGCAGGTGGCGTCGGGTGATCTGACCGCGATCAGCGGTGAAGCGGCCAAGCATGATGAACTGGGGTCGCTCCTGGCCGCCTTGCAGAGGATGAGCGAGCGCCTGCACGACACGGTGGGCGGCGTGCGTCAGGGAACCCATCGGATTGCGGCAGCCTCCAGCGAGATCGCGACAGGCAATCTCGACCTGTCCGCACGTACCGAAGAACAGGCCAGCGCGCTTCAGCAAACGGCGGCGTCCATCGCACAACTGACCACCGGCGTCCGGAATAACGCCGAGAGCGCGGACAAAGCCAAGGAACTGGTGACAGCAGCCACCGCTGCGGCGGAAGAGAGCGGCAAAGTCATGGGGCAATTGACCACCACGATGAACGGGATCAAGGCGTCGTCGGGAAAGATCGCCGAGATCATTGGCGTGATCGACGGCATTGCCTTCCAGACCAACATCCTGGCGCTCAATGCGGCAGTGGAGGCCGCGCGCGCGGGCGAGCAAGGGCGCGGCTTCGCGGTGGTGGCGTCGGAGGTGCGAGGCCTGGCGCTGCGCGCCGCAACGGCGGCGAAAGAGATCAAGGTGCTGATCGAAGCTTCGGTCGCACAGGTCGATGGCGGTAACCATCTGGTACAGCGCGCGTCGGCGACCGTGCATCAGGTGGTGGGTAGCGTGCAGCATGCAAACGTGGTGGTGAACGACATCAGCAACGCCAGCCGCGAACAGGCCGAGGGGATTCAGCAGATCAGCCAGGCCGTCGCGCAGATCGATGGCGCCACGCAGCAAAACGCGGCGTTGGTCGAGCAAGCCGCGGCGTCTGCCAAATCATTGGAAGAGCAGACGGATGAGCTGAACCGCGTGATGAAGTTCTTCACACTCTGAGCCGGTTGGCTAGCGAGCCAACCTTAGCTACTTCAGCGCGCCGCTGCGAATCCCCATCACATAACGCGCGGTGCGCACCACCGCCGGGTCCGCATCAGCGGCCAACCGCGCAAGCAGGGCCGATGCCGCATCGTTGATCTCCGCAAGCGCCTGACAAATGCGCACACGGGCCGGAGCATCGGCATGCCCGTCCGAGATCGCGGCTTCGAAACGCTCGACAATCTGCTGAGAGATCACAGGGTCTTCCGCCAAGTCGGCCAGCGCATCGGCCGCCTCAACATCGTGTGTCCCAACCACAACCTGCTCGATCAGCAGGGGAATGGCGTCGCGGATGCCCCATTTGCCGAGCACCCGCGCCGCGCGGTACCGCACGCGCTCCGTGGGGTCGCGCAAGGCGCCACGCAGCATCTCCACCGCGTCGGCGCCGCCGAGTTTCGCCAGCGCGAGCACGGCCCGTTCGCGCATGGCTGGATCCGGCTGTTGAAGCGCTGCGCCGAGTACGCTGGCGCAGCTGCCTTCGGTTCTTTCCAACGCCCAGTGCAACGCCCCCGCGACATTTGGCTCTTGCTCCTGGAGCAGTGCGTGGGCGATGAGTTCTGCCAGCGGGGCATCGCTGGATGCGGCGTCAAACGCAGCACGCTGCCGCTCAGGCGCATGCGTGGAGTCCAGTCCTCTCAGCAACTGCACGACGTCAAGCACGGCCGGCCAATCCTCGGGGGACGCGGCGGACACGGCTGCCAGCCGGGAAAGCAACGCTTGCTCTGCGGCCAACCGTTCGCGGCTGCGTGCCATCAACGCATCAATGAGCACATCGGGGCGCGGTGCTTGCTGGCTGAGTGCCTGGCGCACCTCGGCAAGGTCAAGGCCCAGCGCACGCAGGCTTTCCACTTGGAACAGGTGCCAGGCATCGGTTTGCGAATACGCGCGGTATCCCGCTTCTGTACGCCCGGATGGGCTGACCAGTCCGATCCTGTCGTAGTGCCGCAGCATGCGCGCGCTCACGCCGGAGCGCTTGGCCAACTCGCTGATGCGCATCACTTGTCTCCGGTGTCGTCTGGGTTATGCGGCCTCGTTTCTCGGCCTCGGGGGCGTTGATCGAGCCGAAAAAAATTCTATCAACCCGGTGGTTGGCAACCTGCCGATGCATCGGCATCTAGCAACGGCGCACCTGCGGGCTCGGCATCGGCTGAATCGAGCACAAACGCACCCTCCGGGTCGGCGATCAGCCTGAGGCTGGCGCAGGCGTGAATGCGAACCGCTGGGTCCGGATGGTGGGCCGCGGCCGCATCGAGCAGGGCCACAGCGTCGTCTCCGAGCATGAGCAACGCTCGGCTCAGACTCCGCTGGAGGTGTTTGTCGCCGCGACCCAGCTCGCGCACCAGTTCGTGTGCCAACGCAGTGCGTTGCCCGGTCGGCACCAGGCCTGCTGCGGTACGCCACGCAGTGCGCGCGACTTCCGGATCGGGGTCATGCAGATGCTCGCTTGTGATCGCCGGCCACGTTGCCGGGTCGCCAATCTTTGAGAGCGTGTGCAGCGCCTGGCTACGCGCTTGCGCCAGCGGTGAGCGCAGCTCGTCAAGCAGCAGTGGCACGGTCAGATCCTGCGCATGCCGGGTGAGGGCCCAGGTGAGCATGTCGCGGACGAAGAAATCCGGCTCGGCGCGGCAACGCTCCACCAGCGGCACGATATTGCCCGGGTCGGGCGCCATGCCGGCACCCAGCGCAGCGGTCAGGCGCCGCGAAGCGTCCGGGTGCTCCAGCGCTTGGGTCAATGTGTGATGGGTCATGAACGCCTCCTTGCCCGGCAGTGGACACCTTGTCACCGTGACAAGGTCAACTGTTTTGGGCGAGGAGAAGACGGTGCGCCATCAACGTGCCGCATCCTCCATCAAAAGCGCGATGGCGGCCAGAAACACTTCCGGCAGACGCTTCGGCAGCGCCTAGTTCACCAACGTCGTAATGCTTTTAGCCGGCAACGTAACCGTGAACGTATTCCCGCTCACGCCAATCGCCGGCTGCTGCGCGAACGTAGCCGTGGCGGTAGTGAGGTACGGCGTCAGGCTGGTCAACGCACGGCCCGCAGGGTTGATCGACGCCGTGAGCGTGACATCCGTGGCGTTCTCATTCACCAGCACCACCACGGCCTTGCCGTTGCCCGCGCCCGCAGGCGTGCCGAACGCGGAAACACGCACCCCCTTCTGCGGCAAGGTGGTGGTGTCGTAGCGCACGTAGCCGGGGCGGATGAAGTACGAGAAGTGCTTCAGGCCGATGCCGAAGTAGGTGGGCTTGTTGTCCGAGCCGATCAGGCCGGTGGGTTTGGCATCGTTGGAGTTGACCAGCCACCAATAAACGTACGCGTTGTACTGCCCCAGCGTCAGGCCGTCGTGGATCTCCTTCGCAATGGCAATGGCATCGTCGACGCTGGTCTGCCAGGCGGTTTGGGTGTCGGACTTGTTGACGGAGTCCAGGAAGTGTTCGGTCATCCACACATCCTTGCCCAGCCTCCGGGCCGAGGCCGGGTAGGCGGGCACGCCGCCGTACAGGTGGCCGCCGATGATGGAGAGGTTGCCGGCGGCATTGGCGTCGCCCAGCAGCGTGTCGACAGTGGCCTGAGAAAAGTAGAACGATTCGGGCGCCATCAGCTTGGCTGTGGTGCCGGCAACGGCCTCTGCGCCATGGCCGGCGGCCCAGGCGGTCATTTCGTCGGCGTTCCAGAGGCAGGATTCATAGGTCTGCGGGTCCCAGTCCGGCTCGTTCTGCAGGGACACGGCGTAGAGGTTCACGTTGCGGGTGGCGGCATACCGGATGTAGCTGTTCAGGTACTTGGCGTAGTCGGCGTAGCGCGTTGGGTTCAGGCGCCCGCTGTAGAGCGGGTTCGTGCGGTCGGTGTTGACGATCTTCATGCTGGCCGGGGGCGTCCACGGCGTGGCAAAGACGAGGGCGCCGCGTGCCTGGGCAGCGGCGCCGTTCTCCAGCTCGGCTGTCCACTGGCTGGTGTCGGCCGTCTGGGTGGTGGTGTTCCACTCGGCGGGCGCAATGCGCAGCCGCAGGATGGACAGCCCGAGGCTGTCGGTCAGGCTGGTGCCGAACAGCGCGTTCAGGCGGTCGTCCGCCATCTTGCTGTAGTACCAGGCCGCCGAGCCGCCGAACCCCTGGATGGTTTGTTTCGCGCTGCCAAAGTTGATGGCTGCGGCGGTTGCGGCGGGCTTGATGGTCAGCGCGGTGCTGACGAGGGCCGACCGGTAGTGCGCGCTGTCCCTCGGCACAAACGTGGCCTGCAGGATGACGCTGCCGGCTGTGCTGGTTGTGGTGGCACTCAGCGGCGCGCCATCCACTGTGGTGTAAGAAGCCGGGTCAACCGTGCCCTGGATGCCATACAGCGCATAGGGCATGGTGCTGACCTGCGCAGGCGTGAGCGTTGAACCCTGGAGCACGGCAGCGGGCAAGTCCCATCGCACCGGCGGCTCGGCCTTGTTGACGGTGAGCGTTCGCAGGGCGGTGGTGGCGGCGTACTTGGTCGTGTCCTGCGGCGTGAAGGTGACCGACAGCGTTTGCGTGCCGACCTCAAGCTTGGTCCCGGCCGCCGGCGAATAGACGAAGGTGCCGGGCACATTGGCCGTGGCATTCAATTGCGCTGTGCTGAGCGCCGTGCCCCATCCGATCGATGCGGGATTGGGCCAGCTGATCGTTGCGGCGGGCGTGGGGCTCGGCGCTGGGGTAGGCGTTGGAGTGGGTGTCGGTGTTGGAGTCGGCGTCGGGGTCGGGGTCGGGGTCGGAGCGGGCGCAGGGGTCGGCGCAGCGGGGCTGGACCCGGAAGTGGGCGCCGGCGACGGCGGCGGGCGCTCCCCGGGGTTGGACGCAGACACGGGTGCAGTCGTTGCGGTCGTGGATGCGTCGGCAGACGTGTCGGACGAGCCGCCGCCGCAAGCCGCCAGCCACAGGCTCAGCAAACCGATCACCATGTACCGCACGGTGCGCGGCCCGCTCGTTCTTCTCGACGTCAACGACATTTCTCGGCTCTTCTTTGGATGGGTTATGCGGTGCAGGCACCCCCTACGAAAGTGGGGTGCTCCGTTTGGCACACGCGGTATCCCACGCGCCTTGGTGCGCGTCAAGGTCAGTGTGGGGTTGGTGAGGTTTCTTGAAAAAGCCAGGTGACTTCTTTTCGTGACAGGCCCGCAACCTTGGGTGCAGCGTCAGGGGGCGGTAGTGTTCACCTCTGCCATAATCCTCCGCACTCCGGCGTCTCCCTTCCCACCATGGTCGTCCGCCCACACTTGCACTGGTTCCGCATGCTGCTCGCGTGGCGCGGTTCCGTTCTGCCGCAGTTGCTGCCGCGCCTGTTCCTGATCTTCTGTATCTCGCTGGTGGCCATGGCGGTGCATGCGCATTGGCTGCCTATCTCCGTCAATCTGAGCACGACGCCGTTCTCGCTCGTCGGCATTGCGCTGGCGGTGTTCCTGGGGTTCCGCAACAACGCCAGTTACGACCGCTATTGGGAGGCGCGCAAGCTCTGGGGCCAGTTGCTCAATAGCGCGCGCTCGCTCATGCGGCAGGTGCTGACGTTGCCGTCGCCGCAACAGGGCGCGGTGGCCGATGCGGATGTGCGCGCGTTCACGCAGGTGCTGTGCGCGCTGCCGCATGCGCTGCGCCACCAGTTGCGCCGCACAGATCCGCGTGAAGACCTGGCAGCCCGCCTGCCCGCGCCGCTGCTCGATCGCGTGATGGCCGCGCGCTACCGGCCCGCCACCCTCATGCTGTGGCTGGGCGAATGGGTGCAGCGTCATCAGCAGCCAAACGCGCAAGCCGGCGCAGTGGATGCCTATACCGCGCTGGCGCTGGACCGCAACCTGAACGAGCTGTCCAACATCATCGGCGGGTGCGAGCGCATTGCCAGCACGCCGCTGCCGTTTGCGTACTCGGTCATGATCCACCGCACGGTGTACTTCTTCTGCGCGGCGTTGCCGTTCGGGCTGGTGGAGAGCATCGGCAATTTCACGCCGGTGTTTGCGGTGTTTGTGGCGTACACCTTCATGGCGCACGAGGCCATCGCCTCGCAAATCGAAGAGCCCTTCGGCACCGAAGACAACGACCTCGCGCTCAACGCCATGTCCGTCATGATTGAAGACGCCGTGCGCGACATGGCGGGCGAGCCCAGCCTGGCCGGCAGCGAGGCGGCGCGCGATTTCATTCTCGATTGACGCTGGTTTGACGCTTGCGGAGGCGCCGCGATGACAGCGATGGCAGACGCAATCCCTCTCTCTCTCCAACGCCCACGAAGGCACCCCTATGGCGCAATACAAAGTCCCCGGCGTGTATGTCGTTGAATCGGGGGTACCGCTCGACTGCATTGTGGCCGTGCCGACGGCGGTACCGATCTTTATCGGCTATACGGAGCGGGCCGGCAGCGCAGGCCGGTCGCTCACGCAACTGCCCGAGCGCATTGAATCCATGGCGGACTACGAGGCGCTGTTCGGCGGGCCACCGCCGCTCGCGTTCACGTATGCAGAGACGTCGGACGTCGCGCAGGGCCGATACACGCTGGAGCACCCGCACCTGTTTGTGCTGTACGCCAGCGTGCAGCTCTACTTCCTCAACGGCGGTGGGCCGTGCTTCGTCGTGTCGGTGGGTTCGTATGCGGCCACGCCATCGGTGGATGATTTTGCGGCTGCGTTTGCTGTGCTGGAGAAGGCGCCAGATGGCACGCTCGTCGTCGCGCCCGATGTGGCGAGCCTGCCGGCCGAGGTGGCCGCGGCGTATCCGGCGCTGGCGCTCGCGCATTGCGCCAAGGTGCAGAGCCGCTTTGCCATTCTCGATGTGCCCAGGGGCGATCAACCGCCATCCACGGGCGCGGATGATCCAATCACGCAGTTCCGCGCGTCGGTTGGCGCGGATGCGCTTAACTATGGCGCGGCCTATTACCCGTGGCTCAACACGACGGTGCTGGCGGCGGTGGATTTCCGGGCGATTGCACCAGGCGCCATGCCGGCTTTCCAGGCGGCGCTGCAGCGCGATGCACAGGCATTCTTCGGCATGGCCTCTCAGGCCGAGCAGTTCCAGGCACTTACGCAGACCATCGCCAGCCTTGCGCACGACATGCCGGATGCACAGGCCAAGGCGGCAGACCAGTTGCTGACCGCGTCGCTCGATGTCTACCGTACGGTGATGGCCGACATCCTGGCCGGCGTGAACCTGCTGCCGCCCAGCGGTGCCATGGCGGGCATCTATGTCAGGGTCGATCAGAGCAGCGGTGTCTCCGTGGCCCCTGCAAACGTCGCTCCGTCCTGTGTGGCCTCGCTCACGGTCACGTTGTCGGATGTGGATCAGCAAGACCTGAACATGCCGCTGGACGGCAAGGCCATCAACGCCATCCGCATGATCCCGGCCCGCGGCATCGTCGTCTGGGGCGCACGCACGCTGGATGGCAACTCCCAAGACTATCGGTACATCAACGTACGCCGCACGCTCATCATGCTGGAGCAGTCGATCCAGTGCGGCCTGCAGGCCTATACCTTCTCGCCCAACAATGCGACGACGTGGGCATCGGTCAATGCGGCCATCAGCGTGTTCCTCACTCAGCAATGGCAGCAGGGCGCGCTCCAGGGGGCCAGCGCCGCCGATGCGTTTTCCGTGAGCGTTGGCCTGGGCAGCACCATGACCGGCGACGATGTGTTGAATGGCTGGATGCGGGTGATGGTGAAGGTGTCGCTGGTGCATCCGGCGGAGTTCATCGTGATGACGTTCCAGCAGCAGATGGGAAGCACCTGACGCAGATCACGCATGACAACAGGCAGCCTCGCCAGCGCCACCCACAACGAAGGCGGCAGCTAAATGGCCGGGTGCTGACGGCCTGCGCGCTGTTGACTAACACCACCCTCGAAGACTAGCGGGGTGCCCCGACACCTGGGCCTCGCCAGGGCGTTCCAAATCGGTGCGGCCGCGCACCAACTCCAAGCCGCCGGCGCCCCATCCGGCGGCGCATGCCTCGTGCAAGGGCATAGCCCAGGCAACCAACCCCTCGCAGTACCGCACAGGACGTGGTGCATTGCTGCATGGCACAAAACTCGCATAAGCATTGGGCGACCGGTCAGACCACGACCGTGTCTTTCCCGTTTTCAGGCCCATGCTCAGCATTCCTTCTTCCGTCGCGCAGGCACTCCAGCAACGCATCATCAGCGGCGATTACCCGAGTGGCACCCGCTTGCCGCCGCAGCGTGAACTGGCGACAAGCCTTGGCGTGAGCCGTGCCTCCCTGCGCGAAGCCCTGACCGTGCTGGAAACGCTGGGCCTCGTCGACATCCTGCCCAGCAAGGGCGTGGTGGTGCGCGGCCCGCATGCGGGTACGGAGCGCATGCATCGGCCGTTTGCGACGGCGGCGCTCGGCACGCTGTCGCCGCGTCAATTGATTGAGTTGCGCCTGGTGCTGGAGCCGGGCTGGACGGCGCTGGCCGCCGCGCGCATGCATGCCGCTGGCCTGCGCCACTTGCAATGGCTGCAGCAGCAGCTTGCCCACGCGCTGGAGCGCAATGATCTGCTCAGCGCGGCCGAGGCTGATCTGCAGTTCCATCTGCTGCTGGCCCAGTTGTCGGGCAACCCGGGCTTGGTGGCGATGGCGGCCCAGTTGGAGCACGCCATTGGCCACAGCCTGCGCCTGCCCTTCGCCAAGAACGGCGCCGACGACCAGCCCGCGCGCGAGCACGACGCCATCGTGCAGGCCATTGGCGCGGGCGACGCCGCCGCCAGCGCTGAAGCCATGCGCGCGCATCTGATGTCGGCCGCGCGCCGCAGCGGTATTGACCTCAGCGCCCCGAGCCCCGAGCCACACGCGACGTACCACGACCCAGTTTCGTTTCGCCTTGTTCCCATTTCTGAAGGAGTTTTTGAATGACCCGCTCGCCTACCGTCCGCACCTCCGTCCGCATCACGGGCCGCATCACGGGCCGCATCTCGCGCCGCACGTTCATCCACGCCGTCATGGCGGCCAGCGCCATGGCCGCCCTGTTGCCGGGCCGCGCTGCCCATGCCGATGTGCTGGCCAACATCCAGAAAGCGGGCGTGATCCGCGTGGCCATTCCGAATGACTTTCCGCCGTTCGGCTCGCTGGGCACCGACCTGAAGCTGCAGGGCTACGACATCGACATGGCCAATCTCGTCGCCAAGGAACTCGGCGTGAAGGCAGAGCTCGTGCCCGTGACAAGCACCAACCGCATTCCTTTCCTGACCACCGGCAAGGTGGACGTGGTGATCTCCAGCTTGGGCAAGAACGCCGAGCGCGCCAAGGTGATCGACTTCACGCAGGCGTATGCGCCGTTCCCCAAGAGCGTGTATGGCCCGAAGGATGTGTCGATCAAGACGCCGGCGGATCTGGCTGGCAAGACGATCGGCGTGACGCGCGGCTCGACGGAAGACCTGGCGCTGACGGCGGTGGCGCCGGCCTCGGCCACCATCAAGCGTTATGAAGACAACAACGCGACCGCGCAGAGCTACTTGATCGGTCAGGTGCAGCTGGTGACGCTGGGCAACATCGTGGCCAATGCAGTGAACGAGCGCACGCGCCTGCGCCAGTTGGATGTGAAGTTCCCGGTGGAAGACACGCCTTGCTATGTGGGTGTGGCCAAGGGGGAACCGGCACTGCTGGACAAGGTGAACGCCGCCATCACCAAGCTCAAGTCCGATGGGCGCCTGAACGACTTGTCGCAGCGCTGGATCAAGATGCCGCTGCCGGCAAAACTCTAAGCACTTGTTCTACGCACCAAACGCCTTCGCAATGCAGGTCCGCCGCACGCGTGGTCGTGCGGCATCCGGAACACCTCTATGGCATATCAATTCGACTTTGGCGCTGTCTTGGGTTACAGCGGCCAGCTGGCGCAGGGCGTGGGTTTTACGCTTGCGCTCACGGCGGTGGGCGCGGGGCTCGGCGGCGCAATCGGCGTGGCCGGGGGCGTGTGCCGCGCCTGGCGCATCGCGCCCTTCAACGGGCTGTTCAAGGTGTATGTGGAGGGTATCCGCAACACGCCTTTCCTCATCCAGTTGATGTTCGTGTTCTTCGGCTTGCCCTCGCTGGGCCTGCAGATCAACGAATGGCAGGCGTCGTTGCTCACGGTGGTGGTCAACCTGGGCGCGTACATCACCGAGATCGTGCGCGCCGGCATTCTGGAAACACCGCGCGGCCAGTTGGAAGCCGCCAACGCACTGGCCATGAGCCGCTGGGCGTGCTTCCGGCATGTGGTGCTGCGGCCCGCGCTGCAGAAGGTGTGGCCGGCACTGAGCAGCCAGATCGTGATCGTGATGCTGGGCACGTCGGTGGTGTCGCAGATTGCCGCGCAAGACCTGACCTTTGCGGCCAACTTCATCCAGTCGCGCAACTTCCGCGCGTTTGAAACCTATCTGGTGGTGACGGCGCTGTACTTTGCGCTAGCCCTGTTGCTGCGTCAGTTGCTGGCCTGGATCGGGCAGCGCTTTGTCGTGGTTCGCCGCGCACCGTCGGCATCGATGGCGCCACGTGCCACCACCAACCCAGCCGAGGGCGCAGCATGATTGCCGACATTCCTCTGTTGCCCATTCTCCTCAAGCTTGGGGAGGGGCTGCTCGCCACGCTCATGTTGTCGCTCATGGCCTTTGCGCTGGGCGGTACCGCAGGCCTTGTCGTGCTGTTTGCCCGCGTGGGGCGCAACGCTGCCTTGCAGCGTATCAGCAAGGCCTATATCCAGATCTTCCAGAACACACCGCTGCTCATGCAGATGTTCCTGGTGTTCTTTGGTGCGTCCATGGCGGGCTTTGAGATGTCGCCCTGGACGGCCGCCGCCATCGGCCTGACGCTATACACCAGCGCCTATCTGGCCGAGGTGTGGCGTGGCTGCGTGGAGGCCATTCCGCGCGGGCAATGGGAGGCGTCCTCCAGCCTGGCGATGGGCTACTTCCAGCAGATGCGGCATGTGGTGCTGCCGCAGGCCGTGCGGCTGTCGATTGCGCCCACCGTGGGGTTCTCGGTGCAGATCGTCAAAGGCACGGCGGTGGCGTCCATCATCGGGTTTGAAGACCTGAGCAAACTGGGCTCCGTGCTGGCCAATGCCACCTTCCAGCCGTTCCTCATCTATGGGTTGGTCGCCATTGCGTACTTCGCGCTGTGCTGGCCGCTGTCCCTCTGTGCCTCTCACCTGGAAAAGAAGCTCTATGCCGCTCGTTGATCTCTGCGCCGTACACAAGCACTACGGCAACAACCATGTTCTCAAGGGCGTGGACCTGCGCGTTGAAAGCGGCCAGGTGGTCGCCATCATCGGGCGCAGCGGCTCGGGCAAGAGCACGCTGCTGCGGTCCATCAACGGGCTGGAAGCCATCGACGATGGGCAGATCGTCGTCGACAACGCGGTGCTCAAGGGCTCGCAGGCCACGCCGGCGCAGTTGCGTGCGCTGCGCCTGAACGTGGGCATGGTGTTCCAGCAGTTCAACCTGTTTCCGCATCTCACGGCGGGCGAGAACGTGGCGCTGTCGCCTGTGGTGGTCAAGGGCGTGAAGAAGGCCGACGCCGCAGACCTCGCACGCCAGATGATGGCCAAGGTGGGTCTGGCCGATAAATACGATGCCTATCCAGACCAGCTCAGCGGCGGCCAGCAGCAACGCGTGGCCATCGCCCGCGCGCTGGCCATGCAGCCCAAGGTGCTGCTGTGCGATGAGATCACCTCGGCGCTGGACCCGGAGCTGGTCAACGAGGTGCTGGCCGTGGTCAAGCAACTGGCGGCCGAGGGCATGACGTTGATCATGGTCACGCACGAGATGCGCTTTGCGCGCGACGTGGGTGATCAGCTCGTGTTCATGCACCAGGGGCTGATCCATGAAAGCGGCCCGGCCAAGGATGTGTTTGCCAATCCCAAGACGGCGGAGCTGGCGGCGTTCATCGGCGCGGTGCAGTGAGGCTGCGGACGCCGCCGTGCTGGCGGTGTCGTCCGTGGCCGGATGGCTTGAGCGCCTGGGGCACCTGCGGCAGCTTGAACGTATAGGGTTCCACGCTATCTGGCAGAACACGCCGGTCCATCGAGGTGCTCCCTCGGGGACCGAGGCATCGGCCTTGCCCCGCGGGCATGCCACTGTTTGCACATCCGATGGGTCTAGATATTTTGTTATCCCGCGTTTGTGGTATTGGCGCCGATGAAACGCACTCTATTGAGTTATTTTGAAGGTTGCGTGGGCCATATTATGGTTGCGGCGCAGAAATAAGCCGGTCGTTAAATAGTCTCTCCATCTGCCCTGCGTATCTCTCAGCATCGGGTGCGCCAAAATGCATGGCACCAGGGATTTTATTTGCTTATGCTTCGGAAGCCTCGAATTCGGGGTGAGATAAATCAGCAAGCAAAATGGCCTGTCGGCATTTTCATGATTGTTAAATCACGAAATGTCGCATGCCGCGACCCATTAGGAGATCAAACATGTCCACTGTTCAGACCGCCGCTGTTTCGTGGGGTACCACGCCGTCCATCCGTGTGTACACGGCCAATGGAGGCAAGATCACCGAGCGGTGCTGGGATGGGAAGAACTGGTACACGGGCGCCTTCAATGAGCCCGGCGACAACGTGTCGGCAACGGCTTGGCTGGTTGGCAGCGCCGTCCATATCCGCGTGTATGCCAGCAGCGGCACCAACACCACCGAGTGGTGCTGGGACGGCAGCAGCTGGACCAAGGGGGCTTACACCACACTCTGATTTTTGCTGGGCAATACGGGATCCATTAGATTCTGGGCGCTTGGCGGCATAGAACGGTTGTATTTGTTTTGCGTCGACTTGCGCACTCGGTTTTCCGTGTGAAAAAAGGCCTTCAGCCATTTTTGGCTGAAGGCCTGTTTTGCGTGCTGTTGATGGGGTCTATTTTTTCGGAAATATAATCGGCATTGCAAAATCATGGCGATTATATTTTCCGTCAAAAATATTCGGCACATGAGACATTCGCCGCAAAAACAAAGCCCCCCGGCAGTTGCGGGGGGCTTTGCACATCAGCCAGACCAAACCACGCATCGCTCAAGGCACCGCCACAATCGCCATCCCGCGCGGGATGTTGCCGGTGGCGGCGGACCCGCTGGCCACGGCGGTGAGCTTGCCGGTGGTGCTGTTCACGCTGTAGGCGGTGATGGTGTTGTCCACGCCGCTCACCACGTAGGCGAAGGTGCCTGCGGGGTTCAACACCACGGTCACAGGGGCGTTGCCGGTGGGGGTGGTATCGGCCAGCGTGAGCGCGCCGTTGGCGGGGTTGATCGAGAACACGCTCACCGTGTTGGCCAGCACGTTGGCCACATACATGAACCCGCCCGACGGTGCGATGGCGATGTAGTACGGGTTGGTGCCTGCCGCAACGGGTGAGCCCGAAGCGGTGAGCGCGCCCGTGCCGCCGATGCTGTACACGCCGATGGTGTTGGCCGCCGAATTGGCCACGTACGCAAAGCTGCCCGATGGGGTCACGGCGATGAACTGCGGCGTATCGCCCGTGGCCACCGTGCTGCCCACCTGCGTCAGCGCGCCCGTGGTGCTGTTGATGCCAAACGCCATGGCCGTGCCGGCGTTGGTGCCGCTGTTGGCGTTCACCACGTAGGCGAACGTGCCTGCGCTGTTGATGGTGATGGTGTACGGGTTGGCGCCGGCCGGAATGCTGGTGGCGGGCGACGAGAGCGCACCCGTGGTCGCGTTCACAGAAAACGCCGAGAGCGTGTTGTCGCCAAAGTTGGTCGTGTACGCAAACTTGCCGTTGGGCGTGCGCGCAATGCTGAAGGGCTGGACGCCGGTGGCGGTGGGCAAGCCCACCACCGTCAGCAGGCCGGTGTCCGCATTGATGGAGAGCGTGGTGATGGTGTTGTCGTTGGCGTTGGCCACATAGACAAACTTGCCCGCCGGGTCGATGGTGAGCGACAGCGGCCCTTGCCCCACCGCTACCGATGTGCCGATGGCCGTGGGCATGCCGGTGGTCAGATCCAGGGTGTAGGCAGAGATGGTGCCGTCGTTGGAGTTGACGGCATACGCGAACAGCGGACGCGGCGCGCAGGCCACCGCAATGTTGGTGACGTTGCTGGTGCCCACGATGCCGCTGCCGTTGGTGACGGTGCAGTTCTCGCCCGAGGGCCGCGTGCCGACTGTCGCCGAATAGGCCTTGCCCTGCGCAAGCTTGGTTGCGAAGTGGAAGCTGCCGTTGGCGCTGACGGTCAGGGCATCGCCGCCGTTGTCGAGCAGCGTGACGCTCTTGCCGGTAGCCAGGCCGCTCACGGTGCCGCCCACGGAGTAGGTGGCGGGTGCTGGCACAGGCGTGGGGGTTGGCGATGGCGCGGGCGTTGGTGCCGGCGTGGGTGTTGGTGCGGGGGTTGGCGTCGGCGTTGGCGCGGTGTTGTTTGTGGGCGGTGTGGTGCCGGTGCCGCCATCGTCGCCGCCACCGCAGGCCGTGAGCCCGAGTGACAGCGTGGCCGCCATGACCAATGCCGCGCCGTGCGTGCCGTACGCGTGTCGATGCGGCGTTGGGGGAATCGGTGCAGGCGTGGGTTCTGCGTGCGGCTGCGCGCGGCGGCTACGTTGCGCTTGGGCGATTGAAAGTTCGGCCATGACTCCCCCCTGTTTTGATGTCGAGTGTGTGTGGACTCGCGTTTCCCCGAAGCATAGAAACCGCGCCCCCCACGCCGACATAGGCCAATTGACCGACAGGGCGATCCGCTTTCGGACGGTGACGTGCGGTGTACGCCAGTCGCAAGCGTTTGGCGCCACACTGGCCGCCACGTTGCTTGCCTTGCCAGCCATGTCCAACGCCCCACCGCAACACCAAAGACAGCGCCGACGACAGCGCCATCGTCGTCCGTCAGCGCATGGCCACCCACCCGCTCAGGCGGCGTACGGCTTGACCGGCACCGGGTTGCGCAGGCTTACGTTCAGCAGGTTCCAACTGTTGATGGTGACGATCACGAAGCTCAGCTCGGCGATCTCTTCATCGCTGAAATGCTGGCGCAGCTTGGCGAACTCTTCATCGCTCGCATCGCTGTGCGGCGTGTTGGTGACGAGTTCCGCCCAGCGCAGCGCGGCACGTTCGCGCTCGGTAAAGAACGGCGCTTCACGCCAGCCGGCCACGGCGTTCAGGTGGCGCGGGTCTTCGCCCATCTTGATCAGGTCGCTCCAGTGCATGTCGATGCAGAAAGCGCAGCCGTTGATCTGCGACACGCGCAGCAGCACGAGGTCCACCAGCTTGGCGCCCAGCAGATCCTTGCGCAGGCCGTTCGACAGGTTCAGCAGGTTGTTGAAGGCTTTCGGTGCGAGTTGGAAGTAAGCAATGCGAGGTGCTTGCGACATGAGAGGCTCCTGAGGATTGGGTTGATTACCTGGAGCGGCCGCTGTCTTCTGTCCTGCGTCGCTCCATATCCTTAAGACGCCTCGTTCGGCCGGGTTGTGACAGCCCGGCTGAATTTTTTCGATGGCTTATGCGCCGGTGTCGATGTGCGCCAGCTTGTCGGGGTTGCGCACCACGTAGATGGCCACGATGCGCCCGTTCTCGATGACGAACGACTGGGCAGATTCCAGCTTGCCGTCCACGTAGCGCAGCAGGCCGGGTTCGCCGTTGACGCGTGCGTGCTGGTAGCGGATGTTGCCCATGGCGCGCACGAGCTCGCAGTAGATCTTGGTGATCTGATCGGCGTCTTGAATGATGCGCGTGAACGAGGGCACCTTGCCGCCGCCGTCGCCCACCAACTGCGCATCGTCGGCCAGCAGCGCGCGGATGGCATCGCGCTGCCCGCTGCGGGACGCCTCGGCAAAGCGTTCAAGCAAGTCCCGATGCGCATCGGGCGCGACGTCAAAGCGCGGGCGCTCCTGCTGCACGCGGTCGGATGCGCGATGCACCATCTGCCGGCAGGCGGCCTCGGTCTTGCCCAGCAGGGCGGCAATCTCCGCGTAGTCCTGGTCGAACACCTGGCGCATCAGAAAGGCAGCGCGCTCTTCGGGCGACAGACGCTCCAGCACCCACAGCAGCGCCATCGACAGGTCACCGGCCAACTCCACCGCTTTCTCGGGCGTGGGGGTGTGGGCTTCCGGTTCGACCAGCGGCTCGGGCAGCCACCAGCCGACGTAGGCTTCGCGCTCGGTCTTGGCGGCGCGCAGGCGGTCGATCGACAGGCGTGTCACCACTGTCACGAGCCACGCTTCGGCCGATTGCAGCGTGGTCTGATCCGTCTGGTGCCAGCGCATCCAGGCGTCTTGCAGCACGTCTTCCGCGTCGGCGCGGCTGCCGAGCATGCGGTAGGCAATCGCAAAGAGGCGCGGACGGGCGGCGGTGAAGGCCGTGTCCTGGCTGTCGGTGCGGGGTGGGTTGCGCGGGGGCGTGGGTTTCGTCATGGCGTGGGTGCATCGTCCAGGGAGGTTCTCTCTAGACGTGCGGGCGCGGTCGTTTGTGACAGGGTTTCGATGTTATGCCGCTTTCGTCACGTTCTCACGCGGGCTCGGCGCGCATCGCGCGGGCTGACTATCATGGGCGTTCGTGCGTTTCCCTTTCCCACCTGTATTCAGGAGACTTTATGAAGCTGATCGGCATGCTTGATTCGCCATACGTACGCCGCACGGCCATTTCGCTCAAGCTGCTCGGGTTGCCGTTCGAGCATGCATCGGTATCGGTGTTCCGGCATTTCGACCGGTTTCGTGAGAGCAACCCAGTGGTCAAGGCGCCAACGCTGGTATGCGACGACGGCACGGTGCTGATGGACTCCACGCTCATCATTGATTACGCCGAAACACTGGCCGGCCGCAGCCTGATGCCGGCAGCCATTGCCGCACGCCAGCATGCGTTGCGTGTGATTGGCCTGGCGCTGGCCGCATGCGAGAAGGCCGTGCAGATCGTCTATGAACACAACCTGCGTCCGACCGAGAAGGTGCACGGGCCGTGGGTCGATCGCGTGCACAGCCAGTTACTGGCTGCGGTGGAGGCGCTGGAGGCGGAATGGAAGGAAGTGCCGCTGCCCGTTGACGAGAACGAGCTGACGCAGGCCGGCG
>Ga0207690_10001097_pt1 | contig 17232 bp, 11 predicted proteins | sample KBSC23metaG_FD_184315 | JGI IMG/M metagenome (GOLD analysis project Ga0207690, IMG submission 184315) | Corn rhizosphere microbial communities from Kellogg Biological Station, Michigan, USA - KBS C2-3 metaG (SPAdes) (version 2) | ecosystem: Host-associated > Plants > Roots > Rhizosphere > Soil ...
AGCGTGCCGATGTCCTTGTGGTTGGTGGACATGCACCAGCGCTGGAAGAAACCTTTCGGCGCGCCGTGGTGATCGTCGTGCTGATCATGGGTGGCTGCGTAGGACATGGCCTTGCACCTCTAACCTGAAATATTGAATGCGACTGCGAAAAAACGTGTGCCGGGAATGGCCGCGGACGAGGAGGAATCAGCCCTGCTTGCCGGCTACCGGAGCGGCGACCTGCGCGGTTTGCGGTGGTGCCGCAGCGGGCGCGGCGGACTGCGCCTCCTGCTCGGCCAGCCACTTGGCGAAATCCGCCTTGGACTTGACCACCACCACGATCGGCATGAAGCCGTGATCCTGGCCGCACAGCTCGGCGCACTGGCCGCGGTAGGTGCCGGGCGCGGTGAAGTTGGCCCACGCCGCGTTGATGATTCCGGGGATCGCGTCGATCTTCCAGCCGGTGGCCGGCACCCACCAGGAATGGATCACGTCGCCGCTGGTGATCACGAAGCGGATCTTGGTGTCGACCGGCACCACCAGCGGCTTGTCGACGTTCAGCAGGTAGGTGCTTTCGTCGCCGACCTTGACCGCGAACGGATCCATGCCCGAGCCGAGCTGGCGGGTCTGGTCGCTCTGCGAATCGAGCTTGGACATGAAGCCGACCTTGTCGATCGACTTGCCCATGTAGTCCACATAGTCGTAGCGCCACTTCCACTGGTAACCGGTGACCTTGACGGTCATCTGCGAACCGGTGGTGTCGGCCCAGGTGGTGAGGCCACCGGTGGCCAGGTAGGCCAGGGTGATCAGGATCAGCACCGGGATGGTGGTCCAGATCACTTCCACCGTGGTGTTGTGCGACCACTTCTCGGCCACCGCGCCACGCGATTTGCGGAAGCGGAACATCGCGACGAACATCGCGCCGAACACCAGCACGCCGATCACGGTGCACACGGCCAGCGAAATGTTGTTGAGGTGGTACGGCACCTGCGACCAGGTGCTCGCGCCGCGCTCCATGTTCAGCTGCCACGGACCGGGGGCGGCCAGGGCCACGCTGCCGAACGACGCAAGGGCGAGAGCCGCCGCTGCCGTGAATGATCGCCTGATGCCGCCAGATGTCATGTCTTGCACCTTTGTTGAACCTACTTGCGTGGCTGGTTGAAGTCGGCCAGCAACACCATGAGTTTCTTCGACAGCTCGACGCGTTCCTGATCCGCCAGGAAAACGCCGATCTCCAGTTCGCGTCCGTGCGATGACAGCAGCAGGCGCTGGCGCCCGTTGCCCGGCTCCAGCAGCACGCGCACCCAGTACGACTGGAAACGCATGCGGCGCCGGCCCGGCAGGGATTGCACCTCCAGCGACGACGCGTCGAGGGTGATGCGCTCACTACGGTCGCCGGCCCGCCAGGCCACGCTCAAGGCGATGGCCACGGCGGCGGATTCCACCAGGGCAAACAGCGGAGCGAACACATTCCCCTGCCACGCACCCAGTCCAGCCGTCATCAGCACCAGCGCTACCAGAACCACGATCAGTCGACGCAGACCGCGCCGGCTGAGCGCGCGATTGGGCTTGAGCCACATCGTCACGCGAGGCAAGCCGGCGGTAGCTGGTCGAAGCACGATCATGGGGATCCGGCGTGCCTGGAACGCCGGAATGATAGGCCGCGGCGGCGCAACGGGCAAGAATGTCGCACCGGCTTGACCTGGATCAAGCGATCAGGCTACGCCGCCGAACCGCCTTTCGACGGCGCCCCGGCTCCCGCGAATCGCACGGCACGCGTACAATTCCACGTTTACCTCCGCATCCGCGGATCTTTGCGATAGACCCGTGACCCAGCCCATTCTCAGCCCCGAACTCCCCGTCGACAGCACGCCCGCGCGCGCGCGCATCACCGCCGCCTGGCTGCGCGACGAGACCGAAGCGGTCAACGACCTGCTCGCCCAGGCCACCCTGCCCGCGACCGAGCGCGAGCAGGTGATCGACCTCGCCGCCGGCCTGGTTTCACGCGTACGCGTACGCGCCAAGGACCAGAGCGCGGTCGAATCCTTCATGCGCCAGTACGACCTGTCTTCCGAGGAGGGCGTGCTGCTGATGTGCGTGGCCGAGGCGCTGTTGCGCATCCCCGACAAGGCCACCGCCGACAAGCTGATCCGCGACAAGCTCGGCGATGCGGACTGGAAGAAGCACCTGGGCCAGAGCGAATCGCTGTTCGTCAACGCCTCGACCTGGGGCCTGATGCTGACCGGCCACCTGGTGAACCTCGCCGAAGACACCCGCCACGACGTCACCGGCGCGCTGAAGCGGCTGGTCGGCCGCGCGGGCGAGCCGGCGATCCGCCTGGCGGTGCGCCAGGCGATGCGCATCATGGGCCACCAGTTCGTGATGGGCCGCAGCATCGACGAGGCGCTGGACCGTTGCGCGAAGAAGGAATACGCGGTGTACCGCTACTCCTACGACATGCTCGGCGAGTCGGCGCTGACCAGCGAAACCGCCGAGCGCTACCAGCAGGACTACCGCGACGCGATCGCCGCGATCGGCGCACGCGGCCCGTTTGCCAACCACACCGACGCACCGTCGATCTCGGTGAAGCTGTCCGCGCTGCACCCGCGCTACGAGGTGGCCAAGCGCGAACTGGCGCGGCGCCAGCTCACCGAGAAGCTGCTGGAACTGTCGCAGCTCGCCATGAAGAACGGCATCGCGCTGTCGGTCGACGCCGAGGAAGCCGATCGCCTCGAGCTGTCGCTGGACATCCTCGGCGACGTCTTCGCGCATCCCTCGCTCGAAGGCTGGAACGGCCTGGGCATCGTGGTGCAGGCGTACTCCAAGCGCACCCCGTTCGTGATCGACTGGCTGATCGAGACCGCACGTGCGGCAAATCGTCGCTGGTACGTGCGCCTGGTGAAGGGCGCCTACTGGGACGCCGAAATCAAGCGCGCGCAGGAAAACGGCCTGGCCGGCTACCCGGTGTACACGCGCAAGCCGAACACCGACGTGTCCTACCTGGCCTGCGCGCGCAAGCTGTTCGATGCCGGCAACGAACTGATCTACCCGCAGTTCGCCACCCACAATGCGCACACCATCGCCGCCGTGCACCACATCGCGCGCGGCCGGCCTTTCGAGTACCAGCGCCTGCACGGCATGGGCACCGACCTGTACAGCGAAGTGATCGGCAAGCAGAACCTCGACGTGCCGTGCCGCGTCTACGCGCCGGTCGGCACCCACGAAGACCTGTTGCCGTACCTGGTGCGCCGCCTGCTCGAGAACGGCGCCAACACCAGCTTCGTCAACCGCGTGGTGGACGAAACCCTGCCGGTGCGCGAACTGGTCGCCGACCCGTGCGAAACGGTGCGTGCCTTCGCTTCGATCCCTCACCCGCGCATCCCGCTGCCGGTCAATCTGTACGGCGAACTCCGGAAGAACTCCATGGGCATCAACTTCTCCAACGACAACGAACTGAAGGCGATGGCCGAAGCGGTCAGCGCCAACGCCGGCCCGTGGACCGCCGGCCCGCTGGTACCCGGCGCGACGGCCAACGGCCCGACCGTGCAGGTGACCAACCCGGCCGACCGCCGCCAGACCGTCGGCAGCTACGTCAGCGCCGACAGCGCCACCGTCGACAAGGCGCTGGGCAATGCGGTCGCCGCCCAGCCCGGCTGGGATCGCCTGCCCGCGGCCAGCCGCGCCGCGATCCTCGAACACGCCGCCGAGCAGCTCGAAGCGCGCCGCGGCGAGTTCATCGCATTGTGCGTGCGCGAAGCCGGCAAGAGCCTGCCCGACGCGATCGCCGAGATCCGCGAGGCGGCCGACTTCCTGCGCTACTACGCGACCATGTCGCGCCGCCTGTTCGGCCAGCCGGAGCAGTTGCCCGGCCCCACCGGCGAGAGCAACCAGCTGTTCCTCAACGGCCGCGGCGTGTTCGTCTGCATCAGCCCGTGGAACTTCCCGCTGGCGATCTTCCTGGGCCAGGTCAGCGCCGCGCTGGCCGCCGGCAACAGCGTGATCGCCAAGCCGGCCGAGCAGACCTCGCTGATCGGCCATGCCGCAGTGAAGCTGCTGCATGACGCCGGCATCCCGCTCGACGTGCTGCAGTACCTGCCCGGCGACGGCGCCACCGTCGGCGCCGCGCTGACCCGGGACCCGCGCGTGGCCGGCGTCGCCTTCACCGGCTCCACCGACACCGCCTGGGCGATCAACCGCGCGCTCGCCGCGCGCAACGCGCCGATCGCTGCGCTGATCGCCGAAACCGGCGGGCAGAACGCCATGATCGCCGACTCCTCCGCCCTGCCCGAGCAGATCGTCAAGGACGTGATCGCCTCGGCGTTCCAGTCCGCCGGCCAGCGCTGCTCCGCCGCGCGCGTGCTGTTCGTGCAGGAAGACATCGCCGACAAGGTCTGCGCGATGCTCACCGGCGCGATGGCCGAGCTGAAGGTCGGCGACCCCGGCCAGCTGTCCACCGACGTGGGCCCGGTGATCGACGCGGATGCGCTGAAGATCCTCACCGACCACGCCGCACGCATGGATGCCGAAGCGAAGAAGATCGGCGAAGTCACGCTGGACCCGGCGACCACGGCGCACGGCACGTTCTTCGCTCCGCGCGCCTACGAAATCCCCTCGCTGACCACGCTGACCCGCGAAGTGTTCGGCCCGGTGCTGCACATCGTCCGCTGGAAGGGCAGCGAGCTGGCCCGCGTGGTCGAGCAGATCAACGCCACCGGCTACGGCCTCACCCTGGGCGTGCACAGCCGCATCGACGACACCGTCGAGTACATCGCCAGCCACGCGCGCGTCGGCAACTGCTACGTCAACCGCAACCAGATCGGCGCGGTGGTCGGCGTGCAGCCGTTCGGCGGCGAGAACCTGTCCGGCACCGGCCCCAAGGCCGGCGGCCCGCACTACCTGCTGCGCTTCGCCGGCGAACGCACGCTCACCATCAACACCACCGCGGCCGGCGGCAACGCCTCGCTGCTGACGATCGGCGAGTAAGTTCGCCAGCCCGTGCCGTGACGCGACCGGCGCCACGGCACGCGGCTTCGATCAGTAAGGCGTGGTGCTGATAAGCGCCTTCTCCGCCGTGCACTGCCCGGCATCCATGGCTGCCGCCGACTGGCGATACGCGGCCAGCTCGCGCCGCGCCGATTCCGCGTCCTGCCGGAACGCCGGCGACGCATGCAGCGCCGCCACCACGATCGCGGCGTTCATCGCGCCGGCCTCGATCGCGCTGTAGTTGTGCGCGCCGCAGACCACCCGACTGTCGGCGTAGGCGCGGGCGCGCAGGTCGATGTCGGTGGCGCGATCCGGCGCCAGCTCGGCCAGGATCAGGCCGATCGTCCAGCCCAGCGCGGCCTGGCCGGACGGATAGTCGAAGCTTTTCGCCAGCTGCGGCTTCGACTGGCAGACCGCGCCGTCGTCGATCTGGAACGGACGCTGGCGCCGGTTCGCCTGCTTCACCGGCGTGTTGACGTCGTCCGCATCCGCGCCGGCGCGGTCGAGCAGGTTCACCAGTCGCGGCAGCTGCGCCGCATCCAGCGGCACGCCGATGGCGCAGCTGAAGCCGCGCAGCATCGCCGGTGTGGCGCCGTCCGCATCGCTGGTCGCCAGCGTCCAGCGCGGTGTGCCTTGCAGTTGGCGGGTGGCCTTGAAGATCTGCCGATCCGCTTCGTAGCGGGCGGAGCCGGCTTGCGGTGCGGGCGGCAGCACGCCGGTGGTCTGCGGCCGCTGCGCCGGCGCCAGATAACCGACCGGTTCCTTCGCGCTGCCGGCAGCCGATGATGCCGCCTCTTCGCCGTCCGCACAGCCACCGAGAACCACGGCGGCGGCCAGGATCAGGCCGAAGCGGCACGGCCTCCGGCGTCGAATGTGCTGCTGCATGCGTGTGTCCTCCAGCGCGGGCGACGCGGATGTTGTGCGGCGCGCAAACGGCACGGCGTGCACGCATGCTATAGAAACCTCTTGCCGCTGGCTTGTGCCAGCAGGGCTACGTCGGAGCATCCGCAACATGGCACGTCCCGCCGGCATGATCGGCCCACCACCTGCCGCCAGCGCGTCGCTGGCGAGCGACGACCCGCGCTATACCGCGGCCGAGTTCCCGCCGAACAAGCTGCTGTACCTGGTGCAATTGGCGGATGCGCGCGGCATCGACAGCCGCCCCTGGTTCGCCGGACTGGCGCTGAACCGCGCGCAGATCGCCGACCCCGCGCTGCGCGTGTCGTATCGTCAGGCCGGCAGCTTCGTGCGCCGCGCGCTGCAGGCGCTGGACGTGCCCGATGCGGGCCTGCGCATCGGCCGCGAGGGCACCATCGGCGGTTTCGGCCTGCTCGGCCTGGCGATGATGACCTCGCGCACGCTGGGCGACGCGATGTTCGCCGGCATCGCCCATCACAAGATCTGCGGCTGCCTGCTCGACGTGGGCGTCGAGCCGGTCGGCGAGCGCGAGGTGGCGCTGGTGGCGTGGCCGCGCTTCGGCGACACCGAACTGATGCCGTTCTTCTGCGAGGAACTGTTCGCCAGCTGCCTGATGATCGCGCGCGAACTGGTCGGGCCGGAGCTGCGCCCGCTGCGCGTCGAACTCGCCTATCCGCAACCCGCCTATGCCGCCGAGTACGCCACGCTGTTCGAGTGCGCGGTGCGCTTCGGCGCGACACGCAACCGGCTGGTCCTCGATACGCAGTGGCTGGCCCGTCCGCTGCCCGGCTACAACCCGCTCACCGCGAAGCAGGCGCTGGCGCTGTGCGCGCAGCAACGGACCCCGGACGGCGGCGAGCCGCACCAGGAAATCGTCGCCGCCGTGGAACGGCTGCTGCGCAGCCAGTTGCCGCAGCAGCCGAAGCTCAACGACGTGGCGCGCACGCTCAACCTCAGCGAACGATCGCTGCGGCGCAAGCTGGCCGAGAGCGGACGCATCTTCCGCGAAATCCACGACCGCGTGCGCGCCGAACGCGCGTTGCAGTTGCTGCAGGCCGGCACGCTGAGCGTGGCCCAGGTCGGCAACGAGGTCGGCTTCAGCGACCCACGCGAGTTCCGCCGTGCGTTCAAGCGCTGGACCGGCATGCCGCCACAGGACGCCCGCCGCGCCACCGCCTGACGGGCCGATTTCGCCCTTCTGGCCGTTTTGCCCCCCAACCCTTGGCCGTTTTGCCCTCCCCCTTGGCGGTGGATTGAGGGACAGTGGACCCCATTCGCGGCATCCGATCCGAATGGGGAGTCCAAAGATCATGCGCAAGCTGTTCATCAGCGTGGCCATCGCCGCCGCGCTCGCCGGTTGCGGCAAATCCGAACCGGCACCGCAGAACGCGACCGACGCCGGTTTCGAGGCAAAACTGCAAGAGCAACTGCTGGACGCCAGGCCCGGCAGCGTGATCGAGATCCCGGCCGGGCACTACGCGCTCAAGCGCGGCCTCAGCCTGCGCACCGACGGCGTCACCCTCCGCGGCGCCGGCATGGACAAGACCGTGCTGTCGTTCAAGGGCCAGGTGGTGGGGCCGGAAGGCCTGCTGGTGAACGCCAGCGACTTCACCATCGAGAACCTCGCGCTGGAAGACACCAAGGGCGACGCGCTGAAGATCAACCAGGGCAGGAACATCACCATCCGCGGCGTGCGCGTGGAATGGACCGGCGGCCCCAAGACCACCAACGGCGCCTACGGCCTGTACCCGGTGAAGACGCACAACGTGCTGATCGAGAATTCGGTGGTGATCGGCGCCTCCGACGCCGGCATCTACGTGGGCCAGTCGGACAACATCATCGTGCGCAACAACCGCGCCGAGTACAACGTGGCCGGTGTGGAGATCGAGAACTCGGTGCACGCCGACGTCTACGGCAACACCGCCACCAACAACACCGGCGGCATCCTGGTGTTCAACATGCCGAACCTGTCGCAGGAAGGCCACAGCACCCGCGTGTTCAAGAACAAGGTGTACGCGAACAACACCGGCAACTTCGCCGCCAAGGGCGCCGCGGTGGCCAGTGTGCCGGCCGGCTCCGGCGTGGTGGTGAATTCCAACGACAAGGTGGAGATCTTCGACAACGACATCGCCGACAACAAGACCGCCAACCTGATCGTGGCCAGCTACTTCTCCACCAACTACTACAACACCCGCGGCGTGGCGCCGAGCTACAACCCCTACCCGAAGGGCATCTTCATCTACGGCAACCGGCTCAAGGGCGGCGGCGATTCGCCGGACGGGCTCAAGCTGAAGACGCTGAAAACCGCGATGTACGGCCTCACCGGCCACTTCCCGGACGTGCTGTGGGACGGCTACGTCGATCCGAAGAGCCTGGTCGACGGCCTGCCGCCGGCGAACGACCGCATCTGCATCCAGGACGTCAACGGCGTGATCAACGCCGACGGCCCGCACGACTACAAGAACCCCGGCACCGACATGAAGCCGTACCAGTGCACGCTGCCCAAGCTGCCGCCGGTGGTGCTGGACCCGGAACCGAAGGCATGAGGGTAATGCAGTCCGCACGACACGCATGGCCCTTGCTCGCCCTGTTGCTGCTGGCCGGCTGCCAGCGCGGCATGCCGCCGGTGGCGTTCCACGCCGACGGCCGCCCGCCGAAGCTCGGCGACTGGCACGTGGTCGAGGTACACGACGGCAAGCTGCAACTCAACGACGGCGTGGTGCCGTACGACCTCAACACGCCGCTGTTCACCGACTACGCGCACAAGCTGCGCACGGTGTGGATGCCGAAGGGCACGACGGCGAAGTACCACCCCACCGACACGCTGGACTTCCCGGTCGGCACGGTGATCAGCAAGACGTTCTATTACCCGCGCGCGGCCGATGGAAAGTTCGGCGACGTGGCACGCAACGACGACTACTCGCGCGACTTCGCCGGCCAGGGACTCGACTTGGCGAACGTGCGCCTGATCGAGACGCGCATCCTGGTGCACCGCAAGGATGGCTGGGCCGCGATCCCGTATGTGTGGAACGATGCGCAGACCGAAGCCACCCTGGCGCGCACCGGCGCGGTGCTGCCGCTGACCCTGGTCGGCGCGGACAACGCGCGCGAGGACTTCAACTACGTGGTGCCCGACGAGAGCCAGTGCCAGAGCTGCCACGCACAGGACTGGATCGACCGCAAGGTGCACCCGATCGGCCCGAAGGCGCGCCACATCAACAAGGACTACCACTACGCCGACGGCAGCGCGAACCAGCTCGAACATCTGGCCAGGCTCGGCTACCTCAGCGGCCTGCCGGCCCTGGTCGAGGTGCCGCGCGACGCGAACTGGGAAGACACCCGCGCCACGCTGGATGCGCGTGCGCGCGCCTACCTCGACATCAACTGCGGCCACTGCCACAACGCGAACGGCGCGGCGAACACCACCGGACTCACGCTCGACGTCGGCACGCCGGAAGACCGCCATCTCGGCATCTGCAAGCCGCCGACCGCGGCCGGCCAGGGCACCGGCGACCACTTCTTCGACATCGTGCCGGGCCAGCCGGACGAGTCGATCCTGCCGTACCGGCTGTCGTCGAAGGAGCCGGGCGTGATGATGCCGGAGCTCGGCCGCAGCACCGTGCACCGCGAAGGCGTGGCATTGATCAAGGCGTGGATCGCGGCGCAGCCGGGGAGCTGCGTGGCGATCCGCTGATTCCGCACATGACACCTGTGCGCGACTGCCCGCAGCCGCGCGATCCGATGCAAGGGGAGAGCACCGAATGAGCATGCGTCAACGTCCACTTTCGATCAGCCTGCGCCGGCTGTTGTTCGGCGGCACCGCCCTGCTGTTGCTGGGCGGCCCGCTGCTCGCGTTCGGCGCCGACGCGCCGCCGCAGGCCGGCGAACAACAGCCGACGAACGATCCGGCCAAGGGCGTCACCCAGCTCGGCAAGATCACGGTGACTGCGCAGAGCCGCTCGCAGGAGATGCAGGAGGTACCGATCCCGCTGCAGATCGTCACCGCCAAGCAGGTCGACATGCTGGCCGCCACCGACCTGAGCAAGATGAGCCTGTTCGTGCCCGGCCTGGTCGTCGGCGGCGATCAGCCGACCCAGCCCAGTTATCAATTGCGCGGCATCAGCACCGACGACTTCGGCATCGGCACCGAGTCGGCCGTGGGCGTGTACATCGACGGCGTCTATTCGGCGCGCTCCGGCGCCGCCCTGCTCGCGTTCAACGACATCCAGCGGATCGAGGTGCTGAAGGGCCCGCAGGGCACCCTGTTCGGCCGCAATGCGGCGGCCGGCGCGATCTCGATCATCACCAACGAGCCGAGCGACCATTTCGAGGGCCGCGTGCGCGCCCGCGTGGGCAACTATGGCCGGCAGTACCTGGACGGCCTGGTCAACGTGCCGCTCAACGACGACATGGCGCTGCGCTTCAGCAGCTACAGCAACCGCAGCGACGGCTGGATCAAGGACGCCGCCAGCGGCCAGCGCTACGGCGGCGACCACGATTTCGGCACCCGCACGGTATGGCGCTGGAATCTCTCCGACAACACCCGCGTGCTGCTGTCGTGGGATCACGAGAACCTCAAGCAGCTGCCAAAGCCGGCGATCGGCCTGATCCCGCTGTCGAACGATCCGCAGCAGCGCCCGCCGTACCCGCCCGATCCGGCGAGCTACCTGAACCCGTTGCACGCGCCGCTCTACAACGACGCGGTCGGCGCGGTGGAGAAACGCAAGTTCGACGGCGCCACGCTGAGCGTGGACCACTCGTTCGCCTGGGGCAGCCTGGTCTCGACCACCGCCTGGCGCCGCTTCGACACCGAGAACCGCGGCGACTACGACGGCACCAACCACATCGTCAGCTACCTCGACACCGCCAACCTCGAGCACAACGCGAGCTGGTACCAGGAATTCAAGTTCAGCGGCAGCAACGACCTGACGGACTGGGTGGCCGGAGCCAGCTATTACGACGAGCGCGCGCGCCAGACCAGCCAGACCAACGTGTTCACCGACAGCATCGACACCCTCGCCGGCAACGTGATGGGCGTGGGCCATCCGCTGACCGACATCAGCAACGGCCTGGCCGCGATGGGCCTGCCGTACACCCTGCTCGGCGACCCGTGGCACGAGGCGATCAGCAACACCGGCCGCTTCAAGGCCTACGCCGCGTTCGGCGACGTGATCTGGCACCTCAACGACCGGCTCAACCTCACCACCGGCATCCGCTACACGCGCGACCAGAAGACCTTCTCCTGGTACAACATGCCACGCCGCGCGGACGAGTTCGACGCCACCATCGCGGGTCTGGCACAGGCCGGCGTCATCGACATGCTGCCGCCCGAGGCGCAGTACGCGCTGGCCGCGTTCGGCGGCAACATCATCTTCACCGACGCGATCGGCATCCCGGTGCAGTTCGACGACAGCTGGAGCGACTTCAGCCCGCGCGCCGTGCTCGACTACAAGTTCACCCCGGACGTGATGGGCTACGTCTCGGTCACCAAGGGCTACAAGGCCGGCGGCTACAACAGCGTGCAGGTGGGCTCGCGCTTCGAGCCGGAGAAGGTGTGGAACTACGAGGCCGGCCTGAAAACGGTGTTCCCCGAACAGCACCTGCTGCTCAACGGTTCGGTCTACCACTACAAGTACAGCAACCGCCAGTCGCTGACCCTGGATCCGAACACGGCCGGCTCCGGCGTGCCGCGCTACCTGGTCAACAGCACCGACCAGGAAGCGCGCGGGGCGGAACTGGAACTGCAGTGGCAGCCGCTGACCGACCTGCAGCTGGGCTTCACCGGCGCCTATATCGACGCCACCTACAGCAAGGCCGTGGCGGCCTCCGGCGTCGACTTGTCGGGCCAGCCCACCGGCGAGCCGAAGTTCTCCTTCGCCGCCAGCCTCGGCTACACGTGGCATGCGGTGGCCGGCGGCGACCTCGCGTTCAACCTCAACCATGCGTTCCGCGGCGAATCGCGCTGCAACCGCGATTCGCAGCTGCAGGGCACCTGCCAGATCAGCCCGAACTTCAGCACCGGCAGCAGCCAGCAGCGCACCGATGCGCGGCTGGACTGGAGTTCGGCGAACGATCACTGGGGCGTCGCGGTCTATGCCAACAACGTGTTCGACAAGCGCTACGTTACGGGGGTGAGCAACATTTCCGCCAGCGTGTTCGGCACCCCGTACGCCAGCATCACGCCGCCGCGCATGGTGGGCGTGGAACTGCGTGCGAAATTCTGAGAGCCCCATGACCGACAGCAACCCGCTGACCGCCGACCTGCAACGCCTGCGCGACGCGCAGGCGCGCGACCCGATGCCGACCTGGGCACAGCGCGCGACGCGCCTGCGCGCGCTGGAAACGATGCTGCGCGAGCAGCGCGAAGCCTTCGCCGCGGCGATCCATGCCGACTTCGGCCAGCGCCCGGCCGAGGAGACGGACCTGCTGGAGATTTTTCCCAGCCTGTCGGCGATCCGTCACGCGCTCGGCCACGGCCAGCGCTGGATGAAGCCGCGGCGGCGCCTCGCCGACTGGTTGTTCCTGCCCGCGCGCACCGAACTGCGGCCGCAGCCACGCGGCGTGGTCGGCATCATCGTGCCGTGGAACTACCCGCTGTACCTGGCCGTCGGTCCGCTGGTCGACGCGCTGGTCGCCGGCAATCGCGCCATGCTGAAGATGAGCGAGTTCACGCCGCGCTTCTCCGCGCTGTTCGCCGCGCAGGCGGCGCGCTACTTCCAGCCCGACGAGGTGCGGGTGGTGACCGGCGACGCCGAGGTGGCGCAGGCGTTCGCCGCGCTGCCGTTCGACCACCTGCTGTTCACCGGCTCCACCGCGGTCGGCCACCACGTGATGCGTGCGGCCGCGGCCAACCTCACCCCGGTGACGCTGGAGCTGGGCGGCAAGTCGCCGGCGATCATCGGCCCCGGCGCGCGCTTCGAGCACGCAGTGGAACGCATCGTGTTTGGCAAGCTGGTCAATGCCGGGCAGACCTGCATCGCACCGGACTACGTGCTGCTGCCGCGTGCGCGAGTGGCGGAATTCATCGACCTCGCCGGACAGGCGATGGCGCGGATGTACCCGCGGCTGGGCCAGAACATGCAGTACGCTAGCATCGTCTCCGATCGCCAGTACCGGCGCCTTGCGGCGCTGCGCGACGACGCGCTGGCCGCCGGCGCGCGCGTGCATCCGCTCGGCGAGGCGACGGAAGATCCGGTGCGCCGGCTGCTGCCGCCGCAGTTGCTGACCGACGTCGACGACGGCATGGCGGTGATGCGCGAGGAGATCTTCGGCCCGCTGCTGCCGCTGCTGCCGTACGATTCGCTGGACGACGCCATCGCCTATGTCGCCGCCCGCCCCCACCCGCTGGCGCTGTACTTGTTCGAACACGATCAGGCCCGCATCGACCGGGTGCTGGCGCGTACCCACGCCGGCGGTGTCAGCGTCAACGACACGCTCTACCACATCGCCCAGCACGACCTGCCGTTCGGCGGCGTCGGTGCGTCCGGCATGGGCGGCTATCACGGCGAGGCCGGCTTCCGCACGTTCTCGCACCTGAAGCCGGTGTTCCGCCAGGCCCGCTTCAACGGCGCCGGCCTGCTCAATCCGCCCTACGGTGCACGCTTCCGGCGCATGCTCGCCCTGCTGCTGCGCCGCGGTTGAGATTCCCCGCGCACAAAAAAAACTCCCCGCCGGAGCGGGGAGGTTTCAATGCACGGTCAGCGCCGGCCGGCCGTCAGAACTTGTACTGCGCCGACAGGCTCAGCAGGTTGCCGTAGTCGTCGAAGTTGCCCTTCAGCGTGTCGCCCGTGCTGTTGGTATTGTCGACGTGCGCGTTGTTGACGAAGATGTGCGCATACGAGGCATTGATCTCGAAGTGCTCGCTGGCCTTGTAGCCGATGCCGACGCTGGCCATCTTGCGGGTCGAATCGGGCACGCGCGGGCTGCGGGTGGCCAGGTAGGTCGGGCTGCTGTCGACCGCGATGCCGCCGCGCAAGGTCAGCTTGTCGTTGAGGTAGTAGTCGCCGCCGATCGAGGCGTAGACGGTGTTGCGCCAGTTGTACGGTTCCGAGGTCTGCGGCTGCGAGTTGCCGTAGTTCACCGTCAGGTTCTTGAACACGTCCCACTTGGTGTACGCGACATCGAGGCCGAGGCCGAACTTCTCCGCCTGATGCCAGTAGCTCACGCTGGCCACGGCGGGCGTGGTGAAGTCGGCCGTGCCGGTGGTGTGGGAGAACGGCGGAATCGAGCTGGCCAGCGCCGGGTTGGTGAGCAGCAGGTCATAGCCCGGCGTGGTGGTGAAGTTGCCGGTACCCTGCAGGCGATGGCTGATCTTGGAGCGGTAGTTCAGCGCCAGCTTGTCGTTCGGCGTCAGTTTCCAGTAACCACCCAACTGCCAGCCGTAGCCCCAGTCGTCGCCCTTGATGCGCGCATAGCCATCCACGCCCGGAGGCGTCACCGCCGCCACCCCGGCCGCGGCAGCCTGGCCCTGCTGCACGGCCGCCTGGATCATCGCGGCGCCCTGCACCTGCGAGATCTGGCCGGCCGCGATGGCCGCCTGGATCTGCGCGACGCCGGCAGCGGTCTGCGCCCCGATGCCCTGCTGAATGCCCAGGCCCACGGCATTGAAGTTGACCGCGCTGGTCAGCTCGGCGCTGGTCTTCTGCGCGATGAAGCTGGCACCGAGACTGAAGGTGTCGGTGACGTCGAACGACGCCGACAGCGTGGCATCCAGCGACTGGAACTTGGACTTGATGCCGTGATAGCGGCCGACCCAGTCCTTGTCGTATTCGGTCTGGAAGCCGAACGGCACCGAGAAGCCGGCGCCCACATGCACGCGGTCACTGACCTGGGTGGCGAAGAACAGCGCCGGCACCGGCAAGGTGGTGCCGCCGTCGCCGCCGTTGCCGCCGCTGATCGGGCGACCCAGCACGTCCGTGGCGCTGCCATCGAACTTGGTGCTGAAATTGATGGCGGTGACATCCGCCTGCAGGTAGGTGCCCTTCAAGTCGGTCATCGCGGCCGGGTTGTTGACCACCACCGAAGCGTCGCCGCCGGCCGTGGCGGAGCCCGCAAAGGCGCGGCCCAACCCCTTGGCGCTGTTCTCCTTGAGCTGGAATGCACTGGCATCTGCGCTCGCGGGTGCGACCAGGGCGCCCACAACCGCGATGCTCAGCGCGGCGAGCGCCAGTGGACGGGCGGCGCCCGTGAGGGAACGGAAAGACGTGTGCATCGCTAGCTCCTGCATATTGTTGGTGCAGCTCGGGGTAGTCATCGGTAGACCAGGCGGAAGAAAAATTCATACGCGCGTTTGAACTTCCTGCGCAGGACTTTGCCCTCTTGGACAAGGAGTTGCAAGTGCGGTCGCAACAAATAACTAACGCCAGCATTTCAATCGGATAGGCAGACTCGGATGGCCGGTCCAGCGGCAGGCGCTGTTACTCTCGCCTCCCCAGCGCCCGCCTGCTGCCCACTTCCAACACGGTGCCGCCATGCAATGTTTCGTCTATGCCAGCCTGCGCAAGGCCGACAGCTACCTGTGGATGGCGCAGCGCGACGCGTTCGACATGCTGCCCGAGCCACTGGTGCTGTTGCTCGGTGAGCTGCGCTTCGTGATGGAGGTGCAGCTGGACGAGCAGCGCAAGTTGCCGGTGGAGGACACCGAACAGGTACTCGAGCATCTGCGCCTGCAAGGCTGGCACCTGCAGTTGCCACCGCAGGAGACCCTGGCCACCGCCAACCATCCTGCCTACACGCACTCGCCAAGGGATGATCGGGGCGGGGATGATCGGGACGAGTGAATCGCGCATCATGTCGCCGGCGTTAACACTTGGTTACCGCCTGCACATCCAACGATTTCTATACTGTCCCCATGACCCAGCCCAAATCGCGACGCCGCCCTCCTTTCCTGCACGCCTTGGCCTGGTTCATTCCGGGGCTGCTCGCAGTCGCCGTCGCCGGACTGGTTACCCACCCGCTGACCCTGGTTCCGCTGCTGCTGGCGAATGCGTTGACCATGGCCGCGATCTGCCATGCGATCGGCTTCGACCCCGAGCCGCGCTTCGGCCGCACCGTACTTCGCCGTGGTGCCGCGCACCTGGTGATGTTCACCGGTTACACCGCGCTGGTGTTCGTGCTGGTCGCCTGGCCGATGCTGCAGCTGACCCAGGCGCCCAGCCTCAGCGCGGCGCTGGTGCTGGCCGCGGCGATGGTGCTGGCGCTGGTGGCGCTGTGGCGGCTGTGGCCGGCATTCGGCCTGGTGTTCGTGTGGGACGACGCCTACCCGAGCCAGCGCGACGGCTCGTGGATCTTCACCGCCACCTTGCGCAGCATGGCATTCGGCCGCCACCTGTCGCGCGAGGAACGCTTCTTCAGCCACTTCCTGCCCGCCGCGTTCTCGCTGCTGGTGCTGGCGTTCGGCGCGATCGCGCTGACCGGCCTGTACGGCGTGCTGCCACCGGAGCCGCGCATCGCCGCGCTGGCGATCTATGGCGTGCTGCTGCTGCCGCTGGGCTGCCTGGTGATCGCCAACCGCACGCTGCGCGCGCTGCTGTGCGAACGCCACCAGCCGCGCCGGCAGGCCGACCGTGCACCGGTCGCCACACCGCGCCCGGTGCTGAGCGAGCAGGAGCGCACCGCCGGCACGCCGGAACAGGCCGCCGCGCTGCTGGCCGCCACCCGCGACGGCGACATCGAGCGCGCGCTGGCCCTGGTCGAGGCCGGTGCCGACCCCGACACTGCGCCGGGCGCCGATGACCGCGACCAGCGTCCTGTGCTGATGCTGGCCGCGTTGCTCCCGGATACCCGCCTGCTGCGCACGCTGATCGCCAAGGGCGCCGACGTGAACCGCGCCAGCGGCGGCATCACCCCGCTGCTCGCCGCCACCCGCGACAGCTGGCACGGCCGCGCCGAGGCGGTGCTGACCCTGCTCGCCAACGGTGCCAGCCCGCTGGTCACCGACGCCGAGGGCAACACGCCGCTGCACGGCGCCGTGCTCAGTGCCGACGCCGGCGTGGCGGCGATGCTGCTGGATGCGGCCGCGCCGATCAATGCGTTGAACAAGGCCGGCATCAGCCCGCTCGCCACCGCCTGCCGCGCCGCCAACTGGCCGCTGGTCAAATTCCTGCTGGAGCACGGCGCCAAGCCGGCCCCGGCCGACGGCGAGCCGGCGCTGGTCGCCGCCGCCGGCATCGCCGACGACGATGTCGAAGGCGTGAAGCTGCTGCTCAAGCATCGCGCCGCGGTCAACGCGGTCGATGCGCGGCAACGGCATGCGCTGCTCAGCGCCGCCGCCGAAGGCCACGAGCAGATCGCCCGCGCACTGTGCGCCGCCGGCGCCGACGTCAACCTGGTCGACCGCCACGGCAGCAGCGC